>ERZ777003.2322-NODE-2322-length-22736-cov-4.839425_pt1 | contig 22736 bp, 16 predicted proteins | sample MGYA00374956_ERZ777003 | MGnify/ENA primary metagenome ERZ777003 (study PRJEB29302, sample SAMN06268252) | bioreactor metagenome | isolation source: Joint BioEnergy Institute, California, USA | place: USA:Joint BioEnergy Institute, California, USA | collected... | reverse complement strand
CACCCGAACAACTAGAAGAGACGCCGACTCGGAAACGAAAGAGCCCCGCGATGCGGGGCTTTTTTTTTGAGACTGAAGGCTGAAGACTGAAGGCTGAAGGAAAGGCCACGATGCGCGGCCGAGCAAGTACAACGCCAAAGACTCGCGACGCCCGGACAGAAAAAGCTACAGGCGACAGCTCACAATAAAGTGCGCGCACCGCGCGCGACCCTTTCTTCAGTCTTCAGCCTATTTCTTCGTCCACTGCCCCTTCTGATCCTGCACATACCAGCCGGGCGACGCGCGCTCGATCCAACGCTCGGCGAACGTCCTGCGGATGTCCATTTCCCATTCCGGATGGCCGTTCGCATTCGCGATCTCGCGATACAGATTGGCGCGATCCGCATTTTCATCGGCGACGAGCTTGCGCGCGGAATTGCGTTCAGGCAGCGGAATCAGGTTCTGGTCGCGAATCTCCACGAGGCCGTCGCGTGTGAGCCCGATCGCGCCGGACTCGTAATACTGCTTCAATTTCGCATGACGATCTTCCATTGCTTGCGTGATCTGCTTGATGACGGGCGTCGAGATGTTCAGATCCGCTTGTTGTGCATGCGCTGCGGGTACGAGCAAATCGAGCACCGCCCCCGCTACTGCCAACAACACGCGTCGCGGATCGGCTTCGAAGAGCTGCGTGCGCTTGTCGCTTTGCGATTTGCGGGCGTCCTCTCCCCAAACGTCTTCGATGATTCGATCCGCAGCCTTCTCCGCGGCCGCTGCCGGGAAATAGACGTTGATCGTCACGCAGGCGGACAAGCACATGCACAGGGCTACGAGTTTCAAAGCCGTACGTCGCATGGGAAACTCCTGAACATCTCCGAGCGATTCGCAGTCGCTGAATCCGAATCCTACCTGCGCCGACGACGCATGCGCACCCTCAAGGCGGGTTCGGAGCAGAACCGATCGTCGGTCCGCCGGACTTGGTTGCTTCGATGAGCTGCCGGACCAGCCTCGGCCAATCCACCCTGTGTGCACCGCCGATGACGTCGATGCGCGGAAGTCCCGTACCTTTCACGATGTAGTAGCCGCCGTGCGGCGCCGGCGCAATGCCGTCGATGTGGCACACATCGTTCTCCAGCCGGCACGACAGGCCGAGTCGCTCGTAACGAAATTCGTCGAAAAAACGCAAAAACCCGCTCGACAGCGCCGCAGCAACGCCGGCGCGCCCGCCGCCGATACTGCCGATATTCTCTACGGCGCGCTGACTGATGCGACGTCGGGAGCGGTCGTTCGGCGGCGTGTAGAAACGCGCATCGAAGGCGATCGGCCGCCAATTGAAGAGCTGCAATCCGTCGATCTGTCCGGATAGGCGTCCGGTGATGCGGCCGAACGAGAACGCTTGCGTGACGAGCTCGAGGTCGAGGTTGTCGAAGTCGATGCTCGCCGAGAACCGCGGCCAGGCGCGGAGCGCATCTTCCAGCCGCAAGTCTCGGATGGAAATGCGGCCGTCGAACACCTGTCCCTCGAGCGCCGTTCCCAGCGTGACGACGCCGTCCCGCATGCGCAATTGCGAAATGGTGCCGCCCAGCTTGCCGCCGAATTCGGGCCAACCGAATGCCCGACACAGCTCCGTCACGCTGATGGGTTGAAGCTCGGCATCGCCATCGACTGCCATCGTCGGCCGACCGAAGTCCTCGACACGGAGACGCTCGACATCGAGACGTCCATCGAGCACGGGAATGTGCGTCGGTTCGAGTAGCCGGAAGCTGCGACCTGACGCAACGAAGCGCACCTCGGCTTCACCGAATGCAAGATTCAAAAGGCTTCCGGCGCGCCATCGGAGAAAGGAATGCTCCGGTTCTGCCGACGACGACGGCTCGACATCATTCGCATCGTCGTGCCACGCGATCCTGCCGCTCAGACCTTCCACGACCAGCTTGCGCGTGCCGTCGTCGACATTGAGATCCCCGATTTCGAACGCGAAACGACGCGGGACGTTGTTCGCCACGTGCACCGTACCTGCAGCACGACCCGACGTCGTCAACGACGCGAAAGCACCGCCGAGCAAGAACGGCTGCAGATAGCTCGTGTAGGCGCCGGGGAACTGCAACGACTGCACATCCACCCGCGCATCGCGCACCAGCAGCTCATTGCGTAGATCCAAGCGAATGCTGCCTGTCGCGCGAAGTGCATCCGCATGATCGACATCGAACCTGCGCACGAGGATTTCATCCCGCGACTGCAAGCTCCCTTCGGCACTCAGCTCGAGTGCGTGCTGTCCGAAATCCAGGAAAATGGGCTCGAAATACGCCTGTCCGCTTGGCGCATTCGCCGTAACGTCGAAGCGCCACTGATTTCCCTCGCGTACGAACGTCGAACGAGTGTGCAGTACCAGCGCGTCGCTCGCGATGGTGCCGTCCGTGTTGTTCGCGCTCAGGTCGACGAGCCGCGCGTCGATTTCGAAATACTCGGGATCCTTCGTTCCCGCAGCCTCTAGCGTCGCAGTGATACGTCCGCTCCCGGCGACGTCCGGCAGAGAAACTTCGAGCTTGCGGGCGACATCGAGCGCCTGTTCGAGCGCAACGTTGTCGAGCGTTCCGCGTATGCGCCAGCCGTTCCTCGCAAAATTGCCGCGCACGCGCACAGTGCCGCCTGCAAATGACGGTGCACGCACGTCGAGATCGAGCCGTTGCGTTGCGCGGTCGTAAGCCAGCCTTCCACGCCACTGCTGCCGCACGCCGCCCACGGTAAGCGTGACCGCGCCGTCTTCGCATACGAACGTTGCTCCCACTTCGACCGAACCGCACGCGAGACGAATGTTCCGCAGGACATAGTCCGCCGAAATCAGGTGTACGCGCGCGATCGTCACCTGGGCGCGAGTGATCGCTCCGAGATGCATATCGACCGCGATGTTTTCGAGGACCCAGCCCTCGCCCTCGATCCGCTCCACCCCGAGCTGCGCGTGTTCGATGGCGCGTACGACACCCATCCCGCCCATGCCGAGCGCAAACAGTGCGATCGCTGTCGCCGTCTTGCGGCGACGCGCGAAATGCATGGAGGCAGGCGTTTGCAGTGCGGTCGGCATCCTGTCGATCATGGCGCGCGAACGTTCCGGCCGCCAAGCCGACCGGAACTCGAGCTCACCGCTGGAAGTTGTTCTGGCAATCCGATCACTTTGGACACGAGCGGTCCACGCTATTACGATCCCTGGGACTCCTATGCGTGCCATGCGTGCCGCCAGTCCGTCTTTCCGCCGCAAGCCGATCGCCGCGGTCCTCGTCGTGTTGTGCCTGGTGCTTTCGGGCTGCACGGCACGCTTCATATACAACCGGCTCGACACGGTCGCGACTTGGTACTTCCAGAGCCTGGTCTCGCTGAACGATGCACAACGGTCCGAGCTGCGGGCGTGGCTCGAACGCACCCTTGCATGGCATCGCGAGAGCGAGCTCGAACGCTACGCCGCCTTCGTGCAGGACGTGTCGTTGGCCGTGAGGCAACCCGCTTCTCGCGCGACTTTCGAATCCATCCGCCAGCGTTTTAGCGGCCTGATCGACACCCTGGTTCAGAAGACCGCGCCGGAGGCTTCCGAGCTATTGCTCCGTCTGTCGCCCGAGCAGGTCGATGAGCTGCTCGCGAATCTCGAGAAGCGCACGGAAAAATCGACCAAGGAAAGCGCCGAAACGCTAGCGAACGGCAAGTGGCAGACGAAACAGGTTCGCGACATCGTCCGGCAAGTCAAGCGCTGGACCGGCAGCATCACGCCCGAGCAAATGAAGATCATCGAAGGGACAGTGGCGGAGCTCGAGCCCACGTACGAAGACTGGGCCGAAAGCCAAACGGCTTGGCGCAACGCGCTGCGCGACGCGATCGCGAGCGCGCGCACCGAATCCGACGAACAGCCGGTCCAACGCGTGCTCGCGGTCCTCAAGGATCCCGACCAGTACTGGACTTCGGACTACGCCGCCAAGGTCGCGCGCAACGGCGAACGGTACGAACGCATGCTCCTCGCGCTCGATGCGACCTTGACGACGAAGCAACGCGAACACCTGCGCCGCGAGCTGGACGAGCTGGCCGGAACCCTCATCAAGCTCGCGCGGAATTGATAGTCGTCATTGCGGCTTGCGGGAATCTTCCAAGTCGATACGATCGCTCAGCGTCCTCTCGACAAGGTGCCCGCGATGAACACGATCCGCATACTGCTCGTCTGCGCCGCTGCAGCCCTCGCCTTTCCCGCTTGCAAACGTGCCGAAACGCCGCCGGCGCCGATGCAATCCGATCAGGCTGGCTCATCCGATCCTGCGGCTACGGGTGCCGCTGACATTGCCGCCATCGACGCGGCGCTCTCGAATCCTGCACGGCTTCCCGGCGATCGCGAGCAAGATGAGACGCGCAAATCCAAGGACCTGCTCGTGTTCCTCGGGGCGCGTCCCGGCATGCACGTGATCGATTACTTCTCTGCAGGCGGCTACAACGCAGAGCTACTGTCGTTGATCGTGGGCCCGGAAGGACGCGTGATCGCCTATAACAACGAACCGTATGCGAAGTTTTCAGGATCCAAGCTGCAGGAGCGATTCGGCAACAATCGGCTGCCGAACGTCGAACAGATCACGGCGCCGCCCGAAGAGTTGTCGCTGCCTGAAGAGTCGCTCGATGCGGCGCTCTTCGTTCTCTCCTATCACGATCTGCACTGGCGTTCGAAAGATGGCACCTGGCCGACAACCGATCCAGCCGCTGCGCTTGCGCGGCTCGTTCCGGCGTTGAAACAAGGTGCCGTGGTCGTCGTCGTCGACCACGTCGCCAACCCGGGCGGAGACCCAGGCGAGATCGTCGATACGCTTCACCGCATCGATCCGGAAGTCATCAGGCGCGACTTCCAGGCCGCAGGGCTCACGTTCGAGTCCGAAGCGAATTTCTTGCGCAACCCGCAGGACGATCACACGAAGCAGGTCTTCGACGAATCGATCCGCGGCAAGACCGACCGCGTCGTGATGCGATTCGTGAAGAAGTGAGCGACGTATGATGGAGTCTGCCTTACAGAGAGGTAAGCGATCGTGACAGAGGCGTACATCGTTGCCGCGGCGCGAACGGCCGGCGGACGCAAGGGCGGTCGTTTGTCCGGCTGGCATCCGGCGGACTTGGCTGCACAAGTTTTGAATGCATTGCTCGATCGCGCACAGGCGCCTGCCGATGCGATCGAAGACGTGATCATGGGTTGCGTCGGCCAAGTCGGCGAACAAGCCGCCAACATCGCACGCAATGCCGTATTGGCCTCGCGCCTGCCCGAAAGCGTTCCCGGCACTTCCGTCGATCGACAATGCGGTTCGTCGCAACAAGCCATCCACTTCGCGGCGCAAGCCGTGATGTCCGGTGCCATGGATATCGTCATTGCCGCCGGTGTCGAAAGCATGACGCGCGTGCCGATGGGCTTGAGCATCGCGCTTCCCAAGAAGAGCGGCTTCGGCACATACATGAGCCCGGCAATCGTTGCGCGCTATCCGAACGTCGAGTTCAGCCAGTTCACGGGCGCGGAAATGATGGCGCGCAAGTATGGTATTTCGAAGGACGAGCTCGACGCTTATGCATTGCGCAGCCATCAACGTGCAATTGCGGCCACGAAGGAAGGTCTGTTCGCCGAAGAAATCGTGCCCGTTCGCGTGCGGCGCGCCATCGCGCAAGCCGATCAAACGGCGAACACGGCGCCTGTCGAAGAAGCGGACGAATTGCACACGCAGGACGAAGGCATCCGCTTCGACGTGAGCTTGGAAGGTATCCGCGGCGTCAAATTGCTCGCGGAAGACGGCAGACTCACCGCCGCCACATCGAGCCAGATCTGCGATGGTGCTGCGGGCGTGCTCATCGCGAACGAGCGCGGGCTCAAGCGTCTGGGCGTGGCACCGCTCGCACGCATTCATCACATGACCGTCATCGGACACGATCCGGTCATCATGCTCGAAGCGCCGCTCCCGGCGACACAAATCGCGTTGAAAAAGGCGGGAATGAAAATCGAGGACATCGATCTGTTCGAAGTCAACGAAGCGTTCGCATCCGTGCCGCTTGCATGGCTGCAGTACACCGGCGCCGACCTGGAGCGCCTCAACGTGCACGGCGGCGCGATCGCGTTAGGTCATCCGCTCGGTGCCTCGGGGGCGAAGCTCATGACGACGCTCGTCCATGCACTGAAGAACCGCGGCAAGCGCTACGGCCTGCAAACGATGTGCGAAGGCGGCGGACTGGCGAATGTGACGATCGTCGAGCGCCTTTGAAGAGTTCGGCCCAGAACCTATCTCAGAACGTAGTTACCTTCAGGCGCGCAAAGTCTTGAGATAGGTTTTAGTCTTCCTCGACCTTCTTGAAGCTCCTGACGAGCTCCTGCTGCTTCTTCGGCGGCACCGGGTCGTAGTGGCTGAGATCCATCGTGTAGGTACCCTCGCCGCCGGTCAGCGACTTCAATCGCGCTTGGTAATCGGTGAGCTCGGAGAGCGGCACGAGCGCCGTCAACCGCGTGCGGTGCCCGGGCAGCGAGTGGTTCTCGCTGATGCGGCCGCGGCGCGTCGCGAGATCGCCGGTGATATCGCCCGTGCAATTCGCCGGCGCCGTGATTTCGACCCGTACGATCGGCTCGAGCACGATCGGCGCCGCAGCTTCGATGGCATTCAAGAATGCTCGTCGGCCTGCTGCGATGAAGGCAACCTCCTTCGAGTCGACGGGGTGATGTTTGCCGTCGTACACGATGGCGCGCACGTCCTGCACCGGAAATCCTGCAATCGCACCTTCGTTCAGAACTTGCCGGACGCCCTTTTCCACCGCCGGAATGAACTGCGAAGGAATCGCACCGCCGACGACTTCGTCGACGAACTCGAATCCGGCGCCCCGCGGCAACGGCTCGATGCGTAAGAAGACCTCGCCGAACTGGCCTGCGCCGCCCGTTTGTTTCTTGTGACGATGATGCCCTTCCGCCGGACGCGTGATCGTTTCCCGATAAGGAATGCTGGGCGGATGCGTCTTGCATTTCACTCCGTAGCGCTCGGTCATGCGTTCGAGCATCACGCGCAAGTGCAGCTCGCCCAAGCCGTAGAGCACGGTCTCGTTCAATCCCGCATGATGCTCCAGGCGCACGCAAGGATCCTCGGCAACCAGCTTGTGAAGCGCATCGGACAACTTCTGTTCTTCGCCGCGCCGCTCGGGCTCGATCGCCATACCGGCCATCGCGGGAGGGAATGCGATCGATTTCAAGTGATAGTGATCTTCGTCGTGCGAATCGTGCACGACGGCGTCGAAATGCAAGTCATCCACTTTGGCGATCGCGCAGATGTCGCCAGGAATGGCGTATGGAACCTCGTGATGCTCTTTGCCTTGCAGACGATAGAGATGCGCAACCTTGAAGGCGCGGCGTCCGTCGCCGACGAACAGCTGCGCGCCAGTACGAACCGTCCCTTGATGCACGCGCATGATGCCCATCTTGCCGATGAACGGATCGATGCTCACCTTGAACACATGCGCAAGCACGTGCCGGTTCGGATCGGGAACGACCCGGACGCGCTCGGCCTCTGGACCCTCGCCTTTCAGGAACGGCGGCGGATTGCCTTCCGCCGGATTCGGCATCAGGCGGGCAAGGATCTCGTGCAGCTCCGAAATACCGGCGCCGGTTTCTGCAGACACGAAGCACACGGGGACGAGATGTCCCTCGCGCAGCGCGCGCTCGAACGGATCGTGCAGTTGATCGGCCGACAACGCCTCGCCTTGCTCGAGGTAAAGCGCCATCAACTGCTCGTCGAGCTCGACGACTTGGTCGATGATCTCGGTATGCGCCTGGTCGACCGTCGAGAAATCGGGCTTCTCGTTCCCAGGCTTGAAGAAACAGTCGACGACGCCCCGACCTGCATCGCGCGGCAAATTGAGCGGTAGGCACTCGCGCCCGAAGATTTCCCTGATCTCCGCGAGGAGCTGTTCGCAGCGCGCGTCTCGACTATCGATCTTGTTGACGATGAGGAGCCGGCACAGCTCACGGTCGCGCGCGAACTCCATCATGCGTTGCGTCATCGGCTCGATGCCGCTCGTCGCGTTCACGACGATCGCCGCGGTTTCCACGGCTTCGAGCACGCTGAGCGAGCGCCCGACGAAGTCAGGGTATCCCGGAGTGTCGATCAGGTTGATTTCGCAGCCGTGACTCTGGAAATGCACGAGCGCGGCGTCGATCGAATGTCCGAGGGCGTGTTCTTGGGGATCGAAGTCGCACGTCGTCGTGCCGCGCTCGATACTGCCCTTCGAACGTATGGCGCCGGACTGGGCGAGCAAGGCTTCAGCTAGGGAAGTCTTGCCCGCCCCAGCGTGTCCCACCAAGGCGAGATTCCGGATGTCCGCGGTCGTGTACGCCATGGGCTCACCTCGCATGCTCGAACTCGAACAGCTTGCGGGAGCATCCGAGCATACTCCCGGCCCGGCGGCGCGCCGCTAGCGGATTTACGCAAGCTGCCGAAAGCGCCGAGCGGCTCGCTAACGCCCATCCCCTGCGTTCCGCTAACCTATCGACCTGGCCTGACGCTCAACGATAACGACATGTCTGGAAAACGCGCTCTCATCGTCGATGATTCGCGCTCTGCGCGAGTGATCCTGAGCCGCATGCTCGAAGGCTACGGCCTGAACGTCGATGCGGTCGAATCGGCCGAGCAAGCGCTCGAGTACCTCAAGGAAACGAAACCCGACGTCGTCTTCATGGACCATCTCATGCCCGGCATGGATGGGTTCCAGGCCGTTCAGGCGATCAAGAGCAATCCGCAGACCGCGACGATCCCGGTGATGATGTACACCTCGCAAGAGGGCGAGCTCTATCTGAGTCAGGCGCGAGCGCTCGGTGCCGTCGGTGTGCTGCCAAAAACTGTGAAACAAACCGAGCTGTCGCGCGTGCTCTATCAGCTGCGGCTGTTGCCGGAACGGCGCGATCCGCGCGTCGTCGTGGCGACCGCGGATGTTCCGCAGACGAGCGGACCCTCGAAGGAGGTACAAGTCAAAGAGACGGCCACTGTCAGCGTCGATCCGCAGCCCAAGCTCACTATCGGCGAGATCGAAACCGCCATTCGTCATGCGATCGGTCCGGCGCTCGAAGAACAGAATACGGAGATCCGGCGCTTCGTGTCCGCCAGCCTGGATTCGCTGGCTCGAAAGCTGCAAGCTGATTTGAGTCCACCACCGCTCGAAGTTCCGCCGGCTCCGACGCCGCAGCGTTCAACGATGCGATGGCCGCTTGCCGCCGCGATAGCAGCGATCGCGTTGGTGCCGACGATCGTGCTAGGCGTGCTGTATACGCGCACGCTGCAGTTCACCGCTCAAATGACCGAAACGAATGCGCGGCTCGCTGCGCTCGTCCAAGAGCAGCAAGCGCAGCTCGCGACGTTGCAGGCCAGCTTGCAGCGAACCGCAACGAGCGAGAACACGTCGGCCTCTGCAACGGGCACGATCGTCGAAACGGAGCATGTGCCTTACGGCGAAGCCCCGCTTGCCGGATCGCGCCTCGAGCGTTTGCGCGATCTCGTAGCGAGGCTTCGCGCACAAGGATTCCAAGGACGTGTGCGCGTGGCGACCTACGTGGGCGACTTTTGTTTGACCGGAAACGGCATCGAGGGCTACTCGATCGCAGCCGATGACCTCCCGGTGAGACGCTGCGACCACGTCGGCAATCCTTTCGACGACAGCCTGACGCCGGCGCAGCGCCAGTCGATCGCGTTCGCGAATCTCGTCGCGACGATCAAACAACAAACCGGCGATGCGCTTTCGATCGAGGTTGCGCACGTCGGCCGACGTCCGGCCGTGCCGTATCCTGAAGGCGAGCTGCGCAGCAACGCGACCGCTGGCGAGTGGAACCGCATCGCCGCACAGAACAATCGCGTCGAGTTCGTCGCGATTCCGACGACCTGAAGCGCACTCGATCTTATGCAACCCTGGCTGCTCTACGGAGCAAACGGCTACACGGGCGAATTGATCGCGCGCGAAGCCGTGCGACGCGGGATGAAGCCGACGCTCGCCGGACGATCGAAAGAAAAAATTGCGAAGCTCGCCGATGAGCTCGGCTGCGAAAGCGTCGCGTTCGATCTCGACGATCACACCTCGCTCGTGCGCGCACTGGAAGACAAGCGTGCCGTACTGCATTGCGCGGGACCGTTCGCACACACGGCCCGCTCGATGATGCAGGCGTGCCTTGCGACGCACGTGCACTATTTCGACATCACGGGCGAGCTCGAGATATTCGAGCTCGCGCACAGCGTGCACGAAAAAGCGGAGCGTTCGGGAATCGTGCTGTGCCCCGGCGTCGGCTTCGATGTCGTGCCGACGGACTGTCTTGCGCTCAAGCTCAAGCTCGAGATGCGCGATGCGGCGCATCTCGCGCTCGGCTTCGAATCGCGCATGGGACTGTCGAAGGGGACGGCGAAAACGTCCATCGAAGGTGCCGGCAAAGGAGGATGCGTCAGGCGCGACGGCAACATCGTGAGGATTCCGCTCGGCTCGCAGGTGCGCAAGATCGACTTCGGCGCCGGCGAGCGCACCGCCGTTGCGATTCCTTGGGGCGACGTCGCGACCGCGTACTACACGACCGGCATTCCAAACATCGAGGTGTACATCGCAAGCTCGCCGCGCACGATTGCCCGAATGCGCAGGATGAATGCGCTCGCACCTTTGTTGCGTCAGCGTTGGATCAAGGCGATGCTGAAATTCGCGGTGGATCGCCGCCTGCAACCTCCGACGAAAGCGCAGCGCGACAACAATCCCGTGTTCGTATGGGGCGAGGCACGCACTGCCGCGGGCGAGGTGCTCACCGCGCGGATGAAGACGGCCAACGGCTACACGTTCACGGTGGAATCGGCGCTCGGTATCTTGTCGGAAGTCTTCGCAGGCAATCCGGATCCTGGCTATACGACGCCGGCCTTACTCGTCGGCCCAGACTTCGCCTCGACGTTGCCGGGATCGACCGAAATCCGGCTGACGCGCGCGTGATAAAGTCCGCTCGATGACGAACTTCGCAAGCACGACCGGTGCGCCGACATCGGTCGCCCGAACGATCGATCCCGATGCCTTTACGCCGCCCCGCTGGCTCGCCAATCGTCACGTTCAATCGATTCTGCCGAGCCTGAAGCTGCGACGGCCCTGGCTTGCGCGGCGTGCGCGGGCGCTGCTCGCAGCTTCCGTCGACCACATCCTCGATTGCGGCGACGGCGTGCGCTTGCTAGGACATTATTCGAGCCAACGAGCGGCAGGCAGGCGGCCGGCGCAAGATCTCTCAATTCTGCTGCACGGCTGGGAAGGCAGCGCCGACTCGCTCTACGTGCTCTCGCTCGGCGCTTACCTTTTCGAACGCGGCTGCGACGTCTTCCGACTGAACTTCCGCGATCACGGCCCGACGCATCATCTGAACGAAGACATCTTTCATTCCTGCCGGCTCGATGAAGTCGTCGGCGCGGTGAAATGCATTCAGACGATGCTTCCCGAGATACGCACGACGATCGTGGGCTTCTCGCTCGGCGGGAACTTCGCACTGCGTGTTGCAAACTCAGCCCCTAGTGCCGGGATTCGGCTCGAACGCGCGATCGCGGTCTGCCCCGTCTTGCGTCCGCACAGCACGATGGAAATTCTCGAGCACGGTCCGCTCATCTACCGCTGGTATTTCATGGACAAGTGGAAGCGTTCGCTGCGAATCAAGCAGTCGTGTTTCCCCGACCGCTACGATTTCGGACCGATCCTCTCACAACGCAGCATCAAGGCGATGACCGAGATCCTCGTGCAACGCTTCAGCGACTTTGCCGACCTCGATGCCTATCTGAACGGCTATGCAATCGTCGGCGACGCCTTGGCTCGACTCTCGATCCCGAGCCACATCATCTTTGCGCTCGACGATCCGATCATCCCGGCACGCGACCTCGACGATCTGCCGCGCAATCCGAACCTTCATATCAAGACGGTTCCATACGGGGGCCACTGCGGCTTCATGGACAAGCTGCGCGGGGAGAGTTGGGCGGACAGGCAAATCGCGAAGCTAATAGTTGATAGTTGACATGGACAGTTGATAGCGAAAGCGTGCGTGCGCCCGCTCGACTGCCGCCTGTAGCTTGTCGCCTGTGCCTTGCAAAGCTAGACGTTGGCCATCTCCCTCCTCCACCGCTCGAACCTTTCGTGCAGCGGCGGATGCGGCATCGGCTCAAAGCGTTCGAGCTCTGCCTGCGGCTGCCATTCGGCGGGTGCGCCGGCAACCAAGTACGCCAGCCCCGTTGCAGTAGCTTCCTGCAGGCTCGTGCGCTCCAGGGTGATGCCGCTGAGGCTGGCGATGCACTCGCAAAGATAATCGCTAGCGGCGAGTCCGCCGCTAGCGAGGATGCGCGTTGCGCCGTCGCGGATGCGCGCGATGTTCTCGCAGATCAAGAAGGCGATGCTTTCCACGACGGCGATCACGCGCTGCTCATCGCTGCCGTCGCCGATGAAGCGCGGCTCGAGATTCGGCCTCCAGAACGGCGATCCCACGCCGGATACGCCGTTCAAGAACAAGAGCGGTAACGAGTCGCCCGCCTCCGCGCGAGTCAACGACAGAGCGGCGCGATGCGCGGCGATGCCGCAGCGCTCGTTGAGCCAATCGATGGCACTGGCCGCGCCGTTCACCGTGCCTTCTATCGTCAGCAGAGGTGACGCGCCATCCTGCTCATCGCGCCAAAGCACGCTGCCGAGCATGCCGTCCGGTATCTCGCCGCTCCGCGCGAGGCGCTGCACGAACGCGCCCGTGCCGATGTTGAGATAGATCGTGTCCTCTGCAGGTTGGCCATGCGCAAACGGCATAGCGGACTGATCGCCCGTGCACACGACGAGCGGAATGCTCCGATCCCCGAACGCGATGTGCCCATAGGAATAGCGATTGGCGACCACGTGCGGCAGCATCGTGCGCGAAATTCCGAATAGTTCGAGCATCTCGCCCGACCAATCCCCCGTGCGTAAGTCCAACAGCTGCGTGCGTGCAGCATTGACGGGATCGACGACGAAGGGACGCTCGCTCAACAGCGAGCGCAACAGCCAAGCTGCGAGCGGACCCATGGCGAGCGACTTTCTGCCGGCTGCATCCTGCACTTCCGGAACATTGTCCAAGCACCAGCGCATCTTGCTCGCGCCGTAGTGCGGCGTGAGCGGCAACCCCGTCGTTTCTCGAATTCGCAGCTCCTGGGAGCGCAATCGCTCGATCCAGGCCGCGTTGCGGCGATCCTGCCAGGACAGGATCGGCGTAAGCGCCTTGTTCGCGCGCAGGTCCCAACAGACGATGCTCGAGCGCTGGGTGGCCAGCCCCGCGGCAATGACACGATCGGCCGAGTCGCCTAAGGCTTGATGCAGATCGGCGAGCGCGGTGCGGATCGATTCGTCCACTTCATTCGGATCGTGCTCGACACGATCGTTCCTCCTGCGGAACGTGCTGATCGGCGTGAACGCTTCAGCGCGCAGGCGGCCACTGACCTCGAAAGCGATCGCTCGGCTTGCGTGTCCGCCTTGATCGATCGCGACGACGAGCGGCGGATCGGAGTCGCCAGCGCTCAGATCGCTTGCCAAGGCGCGTAGCTCGCCGACGAGCCAGGACAAATGTTCCGGAGGAGGCATGCGGGAATCGAATCGAAGCGATGAGGAGCGATTGTACGGCTACGATCGCAAGAGCGCCGCGTGGTACAACCGCCGATCGGTATATTGCGGGTTTGCCCTCAGCGGCTCGCGCCCAACGCTCGATGATTGCGGAACTCGCGCCAAAGCGCGCGGACGGCCATGGTCTCGATGAACCGCGCGCCGCGGGATGCAAGCTCCAGCGCAAGCTTCGCAGTCGTCACCTCGTAAATGACCCAACGCCACGGCCCTTTCCACAACCGCGAATTCGTTTCCGTCAGTAATTGATGGTCGCAGAACACGAAGTCCGGCGCGAGCGCTTCGCATTTGAGCGCCGACAGGTTCGTGTACTCCGGCAAGATCCAGCCGATCCGAAACGGCGTCGTCTGCCTCGCGTGATGGACGGCGGCGAAATCGAACGAGATGAGCACGCATTGACGTGCCACGGGTTTGAGAATCTCGGCGACCCGGTGGACGACGATCTCCGTTCCGAAGGTACGCAGGCTTGCCCGCTTGAGCTCGACGAACGCGGTCGCTGTCGGATGCGACTCCAGCAGGCTCGCCGCCTGAGCGAGAGTCGGGATACCGACGTCGGTAAACCGACTTCCCAGACGCGCATGCTCGTTCACGCGCACTTCCGACAGCTCGGCGAGCGTCATTTCGAGCGCATTGCGATCGATCCCCGCTGTGCGCTTCAGGTTCGAGTCGTGCAATAGAACGGGCTGCCGATCCGCAGTGAGCTGCACATCGAACTCTACGTAGCGCACACCAAGATCGAGCGCGGAGCGAATCGCGGGCAGCGTATTCTCCGGATACTCGGCGGCGTTGCCGCGATGCGCAACGATTTCTGGAAAACGGGGAGTAAGCGACATCCGTGCCCAATGTTTGTTAGCTGAACATTTATCTTAGGGAAGCGCGAAGATCGTCGCCAAGACGCGCAGCTCGTCTCGTCGCAACGCGACGACATTACTACGACATAAGTTCGAGATGTAGTGACGCCTCGACTTCAATTGTGAGAGAGTGGTCGGCGCGCCCTTCGGAGTGAGCTCGCCATGCGGTTCATCTTGGCTCTGTGCTGTGCCGGAATGGTTTTCCTGCAGGGTTGCGACAGCGGTCCGGACACTCGCGAAAACCAGACACCGGCTCCTCCGGCAGATACGACGCCGCCGACGGCTCCACAAAACCTCACCGCTACGGCCGTTTCGCCGACGCGCATCGATCTCGCCTGGTCTGCATCGACCGACGCCGGCGGCATCGCGAGCTATCGCATCCATCGCAACGGTTCGGCGACGCCGCTCACCTCGGTGACCGGAACGTCGTTCGCGGACACGACGGTCGTTCCGAACACGACCTATTCCTATGTCGTGCACGCCGTCGACCAAGCGGGCAACGTCTCTCCGGCTTCGAACAGCGCGAGCGCCACCACGCCTCCGGCATCCTCCGGGTCGAGCGGCCTGGATGCACGACCGACGAATACGAGCTGCCTTGCTTGGCCGCGACCGACTTCGTCGATCACGCTCCAACAGTTCACGTCGCTGAACTTCTCCAGTCCAGTTGCCATGCTGCAAGCGCCGGGACAGGACACCCATTGGTATGTCGTCGAGCAAGGCGGCCGCGTGCGCCGATTTGCAACTGCAAATCCGTCGGGCACGCTCACGACATTCGTCGACCTCACCTCGCGCGTTGTCTGTTGCGGCGAGCGAGGTTTGCTGGGAATGGCGTTTCATCCTGACTTCCCGACCGATGCGCGCGTGTTTCTTTCGTACACCGGGACGGAGGGCTCGCAACTCGTCTCGCGCATTTCGTCGTTCATCAGCTCTGACGGGGGCGCCACGCTCGATCCGGCGAGCGAGACCGTGCTGCTCACGGTCGATCAGCCTGCCACGAATCACAACGGCGGGCACATTGCATTCGGCCCCGACGGGTACCTGTACATCGGGTTGGGCGACGGCGGCAGCGGCGGCGATCCGTGGGGCACGAACGGCAACGGCCAACGCTTGACGACGTTGCTCGGCAAGTTGCTGCGGATCGATGTCGACGCGCCAGCGGGCGTGCCTTATACCGTTCCCGCGACGAATCCCTTCTTCGATCCGGCCAATCCGAACGATCGCTGTCCCGCCGCGGGACGAAGCTCCGGCAACTGCCCCGAGATCTACGCCTGGGGTCTGCGTAATCCGTGGCGCTTCAGCTTCGATCGCGTCAACGGAGATCTGTGGCTCGCAGACGTCGGCCAGAACTTTTTCGAAGAAGTGAATCGCGTGACGCTCGGCGGCAACTACGGCTGGCGCTGTCGCGAAGGCGCACACGATTTCAACACTGCGGGAACGCCCGCTTGCGCAGGCGCCGCTTTGATCGATCCGCTGATCGAGTACGGCCGCTCGCTGGGTGCATCGATCACCGGCGGTTTCGTCTATCGAGGACAACAAGCGACTGCGCTGGTCGGGCGTTATCTGTTCGCGGACTTCGTGAGCGGCAATATCTTCACTTGGATCCCCGAGAACGCGAGCAGCCGCGAGCCGACGCTGCTCCTGGACAGCGGGTTCAACGTCTCTTCGTTCGCGCAAGGCAATGACGGCGAGCTCTATGTGCTGAACTATGGCGGAACGCTGCATCGGATCGTGTTCAGCTCGGGCGGCGGAACTGCGCAGATCCCTGAGACCCTGAGCGCCACGGGATGCGTCGATCCAGCCAATCCGAGCCAACCGAACGACGGATTGATCGGCTACGCGATCAATGCGCCGTTCTGGTCCGATGGCGCGACGAAAGAACGTTGGATCGCACTGCCCAATACCGAAGAAATTTCTCGCGGCGGCAGCGGAGACTGGAATCTGCCGGCCGGCACGGTGCTCATGAAACATTTCCGCCGCGGCAACCGGCTGCTCGAGACGCGTCTGCTCATGCGCCACCCGGACGGCGTCTGGGGCGGATATTCATATGAATGGAATGCGCAACAAACCGACGCGACGCTCGTGCGCGGCGGTGCGCAGCGCGTCATCGACGGTCAACCGTGGATCTTCCCGAGCGAAGCGCAATGTGCGCAGTGCCATACGAATGCCGCCGGACGCTCGCTCGGGCTCGAAACCGCGCAGATGAATCGCGATTTCACATACGCGCAAACCAATCGGACGGCCAATCAGCTCACGACTCTGAGCGCCATAGGCGTACTGACTCCTCCGGTTGCCGATGCCTCGGCAGAACCGGCGATGCCCGATCCCATGGACACGAGCGCCCCGCTCGCCGAACGCGCGCGGGCGTATCTGCATGCGAATTGCAGCAACTGTCATCGTCCGGGCGGTCCGACGCCGAGCACTATGGACTTGCGCTACACGACTACACTCGGTGCAATGAACGTCTGCAATGTCGCACCGCAGCTCGGCGACCTCGGACGCGGCGCAGCCGCGCGGTTGATCGCACCGGGCAATCCAGACAACTCGATCATCATCAATCGCATGAATCGGCGCGACGCATACGCGATGCCGCCGCTCGGCTCGGTGCAGGTCGATGCAGCGGGCGTCGCGCTCTTGACGCAATGGGTTGCAGGGCTTTCCGGCTGCTGACGAACGGTGAACGGCGCAATTGAACCTCGAGCATCACAAGGCGCTCAACGAAGTCCCGATCTGGGCGCCGCGACGGGCGAGCTTGCAGGCGCCAAGCTCGTCAGCTCGGCGCGCGCGGTGGCCGAAGGCCTGCGATTCCGACCTTTGGAGACGACCGTCCGCGGTACGCTCGCATGGCACAGAACACGTCCCGCCGAACAGCAGGAGAAGGTGCGCGCGGGACTTACGCCGGAACGCGAAGCGCAATTGCTAAGAGCCCTGCGCGCCTAGCGCCGCAAGAAACGACTGACGCTCTTTTGATTTCTGGACCGACGAGACTGGACTTCCGGCGGGACGGGGCGCGAGGATAGGACCACGACGTCGAATGGAGGAGGCTCCATGCACACCGTAAGCCCTCGCATACGTAGTTTCCAATTCGCCCTGATCGGTGTGTGCGCAACCGTACTGGCATTGGCCTGCACGAAGCAAACGGCAACCACGGCGGACGAAGATGCCGAAATGCGCAACACGGAGTCGACTGCAGCGACACGAGATGCCGCGCCAGGCACCGAAACATCGGGCTCGCAATTGGATTGGGCCCGCGAAGCCTTGCAGCGCAATCCTCAGATAGAAGTACTCGCAACGGACACGAACGCCGGTGTGTTCACATTGCGTATGAAGAACACGGGCGAAGTTTGGACCGTGCGCGTGACAGAGCTGGCCGCCGTACCTGTGTCGACGCTGACGGCTTCAACTCAAATGAGCGCATCGCCTGAAGCGGAAGCGCAATCTGCGCCAGCGCAACCGAGCGAACCGACGGCGACTCCGACTTCGCCCGCTGCGACGACCGCAGGGGCATCCCCAACGTCGGGCTACACGATCCAACGCAGCACCGATGGCCAAGTGAAGGTGACTGGCCCCGGCGTGAGCATCGTCTCCTCCTCGACACCGACGGTAACCGCCGCCGAGCGCTCTGCCGCTCAGCGAGCGGTCGATCCCATCATCTGCGAAGGCCGCCGCATGTTGCACTTCGACCGCCGCGACATTTACGTGGAAGGCGACGCGATCGTCGCGCGAGACGGCTGCGAGCTTTACATCACGAACAGCCGCGTTGCGGCGACAGGTACCGGTGTGGTGGTCCGCGATGCGATCGTGCATATCTCCAACAGCACGATCGAAGGTGCCGCCGCCTCCTTCGACGCGGGCGACGGCGCACGCGTCATTCTTCGCGGTTCGAGGTTCGACGGAATACCTCGCCGCTCGGAGCGCGCGATCGTGCAAGACCAGGGCGGCAATCAGTGGCAGTAGCGACATTTTCGCACTCTGATGAAAACCTTCAGGCGAGAGAACTCATGCGGGCGAAGGGACCAAGAGAACGAATGCAATTGGATAGACGCACGGTGTTGGTGGGCGGAGCTGCAATGCTCGCGACGTTCACGCCTCGATCGGGGCGCTCCTTGTTGGCGGCGGAGAACGACGCATCGAAGGGCTCGGCCGACGAACTGTTGCTGGAAGGCAAGACGGCACTCGTAACCGGATCGACGGACGGGCTCGGCAAAGAAGTTGCGCTGAGGCTTGCAGCCCTGGGCGCGACGGTGCTCGTGCATGGGCGCAATGAAGAGCGAGGCGCCGCTGTCGTCGCGCAGATCGAAAAGGAGACACCGGGCTCGGCCAAGTTCTATCGCGCAGACTTTGCTTCGTTGGCCGAGGTCCGCAAGTTGGCCGAAGCCGTCGACAACGATCATCGGCGCCTGCACTTGCTTATTAATAATGCAGGTATCGGCTCTGCGAATCGCGACGGGCGGCAGGTACGCGAAGTCAGCGCCGACGGCCATGAGCTGCGTTTCGCAGTGAATTATCTGGCCGGCTATCTGCTCACGCGGCTCCTGATCCCGAATCTCATCGCCGGGTCGCCCTCGCGCGTCATCAATGTGGCTTCGCTGGCGCAACGTCCGATCGATTTCGACAACGTTATGCTCGAGCGCGAATACGACGGCGGACGCGCCTACGGCCAGAGTAAGCTCGCGCAGATCATGTTCACGATCGATCTCGCAGAAGAGCTTGCCGTCAAGAACATCACAGTGAACGCGCTGCATCCGGCAACGTACATGGACACGTCGATGGTCCGCAGCGCCGGTGTGCAACCGCGCAGCACAGTGGCCGAAGGCGCCGACGCCGTCATGTACCTTGCGACCGATCCCGAGCTCAAGTTCAAGAGCGGTCTGTTCTTCAACGGCAAGCGGGAAATGAAAGCGAATGCCGCTGCGTACGATCCGGAAGCCCGCGGAAAGCTACGGGAGCTGAGCCGCAAACTCACGAACGTTTGACGTTCCGCGGCGGCGGCACAACCGCAGCGCGACTCACGCGCGATCCAGCGGGCCGAACGGCTTGGCGTCGGCGAGATCGAAGATGTCCACGCCGCCCGGATACTTGAACATACGTTTGCCGAGCTCCGGGAAGTCGGCGATGTCGTGCTCGCGATTCTCGCCGCCCATCAAGTACACGAGCTCTTCGTCGAACGGATTGGTCAGATGGTGCGCAACGCCCGGCGTCGGGAAGGCCATGAAATCGCCGGGCCCCACTTCATAGGTCGCGCCGTCGATGCGCGCAACGCCGCGGCCTTTCAAAATGTAGATCCACTCCTCCTCGAGCCAATGCGAGTGGTAGACGAACGACTCTTTGCCGGGTGCCAACCGCGCTAGGTTCACGCCCGTGCGCTCGAGCCCTGTCGCCTTACCCATCTGATAGCCGGTCATCTCCGACCGCGGATTCCACGGGTGCGAGAACGTTTGCGAGCGCGCGGCAATGTCGGAGGCACGTAATAAATACAAGTTGGGTCGATCGGTCATGGCGGATACCTCAGGCTGGGCTTGGGGTTCGAGGCACGAAGGCTACAGGCGACAGCTTGGCGCGCGAAGCGCGCATCTTCAAAGGCGGTAAACTGTAGGCTGCAGCAAGAGACACGCGGAAGCGCACTAAACTCGCTTATATGTGGACTCGCGATGCAGTGGCGAGGCACACGCCGAGGTGAACCCCCGGCCGCGTTGGTTGCGTACCCGTTAGGACGCGCGCGGATCAGCGCCCCTCACCCGCACGCTCCGCTCAGCACGCCTCTCCCCGAGGAGACCCCGAGGAGAGGCGTTTGCCCGCGCCGCGCTTGCGGCGTGCCCGCCCGATCGGCAACCTTGCGCTCCGCATGAACAAGTTGCGCATTGTCGGCCTCGTCCTGCTTGCAGTGCTCGTCACGTCGCTCGCACTGCGCAATTTCATCGTGAGCTCGCCGCCTCCTCCGCCGCCGAGCACGCTGCCGCGCGTCGTTTTCGACCCGTCGAAGCCGCTCCGCCTCGAGATCCAGGGCGAGCAAGCGCCCTGGCTGGCGCGCGAGCTTCGCATCTTGCTCGCGCGCGGCAAGTTCAATCTCGTACCGCTCGCCTCCCCGCAAGGTGCCCTTGCTGAGCTGCCGTTCACCTTACGTATCGATGTGGAATCGACAAATGCACGCGCCAATCTCGAGCTGATTGCATCTGACGGCGTGGTCGAACGCAGCGAGTTGCTGCAATTGCCGCAGGACTCGCAGCTAGCAACGATGCGCCGCTTCGCCGAACGATTGCCGCGATTTCTGGGAGCAACGAGGACGCAGACGAACTGGGTCGGCCTGCTCGGAACCGAAGATGCCGCAGCCTACGAGGCATTTCTGCACGCGGGCGATGCATTGTTTGCAGAGCACGCGAACGGGTTCACTGCACCGCCCAACCCTTCGAGCGATCAGGCGTCGAATCTGGAAAGGCTCGAAAGATTAGCGCGGCGCCACCGTGATTTTGCGCGCGCACGTGCGCTGCTCGCGCTCGGCTACTTGAGCGTCGGCGGAGAAGATGCCGATTCGCTGACCAAGCTCGCGGAAACTGCGGCGCAGCGCGCCTTGACGAGCGATGCTGAGCTTGCCGATGCGCATGCTGCCCTCGGCATCGTGCACGCGCGCAGGATGGAATGGACTGCAGCTCAGGAACACTTGGAAGCTGCACTTGCGCTCGATATCAGTAATGTCGCAGCACTCGAAGCGCTCGGGTGCTTGCTTCTCGATGTGGGTCGCGTGAGCGCTGCGCTCGAGCGCGCTACGCGCGCCGCCACGCTGCAGCCGGCCAACCGCGGCGCGCGCCAGTGCGCCACCTATGCTCAGCGCACGATGCACGTCGAAGACACCGCTCATAGTCCGACTATCGACACTGCTCGGATTCAAGCAGCGATCCGGTTGCTCGAGAACGATCGCGCCGGTGCAGAAACGCTCTTGCAGGAACACAAGGCCGTCTCCGATGAGTTGATCCGCGCAGTCATCGAGGCGAGCGGCGATCAGCGCAAAGTGCCGAATGCGCTACGCATCATCACGCGCAGCGCCGACGAGGAAACGATCGACGCGCACACGGAAGTCCTGCTCGGCACCGCGTTGCGGCGGCCCGATTTCGTTCTCAACCGCCTGCTGCGACAGGCGAGATCGGGTGAGGCGGTGCCCCTTCGTCTGCTGTGGTTGCCGCAAACCGACTTCTTGCGCAAGAACCGGCGCTACAGGGAGATCGTGAGCGCCACTGCGCTCACGACTTATTGGCAGAAGTATGGGCTGCCGGATGTTTGTCGGGCGGAACCGAAGCTGTATGGATGCGCACTGAAGGCGCGTTAGCAGAGCTAACGCGCGGGCTACGAGCCACGGGCGGAAATTCTTCTTGCCGTAGCCCGTCGTCCGTCGCCCGTAGCCCGTAAGTCGAGCACTCAGTGCTCGACTCACCACACATACTCAATCATCGCCCACCACTTGACGGTGTCCTGATACGCCGAAGTTGCCGGCACAGGATTCGCGTCGTAGTCCGCGTACTTGAGCGTGGCGACGAAGCGCTGCCATTTCGCTTGCACTTGGCAGTTGAGCTCATCGCCTAGATCGAGTGCTGCACGTTCGGTTTCGTAGCTGTGATACGCCACGGTTGCCGAGAACGTATCGAACACGCTCAAGGACTTCATTGCATAGCCGAGAGCTACGTAGCGGTCGTCGATGCCGTTCGGCGGCGTCACGAGGAACTTGTCAGCCCAGCCGTTGAAGCGATGCAGGGTTGCAAGCGGCGTTGCGAAACCGACCGTTCCATCGCCCTCGAGCACTTCCTGACCGAGCGTCAGACTGAACTGCTTGAAGCTGCCGGTGACTTCGGCCAGGTAATAATCGAGATCGAAGGCGAGCGGATTGTCGCCATATTCCTCTTGCGTTGCGTACGACGCGACATACGCGATCTTCCCCGGACCGATCGCACGATCGCCCGCGAATCGTACGCCGAACGTCTCGGTCGAAACGCGCGTCGGATTCATCGCCGCGGGCAGAGTCGCAATCGGATCGAAGTCGAGCAGATAGGCAAAGCCGGTGACCTTGCCGATCGGCGTTTGATACGCCAGGTTCGCCAGGTAGCCGTCGCCCTTGTACACGCCTTGCGGGGAATCCTTGCCGAACACGCGATTCACGCGGTTCAAATACGTCACGTCGATCGTCAGCGGCTCGATCGGCTTGTTGACGATGCGGACGGCATCGAACGTTTGTTCGTTTTTGCGCCAACCCACATTGCCGACGAATCGATG
>ERZ777003.2321-NODE-2321-length-22740-cov-6.378973_pt1 | contig 22740 bp, 21 predicted proteins | sample MGYA00374956_ERZ777003 | MGnify/ENA primary metagenome ERZ777003 (study PRJEB29302, sample SAMN06268252) | bioreactor metagenome | isolation source: Joint BioEnergy Institute, California, USA | place: USA:Joint BioEnergy Institute, California, USA | collected... | reverse complement strand
GCGGATGCGCGACAAACGCTCCGGTCGACGCGCCGGGCGCGGCTCGGACGGCCGCAGCGCGGCACGGTGGCGCCGGCGAGGGGCGCGCTCCTACCGCTTCAACGTCGGCGCCACGATCCGGTACGCCTTGATCCCCAGGCCGAGCCGCTCGCGGTCCTCGCCCAGCGCGGGGTCGAGGCCGGTGAGCTCGCGGACACGGGCCAGGCGGTGGGCGACCGTGTGGCGGTGGGCGTAGACGGCCCGGGCGGTTGCGTTCATGTTGCAGTCGTTGGCGAGGTAGGTCTCGATCGTGCCGAGGAGGTCGGTGCGGTACTGGCGGTCGTGCTCGACGAGGGGGGCGACCGTGTCTTCGTAGAAGCGGCGGACCTCGTCGGGGTCGGAGGCCATCGCGCGAAAGAGCAGGCGGTAGACGCCGTTGCCGATCTCGCTCGCGAGCTGCTCGGCGACCCGCTCGTCGCGGGAGATGACGTCGAGCATCAGCTCGGCCTCCGAGATCGCCCGGTCGAGGTCTGCGGGGTCGGCGCAGAACGATGAGAACGCCGCGGGCCCGTGGGCGCGCAGGCGGGCGGTGATCGCCTTCGCCGACTCCTGTGTCCTCTGGGGCACGTCTTCCTCGCCGCGCGCCGGCAGCAGGGCGTAGATGCGCGGCGGCGCATCCTCGGGTGCGCCGGGCGGCGGACCCAGCGGCTCCGCGATCGCCCCCGGGTGCTCGCCGGTGACGAGCGCGGCGGCATGGCGCGGGCGGGCCGAGCGCACCTCGGCGACGAGGGCGACCGCCCCGCGCGAGAGGTCGCAGCCCAGCCGGGCGGCGCGGCTCATCGTCTCCTCGGGCGGCGCGCGGCGCGCGCGCAGGTCCTCGAGCAGGCTCCCGCGCACGTCGGCGGCCACCTCGTCGCGGGCGTCGACCACGGCGACCTCCGCAACCGCGGCGAGCGCGGCGGTGCGCAGGATCTCCTCGCGGTCCACGCGGACCTTCGGCAGCCCGTTCTCGGGCGCCTGGAGCGAGAGCACGTAGCCGATCGTCTCCGTGCCGATCTCGATCGGCTCGGCAAGCTCAACGGCCACCTGGCCGTTCTCCGATTCCTCCCCGCGCATCCGGGTGCTCGCCAGCTCGGCGAGCTCGTCGAGGGGGAGATCGGAGGTGGACCCGGCGGCGAGGCCGCGGGACGGGAGCACGATCGCGATCGGCGCCCCCGCCTCCTCGGCCGCCAGTTCGGCGATGCCGCCGAGTCCTTCCCCGGCAAGCAGGGCGGCGAGCATGCGCGCGTGCAGGTCACGCATGCCCGCCGCCTCCTTGCCTAAGCGGGGATCTCCGCGTCCGTGTGCGCCTGGAGGACCGCTTCGCCCTCCTCGCCCGTGCGGATGCGGATCGCCTCCTCGACGGGAAGAACGAAGATCTTCCCGTCGCCCACGTCGCCAGTCCGCGCGTGCTTGAGGATCGTCTCGATGACAACGGACTTGTCCTTGTCCTCGACGACCACCTCGACCTTGAGCTTGGGCCGCACGTTGACGGTCAAGCTCGAGCCACGGTAGGTCTCGACGATCCCCCGCTGGCGCCCGGAGCCTTTGACTTCGACGATCGAGAGGGACGGGAATCCCTTCTCGAGCAGCTCGGTCCGGATCGGCTCGAACGCCTCGTGGCGGATGAACGCTTCGATCTTCTTCATCAGTTCACCTCCCCCCTATGCCTGTCCGGGGGCCTTGCCGGGCGGGTTCGCCGTCATCGCACTCACGCCGGCACCCGCTGCGGTGGCGCCTCTGGCCACCGGCGTTCCAGCCACGTGGGGCTCCACGGCGATCGCCGGGTACTCCTCGGGCGGAATGAACGCCTCGGGATAGCCATACATGCCGTGGGAGGAGATGTCCAGTCCGGCCAGCTCCTCTTCCTCGCTGACGCGGAGGCCGATCGTCATCTTGATCACCCAGAACACCAGGAGCGAGAGGGCGAGCACGACCACGAACGTCGCGACCACGCCGATGGCCTGGACGCCCAGCTGGCCCAGGGTGGCACCGAAGTCGGCGTCGCCGAAGATGCCGTACCAGAGGCCCGGGCTCGCGGTGTCGCCCACGAGGCGCTCGGTGCCGAACAGCCCGACCGCGAGCGTGCCCCAGATGCCCGCAACGCCGTGCGCCGAGAGGGCGCCGACCGGGTCATCGAGGTACTTCTCGATGAGCAGCACGCTGTAGACGACGAGCACGCCGGCGATCAGGCCGATGATCGGCGCGGCCCACTGCTCCACGTAACCGCAGGGAGCGGTGATGCCGACGAGGCCGGCGATCGCACCGTTGCCGGCCATGCCGACGTCGAGCGCCTTCGTCTTCAGCCAGACGACCAGCAGGGCGCCGATCACGCCGGCCGAAGCGGCGAGCTGCGTGTTGAGCGCCACCTCGGCGAACGCCACGTCGGTCGTGGAGAACGTCGAGCCGGCGTTGAACCCGTACCAGCCGACCCACAGGATGACGACGCCGAGGCCGACGAGCGGCATCGAGTGGCCGGGGATCGCCCGCGGCTTGCCGTCGGGGCCGTACTTGCCGCGGCGCGCGCCGAGCAGGAGCAGCGCGGCGAGGCCCGCGGTAGCACCGGTGAGGTGGACGACCGAGGAGCCCGCGAAGTCGAGGACTTCCTTGCCGCCGATGTCGTCCAGCAGGCCGTCGCCCGACCACACTGCGTGCGCCATCAGCGGATAGATGATCGCGCCGAACGCGAGCGCGAAGATCGCGTACGCGCCGAACTTGATCCGCTCCAGGGTCGTGCCCCACACGATCGCCAGCGAGACCGCGGCGAACACGAGGCCGAACACCATGAAGCCCATATCGACGCCGCCGACGGTCGTGGCCTCATCGCCGGAGCCCAGCTCCTGGCCGATGTGGAAGAAGAATCCGTCGGTGCCGAAGATCGAGTTGCCCGGGCCGTTGATGCCCTGGCCGATCGCCCACCAGGCGACGGACAGCACGCCCAGGTTGATCAGGATCTTCGCCACGCCGGCGCCGACGTTCTTCTGCCGGGAGAACCCGATCTCCAACAGCAAGAAGCCGGCCTGCATGAACAGGACGAGAACCGTGGCGAGCATGACCCAAGTCATGTCCAGCTCGGTCTTCAAAGCCTCGAGGCCGTCCCCCTGGGCGAGCGCGGATCCCGGTATCACCAGGGCCAGCGCCAGCGCCGAGGCGACGGCGAGGCTGAGCCTTTTCTTCATCTGAGTACTTCCCTCCTTGCACGCCGGGCACGCCCAGCGCTCGCGGCTTGGTCGGTATCGCGAGCGAAACTAGGCCCGGGGAAGGGAAAGTTGGTTATCCCGGTGTCGAAAGTTGTCCGCCGACCCGTTGTACCGGCGGTCGAAAACGCTTGCGCTCAGGCGTGGACCGCTTGGACACCCGGTCGGACCGCGATTTCGTCCCCTTCCGCGCCCATGGACACGGTTTCCGGGTCACCGCCCAGCTTCTCCCACCGCGCCCGGGCTTCCTCGGCGAGCCCGTCGAGGAACTCGTCGGAGTGCAGCGGGTCGTGGTGGAAGAGCATCAGGCGCCGGGCGCCGACGCGGTGCGCGAACGTGAGCGTGTCGCCGAGCTTCGAGTGCCCCCAGCCGACGTGGGCGTCGTACTCGTCGTCCGCGTACTGGCAATCGTGGATGAGCAGGTCCGCGTCCTTGGCCAGGTCGTAGCCCGAGATCCACTCGGGCTCGAGCTCGCCCAGCCTGGTCCCGAGCCCCGGCTCGTGGTCCGGGATGTAGGCGATCGTCGTCTCGCCGTCGGAGATCCGGTAGCCGAGCGTGGGCCCGCGGTGGGTGACGGCCTCGGCCCGGATCGTGGCCCCGCCGAGCTCCCACTCGGTTGGCGGGGCATCGCGGAAGGCCACCGAGCACGGCAGTTCGCGCACCTCGACGGGGGAGAGGGGCGCGGAGATGTAGCGGGCGATACGGTCCTCCAGGGACGCCTCGGGCGAGGCCGGGCCCCAGATCGTGATCGTCGAGTCCGCGCGGAAGCACGGCGCGAAGAACATGAGCCCCTGGATGTGGTCGAGGTGCAGGTGGGTCAGCAGGATGTTGATCCGCGGGCTCGTGTTGAGATCCACGCCCAGCGTGCGGATGCCCGTGCCGGCGTCGAGGATGAGCATCTCCCCGTTCGGCAGCTCGAGCTCGATGCACGACGTGTTCCCGCCGTAGCGGTTCATGTGCGGCCCCGGCGCGGGCACCGACCCCCGGGCCCCCCAAACCCGCAGTTTCATGCGCTTCCTCCGTTGCTCGGCTGCGGCCAGAAGAGGATCATCGCGCCCGAGGAGCCCTCCTCGGAGGCGACGATCGGAAACGCGCTCGCCTCGACCGTGCGCGGCGTGCCGTTGGCGGCGCGGATGGTGAAAGTCGCGTGCGCCGGACGCCCGGCGCGGATCGCCTCGGTGGTCGCGAGCCGGTCGACCTTGACCGGTTCGCCGTCACGATCGAGGGGCCCGAAGGCGGCGGTCCACTCCTCGGCGGTCATCGCCCCGGACTCCTCGAAGGAGCGCCCGAGCACCGCCGCGGCGGCCTCGTTGTAGAAGACGACCGTCGCCTCGTCGTCGACCAGAAACGCCGGCGTTGAGAGGCTCGTCAGGAGGTTGCGAGCCAGGATCAGCTCGAGCGGCTTCTGCGTCGGGCGGCCGTCCATGCTGGTGGAGTGATTCTTCCACCGATCGCATCAATCGGCACGCAGTTCGACGCTCCGTGCGAGCCTCCGTGCGCCGGCGACCAGCCCGGCGCGTCAAGTTGTCTGAGTGGCCGCGACGGTGCGCGGCCCACCCAGGTGCTTCAGCCCTCCAGCTTGCCGATCTTGAAGATCTTGGTGCCGCAGTCCGGGCACACACCCTGGATCGCCGGCCGGCCGTTCTTCATCGTGACCTGCTGGGGATCCTTGATCTCGACCTTCTTGCGTTCCTTCACACAGTAGCCCTCGGCCATTTGGCCTCTCCTTTCAGAGACGGATGGCGCGACCGTAGACCAGCCGTCGGACGCAGAGGGTAGGGATTAATGCGAAAACGCACAAGGCGCCCGGTGCGCGCTCCCCCGCGTAGGATTCCGCGACCGATGGCAGCCGTCTGCCGACAGATCGCCGAATCCCGCCGCTTTCAGGCCTTCATCTACGTCGTGATCGTCGCCAACGCGATCACGCTCGGCCTCGGCACGTACGACTTCTCCACCCGGATGAACTCGACGATCTCGACGCTCGACGACATCTGGCTCGGGATCTTCGTCGTCGAGATGGTCATCCGGATCGCGGCCTTCGGCCGGCGCCCGTGGGACTTCTTCCGCGACGGGTGGAACTGCTTCGACTTCTTCGTCGTCGCTTTCGCGTTCGTCCCCGGCCTGCGCGGGAACGCAACGCTGCTGCGACTCGCGCGGCTGCTGCGCGTCGTCCGCCTCGTGAGCGTGATGCCGGACCTGCGCATCCTGGTGCGGGCGATGGCCCGTTCGCTCCCGCCGATCGGGAGCCTCGTCGTGCTCACCGTCCTGCTCATGTACGCGTACGGGATGCTCGGATGGATCCTCTTCGGCGAGGAGGATCCGGAGCACTGGGGCGACATCGGCGTCGCGTTCCTGAGCCTCTTCCAGATCCTCACGCTCGAGAACTGGCCGGCCTTTCTCGAGGCCGGCCAGGCGATCGAGCCGGCATCGTGGATCTTCTTCGTCTCCTACGTCCTGATCGCGTCGTTCCTGGTGATCAACGTCCTCATCGCGATCATCATCAACTCGATGGAGGAGGTCCACGAGGCGGAGCGCGCGGCGGCCCGCGCCGACCTCGAAGCGGAGCTCGCCGAGGCCGACGGCACGATCGCCGACCGCCTGGAGGAGATCCGCCACGCGCTCGACCGCCTGGAGACCCAGTTGGTGGACGGCGGGGACCCGGAGCTGCGGGCCCAGCGCTCCAGGCGGCCGACCAAGGGCGGCCGCATGCGCGGCTGAGCCAGGCGTGGCGCGCGGGGGTGGTGGCGGCTACTTGTTGCCGCTCCCGCGCCCGTTGCGGCCGCGGAGCTCCTCGATGTCGTCCTGGACGACATCGAGCTCGCTCTGGGTGGTGCTTTGGTCCGTGGAGAGGCTCTCAAGCCGCGACTCGAGCTCGTCGAGGCGCTGCGTGACCGAGTCGACGCCCTCCTCCTCGGTGGCGGTCGATTGCGCCTGCATCTGCTCGACCTGCTGGCGCAGGACCTCGAGCTCCTCCGTGGTCGCGGAGTCGTCCTTGGCGGTCACGCCGAGGTAGGCGCCGGCGAGCCCGGCCGCCAGGGCGAGCACGACGGCGGCGGCACCGGCGTACGTGCGCACGCCGAGCTTGCGGTCGACCTGCGCGATCCACGCCCGCAGGCCATCGACCCGCAGGTCGGTCGCGCTCGCGGCGGGCGCCGCGGCAGCGGCGGCGGCAGACGCGTCCTTGGCGTCCTTGGACTCGGCCTTCGCGTCCGTTTCGGGCTTGGTCTCGGCGGCGGCCTTTGCCTCGTCCGGCTTGGCGTCCGAGGCCGACGGCGTGGCTGCGACCGTGGGCTGTTGCGCCGTCTCCGCGGCGTCCTGCTTCTTGCGCCGCAGCTTCACGACGCCGGCAGCGGGGGTCGCACGACGCCGCCCTCGGGATCGAGCTCTCGACCCTCGGCCACCCACCCCTCGATCCCGCCGGCGAGGTTGTAGGCCTCGTACCCGGCCTCACGGAAAGCGTCGGCGGCCATCCCCGAGCGGTTCCCGGTGCGGCAATAGAAGATCACCGGCCGGTCGCGATCGATCGTTTCCGCGTTCGCGGTCAAGTCGTTCATCTCGATCTGGCGGGCGCCGCCGATGCGGCCCGCCTCGAACTCGTAATCGCGCCGGACATCGATGAGCTGGGCGCCCTCGGCTGCCAGCTCCGCCACGCGCTCGGCGGGGAGCTCGTGGGCGCTTACAGGGGAATCACTCACGGGCAAACGAATACCATTCCCCGCCCCGCCGCGGAGACCGCGGCTCCCTCTGTTCGAACAAGGAGCGCTGAAACGCATGCCCGAAGCTGTAATCGTCGACGCCGTCAGAAGCCCGATCGGCCGCGCCTTCAAGGGGTCGCTGGCCCAGCTGCGACCCGAGGAGACCGCTGCTTATGTGGTCGACCAGCTGCTCGAGCGGAACCCTGACGTCGATCCGAAGCTCATCGAGGACCTGTACTGCGGTTGCGGCATGCCGCAGGGCCTGCAGGCCTTCAACGTCGCCCGGATCATCGTCCTGCTCTCCGAGAAGCTGAGCCAGGAGACGACGGGCACGACGATCTCCCGCTACTGCGCCTCGTCGCTCGACGCCATCCGCCACGCGTCGAACGCGATCAAGAACGGCGAGGGCGACGCCTACATCGCCGCCGGCCTCGAGTGGGTGAGCAGGTTCAACGAGCGCACGGAGCCGGCCGGCGTCGCCGACCGCAACCCGAACCTGATCGGCGAGAACGGCCAGCCGAATGCCTACATCGACATGGGCATCACGGCCGTCAACGTCGCGAAGAAGTACGGCGTGAGCCGCGAGGAGATGGACAAGTACGCCCAGCGCTCGCAGGAGCTCGCGGTCGCCTCGCAGGAGTCCGGCTTCTTCGACCGCGAGATCGTCCCGGTCACCGACCACGAGGGCAACGAGGTCACCAAGGACGACGGCCCGCGCCCGAGCTCGACGCTCGAGAAGCTCGCCCAGCTCGAGGAGGCCTTCGAGGGTGGCGGCGGCGTCACCGCCGGCAACTCGTGCCCGCTGAACGACGGCGCCGCGGCGGTGCTGATCATGTCCGACACCAAGGCGAAGGAGCTCGGCCTGAAGCCGCGCGCCCGGATCGTCACCACCGCGACCTGGGGCAACGAGCCCGAGTACATGGGCGTTGCCCCGATCGGCGCGATCAAGAAGGTGCTCGACCGCGCCGGGATGACGATCGACGACGTCGACACGGTCGAGCTCAACGAGGCATTCGCCGCCCAGGTCATCCCGATCATGCAGGAGTGCAACATCCCGCTCGAGAAGCTGAACACGCACTGTGGTGCGATCGCCCTCGGGCACCCGTTCGGGATGACCGGCGCCCGGATCATGACCACGCTCCTCAACGTGATGGAGACCGACGATCGCCAGGTCGGCCTCGAGACGATGTGCGTCGCCGGGGGCCAGGGCGAGGCGATGATCGTCGAGCGCGTGAACTGAGCTCGTAGCGGCCGCGCGCGGGTGTGAGGCCGCGCGCGGCACGCCCGTCGCGTCCCTTATCGCGGCGGGCCCTGGGCGCGCGGGGGCCGCCCCGGCGTTCCGGCGTGCGGGGGCGGACCGCCCTGCGCGTGCGAAGGCCGTCCCGGCACTCCGGCGTGCGGGGGCGGGCCCTGCGTCTGGGAGTGCGCCGGCCGCCCGCCGCCACCGGCTTGGCTGTGCGAGGGCGGGTTCGCGGGCGGCGCCGGATGCGCCCCGCTCTGGCCGGGGCTCGAAGGCGGCGTCGTGCCGCCCTGGGCCTGCTGCGCCGTGGCCTGGCCGGGGGCCGACGCCTCCCGGCCCCGGTCGGAACGCCGCCCGTCGCTGCGCCCGGGACGGCCGCTCCCGTCTCGGCCGCCCGCAGGCGAAGCGCTGGGCTGCTGTGCCTCCGCCTCGGCGGCGGGCTTGCTCGCCGGCGTCGGCTTGGGCTTCGGCCGGGCCTCGCCCGCGCCTTTGCCCGGCACGTCGATGCCGATGGTCTCGAACAGGTCGCCGAAGGGGGTGGGCGGGCGCACGCCGGCGATCGCGAGTCCGGCGCTGGCGACGAACGCGGAGGCCAGCACGGCGGCGAAGCGCACGGCGAGGGTGCGCCGGCGCGTCGGCCGCGGTTCGGCCGGCATCGCGACCGTCGGGACGCGCTCCGCTTCGGCGAGCATCGCGGTGAGGTGCGCCTCGGCAACCTCGGGCGAGGGCTCGCGGACGAAGGCCTCGTTCACGAGGCGGCCGAGGACGGCCAGTTCCCGGTCGGTGCCCAAGCCCATCTCTTCTTCGAAAGCGTCGTGGTGGCCGTTCTGGTTACGCGGCTCTTCGGTCACGGCCGTGCCTCCTCCGCTTCCAGGTGCCGCCGGGCCGCCTTCAGCCCGCGGCGCTGCAGCTGCTTCACGGCGCCCTGGCTCTTGCCGATCACGCGCGCGACCTCCTCGATGCTCAGGTCGCCGATCACGCGGAGCAGCAGGACGTCGCGTTGGTCCGGCGGCAGCTCGGCGAGGATCCTCGTGACCCGCGCCGTCGCGAGGCGCGCCTCCGCCGGGTCGCCGGGGGCGGCGGCGCGGCCGGTCTGCGCGGCGACCTCGCCGGGCTCCGCGACCGGCTGCTCGGGCCGGCGGCCGCGATGGCGGTGCGCGTCGATCATCCGGTTGCGGGCTATCGAGTAGACCCAGGCCCGGAACCCCGTCCAGTCGCCCTCGAAGCGGGGCAGGTCGCGCACGACCTGGACGAACGCCTCGCCGGCGACGTCCTCGGCGTCGTCCGCGCCGCGGGCCCGCAGGAAGCCCAGAACGCCCGGCGCGAGCTCCTCGTAGAGCTCGCGCCAGGCCCATTCAGCGCCCGCTCGCGCGGCGGCCAGGGTGTTCTCGAATCGGTCGCGTTCCATCGGGTCGGGTGCGGGGTCCCGGGTGTTGTAACCCTGGAGCACCCGAAACGACCCGTCAAACGCGACGGGGCCCCAAAACGAAGGGGCCCCGTCCGGGGGGGATTGCGTGTTGGGGGGTAAGACCTAGCTCTCGCCCTTCGGCCCGCGGTCGGGCTTCGGGCCGTTGCCGTTCCCGTTGCCCGGGCCCGGCCGGTGGACCTCTTCGCAGTCGTCGGCAACCACGTCCTTACGGTCGGCCTTGACCTTGTCGGTGCCCTCGCCGCAGGCGACGTTGTCGGCCTTGTTGCCGTCGCCGCGGCTCTTGATGACGTCGTCGCCGTCGCCGCCGGTCAGCTCGTCGACCCCGGCGCCGCCGTCGAGACGGTCGTTGCCGGCGCCGCCGTCGAGGGTGTCGTCGCCCTTTTGGCCGCGGAGCTCGTCGTTGCCCTCATCGCCGGACAGGGTGTCGTCGCCCTGGTTGCCGCGCAGGGAGTCGTCGCCCGCGAGGCCGGAGATCGTGTCGTTGCCCTTCTTGCCGAGGATCTTGTCGGCGGCCTCGGTGCCGGTGAGCTGGTTGTCGGCGTGGTCGCCGCGGATTGTCGTCGCCGTAGCGATGCCCGCAGTCACGAGCAGCGCCGTCAGCGCTGCCGCGAGCGCACCCGTCGATCGCTTGCGCATCGAGTTCCCTTCGTTCGCCTGCATTTCCCACCCGGGAAAGCGACGCGGGGGCGCCCGGGGTTACGCCCTAGTCCTCGAAAAGCGCGTAGCCGTACTCGCCGCGCTTGTAGGCGAGCTTGGCGATGGCCGACATGCGATCGTCGTCGTTCGACTCGATCTGGTCGAACGAGGAGCGCACGCGCCCCGCGGCGCGGGCGCAGAAGGTGTCCGCGATGTAGCGCTCCTGGCCCGAGGGCTCGACGCCCTGGTCTTCGAAGATGCTGGTGACGCGGGAGAGGACGGCGACCTGGGCGAAGATGTCGGAGATCGCCGCCGACAGGCGCTTCTGCTGGAACTGCCGCTCGATCACGTCTCCGCGGTGTTCGCGCAGGAGCTTCTCGGTCACCGAGCGCAGCTCCTTGACCTGATCCGAGACCGAATCGGCGTGGCCCTTCAGCTCCGGGTGCGCCGTCGTGATCCGGTCCGGGCGGACCTCCGACTTGACCCGGTCGCTCACGTACTCGAGCAGGACGCCGATCGACCCGATCGGGTCGCCAAGCCCGATCTCGCCGAGCTCCGAGAGCTTCTCGCCGACCGGCTTCATCCCGCCCAGGGCGATGAACGCGCGCATCACGTCGTTCGCACCCTCGAAGATCGGGAAGATCCGGATGTCGCGCAGGATCTTCTCGTAGGGCTCGTCGCGCATGTAGCCGGCGCCGCCCTTGAGCTGCATCGCCCGGTTGGCCGCGTACCAGAGGAACTCGGTTCCCGAGACCTTGCAGATCGCCGACTCGAGCGAGTAGTCCTCGACCCCCTGGTCGACGAGCCCGCAGGTGAGGTAGCAGAGGGACTCCAGCCCGAAGAGGTAGGAGACCATCCACCCGATCTTGTCCTGGACGAGCTCGAACTCGGCCAGGGGGCGGCCGAACTGCCGCCGCTCGTTGACGTGGTCGATCGCGAGGTCGAGGAGCTTCTTGGTGGCGCCGACGGAGCCGGTGCCGAGCCCGATGCGGCCGTTGTTCAGGATCTGCATCGCGATCCTGAACCCCTCGCCCGGCTCGCCGAGGACGTTCTCCGGCGGCACGCGGACGTCCTTGAAGTAGAGGCGGCGCAGATCGTTCCCGCGCAGGCCCATCGTGTCGAAGCGCTCGCCGACCTCGAACCCCTTCATCCCCTTCTCGAGGATCAGGGCGATGTGCTTGTCCTTGCCGTCGACCTCGCAGCGGGCGAAGGCGGTGAAGACGTCGCCCTTCGAGCCGTTGCCGATGTAGCGCTTCTCTCCGTTCAGGACCCAGGAGCCGTCCGGCTGCCGGACCGCCCGCGACTGGATCTCGTACGCGTCGGACCCGGCCTCGGGCTCGGTGAGGGCGAACCCGGCCAGCTTGCGCCCCGCGGCGAGGTCCGGCAGGAAGCGCTCCTTCTGCTCCTCGGTGCCGAACATGTGGATCCCCTTGAAGCCGATCGACTGGTGCACGCCGAGGACGATCGACAGGGTCGCGTCGATCTGGGCGAAGGTCTCGAAGACGCGCGCGTAGCCGGTCTGCGAGAGGCCCTGGCCGCCGTACTTCTCGTCGACGTAGAGCCCGAGAAGCCCGGCCTCGCCGAGCTCGCGGATCACGTCGTCGCCGATCCACCGCTTCTCCTCGATCTTGCGGTGGTCCATCCGCGCCCCGATCTCCCGCGCCGCCGCGTTCAGCTTCCGGATCCGGTCCTGCTCCGACGGATCCGGCTGCGGCCACGGGAACACCATCTCCTCATGGATCTCTCCGAGGAACAGCGACTTGGCGAACGAGGAGACGGCGCGCTCGGGCTTGCCCTCGACCTGAGCCTGGGTAGCGGCTTCCACGCGCAGACACTACCCCGGGGGCGGGTGGGGAATGCGTGGGGAGCCGAATCGCCTAGTCCGCCGACAGCATCTTCTCGAGCGCCTCGCGGTGGTAGGGCCACGGATTGCCCTTTCGTGCGCGGCCCGACGGGTCGAACTCCCTGGCCAGGGCGAGGCCTGCGACCGTGTTCGTGGCCACCGCGAGCTTGCGGCGGAAGTCGGGGTGTTCGCCGAGGTCGCCGGCGACCTCGGCCGAGACCTTGAGGGTGTTCTCGTTGATGCGCTTCTCGACCGGGACGAGGCGCTCGCGCAGCTCGTCGTCCTCTGCGGCTGCGACCCAGAGCTTTACCGCGACCGCGAAGACCGGGCTCGAGAAGTCCTCCCAGAGGAGGTCGAGCAGGGCGCGGACGCGCTCGCCGCGGTCGCCGGTGAGCTGGCGGGCGCGTTCGCGGTAGCGGCTGATGCGCTGTTCGGCGACGTACTCGAACGCGCTCGCGACCAGGTCGACCCGGTGCGGGAAATGGTGCGACTGCGCTCCCTGGGAGACGCCGGCGAGCTCGGTGACGCGGCGAATCGTGGTGCCGGCGTAGCCGACCTCCATCAGGCTCTCGACCGTGGCCTCGAGCAGTCGCCGGCGTGTTTCGTTCCGGCGCTCCTCCTGGGTGCGCCGCCGCCCGCGGGGCGAGCTCTTCGGCGACGCCTCCAAGGCCTAGGCGATCTCCGCGAGGCCGTCCTTGATCACGACGTCGCCCGAGTCCGAGGTGGTCTCGTAGGCGTAGGCGGTGCGGCCGTCGGCCTCGCCCGCCTTCCAGAGCTTGGTCGTGATCGTCTGGCCGGGGAAGGTCATCTTCGCGAAGCGGACCGCGAGCCGGCGCAGGCGCGTCGGGTCGTCCGGGCAGAAGTTCTGGATCGCGGCGACCGAGGTGAAGGCCATGGTGCAGAGGCCGTGGATGATGATCCCCGGCAGGCCCACCGCCTTCGCGAACTCCTCGTCGAGGTGGATCTGCATCGGGTCACCGGAGGCCTCCGCGTAGCGGTAGGTCTGATCCTCGTCATAGGTCTGCGAGACCTCGGCGTCCGGGTCGCGGTCGCGCAGCGACTCGTCGAACGCGTGCCCCGGCGCATCCTCGCCGACGTCCTCCGCCCCCTGGGCGCCGCGTACGAACGTCGTCCAGTACTGGTCGACGACCGGCTCGCCGTCCGCGGTCGTCTCCGTCTTGGTGACTACCGTGATCCCGGAGGAGCGCTGGCGCATGCCGATCGGCGTGCCGATCGTGGTCAGCTTCATCCCGGGCTCGATCGGGCGGTGGAAGTGGATGTCCTGCTCTCCGTGCAGGATCGCGCCGAGGAGCTCGCCGGGGATCACCGACAGCGCCGCCATCCCGTTCGCCTGGAACGCCGGGACCACGGGGAAGACCGGCGGGGCGACATCGCCCGCGGTGTGGGCCTCGATCGTGTCGTTGGTCGCGGCGGCGTAGGCCTGGATGCGCTCGCGCGTGACCTCGAACTCGACGGGGTCGGTGGACTTGCCGATGTTCTCGGCGTTGAAGGTGGGGGCGGTGTCGGTAGTCATGCCGTGGAACGTAACAAACCGGGCACCCGTTCTGTATGTTGCAGAAACAGTGCCCGTCGGCTGCTCCGCTTCGCGTCCGCTGCCGACGGGGTGGTCGAAGACTTTGGAGGACTGAGAGTGAGCTCGAACGGCAACGGCAACCGCACCTTCGTCATCGGCGTGGGCATGACGAAGTTCGACAAGCCCGGCACGAAGGAAGGCGACTATCCGGACTGGGCGAAGGAGGCCGGCGAGAAGGCGCTCGCCGACGCCGGCATTCCCTACGAGGACGTCGAGCAGGTCTACGCGGGTTACTGCTACGGGGACTCGACCTACGGCCAGCGCGCCGTCTACCAGCTCGGCCTCACCGGGATCCCGGTCGTCAACGTGAACAACAACTGCTCGACCGGCTCCTCGGCCCTCTACCTCGCGCGCCAGGCGGTGAAGGGCGGCGTCGTCGACTGCGCCCTCGCGGTGGGCTTCGAGAAGATGGAGAAGGGCTCGCTGGGGATGAAGTACACGGACCGCACCCCCGCGCTCGACAAGCACATGGAGCGCATGTTCAAGGTGCGCGCGCCGGAGGAGTCCCCGTTCGCCCCGCAGATGTTCGGCAACGCCGGACGCGACCACATGGAGAAGTACGGGTCGGAGCCGGACCACTACGCGTGGATCGGGTGGAAGAACCACAAGCACTCGGTCAACAACCCGTACGCGCAGTTCCAGGACGAGTACACCCTGGACGAGATCAAGGAGGCTCGGATGATCCACGAGCCCCTGACGAAGCTCCAGTGCTCGCCCACCTCGGACGGCTCGGCCTGCGCGATCGTCGCCTCCGAGCGCTACGTCGACGAGCACGACCTCTGGGAGCAGGCGATCGAGATCGCCGGCCAGTCGATGGTCACCGATCTCTCCTCGACGTTCGACGACGAGGCCGACTGCATCAAGATCGTCGGCTACGACATGTCGAAGGAGGCCGCGCGCCAGGCCTACGAGGAGGCCGGTGTCGGGCCGGAGGACGTGGACGTCGTCGAGCTGCACGACTGCTTCTCGGCGAACGAGCTCATCACCTACGAGGCGCTCGGGCTCGCGGCCGAGGGCGAGGGCCACAAGCTGGTCGAGGCCGAGGCCACGACCTACGGCGGTGACGGCCCGGTGGTCAACCCCTCCGGCGGCCTGATCTCGAAGGGCCACCCGCTGGGTGCGACCGGCCTCGCGCAGTGCTCCGAGCTCACGTGGCAGCTCCGCGGCCAGGCCGACAAGCGCCAGGTCGAGGGCGCCAAGGTGGCGCTCCAGCACAACATCGGCCTCGGCGGCGCGGCCGTCGTCTCGGTGTACAAGCCGGCCACGGCCTGATGACGACCGCCACAACGCCCGCCCACCAGGCCTGGATGACCGACGAGCGCAAGGCGTTCGTCGAGGCAATCCGGGACTTCTGCAAGCGCGAGCTCGGCACGCGCGAGCAGCGTGAGGCCGCGACGCAGGGCTACAAGGAGGCGCACTCCCACGAGATCTACGCCAAGCTCGCCGAGCTCGGCTGGCTCGGGGCGTCGATCGACGAGTCGTACGGCGGATCCGGTGGCTCGATCGTCGATGCGTGCCTCTTCCTCGAGGAGACCTCGCGCGGCATGGTGCCGATGGCGGGGTTCCCGGTCTCGCTCATCGTCGCCGGCGCCTACGAGCGCTTCGGTACGGAGGACCAGAAGGCCGAGATCCTCGGGGGGATCTGCAACGGCCGCGTGGAGGCGATCGCGATGTCGGAGCCCGAGGCGGGCTCCGACGTCGGCAGCCTCAAGTGCAAGGCCGAGAAGTCCAACGGCGGCTACGTCCTCAACGGGCAGAAGACGTGGATCTCGGCGGCGCACATCGCCGACCACATCCTCGTCGTCGCCCGTACCGGGAGCGAGGCGTCCAAGCACGAGGGCATCACGATGTTCTCGGTGCCCACGGACACGGAAGGCCTCGAGGTTCGCGGCATCGAGACGATGGGCGGCAAGGAGGTCAACGACGTCTACCTCACCGACGTCTACGTCCCCGAGGAGCGGATCCTCGGGCAGGTGGACGGGGGCTGGATGCAGCTCATGGCGGGGCTCAACGTCGAGCGCCTGATCACCGCGGCCACCGTCCTCGGCCTCGGGCAGCGGGCGTTCGACGACGCGCTCGCGTTCATCAAGGAGCGCAAGCAGTTCGGCCGGCCGATCGGCTCGTTCCAGACCCTGCGGCACCGGATCGCCGACCTGGCGACCGAGCTCGAGGTGGCCCGCCTGCTCGTCTACGACGTCGCCCTCAAGACCGAGGCGGCGCCGGACCAGATGCTTCCCCGCGAGGCATCGATGGTCAAGCTCAAGGCCACCGAGGTCGCCAAGAAGGTGGCGCTCGAGGGCATGCAGATGATGGGTGGCTACGGCTACTCCTGCGAGTACGACATGGAGCGCCTCGTGCGCATGACGCTGGTCTCGACGATCTACGCCGGCACCAGCGAGATCCAGCGCGAGATCATCTCCAAGACCTACGGGCTCTAGGCCCGGCGCAAGCGAGATCGGGGCACCCGGCGCAAGAGCCGGGTGCCCCGCTCGGGCAAAGGCGTGCCCGACGTGCACGGTGATGCCCCGTGCGGATTAAAGGCGCGCCGTGAAAAGGTCGATCATGTAAGCGCACGCCAGGAGGGACACAGCAGTGGCGTGCAAAGGACGCGCACGCCATATCCGCCTCGAGCGACATGCCCAGTCGGGCCGCGCACTTGCACGGCACACGGCTCTCCTACCTCGGCGTCCTGGCCGTCGTCTGGATCGCCTACTTCGCCACCGCCAAGGCCGGGCTCTCGTTCGCCTCCAACCACCTCGTCTTCGCCGTCTGGCCACCGAGTGGGGTGGCGCTCGCGGCGGTGGTCTTGTGCGGCTCGCGGGTGTTGCCGGCGATCGCGCTCGCCTCGTTTTTGGCCAACGCAACGGGCGAAGCCACCGTCCCGGCCGCGCTCGGGATCGCCGCCGGCGCCACTACGGCCGCCTGGCTCGGTGGGTACCTGCTCCGCCGCGCGGGGTTCGACCCCGCCCTCGACCGCATTCGCGACGTCGTCGTACTCGCCGGTCTCGGCGCCGCGGTCAGCGCAGCCGTCAATGCGTTCGTCGGCACCGGCACCCTCTGGGCGAGCGGCGTCACGGACGCGGGTGGGGTCTGGCACGTCTGGCGGGTCTGGTGGCTCGGCGGCATCACCGGGGTTCTCCTGGTCGCGCCGGCGCTGTTCGTGGCCCTGGACCGCGAGCGCTGGCGCCTGCCGCGCCCGCTCCGCGTGCTCAGCGCCACAGCGCTGATGGCCGCGCTCTTTGCCGTGACGCTCGTCGTGATGGCGGAGGACGCAACCATCGTCTATCCGGTCTTCCCGGTGGTCGTCCTCGCCGCGCAGCAGTTCCGCCAACCGGGGGCGGTGGTCGCCGCGGCGGTCGTCTCGATTGCCGCGGTGGTGTTCACCGCGAGCGGCGAGGGCCCGTTCGCCCGCGCCAACCCCTCTGTCGAGCTGCTCCAGACGCAGATGTTCGTGGCGGTCGCGGCGCTCACGGCGCTCTTCGTCGCGGCGATGCGATCGGAGTGGGAGCGTGCGGTCCGCGCGGCGGACAGGTTCGGAGACAGCGAGCGCAAGCTCGCCGAGGCGCAGGCGCTCGCCCACATCGGAAGCTGGGAGTGGGACGTCGAGGCAAACGAGCTCTCCTGGTCCGACGAGCTCCACCGGATCTTCGGCGTCGATCCGGAGACGCTCGGTACGGGCTACGAGGAGCTCCGCGAGCTCATCCATCCCGAGGACCGCGCCCTCGTCGACGCGACCGTGCGGCGCGCGATGGAAGAGGGCGAGGGCTTCCGCTTTCAGCATCGCGTGTCGAGACCGGACGGGGAGATCCGGACGGTCGACGCGCGCGGGTGGGTGATCCAACGCGACGGACGGCCCGTCAAGGTCGTGGGCAGTGCCCAGGACGTCACCGAGCTGCAGCTCGCGCAGGAGCGCTTCCGCGACCTGCTCGAGGCGGCGCCCGATGCGATGGTGATCGTGGACGAGGGTGGCCGCATCGTCCTGGTGAACGGCCAGGCCGAGCGGCTCTTCGGCTACACGCGGGAAGAACTGATCGGGGAGGAGGTCGAGATCCTCATCCCGGAGGCGAAGCGGGGGCTCCACTCGAAGAACCGCGATCGCTACGTGGCGGACGCCCACCCGCGGCCCATGGGCATCGGGCTCGACCTGGCGGCGCGCCGCAAGGACGGGACCGAGTTCCCGGTCGAGATCAGCCTGAGCCCCTTGCGGACCGCCGAGGGCGTCCTGATCTCGAGTGCGATCCGCGACGTCACGGAGCGCAAGCTCGCTGCCGAGCGGCTCGAGCATCAGGCGCTCCACGACCCGCTCACCGATCTTCCGAACCGCGTGCTCTTCCTCGACCGCCTCGACCACGCCCTCGAGCGGTCGCGCCGGACCGGGGCGAAGCTGGCGGTCTACTTCTGCGACCTCGACCAGTTCAAGAAGGTCAACGACAGCCTCGGGCACGAGGCCGGCGACCGCCTGCTGATCGCCCTGCCGGCGCGGCTGCGCCGGGCATTGCGCAGCGCGGACACCCTCACCCGCTTCGGCGGCGACGAGTTCGTGATCCTCTGCGAGGACCTCTCCTCCGAGCTCGACGCGATTGCGATCGCCGAGCGGATCGCCGAGGCGGTGGCGCGGCCGTTCGAGATCGAGGGGCGCACCCACCACCTCAGCGTCAGCGTCGGCGTGGTCTTCGTCGAGGGCGGCACGGCGGGCGCCTCCGAGGTCGTGCGCGACGCCGATGCCGCGATGTACAGGGCCAAGAGCATGGGCCCGGGCCGCTACGAGTTGTTCGACGCGGCCATGCGGGCGCGGCTGATCGAGCGGATCGAGACCGAGACCGGCCTGCGCGACGCGATCCGCGACGGCGACCTGCGGCTGCACTACCAGCCGATGCTCTCGCTCGAGACCGACGAGCTGATCGCGGTCGAGGCGCTCGCTCGCTGGGAGCACCCGGAGCGCGGGTTGCTCGGCCCCGACGTGTTCATCGACGTGGCCGAGGAGAGCGGGCTCGTCGTGCCGCTGGGGGAGTGGGTGATCGACGAAGCGTGCCGCCAGCTCGCTGCTTGGCAGCAAGCCCCCGCCGGTACCCGGCCCGCCTGGGTTTCCATCAATCTCTCCGCCCGCCAGGTCGCCGACTCGAAGGTGGTCCAGGTCGTCGCCTCGGCGCTCGAGCGCCACCGACTGGATCCCAGCTCGGTCTCGCTCGAGATCACCGAGAGCGCGCTGCTTGCGGACAATGCCGCGTCACACCAGGCCGTGGAGGAGCTGAAGCGCCTCGGCGTGCGGCTCGTGCTCGACGACTTCGGCACGGGCTACTCCTCGCTCAGCTACCTCAAGCGGTTCCCGATCGACGCGCTGAAGATCGACCGGGGATTCATCGACGGCATCGTCAAGGAGGAGGGCGACACCGCCATCGTCGCGGCGGTCCTCTCGATGGCTCGAGCCTTGCGCCTCGGGGTCGTCGCCGAGGGCGTCGAGACCGAGAGCCAGCTCGCGTGGCTGCGCTCGCACGGGTGCGACTACGCCCAGGGCTACCTGATCTCACCGCCGGTGCCGCCCGAGGAGGTCGTCCACCTGCGTCCCTGGCGCCCGGATCCGCATGCCAAACGGCGGCACCGGCCGAGTCGCCCGCTCGTCTCCCGACGGCCCGCCTGAGCGCGGCGCGGAACTGGGACGCCCGTCTAGGATCCGCGAGTCGTGAGCAGCCGAGGCAGAAGATGAGCGGCTTCGCCGCCTTCGCGCGCCGGATGTGGGAGCTGCAGCGCCTCGGGGCGCCGCCGCGGCTCACCCTGCGGGTGCTGCGCTGGATGGTGCGATTCACCGCCCGCGAGTTCGCCTTCCAATACGCGTTCGTCGACGCGGTCGTCGTCGCGGTGCTGGCCGCGAGCGGCGCGATCGAGAGCACGGCCGGGCTCGTCGCCGCGGTCGTCTTCGCGGTTCTCTTCGGCTTCGAGGCGCGCCTCGCTTGGGACAGCTGGCGCAGCGCCGGCGCCGTAGCCCGCGAGCTGGCGGACCTGCCGTCCGGACCGGACGCGCTCCGCTTCCCGCGCAGCCACCTCTTCCTGCCGTTCCTGATGCTGTTCGCGTCGCGGGTGAAGCACGTGCGCGGCGTCGTCTATCACCGCGAGAACGGCAAGCGGGTCCGCCTCGACGTCTACCTGCCCAAGCGGCGAAGCGAGGCGCGTCGGCCCGCCGTGATCCAGGTGCACGGCGGCGGCTGGATCGTCGGCTCGCGCCTCGAGCAGGGCATCCCGCTGCTCAACCACCTCGCGGCCAACGGTTGGGTCGGCTTCAACATCGACTACCGCCTGAGCCCGCCCGCGACGATGCCGGACCACGTCATCGACGTGAAGCGGGCGATCGCCTGGGTGCGCGAGCACGCCGACGAGTACGGGGTCGACCCGGACCGGATCTGCATCACGGGCGGCTCGGCGGGCGGCCACCTGGCCGCCCTTGCGGCGCTGACCGCGAACGACCCCGAGCTGCAGCCCGGGTTCGAGGACGCGGACACCTCGGTTGCCGCGGCCGTCCCGTTCTACGGGGTGTACGACTTCACCGATCCGGACCGGATCTACGCGCCGGGCATCCGCGACTGGCTGCTGCCCCGCGTCGTGTTCAAGCGCCCGCTCGCCGGCAACGAGGACTCCTACCGCGCCGCCTCGCCCACCTATCGCGTGCACGAGGACGCGCCGCCGTTCCTCGTCTTCCACGGCGACCGCGACACGCTCGTGCCGGTGGGCGACGCGCGGACGTTCGTGGCGCGCCTCGAGGAGGCCTCGCGCAACCCCGTGCGCTACGTCGAGCTCCCGGGCGCGGAGCACGCCTTCGACATCTTCCCGTCGCTGCGAACCGCCCGGGTGGTGGAGGGAATCGAGCGCTTCCTGCGAGCCACCGTGGGCCCGCCGGCGGGCGAGCCCGAGGACGGACCGGCGGAGCGACCCGACCCCGCGGCCGTAGGCGCGGACTGATGTCGCCCGCGATCCGGCTGGGCGGGGAGCAGGCGCCGATCGAGCGGGCGCCGAAGGCTCCGCGTGGGCGCTTGCGCCGCGAGCAGGTGACGCTCGGCGGGATCGAGACCCGCTCCATCGTCGCCGAGGGGAGCGGCGCTCCGACCGTGCTGCTGCACGGCTGGATGGACAACGCCGACACCTGGCTCTCCGTGCTCGAGCGGCTCGCCGCCGCCGGGCGCCCGGCGGCGGCCTACGACCTGCCCGGGTTCGGCACCGCGCCCCCGCTCGGGGACGGGAGCGTGGTCGACCAGCTCACGGACTTCGCCGCGGCCGCGGTGGAGCTGGCCGCCGAGCGCACCGGGCACGACGTCGTCGTCGCAGGCAACTCGCTCGGCGGCTGGGTCACCCTGCGGCTCGCCGAGCGCGACCTCCCCCTCGCGGGCGTGATCCCCATCGGGCCCGCCGGGATCCGCATGGCGCCGTTCTTCTTCACCGCCGACCGCATCCCGGCGGTTCATCGCGTCATCGGCCTCCCGGCTCCGGTCCCGCCCGCCCTCGTGCGCTCGATCATGGGCCGCTTCTACCGATCGCTCGCCTACGCGGACCCGGACTCCGTCGACCAGGCGGTCGTCGACCGCTTCACCAAGCACAACGTCGACCGCGCGGTCCTGCGGCGGCGGATCGAGTACGCCAAGCGCCTGCGCCCGGAGCTCTCCGACCCGTTCGACCCGTCGAAGATCGACGTCCCGGTGATCGCGCTGTGGGGGGACCGCGATCGGCTCTGCATGCCGACCGGGGCGCAGAAGCTCGGCGAGATGCTCCCGCACGCCCGCATCGAGGTGCTGGAGAACGTCGGGCACACGCCGCAGATCGAGACCCCGGACCGGGTCGTCGCGGCGATCACCGAGCTCGCGGGCCGAGGCCGTCAGTAGAGCGCCTCGACCCGGTCCGCGATCAGCCGGCCGAGGGCGAGGGAGGAGGTGGCCGCCGGCGACGGCGCGTTGCGCACGAACACGGTCCGGGCCGTGGTCGAGACGACGAAGTCGTCGACGAGGCTGCCGTCCCGAGCGAGCGCCTGGGCGCGGATCCCGGCCGGGCCGCGGGTGAAGTCGGACGGCCGAAGCCCGGGAACCAGGCGCCGCGCCTCCGCGACGAACGCCCGGCGCGAGAGCCCGCGCCGCAGCTCGGTGAGCGCCGCGCGGCGGTGACGCGCCGCGAGACGCCAGGTGCCCGGCCAGCGCAGCGTCTCGAGCAGGTCGCGGCCGCGTACCGTGGTGAGCCGGTAGGCGTCGCGCGCCGCGACGAGGAGGGCGGAGGGGCCGAGCAGGACCTCGCCGTCGATCCCGCGCGTCAGGTGCGCGCCCAGGAAGGGCAGGTCGGGATCCGGCACGGGGTAGACGTTGGCCCGCACGAGATCGGCGCGCTCGGGCCGCAGGCGCAGGTAGGCGCCGCGGAAAGGGACGATCCGCGGGTCAGGGTCGGCGCCCGCTGCGACCGCCAGCCGGTCCGCCCAGGCGCCGGCACAAACCGCCACCGCCCGGGCTCGGGTGGTGCCCCGAGCGTGGGCGATGGCCGCGGTGCCTCCCGACTCCGTGAGCGAGTGGACGGGGCAGCTCGTCGCCACCGCGCCGCCGGCGGCTTCGAGGTCGGCGGCGTACGCCGCCGCGACGCGCTTGAAGTCGACGACACCCGTGCGCGGGGAGTGCAGCGCGGCGAGGCCGGCGGCGTGCGGCTCGACCTCGCGGATCTCCTCGGGTCCCAGACGCGCGATGCCCGGTACGCCGTTCGCCCGCGCGCGCCGCTCGAGCTCGTCGAGGCGCGGCAGCTCGTCGGGTGCGGTCGCCACGATCAGCTTCCCGTTCACCCGCGCCTCGATCCGGCGCTCCTCGCAGTAGGCGTAGAGCTCCGCGGCGCCGGTGACGCACAGCTCGGCCTTGAGCGAGCCCGGGGCGTAGTAGACGCCCGCGTGGATCACGCCGCTCGAGTGCCCGGTCTGGTGCGTGGCGATCGCGGGCGCCGCCTCGAGCACGGCGACGTTCGCGTCGGGGTGGCGAGCGGCGAGCTCGCGTGCGGTAGCGAGCCCGACGATGCCCCCGCCGACGACGGCGAAGTCGCACTCGGCGGGCGGGTCCAGCGTCACGAGTTGCGAGACTAG
>ERZ777003.2319-NODE-2319-length-22742-cov-6.471239_pt1 | contig 22742 bp, 18 predicted proteins | sample MGYA00374956_ERZ777003 | MGnify/ENA primary metagenome ERZ777003 (study PRJEB29302, sample SAMN06268252) | bioreactor metagenome | isolation source: Joint BioEnergy Institute, California, USA | place: USA:Joint BioEnergy Institute, California, USA | collected... | reverse complement strand
GGCCTGGCTGCGCCGGCGTGCCGCCGCCGCGCTGCTCTGGCTCGCCGTGCTTGGCGGCCTTGCGGTGGCGGCGCTGCTGTCGGGCGGGCGGGCAGCGCTGGCCGGGCTCGGCCTCGCCGCCGGCCTGGCTCCGGCGCTGCGGCTCTGGCGCGGCGGCCGGCCGCTCGATGCCCTGGCCTGGGTGCTGCTGATGGCCTTCGCCGTGCTCGCGGGCCTCGCCCTGCTGCTCGCCGATCCGTCGCGCGCCACGGGGCTGCGCACCCTCGAGCGCCTGACCGGGCCCGACCTCGCCGAATCCTCCGGCCGCGCACTGCTCTGGTCCGAGGCGCTGATGCGGGCCGGCGAGGCGATGCCCTTCGGCCTCGGCACCGGCGGCTTCGCCATCGCCGCCGGCTTCGGCGAGCGGCGTGGCCTCTATCCGCACAACCACGCACTCGAAACGCTGGCCGAGGGCGGACTTCCGGGATTCGCGCTCTGGCTGCTCGCCTTCGGCGGCGCGGGAGTCGCGGCGCTGGCGCTCGGCGCGCGTGTGGCGCCCGGCCGGGCGGCGCGCATCGCCGCGCTGGTGCTGCCGATGGCGGTGGCGATCCTGGTCTCGACGGATCTGGGCAACCGGATGGCGTGGCTCGCGCTCGGCCTCGCGCTCAGCCTCGGCGTCGAGGCGCCGCTGCCGACCCGGCGGGAGGGAGTCCAGCCGCGCGATGTATGAGCGCTGGGGCAAGCGCGCCCTGGACATGGCCGGTGCGGCGCTGCTGCTCGTGCTGCTCGCGCTGGTGCTGGGCGTGGCGGCCCTCGCGGTGCGCATCGCGCTCGGCCCGCCGGTGCTGTTCCGCCAGCGCCGCGCCGGGCGTGGCGGCGAGCCCTTCACGCTGCTCAAGCTGCGCACCATGCGCGAGGGGCCCGGCGAGGACGCCGAGCGCCTGACGCGGCTCGGCCGCTGGCTGCGCGCCGCGGCCCTCGACGAGATCCCGCAGCTCGTCAACGTGCTGCGCGGGGAGATGTCGCTGGTCGGGCCGCGGCCTCTGCCGCCGGACTACAGCGCCCTCTACACCCCGCGCCAGGCGCTGCGCCTGACGGTGCGGCCGGGCCTCGCCGGGCTCGCCCAGGCGGCAGGGCGCAACGCGGTGCCCTGGGCGGAGCGGCTGGAACTCGACGCCCGCTATGCCGCAGCGCCGCCGCGCCTCGTGCGCGACCTGCGCCTCCTCCTGGCGTGCCTCGGCGTCGTGCTGCGCGGCCACGGTGTCAGCGCCCCCGGCCACGCGACCATGCCGCGATTCACCGCCGGCGCCGCGGGTTGCGACGCGGAGCGTGGGCATTCCGGTTTGACGGGTGGGGCGCAGGCTCCGGGCGGAAGCCTGGCGCTTCGTCAATCTCTGGTTGCAGTGCCGTCAAATCAACCAACCGATCGGAATCTTATCAACCATTCGTTGTCATCGCCGCCATGATGCTCTCGCGCGAGCATCCAAAACGGTGATGACCCCGCCCCGCCTGGCCCTGCGACGCCCCGATCCCGTCCTGGCCTTCCGGCCACCGGAGGCCGCACCGGGCATCGCGGCCCATGCCTCGGCAGGGTGAGCGGAGATGACGGCCACGAAGGCGGTGGCGGCATCGCGGGCGGGCGGCGGCGAGGTCACCGCCCTGCTCCCGCACCGCCTGCACCTCTCTCCGCCGCACCTCACGGGCGGCGAGCTCGACGCCCTGCGCCGCACGCTGGAAAGCGGCTGGGTCGCCCCCGCCGGCCCGGTGCCGGAAGCCTTCGAGGAGGCGATCGCCGCCGCCACCGGCTTCCCGCACGTGCTCGCCGTCACCTCCGGCACCGCGGCGCTGCATCTCGCCTATCGCTGCCTCGGCCTCGGCCCGGGCGACGAGATCTGGGCCCCGACCCTCACCTTCGTCGCCACCATCGCGCCCGCGGTGCAGATGGGCGCCACGCCGCGCTTCCTCGACGTCACGCCGGAGAGCTGGACGCTCGATCCCGGCCTGCTCGGGCGCGAGCTGTCGGCAGCGGCGGCGCGCGGGAAGCTGCCGCGCGTAGTCGTTTCCGTCGGGCTCTACGGGCAGAGCTGCGACCTCGACGCAATCCTCGCGGTCTGCAACCGCTGGGGCGTGCCCGTCGTGAGCGACAGCGCGGAGACGCTCGGCGCCTTCTACCGCGGCCGGCACGCCGGACGCGGCGCGCGCTTCACTGCCCTCTCCTTCAACGGCAACAAGATCGTCACCGCCGGCGGCGGCGGCGCGCTCTGCTCGGAGGACCCGCTGCTGATCGCCCGCGCGCGGCACCTCGCCACCCAGGCCAAGGAGCCGGCGCCGCACTACCAGCACGAGACGACAGGGTACTCCTACGGCCTATCCTCGGTGCTCGCCGCGGTCGGGCTGGCGCAGATCGCCATGCTCGAGCAGCGGGTCGCGGCTCGGCGCGCGATCTTCGAGCGCTACGCCGCCGCCTTCGCGGAACTGCCCGGCGTCAGCATGATGCCCGAGCCGCCCTGGGGCCGCAGCAGCCGCTGGCTCTCCGTGGCGCTGTTCGACCCGGAGGCCTTCGGCGCCGACCGCGACACGGTGCGCCAGGCGCTCGCCGCCGCCGGCATCGAGAGCCGCCCGGTGTGGAAGCCGCTGCACCTGCAGCCCGCCTTCCGCGACGCGCCGGCGGTGGGTGGCGCGGTCGCCGCGCGGCTGTTCGAGCGCGGCCTCTGCCTCCCCTCCGGCAGCGCGATGACGGAGGCCGAGCAGGCGGTGGTGATCGACGTGGTGCGGCGCTGCTGCGGCCGGCGCTTCCGCTGAACGCGGACCGTGCCGGCGACCGGCCGACGATGCGCATCCTCTACCTGCATCAGCACTTCTCGCTTCCCGCCGGCGCGACCGCGACGCGCGCCTTCGCGATGGCGCGCGCGCTCGCCGTACGCGGCCATGCGGTGACGCTCGCCTGCGGCCGCTACGCGGGCGCGACCACCGGGCTGGAGGCCCTGCCGTTCCGCCGCGGCCGCCGGACCGGGCGCGTCGCGGGCCTCGACCTGGTGGAGTTCGCCATCCCTTGCGGCAATGCCCAGGGCCTCGCCGCGCGCGCCGGTGCCTTCCTGCGCTTCGCCGCCGCGGCGACGCCGCTCGCGCTGCGCCGAAGCTGGGACGTGGTGGTGGCGAGCTCGACGCCGCTCACCGTCGCCCTGCCGGCGCTGCTCGCCCGGCGGCTGCGCGGCACGCCCTTCGTCTTCGAGATCCGCGACCCCTGGCCGGAGCTGCCGCGCGCCATGGGCGGCGTGCCGCGCCCGCTGCTCGCGGCGATGGAGCCGCTCGCCACCGCCGCCTGCCGCCGCGCCGCCGCGGTGGTGGCGTTGAGCGAGGGCATGGCGGAGACGGCGATCGCGCGCGGCGCCGACCCGGAGCAGGTCGCGGTGGTGCCGAATGGCTGCGACCTCGACCTGTTCGGCCCGCAGGTCGCGCCCTGGCGCCCGCCCGAGGCGGCGTCCTGGGAGGTGCTGGCGGTCTATGCCGGGGCGCATGGCCGGGCCAACGGGCTGCACCAGCTGCTCGACGCCGCCGCCTGGCTGAAAGGGCGCGGCGTGCGCAGCGTGCGGCTGGTGCTGGTCGGCGAGGGAGCGGAGAAGCCGGCGCTGACGGCGCGCGCGGCACGCGAGGGCCTGGACAACGTGACCTTCCTCGACCCGCTGCCCAAGCCGCGCCTCGCGGCGCTGCTGGCAGGGAGCCAGATCGGCGTGCAGTGCCTCGCGCCGGTGCCGGAATTCGCGGAGTGGACGGCACCGAACAAGCTGATGGACTACCTCGCCGCCGGGCTGCCCGTGGTCTCGAACCTGCCTGGCCGCGCGGCGCGGCTGCTCGATGGCGACGGCACCACCTTCGCGCCGTGCGGCATCAGCGTGCCACCAGGCGGCGATGGCGCCGCACTCGGCCGCGCGCTCGCCGCGCTGGCCGCCGATCCGGCGCGGCGGCGGCGTCTCGGCGAGGCGGCGCGGGCGCAGGCGGTGCTGCGCTGGGACCGCCGGCTGCTCGCCGAGCGCTTCTGCTCCGTGGTCGAAGCCGCCGCGGCCCGGTCGCGTGATGCCGTCGGAGCAGCGGCGACGGTTCCGCAGCCCGGACGGGCCGGCTGATGGGCGGCGGCCTGCCGGTGGTGCACCTGGTCGCGGCGGCGCGGCCGAACCTGCCGAAGCTCGCCGCGCTGTGGCACGCGCTCGCGGAAGGCCCGCCCGTCTGCGTGCCGCGCCTGCTGCACACGGGGCAGCACCACGACGCGGCGATGTTCGGCGCGCATCTCGCCGATCTCGGCCTGCCTCCGCCGCACATCGCGCTCGGCGTCGCGGGCGGCGGCGGGCATGCGGAGACCACCGGCCGCACCATGATCGCCTGCGAGGCCGAGTGGCGCGCGCGCCGGCCCGCGCTGGTGGTGGTCGCGGGCGATGTGGACGGCGCCCTCGCCGCCGCGCTGGCGGGCCGCAAGCTCGGCATCCCGGTGGCGCATCTCGAGGCGGGCCTGCGCTGCGGCGACCGCTCCATGCCGGAGGAGATCAATCGCCGCGCCATCGACGCGATCAGCGACCTCCTCTGGGCGCCCGACACGGCCACGGCCGCCGCCCTGATCGCGGAGGGCCACCCGCCCGGGGCGGTACGCGCGGTCGGCAACGCGATGATCGACAGCCTGCTGCGCGCCCTGCCCGCGGCACGCGCGCGGCCCCTGCCGGAGGGCCTCGCGCCCGGCGGCTACGGCGTCGTCACGCTGCACCGTCCGGCCAATGTGGACGCGCCGGGCCCGCTCACGCGGCTGCTCACGGCGCTGGGCGAGGCCGCGCTGCGCCTGCCGCTCGCCTGGCCTCTGCATCCGCGCACCCGGGCGCGGCTTACGGCGTTCGGCCTCGCAGTGCCACCGGGGGTGCGGGTGCTGCCGCCGCTCGGCTATCTCGACTTCATCGGGCTCCTGGCGCACGCCCGGCTGGTCGCGACCGACAGCGGCGGAGTGCAGGAGGAGGCGACGGGGCTCGACCTGCCCTGCCTGACCCTGCGCCCCTCGACCGAGCGGCCGGTGACGCTCAAGGCCGGCTCCAACCGGCTCGTCGCGCCGGAGAGGCTGGCGGCGGCGGTGGCGCGCGTGCTGGCCGGCGACTGGCCGCGCGCGGTGCCGATCCCGCTCTGGGACGGCCGCGCGGGCGAACGCATGCGGGCGCACCTGGCCGAGTTCCTCGGCACCACACGGGCAGCGGCCGCATGAACGACAACGCCGCCGCGCCGCTCGTCGTCATGCTCTCGGCGGCGCATCCGCCCGAGGACATCCGCGTGGTGCGCAAGGAGGGCGCCTCGCTCGCCGCCGCCGGCTGGCGGGTGCGCCACATCTGCCCCGCGATCGCAACGCGCGGGCCCGTGTCGTCGCGGCCGGCGCTCGGGGGCGTGGCGCTCGCGCCCTATGCGCGCGCGCCGGGCTGGCGCGGCCGGCTGCTCGGCCTGCCGGCGCTGGCCCGCCGCGCCGCGGCCTCCGGCGCCGCCGTGCTGCACGCGCACGAGCCGGATTCCTGGTTCGCCGCGCTCTGGGCGGCGCGGCGGACCGGCGCGCGGGTGGTGATTGATGTGCACGAGCACTATCCCTCGCGCCTCGACACGAAGCTCCCGGCGCCGCTGCGCCCGCTCGCGCGCGCCGCGATCGGCGCCGCCTGCCGCCTCGCCGGGCGGTTAGCGGATGCGGTTGTGGTGGCGCGCGAGGGGCTGGACGCGGACTTCGCCGCCCCGCCGGAGCGCGTGGTGCATGTGCGCAACTACGTCCTGCCGCAGCCGGCGCGGCCGCGCCGCCACCGCCCGGGCCCCGTGACGCTGGTCCATGCCGGCGTGCTCGGCCGCAGTCGCGGCGCGCTGCAGATGGTGGAGGCGCTGGCGCTGGCGCCGCCCGGCACGCGGCTCCGGCTGATCGGGCGGTTCACGGACGCCTCGGCGGCGGCGTTCGCGGCCCGCGCGGCGGCGCTCGGCATCGCCGACCGCATCGAGGATCTCGGCTGGCTGCCGCAGGAACAACTGCCCGCGGCGCTCGCCGAATGCGACATCGGCCTGGTCCTCTTCCAGCCGGTGGACCGCAATCACCGCCTCGCCCTGCCGCACAAGCTGTTCGACTACATGCTCGCCGGCCTGCCGGTGATCGCCCCGGAATTCGCGCCGGAAACCGCCGCGGTGGTGCGCGAGGCCGGCTGCGGCGTGCTGGTGGACACCGCCGACCCGCGGGCGATCGCGCAGGCAGTGGCGGACCTCTCCGATCCCGCGCGACGGGAAGCGCTCGGCACTGCGGGCCGGGCAGCGGCGGAGGGGCGCTTCGGCTGGGCGACGGAGGCGGAACGGCTCGTCGCGCTCTACCGCCGCCTCGCGCCGCTGCCGGCGGACAGGGAGCGTGGAAACCAGGCCGATGGCCAGGGCGGCTGAGGCGCGGCCGGTGCTCGCCGCACGGCGGGAGGCGGGGGCGCTGCGGGCCGCAGGTGGCCCGGCGAAACGGCGCACGCCAGTGCAGGCCCCGGAGAGCATCCCGGCGCGGTGGGCCGGTGTCACACGCACGGCCGGCCCGCTTGCCGATGTCCCCGGCGCGGCGGACCCGCGCAGCCCGACCACGCCGGATGCGAGGGAGACAGCGGCGCGGCCCGAGGCCAGATCGCCCGCGAACCACCTCTTCCCCGCGCCCATGCTGGCATGGCATCGGCGGGGCGCTTATAGCGGGCGGATCATGGCCAGCCTCCCGCCGCACCGGATCCTGCTCAACCTCGTGCTCGACGGGCTGATCGGCATGCTCGCCCTGCCGGCGGCGCTGTGGATCGCCGCGCCGGGAGGAGCCGGGCCGGAGTCGCGCCTCTGGTGGGCGCTGGCGCTGCCCGGCGCGGGACTCGCGCTGCTCGCCGCCGGCCTGCCGGTGCGGCTGCCGACGCAGTACTGGCGCTATGCCGGCCTGCCGGACCTGCTCGCCCTGGCCGGGGCCTCGGTGGGTGGAGCGGCGCTGTTCTGGGCGGCGCTGCACCTGCCCGGCGTCTGGCGGCCGGCAAATCCGGCCTTCCCCGTGGCCCATGCGCTTGTGCTGACCGCCCTGCTCGCCGCCCCGCGCATCGCCGGGCGGGTGCGCCATGTGGGCCGCGCCGCCGGAGACGCGAACGGGGGCAACGGGGCGCCGTCGCAATCGGTGCTGCTGGTCGGCGCCGGCGACGGGGTGGACCTGTTCCTCCGCGCGCTCGCGCAGGAGCGGGCGCCGCGCTACCGCGTGCAGGGCATCCTCTCGCTGCGCGCGCGGCAGACCGGGCGGCGCATCCACGGCCATCCGATCCTCGGCACGGCGGAGGAGATCGGCGAGGTGCTCGACCGGCTGCGCGCGCAGGAGCGGCTGCCGGACCTGATCGTGCTCGCGGGACCGCAGATCCAGGGCGTCGCGCTGGAACGCCTGCTCGACGCGGCGGACCGCCACGGCGTGCCGGTGCGCCACGCGCCGCCCCGGCTGATGCTGATCGAGACCCAGGCGCGCCGCGGCTCGGCCGAAACGGGGGCGGACCCGGCGCGGCGGATCGAACTGCGCCCGGTCTCGATCGAGGAGCTGCTCGACCGTCCGCAGGTCCCGCTCGACCGCGAGGGCATGGCGCGGCTGATCCAGGGCCGACGCGTGCTGGTCACCGGCGCGGGCGGAACGATCGGCGGCGAGCTCGCGCGCCAGCTCGCAGGCTTCGGCCCGGCGGAATTGGTGCTGCTCGATCACGGCGAGTTCCTGCTCTACGAGATCGAGCTGGAGCTGTCGGAGCGGTATCCCGACCTCCCGCGCCGCGCCGTGCTCGCCGATGTGCGCGACGAGCCGCGCATCCGCCGGCTGTTCGAGGAGCTCCGCCCCGAGCTCGTCTTTCACGCCGCGGCGCTCAAGCACGTGCCGATGGTCGAGCGTGACCCGCTGGAGGGGCTGCTGACCAACGCCTACGGCACGCGCGTCGTGGCCGATGCGGCGCGGGCGGCGGGCGCGTCGCTGATGGTGCTGATCTCGACCGACAAGGCGGTGAACCCGACCTCGGTGATGGGTGCCTCGAAGCGGCTGGCGGAGATGTATTGCCAGGCGCTCGACCGCCAGGCGCGCACCGAGCGCAAGAGCGGCATGATGCGCTGCGTCACCGTGCGCTTCGGCAACGTGCTCGGCTCGACCGGGAGCGTGGTGCCGCTGTTCCGCCGGCAATTGGAGCGCGGCGGGCCGCTCACCGTCACCCATCCGGAGATGCGCCGCTACTTCATGACGGTGCGCGAGGCGGTGGGGCTGGTGCTGCAGGCGAGCGTCGTCGGCGCCGAGGACCGGGAGGACCGCCCGGCCGAGCTGGCCGAGGGCGGGATCTTCGTCCTCGACATGGGCAAGCCGGTGAAGATCGTGGACCTGGCGCGGCGCATGATCCGCCTCGCCGGCCTCCGGCCCGAGGTGGACGTGGAGATCCGCTTCACCGGCCTGCGCCCCGGCGAGAAGCTCTACGAGGAGCTGTTCCACGGCCAGGAGCCGCCGCGCGAGACGCGCTTCCCCGGCCTGCTGATGGCAACGCCCCGCACCGCCGACGCCGCGCTGGTCGGACGCGCCATCGACGAGATCGCCGCCGCCTGCCGCGCCGGCGCGCGCCGCGCCGCACTCGCCCAGCTCGCGCGGCTGGTGCCGGAGTTCGAGCGCAGCAGCTCCGAGAGCAGCGGCGAGCCATCCGGCACCGCCACTGGCGGCTCCCCCGAGTCAGGCGGTCTCGGCGCGGCGTCGTGAATCTCGGCCTGAGCGTCGCAGAGGCGCTGATCGCGCGGCTCAGGGCGCGGCAGGCGCGGATCGGCGTGGTCGGGCTCGGCTATGTCGGCATGCCCCTCGCGCTGCGCTTCGCCGAGGTCGGCTTCGCCGTCTCCGGCTTCGACATCGATGCGCGCAAGGTGCGCGCGGTAAACGAGGGCCGCAGCCCGGTGCACGGGATCGCCGATGCGCGCGTCGCGGCGGCGCGGATCACCGCGCATGAAGAGCTGGACGCGGCGGCGGAGTGCGATGCGATCCTCATCTGCGTGCCGACGCCGATCGGCCCGCACAAGGAGCCCGACCTCACCGCGGTGCGCCGGACGCTGGCGGGCCTGTCGCTGCACCTCCGCCCCGGCCAGGCCGTCGGGCTCGAAAGCACGACCTATCCGGGAACGACCGAAGGCTACGTCGTGCCCGCGCTGCGCGCCGCGGGCCTGACGCCGGGCGTGGACGGCTTCGCCATCTACAGCCCGGAGCGCGAGGACCCGGGCCATCCGGAGCGCACCGTCGCGCGCGTGCCGAAGCTGGTCGCGGGCCACACCCCGGCCTGCCTGGAGGTGGCGAAGGCGCTCTACGGCGCGGTGGCGGGGTCGCTCGTGCCGGTCTCCTCGCTCGCGGTCGCGGAGCTGGCGAAGCTCTACGAGAACGTGTTCCGCGCGGTGAACATCGGCCTGGTGAACGAGCTGAAGCGCCTCTGCCACGCCATGGGCCTCGACGTGCACGAGGTGATCGACGCGGCCGCGACCAAGCCCTTCGGCTTCATGCCGTTCCGGCCCGGCCCGGGGCTCGGCGGGCACTGCATCCCGGTGGATCCCTGGTACCTCGCCTGGAAGGCGCGCGAGATGGGGCTCGCGACGGATTTCATCGAGCTGGCCGGGCGGGTGAACGACGCCATGCCGGCCTATGTGGTGGGCCGGCTGCGCGATGCGCTGGACCGGCGCGGGCGGACCCTCCACGGGGCGCGCGTGCTGCTGCTCGGCCTCGCCTACAAGCCGGAGGTGCCGGACACGCGCGAGAGCCCGGGTGTCGAGATCTTCCGCCTGCTCGTCGGGCACGGGGCGACGGTCGAATACCACGACCCCCTGGTGCCGCGCTTCCCGGTGACGCGGCGGCTGGGCGGCACGGCGCCCGAGCTGGTCAGCCGCGACCTGGATGCGGCGATGCTCGGCAGCTACGACGCGGTCGTGTTGGTGACGCCGCACCGCGCGATGGACCTCGACCTGGTGCGCCGCCATGCGCGGCTGGTCGTGGACACGCGCGGCGTGCTGCGCGGCGGCGCAGCGGGCGGCGAGGCATTGCAGCATCCGGACATGAAGGGTGACTTGGCCGGCGCGACGGCCCCGGCTAACCGGGGAGCCGAGATCATCCAGGCCTGAACCGGCCTCGCCCCACCCCTCCCCTGTGGACGCCGGGGCGGACGGGAGCCGGTTCGCGCGCCTTCTTCGCCTGAGTTCAGTTGAAGGAGCCGCCGGAGGGCCACCATGGATCGAGGCATTGCATGACCGATTCCGCCCGCATCGCGCTGTTCGACATCCAGGCGCAGCAGGCATTGATCCGCGCCGATCTCGACCGGCGCATCGCCGCGGTGCTCGACCACGGCCGTTACATCAACGGGCCGGAGGTGGAGGAGCTGGAGGGGCGGCTCGCCGCCTTCTGCGGGCAGGGCGTGCACTGCGTGGGCGTGTCCTCCGGCACGGACGCGCTGCAGATCGCGATGATGGCCGAGGGCATCGGCCCCGGCGACGCGGTGTTCCTGCCGGCCTTCACCTACACCGCCACGGCCGAGGTGCCGCTGGTCCTGGGCGCGACGCCGGTCTTCGTGGATGTCGAGGAGACGAGCTTCAACCTCGACCTGGCCGATCTGGAACGACGCGTCGCGCTGGTCCGCGCCGAGGGCCGGCTACGGCCGCGGGTCGTGGTCGGCGTGGACCTGTTCGGCCTCCCGGCGGACTGGCCCGCGATCCTCGACATCTGCCGGCGTGAGGGGATGTTCGCACTCGACGACGCGGCGCAGGCCTTCGGCGCGGCGCTGGACGGCGTGCGGCTCGGCGCCTGGGCCGATGCGACGGCGCTGAGCTTCTACCCGACCAAGACGCTGGGCTGCTACGGCGACGGCGGCGCGCTGCTGACCCGCAGTGCGGAGCGGGCTGAACTCTACCGCAGCCTGCGCACGCATGGCGAGGGCACAACGCGCTACGAGGTGCTGCGCACCGGGATGAACGGGCGGCTCGACACCATCCAGGCGGCGGTGCTGCTGGCGAAGCTGCGGCTGTTCGAGGACGAGCTGGCGGCGCGTGGACGGATCGGCGCGCTCTACGACTCGCTGCTGAAGGAGAGCGGGATCGGGGTGCAGGCGGCGCGAAGCGCCGGGGCGGTGAATGCGCGCGGCCTCTACACGGTGCGGCTCCGCGACCGGGCCGAGCGCGACCGGGTGGCGGCGGCGCTCAAGGCGCAGGGCATCCCGACGGGGATCTACTATCCGCGCCCCCTGCACCGGCAGCCGGCCTATGCGGAGGCACACCGGACGGCGATCGCGGGTGGGGCGCCGCCGCTGCCGGTCAGCGAGGCGCTGGCGGAGCGCGTGCTGTCCCTGCCGATGCACCCCTATCTCAGCACGGCGCAGGTCGAGCGGATCTGCGCCATGCTGATCGCCGCCACGCGAGGCTGAGGCGGGCGAGAGGGCCGCGCGTCCGCCCGCCTTCAGCAAGCCTTACCCGGTCGGCCGGCGCACCGGTCCGCCGCTTCGGCTCCCACCGGGATCGTGACCCGGCCGTGGTGTCCGATAGCGGCGGCGCTCCCGCGCCGGCCAAGCCGGAGGAGCGCGTTATTGGTGCCTGGTGCCACCGCGGCGGCGGCGCCTGCGGCGGGCGGCGGAGTCGTCCTCCGCAGCGGTTCCGCGATCGACGACGGCCGGTGCGGCCTGCACCTGGCTTGGCTCACTGCTGGTCATGGCGATGATGCCGGGCGCCACCTGGACCTCGGCACCGGACGCAGCGGGTGTCCCGACAGCCGCCAGGCCAAGGAGGCCGAGCGACGAAAGCAGAACCTTGCGCATGGAAGGCTGATCCCCTGGTTGCGCACCGCGCGCGGGAGGCGCGCAATGCGCTCTTAACATATGCGTGATCGCCTCTCCCATAAGCTTCCACAGCGTGACATCGAATTTACTCGGCGCGATCCCGGCATTTATTTCGTGCCGCAATATTACCATCGCGCTCGCCGAGCATCCGTCGAATCGACGCGGCTGCGTTCGAAGAACCGATCGGCGAGGCGGAATCGTCCGATCGGTCACCGGATCCTCAGCAGAGCGGGTCGCCGGATGATCGGGACCGCGGCTTGCGGCCTGGACCTGAAGGCAGGCAGCCGGCCCATGGCCGAACCCGCCTGCCGTCGTGATGATCAGCCGCCACGACCGGTCGGGCCGGGCCGAAGTGACAGGCCAGCGTTCTCTACCGGGCGTCCGGATTGAGCAGACGGATCAGCCCGTCGAGCTGGTCAAGGTCGCGATAGGCAATGACGAGCTGACCACCGCCTCCGCCGCGCGGATGGATGGTGACGCGCAGACCGAGCCGTTCGGTCAGGTCGCGCTCCAGTGCGGCGACGTCGGGATCCCGGCCTGAGTCGCCGCCCCGATCGCGGTCGGCCTTCGGCGCCCGGGGCTCGCGCGGCTTGGCGGCCGCGAGGGCCTCGGTCTGGCGCACGCTGAGGCCGCGGACGACCACGGTGGTGGCGAGCTTCTCCGGGTCGTCCGCCGTCAGGATGGCACGGGCGTGACCGGCGGTGAGCTGGCCGTTGCGCAGCAGCTCGCGCACGCGCGGCGGCAGGCCGAGCAGCCGCAGCGTGTTCGCGACGTGACTGCGGCTCTTGCCGACAGCCTTGCCGAGCGCGTCCTGGGTGAGGCCGAATTCCTCAATCAGGCGGGAATAGCCCTCAGCCTCCTCAAGCGCGTTGAGGTCCTGGCGCTGGAGGTTCTCCACCAGGGCGGCGGCCATGGCCTCACGATCGCCCAGGGCGCGGATGGTGACCGGGACCTCATGCAGCCCCGCGGCCTGGGCGGCACGCCAACGCCGTTCGCCACCGACGATCTGATAGGTCCCAGGAGCGCCGGGCTTGGGCCGGACCAGGATGGGCTGGAGCACGCCGTGCTCGCGGATCGAGGCCGCGAGTTCCGCCAGGCCGTCCGGCTCCATTGGGCCGCGGGGCTGGAAGGGTCCTGGCTCCAGCGCCTCGATCGGCAGGACACGCTGTCCGGTACCGGCGCCCGCCGCGGCCGGAGCGGAGCCCGGACGATCCGCCTCGGCGAGCGGCGGGGCGTCGCCGATCAGGGCCGAAAGGCCCATGCCAAGACGAGGTGGCTTGCGAGTGGCGCTCATGCGGTAGCGGCCTTCTCCCTCTCGCGCTCGCGCTTCAGCAACTCGGCCGCAAGTCGGATGTAGGCCTGGGCGCCGATCGAGCGAAAATCGTAGAGCAGCACCGGCAGCCCATGGGAGGGCGCCTCGCTGACCCGCACATTGCGGGGGATGACCGTATCGAAGACCTTCTCCTTGAAGAAGCCTCGCACATCAGCGGCGACCAGTTCGGAGAGGTTGTTCCGCCGGTCGTACATGGTCAGCACGATGCCCTCGAGCGTCAGCGCGGGGTTGAGCGCGCGCTTCACCCGATCGAGGGTGCGGGTGATTTGGCTGACCCCTTCGAGGGCGAAGAACTCGCACTGCAGGGGCACGAGGACGCCGTCGGCGGCGACCAGTGCGTTGAGGGTCAAGAGGCCGAGCGAGGGAGGGCAGTCGAAGAAGACGAAATCGTAGTCGGCCAGGAAATCCGCCGCCGACCTCAGCGCCTCTCTGAGCCGGCGGTCACGATCGGGCAATGCGACAAGTTCGACCTCCGCGCCGGCCAGTTCCGCATCCGCGGCCACCAGGCTGAGCTCCGGCACCTTGGTCGGGCGGACCAGGTCCGCGAGGCCCTTGTCGCCGGCGAGGAGGGCGTAGCTGCCCATCCCGCGCTCGGAACGGGGGACCCCGAAGCCGGTCGAAGCGTTGCCCTGCGGATCGAGGTCGATCAGCAGGACCTTGCGCTGGGCGGCGAGGGCCGTCGCGAGATTGATGGCGGTCGTCGTCTTGCCCACGCCCCCCTTCTGGTTGGCGAGGGCAATGAGCCGCGGCTTGCGGCGTTCAGGCGCCGGCACGGCGGATGTCGCTCAAACGGAAAATGGTGGCGTCCGGATCAGTGCGGCTCTGAAACCGCTCGATTCGCATTGTCCAGTCGCGGGCGGCCTCCGTCAATTCTGGCTCGGCATTGCGACCCTTGGGAAAGATCGCGATGCCGCCTGGAGCGAGGAGCCGGGCGGCGTGGGGCAGCAATTCGCAAAGGGGCGCCAGGGCGCGTGCGGTCACGGCGGCCATCCCGGCCAGCGGCGCTGTCTCGATGCGGACGGCGTGCACCTGGACATGGGCAAGACTGAGGATGCGGCTCGCCTCCGTCAGGAACGCTGCCTTGCGCCGGTCCGATTCGACCAGATGGATCGGCCGCTCCGTGGCGAGGGCAAGTACCAAGCCGGGGAAGCCGGCACCGGAGCCGAGATCCGCGATCGCGCCTTCAGTGGGCAGCAACGGGAGGAGCTGAAGCGAATCCGCGATGTGGCGCCGCTCGATCGTGGTTTCGTCTCGCTCTGCGATAAGGTTGATGCGCTTGTTCCAGGCCAGCAGGAGGTCGCGAAAGCGATCGAGTCGGGCCCGCGTTTCACGTGAAACCTCGACCGGCGGAAGCGGATGACGCTCAGGTGCCATCGGCCGGAACGGCGCTCCGTCGGAGATGGGCGGCCAGGGCGGCCAGGGCGGCGGGCGTCACGCCAGGCACCCGGCCGGCACTGCCCAGCGTTGCCGGGCGCGCAGCGGACAGCCTTTGGCGCATCTCGATCGACAGGCCGGGCACGCTGGAAAAATCCAGCGTTTCCGGGATCGGCGTCCTCTCCTCTCGCGCTAGCATCCGCTGCTCTGCCTCCTGGCGCCGCAGGTAGGGGGCGTAGAGGGCTTCCGCTTCCAGTTGCGCCTGCACGCCCGGAGGGAGATCGCGAACCCACGGAAATGCGGCAGCCGCCTGCTCCGGTGTGACGCCCGGCAGCGCAAGGATATCGAGCAGGGTCCGGCGGCGACCATCCTGGTTCACCATGACCCCGGCCGCTGCGAGTTGCGCCGGTGTCGCCGCCTCCTCGCGCGCTCGGCGAAGCGCCTTCTCGACCGCCGAAGCGAATGCGCGATGACGCCTGCTGCGCTCCGGTCCGACAACGCCCCAGGAGATACCACGATCCGTCAGCCGAAGCCCGGCATTGTCGGCGCGCAGAGAGAGCCGGTGCTCGGCGCGCGCGGTCAGCATCCGGTACGGCTCCGTCACGCCCTGAAGCACCAGGTCGTCAATCAGCACGCCGATATAGGCCTCGGCACGGGTCAGAACCCGATCAGCTTGTACCCCGCCGGCCCGCCGCGCGGCATTCAGGCCAGCCATCAGCCCCTGAGCCGCCGCCTCCTCGTAACCGGTTGTGCCGTTGATCTGGCCGGCAAGGAAGAGCCTCGGCACCGAGCGTACTTCGAACGTCGGCCGCAGGCAGCGCGGATCCACATAATCGTATTCGATCGCATAGCCAGGGCGGAGAATACGCGCCCGCTCCAAGCCGGGGATCGAGGCGACCAGCGCCGCTTGCGCATCCTCCGGGAGGCTCGTGGAGATGCCATTCGGATAGACGGTGGCGTCCTCCAGGCCCTCCGGCTCCAGGAAGATCTGGTGCCGGTCACGCTCGGCGAAGCGCACCACCTTGTCCTCGATGGAGGGGCAGTAGCGCGGCCCGACCCCCTGGATCCGGCCGGCATACACCGGTGCGTCATGCAGCCGGGCGCGGATCACCGCGTGGGTTTCCGGCGTGGTCCAGGTGATGCCGCATGGCACCTGCGGATTACCGATCGCATCGGTCATCCACGACATCGGCTCCGGCGGATCGTCGCCCGGCTGGCTGTCCAGCGCGGCCCAATCGATCGTCCGCCCGTCCAGGCGCGGAGGCGTGCCGGTCTTCAGCCGCGCCATCGGCAGCCCCAGCCGCTCGATCGCGAGGGCAAGGCCGACCGCCGGGGCATCACCTACCCGCCCGGCCGGGATGCGGCGCGTCCCGATGTGGATCATGCCGCGCAGGAAGGTGCCGGTGGTGATCACCAGCGCACCGCATCGGATGCGCCGTCCGTCCGCGCAAACCACTCCGGCGACGCCGCCCTCGGCATCGCGCTCGATCGCCTCGGCCGCCCCGGCGCGCAACGTCAGTCCGGGCTGCGCCTCGAGCAACGTCCGCACGGCTTTGCGGTACAGTGCCCGATCCGCCTGGACTCGCGGGCCACGCACCGCCGGCCCCTTGCTCCGGTTGAGCAGCTTGAAGTGGATGCCGGCGAGGTCCGCGGCGCGCGCCATGATGCCATCGAGCGCATCCACCTCACGCACCAGATGGCCCTTGCCGATCCCGCCGATGGCGGGATTGCACGACATCTCGCCGATCGTCTCCAAACGATGCGTCAGCAGCAGCGTCCGCGCGCCGCAGCGCGCCGCCGCAGCAGCCGCCTCGGTGCCGGCGTGCCCTCCTCCCACCACAATGACGTCGAAGCGGCCTTCCTCCATGAGGCGGCGATATAGGCCCATTACTTGCCGATGCAGAAGTCCGCGAAGACCCGATCGAGAACGTCCTCGACGCCGACCCGCCCCGTCAGTCGGCCGAGCGCGCCCAGCGCTGCCCGCAGCGCCTCCGCCGACAGTTCCGGCAGCGGCGCCACCTCGGCGTCCCGCAACCACGCCACCGCTTCGACCAGCGCAGCACGGTGCCGCGGACGGGTCAGCGCCACCGTCGCGCCAAATGCCGCGCGTGCACTCGCCGCCTCCGTCAACCGCGCGCGCAACTCCGAGAGGCCATCCCCGGTCCGCACGCTCACGCCGATCGGGACCCGCCCGCCGATCATCCGCGGAGCCGGTGCGAGGTCGGTCTTGCTCGCCACCACGAGCACCTCTGCCTCCGGCCGTTCCAGCATCGCCAGGGTCGCCGCGTCCGGTGTGCGGTCCGCGGCGAACAATGCCAACAGCAGATCGGCCTCCTCCGCCCGGCGCCGCGCGCGCCGAATCCCCTCCGCCTCGATCTCGTCGGCCGCTTCCCGCAGCCCGGCGGTATCGGCCAGGGTCACCGGTATCCCGCCCAGATCCAGCCGCACCTCGATCACGTCGCGCGTCGTCCCCGCGCGTGTGGAGACGATGGCCGCATCCCATCCGACCAGCGCATTCAGCAGCGAGGACTTCCCGGCATTCGGCGCGCCGACAATCGCCACCTCCAGCCCCTCGCGCAGCCGCTCCCCCCGGCCTCCGTCAGCGAGGTGCGCAGCGATCTCCGCTCGCAACGCCGCTGCCCCTTCTCGCGCCCGGTCGCCCAGGTCAGTCGGCAGGTCCTCATCGGCGAACTCGATCGCCGCCTCCTGATGCGCCAGCAACTGTGTCAGGCGGGCCGTCCAGCCCTCGTACAGCGCCGCGAGCGCCCCCTCGGCCTGGCGTAGCGCCTGGCGCCGCTGCCCGACGGTCTCCGCGGCGACAAGATCGGCGATACCTTCGGCGGCGGTCAGGTCCAGCTTGCCGTTGAGGAAGGCCCGCCGGGTGAATTCCCCGGGCTCGGCGGGGCGGGCACCGAGCGCAACCAGCGCTTCCGCCACCCCAGCGATCACTGCGGGACCGCCATGCAGGTGCAACTCCGCCGCATCTTCGCCGGTGTAGCTCCGCGGCCCTGGGAACCACAGCACCAGCGCCCGATCCAGGGTTTCGCCGGTCACGGGATGCCGAAGCCGGCGCAGACTCGCCATGCGTGGCGGCGGTCGCCGCCCGCCGGTCAGGCGATCGAGAATCCGCCCGCAACCATCCGCGCCCGAAAGCCGCATGACCGCCACCGCAGCTCTCCCTGCGCCGGAGGCGAGAGCGAAGATGGTGTCGAGCGTGGATCCTCCACCGCTCATCCGACCCAACCGAGGTGTTTCACGTGAAACGCAGCACCGGCCGCCCGCCCACTCATGCCTTCGGCGGCGGCACGTCCTTCTCCGTGAGCATCAGCCGCCGCACCCGCTCACCCCGAACCAGATGCGCTTCGAGGATCTCGTCCACATCCTCTCGGGTCTTTGGGCTGTACCAAATGCCCTCCGGGTAGATCACGAGGGTCGGCCCGAACTCGCACCGGTCCAGGCACCCTGCGGAATTGACCCGCACGCCCGTCAGCCCCAGCTCCTTCGCGCGCGCCTTCATGTAGTCGCGCAGCGTCTCGCTCCCCTTCACTGCGCAGGATCCGCGCCGGTGCCCCTCCGGGCGCCGGTTGCAGCAGACGAAGACATGGGCCCGGTAGTAGAGGGGCGGATCGGCCTCCGGCGTCTCCTTCGAAATCTGATGAGCGGCATCGTTCACGGAGCGATCCCCCGGCTGGGAAGGTGACAGGCGCAGGCCCATGTAGCGGTGTACCCCTGCCCCGGCCAGAGGTTCGGTCCCATGCCTGAAGCGCCACGCCTGCCCCCGCCCGAGAACCTCCTGCGCTACGCCACCAGCCCATACCTGCTCCAGCACGCCGACAACCCGGTCCACTGGCGCCCCTGGGGCCCTGAGGCTCTTTCCGAGGCACGGGTCACCGGCCGCCCCATCCTGCTCAGCATCGGCTACGCCGCCTGCCACTGGTGCCACGTCATGGCCCATGAGTCCTTCGAGGACCCGGAGACGGCGGCGCTGATGAATCGTCTCTTCGTCAACATCAAGGTGGACCGCGAGGAGCGCCCGGACATCGACGCGCTCTACATGAACGCGCTCCACCTCCTCGGCGAGCATGGCGGCTGGCCGCTCACCATGTTCCTCACGCCCGAGGCCGAACCGTTCTGGGGCGGCACCTATTTTCCGCCGGAGCCGCGCTGGGGCCGCCCTTCCTTCCGCCAGGTGCTGCTCGGTGTCGCCGAGGCCTATCGCAACGAGGGCGACAAGGTCGCGCAGAACGTAGCCGCGCTGAAGGGCGCCTTGACCCGGATGGCGGCCACCACGCCCGGTCCGCTCCCTACCGAGGCCACCTTCGACCGCGTCGCGCTCGGATTGGTTCGCGCGACCGATGCGAAGGAAGGCGGCCTGGCCGGCGCGCCGAAATTCCCCAATCCACCGATCTTCCGCTTCCTGTGGCAGATGCACCACCGCCTCGGCCAGCCCGCCTGCGCCGATGTCGTGCACCTCCTGCTCAGGCGCATGAGCCAGGGCGGCATCTACGACCATCTCGGCGGGGCCTACGCCCGCTACAGCGTGGATGCCGTCTGGCTCGTCCCTCACTTCGAGAAGATGCTCTACGACAACGCGCAGATCCTGGAGCTGCTGGCACTCGCCCATGCCGGCGACCCGGATCCGCTCTACGCCGAACGCGCAGCGGAAACCGTCGGCTGGCTGGAGCGCGAGATGCTCGCTGAGGGCGGCGCCTTCGCCTCCAGCCTCGATGCCGACAGCGAGGGCGAGGAGGGCAAGTTCTACGTCTGGACCGAGGCGGAGGTGGACGCACTACTCCCCGCCGAGGATGCCGCGCTCTTCAAGGCCACCTACGACGTCACCGCCGAGGGCAACTGGGAGCACAAGACCATCCTCAACCGCCGCCGGCACGCCCAGCGTCTGTCCGAGGACGCGGAGGCGACCCTCGCCCGCTGCCGGCGCATCCTCTTCGAGGCCCGGGCCAGGCGCGTGCCGCCCGGGCGCGACGACAAGATCCTCGCCGACTGGAACGGCCTCGCCATCGCCGCGCTCGCCCGCGCCGCCGTGGTGTTCGACCGGTCGGACTGGCTCGCCCGCGCCCGTGACGCATTCCGCTTCATCGCCGGGACGATGCGCATGCCCGATGGCCGCCTTCTGCACGCCTGGCGTGCCGGCCGTGCCGGTGCCGCCGGCCTGCTCGAGGACCACGCCGCCATGGCCCGCGCCGCCCTCGCCCTGTACGAGGCTACCGGCGACCGGGCCTACCTGGACCATGCGGTCGCCTGGGCCGAACTCGCGGAGCGGCACTTCGCCGACCCCGAGGGCGGCGGCTACTACGCCTCCGCCGCGGACGCGACCGACGTCCTCATCCGCACCCGCAGCGCGGCCGACAACGCCACTCCATCCGGCAACGGCCTGATGGCGGAAGTCCAGGCCCGCCTGTTCCACCTGACCGGCGAGGACCGCTGGCGCCGGCTGGCCGAGCAGACCATCGGCGCCTTCGCCGGCCATGAGGGCATCGGCGCCATGCCGACCCTTCTCGCCGCCGCAGATCTGTTGACGGAGGGCGCAACCGTCGTGATCGCCGGCGATCCAGATGATCCGGCCGCGCAGCCCCTGGCCCGGACCGCGCTAGCCCATCCCGACCCGGCCGTCGCCGTGCTCCGCGCGCCGGATCCCGAGGCCCTTCCCGCCGGACATCCGGCGCATGGCAAGGGGCCGGTGGACGGCCGGCCCGCGGCCTATGTCTGCCGCGGCGGCACCTGCTCGCTCCCGGTCGGCGACCCTGCGGCGCTGCGTCTCGCCCTCGCCCGCCGGGTCGCTCCGGCGAGCGGCGGCAACGGCACCGCCGCGGCGACGGCTTGACGGCCTCACTGCATCGGTGCATCGCGATCCCTTGCCGCCATGCCCCAGCTCTCGCTCCACACCCCCTGCGGCGAACTGACCCTGACCGAGGAGGACGGGGCGATCGTCGCGCTCGACTGGGGCCGTGGCCGCGACCAGGAGCCGACACCCCTCCTGCGCCGCGCGGCCGGCCAGTTGCAGGACTATTTCGACGGGCTCCGCCTGGACTTCGATGACCTGCCCCTGAACCCGGCCGGCACGCCCTTCCGCCAGCGTGTCTGGGCCGCCATGCGCGCCATCCCGCCTGGCGAGACCCGGAGCTACGCGGAGCTCGCCCGCCTGCTCGGCAGCGCGGCGCGCGCCGTGGGCCAGGCCTGCGGCGCCAATCCGCTTCCCATCCTCATCCCCTGTCACCGCGTGGTCGCGGCGAATGGTTCGCTTGGCGGCTATTCCGGTGGCGACGGCTTGGCTACGAAGCGGTTTCTCCTCGACCTCGAACGGCGTGCGCTCCGGCGCACGGCCGTGCCGGGGTCCGCACCCCAGCAATGGACGAGCCTCTCATGAACCATGCCATCCGCATCCACGAACACGGCGGCCCGGATAAGCTGGTCTGGGAGGAAGTCCCCCTGCCCGACCCGCGGCCGGGCGAAGTGCGGGTCCGCCAGCAGGCGGTGGGGCTCAACTTCATTGACGTCTATTTCCGCACCGGCCTCTACAAGGTCCCGTCCCTGCCGGTGACCATCGGCATGGAGGGCGCCGGCGTCGTCGATGCCGTCGGCGAGGGCGTCACCGACGTCAAGGTCGGCGACCGCGTCGCCTATGCCGGCGCGCTCGGCGCCTATGCGGAGGTGCGCTGCCTTCCCGCCGACCGCGTCGTGAAGCTGCCCGACGACATCAGCTTCACCCAGGCCGCGGCGATGATGCTCCAGGGCATGACCGCGCAATACCTGCTGCGCCGGACCTACAAGGTGCAGCCGGGCGACACGATCCTGGTGCACGCCGCCGCGGGCGGCGTGGGCCTGATCCTCTGCCAGTGGGCGAAGCATCTCGGCGCGACGGTGATCGGCGTGGTCAGCACGCCCGAGAAGGCCGAGCTCGCCAAGGCGAACGGCGCCGACCACATCATCTTGACGAGCGAGAACCTGCCGCAGCGGGTGAAGGAGATCACGAACGGCGCGATGGTGCCGGTGGTCTATGACAGCGTCGGCCGCGATACCTTCCTCGCCTCGCTCGACTGCCTCCGCCCGCTCGGGCTGATGGTCAGCTACGGCAATGCCTCCGGCCCGGTCTCCATCCCCGATCTCGGCATCCTCGCGGCCAAGGGCTCGCTCTACGTGACGCGGCCGTCGCTGAACACCTATACCGCCTCGCGCGCCGACCTGCTGGCGACGGCGAACGATCTCTTCCATGTCGTGCGGACCGGCGCGGTGAAGATCCGGGTCAACCAGACCTTCCCGCTGAAGGACGCCGCGGCGGCACACGCGGCGCTCGAGGCCCGCAAGACCACCGGGAGCACAGTGCTGCTGCCCTGACCGCGCCGTAGCGGTGGCCGGCGGCGGCCGGCCACCGGCAGGCCGGCCGCTTGCCCGCCTGACGGGCCTATCGCCTACCCGCCGGCCCGCGCCTCGGCCAGCGCCGTCTCGACCGCCTGGCGCAGCGCCGCGGGGTCGCGGAGCACCAGGGCGCGGCGGCCGACCTCCACCAGCCCCCGCCGGGCGAGGTCGGCCAGTTCGCGCGACACCGCCTCGCGCCGCGCGCCGATCCGCGCGGCGAGGTCGCGCCGCGCCGGCGGCGGGCTGACGACGATCCGCTCCGCGTTCCCCGGCGCCGGGCGCGACAGCCGCAGCAATTCGGCGTAGAGCCGGTGCCGCACCGGCAGCGCCGAACGCTCCAGCAGCCGCGCGTTCTGCGCCCGCACTCGCGCGGTGAACAGCCGCAGCAGCCGCAGCGACACCGCGGGCGAAGCAGCGAGGATCGCGAGGAATCCCTCCGCCGGCAGCACGCAGAGACGCGAGCGCAGCAAGGCGCGCACCCCAGCCGCGGGCGGGGCGGCAGCGCCGCCGATCGCCGCCATCTCGCCGAAGAAGGCGCCGGGCCCGATCTCGTCGAGGATCGCCTCCCGGCCGCCGGGGGCGCGCAGCAGCACGCGCAGCGCGCCACGATCCACGAGGAAGAGGTCGGTGCAGGTGTGGTCGAAGTCGAGCACCATCTGGTCCGGCTCGACCTCGACCCAGCGCGCCTCGGCCGCGGCGCGCGCGAGGGCGGTCCGGTCGGCCTCGGCGAAGAGCGGAAAGCGCGCCAGCCATTGCGCCGTGTTGCCTCCGGCGGTGGCAGCGGCCGCCGCCGCGGCATCGGAGGCGGTGGTCGGGGTGTTGGGCGACGCCGGCCC
>ERZ777003.2318-NODE-2318-length-22759-cov-5.261672_pt1 | contig 22759 bp, 22 predicted proteins | sample MGYA00374956_ERZ777003 | MGnify/ENA primary metagenome ERZ777003 (study PRJEB29302, sample SAMN06268252) | bioreactor metagenome | isolation source: Joint BioEnergy Institute, California, USA | place: USA:Joint BioEnergy Institute, California, USA | collected... | reverse complement strand
CGGGCCGCCGTTGGCCCGGACCTGCCGCCGGAGGACCGCGTGCAGGTGATCGCCGCAATCCTCGACGTCGCGGTCTACCAGGCCCTGGTGCGCGCCGGCTTCACCACGCCCGGGGCCGCCGCCGAGGTAGCGGAGATCATCCTCGCCTCCCTCGGCGACTGACTGACCCTGCCGGCGCCCGGCTGCCGGCGCCACCGATCCGAACGGCCCGTCCGGCACCGCCGGACAACGGAGGACATCCCGCCATGGATACCCGCATCGACGAGATCGCCGACGGCATCTACCGCATTTCCACCCTGGTTCCCGAGATCGCCCCGCCTGCCGGCTTCAGCTTCAACCAGTTCCTCGTCCTCGACGACGAGCCGCTGCTGTTCCACACCGGGCTGCGCCGCCTGTTCCCGCTGGTGAGCGCCGCCGTTGCCCGGGTGATGCCGCTGGAGCGCCTGCGGTGGGTCAGCTACGGCCATTTCGAGGCCGACGAGTGCGGGGCGATGAACGAGTGGCTCGCCGCCGCGCCGCGGGCGCAGCCGGTCCAGGGCGCGCTGGGCTGCATGGTCTCGCTGAACGATGTCGCCGACCGCTCCCCGCACATGCTCGCCGACGATCAGGTGCTGCCGCTCGGCCGGCACCGGATGCGCTGGCTGGCGACCCCGCACACGCCCCACGGCTGGGATGCGGGCGTGATGTTCGAGGAGACCACGGACACGCTGCTGTGCGGCGACCTGTTCACCCACATCGGCGACGGGCCGGCGCTGACCGAAGGCGACGTGGTCGGGCCCGCCATCGCGGCGGAAGACGCCTTCCGCGCTGCAAGCCTGCACCCCACCATGGGCGCGAACATCCGGCGGCTGGCGACGCTGGCCCCGCGCACGCTGGGGATCATGCACGGTGCGTCCTTCGCCGGCGACGGCGCCGCGGCGCTCGACGCGCTCGCCGCCGACTACGAGCGCCGCTGCCGGGAAGCCTACCCCGACCCGGGCATGGCCTGAACCTCCGGCGCGCCTGCAGCGACCAGAGATCGGGACGGGGTCCCGATGGAGGTCTCTGGATGGGCAAGCTGCTGGCCGGCGCCGCACTCCTGGCGCTCGCGTTCGCCGCACCGGTCGCGGCGCGGGACAACGCGCCGCCGGGCGACGGCACCGACGCCGCCTTCTTCCTCTGCATGATGGAGGGAGGGATCGAGATCCCGCTCCCTCTCCCCGTCACGCTGTGCTGCAATCCCGAGTGGTGCGTGGTCTGCGACAGCAATCTCAACAACTGCCGCGAGATCAGCGCTGCCGAGGGTCGGCGCCTGCAGACCCGGCCGGGCCTTCAGGGTCCGCTCGCGCCGCTGCAGCCGGGGCTGCTGCTGGCACCGGACTGAGCGCCGGTCTCCGGCCTCAGCCCCAGGCAACCTCGTAGAGCCGGACCGGGGCGCTGAAGCCCTTCAGCGCCCGGTTCCCCCGCGCCATCACCCGGAACGACGCGGGCAGCGCCCGGCGCACGACGTCGGAAACGAGGATCGCCTCGGGCGACGCTTCCGCGCACAGCCGCGCCGCCATCTGGACGGTGGCCCCGAACAGGTCGTTGCTGTCCTCCACCGGCTCGCCGGCGTGGATGCCGATGCGGACGCGCAGCTTCTCCGCGCTGGCGGCGTTGAAGGCGGCGAAGGCCTGCTGGATCGTGCACGCGGCCTCGACCGCCGCAGCGGCATCGTCGAAGGAGGCCATGATGCCGTCGCCGGTGTGCTTCACCTCGCGCCCGTGCGCCTGGCGGATCGCACGGCGCACCATCCCGTCGTGGGCGCGCACCATCTCGACCGCGCGCGCATCCCCCAGCCGCGCCGTCATCGCCGTGGATTCGACGATGTCGGTGAACATCACGGCGCGGAAGGCCCCGTCCACCGGCGCTGCGCCGGCCTCCGCCGCGGGGTCGGCGACCCGTCCGAGGAACGCCTCCACCGCCGACAGGTCCACGGCGATCACGTCCCGCGCGACCTGGCCGTGGGCCTCGTCATGCACCCGCATCGCCGTCTGGATGTCGGGCGCCTCGATCAGGCAGAAGGCGGTGCCGCGGGTCTCGTCGAACCAGTAGGTGAGGAAGCGCACGCCATAGCGCCCCTGCAGCTCCAGGTCCCTGCGGTGGGCGTCGGCAATCTCGACGGCAGTGAGGCCGCCGAGGTCGTGGCGGTCGAGGAAGATCGGCATCGCGCGCCTCCTCCGGCCGCCCACACTAGCGTATGCGCCGCCGGCTGTCGAAAGCCCAGACGAAGGTGCCCACGCCATGGATGGTCTCGCCCGCCCGCTCCCCCCGTATCGAGATCGACCAGCACAAGGTCGCAGGCGAGGCCGCCCGACGTGTCTTCGAGACAGGCGAGAAGGCGGCCGTCACGGGTGACGTCGTCGTCGACGACCTCGCAGCAGGCGTGGTTCGCGGCCAGCGCGTTGATGTCGAGCACCAGATCCATCGCCAAGGATCACGCGCCGCCGGGCCGCCGCAACATCTTTCGCATCAGGAAGCGCGGACCCAACAGGAGATGCCCGGCGCGAGGCCGGGCACGACGGGATGGTGGAGGCCGCCGTCCGTCAGCCCCTCAGCGTGCCGCCGGTCTGCTTCTCGACCTGGGCCACCACCTTCGCCGCCACCGCGTCGATCTCGGCGTCGGTGAGGGTGCGCTCCTCCGGCTGGAGGGTGACGGCAATGGCGACGGACTTCTTGCCGGCCTCGATGCGGTCGCCCTGGTAGACGTCGAACACGTCCACCGCGGTGATCAGCGTCTTGTCGGCGGTGCGGGCGGCGCGGACCACCTTCTCCGCCGGGACCGCGGCATCGACCAGGAAGGCGAAGTCGCGGGCGACCGGCTGCAGCGGCTGCGGCTTCAGCAGCGGGCGGGTCGCCACCTTCTGCTTCGGCAGCGGGATCCGCTCCAGGAACACCTCGAAGGCTACCACCGGCGCGTCGATATCGAGCAGGCGCAGGATGCGCGGGTGCAGGTCGCCGAACCAGGCGAGCTCCGCCTTGCCGAGCCGGAGGGTCGCCGCGCGGCCGGGATGGTAGTAGCCGGGCGCGTCGGTCGTGACCTGCAGGTTGGCGACCGGCGCCCCCAGCGCCTCCAGCAGCGCGAGGCAGTCCGCCTTGGCGTCATAGGCGTCCCACGCCCGGGCGATCCGGTTGGCGGCCGGTTCCGCCCAGTGGCGTGGCCCGGTGGTGCCGACGCGGATGCCGGCGGCGATCAGCCGCTGCCCGTCGTCGGAGGTGGTCTCGTAGGCCGGGCCGACCTCGAACAGCGAGAAGCTGTCGTGGCCGCGGTCGAGATTGCGCCGAGCGGCGGCAGCCAGCGAAACCAGGATCGACGGACGCATCACGTCCAGCTCGCTGGAAATCGGGTTGGCGAGCCGGATCGGCGCGTTGTCGCCTGCGAAGGCGGCGGCGAGCCGGCTGTCGGTGAAGCTGTAGGTGACGGCCTCCAGCATCCCGCGGGCGGCGAGCGCACGCTTGGCGAGGCTCACCCGCCGCTGCGGCTCCGTGACCGCCGGCGCCGGCATCGCGGTGAGCTTCGGCATCGAGACCGGCGGGATCGCGTCGTAGCCGATGACGCGCACCACCTCCTCGACCAGGTCCGCCTCGCCCTCCACGTCCGCGCGCCACGACGGCGGCACCGCCTCGATCACGCCGGCCTTGAGCTCGGCCTGGAAGCCGAGCCCGCGCAGGACCGTCACGGAGCGCTCGGCCGGCACGTCGAGCCCGCCGAGGCTCATCACCCGCTCGGGCCGGAGGATGAGCGTGCGCTGCCACGCCGGCATCGCGCCGGCGGAGACCGGCCGGCTCGCCTCGCCGCCGCACAGCTCCAGGATCAGCCGGGCTGCCACCTCGGCACCCCACAGCGCCGACTCCGGGTCCACGCCGCGCTCGAAGCGGTAGCGGGCGTCGCTGTCGATCGCCAGCGCGCGGCCGGTGGCGGCGGTGCGCAGCGGGTCGAACAGCGCGACCTCGAGGAAGACGTTGGTCGTCTCGTCGGTGCAGCCGGTCGGCTCGCCGCCCATGATGCCGCCGATGGCCGCGACGCCGCTGTCGTCGGCGATCACCGTCATCCCGTCGCGGAGCGTGTAGGTGCGGCCGTTCAGCGCCTCGACCGTCTCGCCGTCGCGGGCGAAGCGCATCACCAGATCGCCCTTCACCTTGTCGGCGTCGAACACGTGAAGCGGCCGGCCGAGGTCCATCGTCACGTAGTTGGTGATGTCCACCAGCGCCGAGATCGGGCGGAGGCCCACCGCGCGCAGGCGGTCCTGCATCCACTTCGGGCTCGGCCCGTTGCGAACGCCGCGGAAGTAGCGGCCGACGACGAACGGGCAGGCCTCGTCATGGCCCGGCAGGTCGCGCTTCCACGCGATCGGGCTGTCGAAGCTGCCGGCGAGCGGCGCCATGCGCGGGTCGGGCTTCAGCGTGCCGAGCCCGGAGGCGGCCAGGTCGCGGGCAATGCCGCGCACGCCGGCGCAGTCGCCGCGGTCGGGCGTCAGCGCAATCTCGATCACCGGGTCGTCGAGGCCGAGGAAGGTGGCGAAGCGCTGACCGACCGGCGCGTCGGCCGGCAGGTCGATGATACCCTCGTGGTCGTCGCTGAGCCCCATCTCGCGCTCGGAGACCAGCATGCCGTTGGATTCGACGCCGCGGATGACGCCCTGCTTCAGCTCGATGCCGGTGCCGGGGATCCAGCTTCCCACCGGCGCGAACACGCCTTTCATACCGGCCCGGGCGTTGGGCGCGCCGCAGACGACCTGCACCTGCTCGCGGCCGGTATCGACGACACAGACGCGCAGCCGGTCGGCGTTCGGGTGCTGCTCCGCCGAGACGACGCGGGCGATGACGAAGGGCGCGTATTTCGCCGCCGGGTCGTCCACCCCTTCGACCTCGAGCCCCAGCGCCGTCAGCCGCTCGGCGATCTCGTCGAGCGTCGCCGTCGTGTCCAGGTGGTCGCGCAGCCAGTTGAGGGTCAGCTTCATCGTTGCTTGCTCTCCAGGTTCCCCCGACGGAGGCTCACTTGTTCGTCCGCCGCCGTCGCGGCCGGTCCGGACCGCTGCGGCGTGGAGGCCCGGCGCGGGGCCGGGCCGGACGGTCGGGTCCCGCTACTGCCCGCGGACCAGGCTGGGCAGGCCCAGCGCCGGGAAGCCGTAGTGGCGCAGCCAGCGCAGGTCGGCCTCGAAGAAGGTGCGGAGGTCCGGGATGCCGTACTTCAGCATTGCGATCCGCTCGATGCCCATGCCGAAGGCGAAGCCCTGGTATTCGGCGGGATCGACGCCGCAGTTGGCCAGCACCTTCGGGTGGACCATGCCGCAGCCGAGGATCTCCAGCCAGTCGCCGTAGTTGCCGAGCCTGAGCTCGCCGCCCTTGCGCGAGCAGCCGATGTCCACCTCGGCCGACGGCTCCGTGAACGGGAAGAACGACGGGCGGAAGCGCACCGGCAGGTCGTCCACACCGAAAAAGGTGCGGACGAAGTCGATCAGGCAGCCCTTGAGGTGACCCATGTGGGTCGTCTTGTCGACCACCAGCCCCTCGACCTGGTGGAACATCGGGGTATGGGTCATGTCGCTGTCGCAGCGGTAGGTGCGGCCCGGCGCGATCACCCGCAGTGGCGCGCCCCGCGACGTCAGCGCCCGCACCTGCACCGGCGAGGTATGGGTGCGCAGCAGCATCGCCGCACCGTCCGCCCCCTGCTCTTCCAGATAGAAGGTGTCGTGCATCTGGCGCGCCGGATGCTCGGGCGGAATGTTGAGCGCGGTGAAGTTCCTGAAGTCGTCCTCGATGTCGGGCCCTTCGGCGACGGCGAAGCCCATCTGGCCGAAGATCTCGATGATCTCGTCGATGGTCTGGCTGATCGGGTGGATCGCCCCCTGCGGCTGCGGCCGCACCGGAAGGGTGAGGTCGAGCCGGTCCGCCTCCAGCGCACGCGCCAGTGCCTCCTCCTCCAGCACCGCGCGGCGGGCCTCGATGGCGGCGGTCACTTCCTCCTTCAGCGCATTCAGCGCCTGGCCGGCGGAGCGCCGCTCCTCCGGCGCCATCGCGCCCAGCGCCTTCATCGCCTGACTGACCGCCCCCTTCTTGCCGAGCTGGGCGATCCGCACCGCCTCCAGCGCCTCCAGGTCGGCCGCCTGCGCGCACGCCGCGAGCGCGGCCTCGCGCAGCTCGGCCAGGGACCCGGCGGCCGTTGCCGTGATCTGGTTCATCGATTCATCCATCCGTCGGCGTTGCTCCCCGGCTTCGCACGGGAGGGCGTCGAATACAAAAAAGGGGGCCGTTCGACTGAACGGCCCCCGACTCGGTCCCGGCAGAGCCGGGGGCGCTTCACTGAGCGCCGATAAACGACCGCGCCTGCTCGACCAGCTTCTCGAACGCCTGCGGCTCGCCAACCGCGATGTCGGCCAGCACCTTGCGGTCGAGCTCGATGCCGGCCTTCTTCAGGCCGTTCATGAGCTGGGAGTAGGTGAGCCCGTGCAGCCGGGCGCCGGCGTTGATCCGCTGGATCCACAGCCCGCGGAACTGGCGCTTGCGCACCCGGCGGTCGCGATAGGCATACTGCAGGTTCTTTTCGACCCGCTGCTTGGCGACCCTGATCGTGTTCTTCGCGCGGCCCCGCGAACCCTTGGCGAGTTTCAGGACCTTCTTGTGACGGGCGTGCGACGTGACGCCCCGCTTCACTCGCGCCATGCTCGGTCTCCTCCGTCAGCGCCCGTAGGGAAGGAACCGGGTGACGAACTGGGCGTCCACCGCCGCCATCACCTCGGTGCCCCGCGACTGGCGCTTCATCTTCTGGGACCGCTTGCGCAGGTTGTGGCGCTTGTACGCCACCGCATGCTTGATCTTTCCGGTCGCGGTGAAGCGGAACCGCTTCTTCGCGCCGCTCTTGGACTTCAGCTTGGGCATTCTCGCAGCTCCTGTTTCATGGCCGCGACGCGGCGCAGCCTGATCTTCGTCCCCGGGCGGCCGCGGCATGCCCTTTCGGCCGGGCCACCTCCGGAAGGGCGGGCTTATACGCGCTCGCGGACGGGATTGCAAGCCGCCGGGCCTGCCCGCCGCCCCGCCGGCACCACGTTGGATAAAATTTGAAGCAAATCCCTGTCTATTATCTGTTACAGACGCGACAAGAACAATTACTTCGGATTTTAACAATCGGGCCTCTCCGGGCGGCGTCTTTAACCCGTTTTTAAACCCCGAAGCACATGCTGTCGGTGTCTGACGATCACACCCTGTGCCAAGGAGAGGCTGCAATGACCAACATCTTCAAGAAGTTCTTCGCCCAGGAAGACGGCGCGACCGCCATCGAGTACGGTCTGATCGCCGCCCTGGTCTCGGTTGCCGCGATCGGCGCGCTCGGCGCCATGGGCGACTCCCTCGACTCGCTGTTCGGCACGGTCTCCGACGAACTCGACACCGCGGTGGCGAGCGTCGGCGACGGCGGCGGCGCCGGCGACGGCGAGTAACGAGTAACCTTCACACAGCCTCCGGGCACAACCTCTTACCGACCAGGTGGCCGCCGTCTCGCACCGCGAGGCGGCGGTCACTTCTTTTTAGCATCTTGTGGTTAAGGCTTTCCCCTCCATCCCACCGCCCTGCGGGAGAGCGGAAAGACCATGCCCGAGTTTCACCTCGCCTGGCTCGTGATCGCAGCGTTCGCCGGTATCGTCGGCTGGGCGGTGATCACCGACGTGCTGAGCTACCGCATCCCCAACGTGGCCTGCGCGGCGCTGGCATTGCTGTTCCCGGTCTGGCTCGCGGTGACGTGGCCCGCCGCGGACCCGTGGACCACCGTCGGCCTCCATCTCGCGGTCGGCGCCGCGACGCTCGCCGCCGGCTTCGTCCTCTTCATCCTGCGCGCCTTCGGCGCCGGGGACGCGAAGCTGCTGGCCGCGGTGGCCCTCTGGGCCGGGCCGGCGCACATCCTCGACCTCGTGCTGGTCACCGCGATCGCCGGCGGCATCCTGTCGCTGGTCGTGATCCTCGGCCGCAGGTTCCTCGCCAACTGGGGGCCGATGCTGACGATGGCGCAGCTTGCGATCGTCAACGCCGCGGCCCGGGTCTGCCCCCGTCTGGCGGCCGCCGGCGGCGATGGCAGCAGGCCGCGCCGCGGCCCGGCGAACGTCACATTCCAGCGCCCCATTCCCTACGGCGTTGCCATCGGCGCGGGCGCCGCAGTTGTGGCTTACGCCTTGTTAACGACGTCGGGTGCAGCATAGCGGCCGACTTGAGGACAGCGTTGGCGCTCGACAGTGAAGCGCTAGGAGACGTCGGATCATGCGCGTAGCGATCCTGGGACTTTTGGCGCTCATGGTGGGCGGCGCCACCATCTTCTTCGCGAAGGAGTGGCTGGCGAGCGAGCGCGCACAGACCGCGCAGGCCCCTGCCCCCATACCCACGACCCAGGTGCTGGTCGCGGCCGTGGACATGGCGCCCGGCCACTTCATCAAGCCCGAGGACCTGCGCTGGCAGCCCTGGCCCAAGGACAGCGTCGTCGACTCCTACATCCTGGAGTCGCCCGGCGCGATCGACGACCTGGGCGGCACGGTCGTCCGCACCATGATCGGCAGCGGCGAGCCGGTCACCGAGAACCGGCTGGTCCGCCCCGGCGACCGCGGCTTCCTCGCCGCCGTGCTGCAGCCCGGCATGCGCGCGGTCTCGGTGCCCGTCAACGAGACCTCGGGCATCGCCGGCCTGATCTTCCCGGGCGACCATGTCGACGTGATCCTGACCCACGCCGTGCGGCAGCAGACCGCAGCCGGGGTGCAAACCCGTCAGGTGAGCGAGACGGTGCTCACCAACGTGCGCGTCCTCGCGATCGACCAGAGCGTGTCGATGACCGGCCCCGCCGGCTCGGTCGCCGACACCGCCACCCTGGAGGTGACCCCGCAGCAGGCCGAGAAGATCTCGGTGATGATGCAGATCGGCCAGCTCTCGCTCAGCCTGCGCAGCCTTGCCGAGGCGGATACCCCGGCCAGCGCGGAGGACCGGCATACGGTCACGATGGACACCGACGTGTCCCTGCTGATCGACGCGCCGTCCGAGATGGAGGCGGCGCCCGCGCCCGGACCGACGCCGCAGATCACCGTGGTCCGCGGCCGCCAGACCACGGTCGTGCAACAGACCGGGGTGCAGCCGACCCCGCCGGCCTCCGACGAGGACCTGTCGGGCGGCGAGCCCTCCCCTGACGCCGAGCTGCGGCTCAACTAGCCATGACGGAGCCTGCCCCCATGCCCCGCATCAAGCGCCCGTTCCTGGGCATGATCGCCGCTGCCGCCTGCGCCACGCTGGGCTGGGCCGCGATCGCCACCGCTCCGGCCCAGGCGGTCGAGCGCGTCGTGTCGCAGACCACCAGCGTCGCGATCGAGATCAGCAAGGGCGAGCTCTTCAAGCTCGACGCGCCGGCCGCGACCGTGTTCATCGCCGACCCGGACATCGCCGACGTGCAGGTGATGTCGGCGACGCTGATCTACATCTACGGCATCCGGCCCGGCGACACGAACCTCTATGCCGTCGGCGCCAACGACCAGGTGATCGCCAACATGGCGATCCACGTGGTGCCGAACGTCTCGCGCCTGGACCAGGCGATCCAGCAAATCGCGCCGGACGCCACGGTCGCGGTCACCGCCGTGCAGGACAGCCTGGTCATCACCGGCGCCGTCAACTCCGCGGTGGAGGCGGCCGACCTCAACGTCATCGCCGGCGAGTTCGTCGGCGATGGCGGCCAGGTCATCAACCGTGCCCGGGTGCATGGCCCGAACCAGATCAACGTGCGGGTGCGCTTCATCGAGGCGCGGCGCGACGACGTGCAGCGGCTGGGCATCAACTGGGAGAGCGTGCTCTCCACCGACGGCCTGATATTCGGGCTGGCCAACGGCTTCGACTGGCTCACCATCGACGACGACGGCACCCGGAACTACAACCGGACCGACGGCTACTCCATCGTCGGCGCGTACAACCGCGGCTCCCGCGACGTGAACGTGATGATCGACGCGCTGGAGAACGAGGGCCTGGTCACCATCCTCGCCGAGCCGAACCTCACCGCCGTTTCCGGCGAGACTGCGAGCTTCCTTGCCGGCGGCGAGTTCCCGATCCCGCTGCGCGACCGCGACGGCTACGTCTACGTCGAGTACCGCAAGTTCGGCGTGTCGCTGGACTTCACCGCCACGCTGCTGGCCGACAACCGGATCAGCATGCGGGTGCGCCCCGAGGTCAGCGAGCTGTCCAACACGGGCGCGGTGGAGCTGGACGGCTTCAGCATCCCGGCCCTGATCACGCGCCGGGCCGAGACAACGGTCGAGATGACCAGCGGCCAGACCTTCGCGGTCGCCGGCCTGTTCCAGAGCCGGTCCAGCGACTCCATCAGCGCGCTGCCGATCATGGGCGACCTGCCGATCATCGGCGCGCTGTTCCGTTCCGAGGAATACCAGCGCAACGAGAGCGAGCTGGTCATCATGATCACGCCCTATCTCGTCGAGCCCCCGGTGACCCAGCCGGTGGTGTCCCCGGCCGAGCGGGTGGCCCAGGCGCCCGGCATGGCCGCGCCCGCGGGCATCGTTCCCGGCCCCGCGACCGGCGGACTGCCGGGCGGCGGCGGCTTCATACTGCAGTGAGGGCCACGACGATGACCCGGACAACCGTTCTGCGCAACGCGTGCCGCGCGACCGCCGTGGCGCTGGCCGCCGCGGCTCTCGCCGGCTGCCTCACCAAGCGCGATCTCGAATACGGTGGCCACGTCTCGCAGCTTCACCCCTACGCCTCGACCAACGACTTCACCTGGCACCAGACCGACCTCGCCCACCGGGTCCGCTTCACGCCGGGCGCCGCGGCGGTCGATCCGGTGGAGATGGTGCGGCTGAACCAGTTCATCGACCAGGTCGGCGTCCAGGACAACGACGTGGTCACCGCCACCGTCGGCGGGCCGCTGGCCACGCAGCGCGCGGACGCCATCGTCCAGGCGTTCGCGCTCCGCGGGCACCGCATCACGCCGCAGATCGACCCGTACGCCCAGGACGGCGACGCGACCGTCACCATCCGCCGCGTCGTCTATACCGCGAGCGCCTGCCTTCGCGAAGGCAACCCGATCGCGGGCGGCGGCACGACCCTCCCCCTCGGCTGCGCCAACGCGCTCAACCTGCAGCGGATGGTCGCGAACCAGGACGAGCTGATCAACAACCTGGGTTCGGATTCGGTGGAAACCATGCCTGCGGCGGCGGCCATCCAGCGCTACCGCACGGGCCGCATCACGCCGCTGATGACGCAGGAAAGCACGACCGGAGAATAGGGGCACGATGAGCTTGGCTGAACAGATCACCGATCCCTCGCCGCGCAGGTCCATGCGCGCGCCGGTGCTCGCCTACATCTGCGACGAGGCAACGCTGGAAGCGGTCAGCCGCGTCGTGCCGGGCGGCCGGCGGGGTGTCGAGGTCTGCGAAGGCGGCATCGAGACGGCGCTCAGGGTGCTCAACCATGCCCAGTCGCCGGACCTGCTGATCCTGGACATCTCTGAATCCTCCGCGCCGGTCGAGGACATCAAGGCGGTGCGGGCGATGATCGACCGCAGCACCACGATCATCGCGATCGGCGAGCAGAACGACGTGAGCCTCTACCGTGCCCTCACCGGCGCCGGGGTCAACGACTACCTGATCAAGCCGGTCACCAGCACCGACCTGCGCCGCGCGCTGCTCACCGCCAGCAACGACACCAGGCCGGAGACGGTCGAGGCGGCGCCGCGCGGCCGGGTCGCGGTCATCGTCGGCACCCGCGGTGGCGTCGGCGCCAGCACCATCGCGGTCAACGCCGCGTGGATCTGCGCCAACGAGCACAATGTGCGCACCGTGCTGGTCGATCTCGACCTCCATTTCGGCACCGCGGCGCTGGCGCTCGACCTCGAGCCGGGCCACGGCCTCCGGGACGCGCTGTGCAACCCCGACCGCATCGACGGCCTGTTCGTGGCCAGCGCCCTGGTGCACGACGGCGACAACCTGTTCGTGCTGGGCGGCGAGGAACCGATCGACGAGCACGTGCCGCTGCGCTCCGACGCCATCAGCTTCCTGATGAACGAGCTGCAGCAGAGCTTCGAGATGATCGTGGTCGACCTGCCGCGCAACGTGCTGACCAGCGATCCTGGCCTGCTGTCGATGGCGCACACCGTCGCCGTCGTCACGGACCTCTCGCTCGCCGGCCTGCGCGATGCGGTGCGCATCCGCTCGATCGTGCGCAAGGCGGCCCCGGAGGCGAAGCTGCAGTTCATCGTCAACCGGGCCGGGCTGCAGCGGCGGGCCGAGATGAGCCAGGCCGATTTCGAGCGCAACCTCGAGGAGAAGATTGCCTTCGTGGTGCCGGAGGACCCGAAGGCGGCGGCGAATGCGGCCGGCGGCAAGCCGATCGCTCAGGCCAGCAAGCACGGCAAGGCAAGCGCTGCGCTGCACCAGGTGGCCGAGGGGCTGCGCGGCACCGGCGGCAAGAAGCGGCCGAAGCTGAGCCTGTTCGGCGGCCTGTCGGTGGTGAAGAAGTCCAAGTAGTCGGATCGCGGCGCCGCAGGACGGCAGCCGGAGAAGGAAGCAGCCATGCTGGACGACATCGCATCGGCGTCTCCCCGCAGCGGCATCGGCGCCGGCGGGTCGGCGGGCAGCGGGTCCGTCGCTGATGACCACCTGGCCACGCTGCGTCGCGACCTGAAGCCGCTCGTCTTCGATCACATCAAGCCGTCGGTGGCCCGCCGGCTCACCCGCAAGGAACTGGCCGGGCGCATCACCGACGTGATCATGCCGATCCTCGACCGCGACCCGGTCCCGCTCGACCTGATCGCGCTGCGCGAGCTGATCAACCTGATTGCCCACGACCTGCTGACCGCCACCACCGACACCCTGCCGGAGGCGGAGGCGGTGCAGGCGAGCATGGACGCGCTGGCCGCGACGCCACCGGCGGAGCCGCGCCCGCGGATGAACCCCCATGTGGCCGCGATCACCGCCGTCCCCGAGCCGCCGCGACCCCAGCAGAAGCCGGGCGGCGCGGCAAGCCGTCTCAGTTCCACGCCGCAGGCGACGATCGCGGCGGCGATGCGGCAGATCAAGCCGATCCTGATGGAGCGGATCGACATCGAGACCGCGTCCGCGCTCGAGGCCGACATCCTGGTCCGCGAGCTCGACGGCGTCGTCGCCGAGATCCGCGACGAGATCCGGCTGCACCTCAACGCCAACGAACACCGCGACCTGGTGCGCGCGCTGGTGGACGACATGGTCGGCCTCGGCCCGCTGGAGCCGCTGCTGGCCGACGAGTCCATCTCCGACATCATGGTCAACGGCCCGCACCAGGTTTACGTCGAGCGCGGCGGCAAGCTGGTGCTGACCGACGTCAAGTTCGTGGACAACGCTCACGTGATGAACGTGGCGACCCGGATCGTCACCCGCATCGGCCGGCGCGTGGACGAGTCGAACCCGATCTGCGACGCGCGCCTTGCCGACGGCAGCCGCGTCAACGTCATCGCGCCGCCGCTGGCGATCGACGGCTGCTCGATCTCGATCCGCAAGTTCACCCAGAAGAAGCTGTCGCTCGATGCGCTCTGCGCCGGCGGCAGCATGTCGCCCGCCATGTGCACCACGCTGAAGATCGCGGCGCGGTCCCGACTCAACATCATCGTCTCGGGCGGCACGGGTTCGGGCAAGACCACGCTGCTGAACGCGCTCTCCGAGATGATCGACCACGGCGAGCGCATCGTCACCATCGAGGACGCGGCCGAGCTGCAGCTGCAGCAGCCGCACGTGATCCGCCTGGAGACGCGCCCGGCGAGCCTGGAGGGCACCGGGGAGATCACCATGCGCGACCTGGTCAAGAACTCGCTGCGCATGCGCCCCGACCGGATCATCCTCGGCGAGGTGCGCGGGCCGGAAGCCATCGACATGCTGCAGGCGATGAACACCGGCCACGACGGCTCGATGTGCACGCTCCACGCGAACTCGCCGCGCGACGCGCTGACCCGCATGGAGAACATGATCAACATGGGCAGCGCCAACCTGCCGTCGAAGGCGATCCGCCATCAGATCGCGGGCGCGGTGGACCTGATCGTGCAGGCGAGCCGCATGCGCGACGGCAAGCGCCGGATCACCAACATCACCGAGGTGATCGGCATGGAAGGCGACGTGATCGTCACCCAGGAGCTGTTCAAGTACGAGGTCGAGGGCGAGACCGAGAAGGGCGAGCTCAGGGGCCACTTCCGGAGCGCGGGCCTGCGGCCGCACTTCCTGCCCAAGGCCGAGTACTACGGCCTTGGCCAGGCCCTGCTCGAAGTGCTGTAGCGGGAGACGGGGCGGGCCATGGAGGAGTTCCTCGGCAGGACGGTTGCCGGGCTGCCGATGCCGGCAGTGCTGATGGGCTTCGGCGGCATGATGCTGGTGCTGCTGCTGGGGCTCGCCTGGTCCGCAAGCAGCAGCGCGCGCACCCAGCGCAACAAGCAGGCGAGCCAGCTGATGCGACGCCTGAACGGCGGCGCGGAGCTGAAGAAGCGCAAGCGGCCCGAGCCCACGGTGCGGATGCGCGCCGGCCAGAGCGGCGTGGACAAGGCCTTCTCCCGCTTCGTGCCGCGGCCGGAGCTGCTGCGCCGCCGGCTGGAGCGGGCGGGGCTGAAGATCAGCATCGGCCAGTATGCGTTGATCGGCCTGGTGCTGGTCGGCCTGTTCGCCATCCTGATCCGGACGTTCGTCGGCCTGCCGCTGGCGGCCTCGATCCTGTTCGGCCTGGTGTGCGCCCTGCTGGTGCCGCACCTGGTCGTCGGGATGCTGATCGGCCGGCGCAAGAACAAGTTCCTGAAGCTGTTTCCCGACGCCATCGACCTGCTCGTGCGCGGGCTCAAGTCCGGGCTGCCGGTGACGGAATCGATGATCAATGCGGGTCACGAGATCCCGGACCCCGTCGGCACCGAGTTCCGCCGCATCACCGACATGATCCGCTTCGGCAAGTCGATGGAAGAGGCACTGTGGGCGACGTCGGCCCGCCTCGACCTGCCGGAGTTCAAGTTCTTCGTCATCAGCCTCGCCATCCAGCGCGAGACCGGCGGCAACCTCGCCGAGACGCTCAACAACCTGTCCGACATCCTCCGCAAGCGCCACGCGGCCAAGCTGAAGATCAAGGCGCTGTCGTCGGAAGCCAAGGCGAGCGCGATCATCATCGGCGCGCTGCCCTTCATCATGTTCTTCCTGCTGAACGTGGTGAAGCGCGGCTACACCGACCCCCTGCTCACCGACCCCCGCGGCCAGGTCATGCTGGCCGGTGCCCTCCTCTGGCTGGCGATGGGCGTCGGCACCATGGCGAAGATGGTGAGGTTCGAAATCTGATGCTGGACATGCTCGGCCTCGAGACGGAGGACCTCATCGTCCTCGCCGCCGCCATGTCGGCGGTGCTGGCGGTGTTCGTGCTGTGGGCGGCCTTCGTCCCCGACAACCCGCTGGCGAAGCGCGCCCAGCGGCTGATGGCCCATCGCGAGGCCCTGCGCCAGGAGGCGATCCGGCCGAAGAAGCGCGCCGCCAACGAGCGCACGCTGTCGCTGATGCGCACCTTCGTCACCAAGATGAAGCTCGCCCGGCGGCTGTCGTCGTCGAACCTCGGCGTGCGGCTGCAGCGGGCGGGGATCCGCAGCCCAGACGCGCAGGTGAAATACCTGTTCTGCAAGGTCACCCTGCCGATCGCCTTCCTCGCGCTGGCGATCTTCGTGCTCTACGTGGCCAAGCTCTATCAGCTGCCGTCGACGACGAAGCTGATGGTGACGCTGGCGGCAGGCGCCTTCGGCTTCTTCGGGCCCGACATCTATCTCTCCAACCGCGCGACCAAGCGGAAGAAGGAGCTGGTCAAGGCGCTGCCCGACGGGCTCGACCTGCTGGTGATCTGTGCCGAGGCGGGGCTCCACCTCGACTCCGCCCTCAACCGCGTCGCGGAGGAGATGGCCCATCGCAGCGTCGAGCTCGCCGACGAGCTGGCGCTGACCGCGGTGGAGCTCTCGTTCCTGCCGGAACGCAAGATGGCGCTGGAGAACCTGGCCACGCGCACCAACCTGCCGGCGGTGCGCGGGCTGGTCAGCACGCTGATCCAGACAGAGAAGTACGGCACCCCGCTCGCTCATTCGCTGCGCGTGCTGTCGGCCGAGCTGCGGCACGAGCGGCTGATGAAGGCGGAGGAGCGGGCGGCGCGGCTGCCGGCCGTCCTGACCGTGCCGATGATCATCTTCATCCTGCCACCGCTGTTCGTGGTGCTGCTGTCGCCGGCGGTGCTGCAGGCGATCGACACGGCGCGGGAGACGTTCAAGTGAGGGGACGCCCCGCAGTGCGGGGTCTGGGGCCGGCGCGGGCGACCGCGCCGGCGCCGCGTTCTTCAGCGCTGCGGCAGGGCCGCCAGCATCACGCTGTCGTCGGCGGGCGAATGGAAGGCGAAGCCGACCTGGGTGGTGACCGTTTCGGGCGCGCCCATGCCGCCGGTGATGGCCAGCGCCCGGGCTGCCGACGGCTCGATGCTGCGCAGGAGCTGGTAGTAGTCGAGGTTGGCCGCAACCTGGGCCGGCGCCAGATCCATGGCCGCCACCATCCGCGCCTCGTCGTCGCGGCCCGCCAGGCCGAGCACCAGCGCGTGGGTCTGGCGGTGGCGGACGGTGGCCGCGGGGTCGTGGCTGATCTCGCCGGCAATGGCGACCGCGGTCTCGTAGTCGCCGTCGAGCGCGTAGGAGAGCGCCAGGTTGTTGCGGAGGTCGAGGTTGTGCGGCGCGACCTCGATGCCGGCCTGGTATTGCTCGCGGGCAAGCCGGTGCTGACCGACGAGGTCGAGGGCGACACCCAGGCTGTTGCGCACCTCCGGCGTGTCGCGGATGGCGAGCGCCCGCTGCAGGTAGGCCATCGCGCGCTCGGGATAGGTCTCGGCGATCAGCGCGTTGCCCAGCCGGCGCAGCGCCTCCGGGTCGTCGGGCGACCGATCCACCGCGGCGCGGTAGGTGTCGAGTGCCGAGACCGACGCGCCCACGTCCTGCTGCATGCGGGCGAGGCGGTCGCGGACCTGGGCGGCATCCGGATCCAGAGCCAGCGCCTGCTCGTACAGCGAGATGGCGGTGACCGGATCGCCGTGGCTGAGGGCATAGTCGCCCATGCGCGTGAGAATGGCGGCCCGCTCTCCCATGACGCCCGTTCCGCCGAAGTCGAGGCTCGCGCATCCGCCGAGACCGACCGCCAGCGCGATCCCGCCGGCCAGCTTCATTCTACGCAAACCGTTGACCATTGTGCGTCATCCTTCACGGCCGTGATGGTTAACGGTCTAGCCGGCAAAGCCTTACATGATGGTAAACGGGGGTAGACAATGATGCTCGCGCTGCGGCGGGAGCGCCCCGCCCTGTTCCGGCCCGGTCCCGACGGCATGGCCCGCCCGGTCCGCAGATTCCTCCGCGACGAACGCGGTGCTGCGCTGGTCGAATTCGCCTTCGCCGGACCGATCCTGATCACCACGCTCATGGTGATCATCGAGGTCGCGCTGCTGATCTTCCTCAACCTGATGGTGGAGAGCGGCGTCCGCGAGGCGGCGCGCTTCGGCCTCACCGGGGCGCAGAAGGACGGCTTCAGCCGCGAGGAATACATCGTCCGCATCATCAACGAGCGGACGATGGGGCTGCTGGAGATCACCGAGGACAACGTCCAGGTGAAGGTCTACGACAGCTTCGACGACATCCGGAGGGCCGAGCCCTTCGTCGACGTCAACATCAACGGCACGTACGACCCCGGCGAGCCCTTCACCGACACCAACGGCAACGGCGTCTATGACGGCGACCCCGGCATTCCGGGCGCCGGCGACGCGGGCGACATCGTCCTCTACCAGGTGACGGCCGAGTGGACGATCTTCTCCGGCTTCCTTGCCGGGTTGCTGGGCGATTCCGGCCTGTTCACCATCTCGGCGAGCGTGGTCGTCCGCAACGAACCGTGGGAGGTCGGCGTATGATCACGATGCGCGACGCCCTCAAGCCGCTGCGGCGGCTGCTGCGGGAAGAGGATGGCGGCATCCTGGTGGAGACGGCATTCGTCATGCCGATCCTGATCCTGATGCTGCTGGGCGCGGTCGAGGTCGGCCGCTACCTGGTCGCCCACCAGAAGCTGGAGCGGGCAGCCGCCTCCGTTGCCGACCTGGTGGCCCAGTCGCCGGACACGGTGACGATGGACGAGGTGATGACGCTGTTCGGCATCGTGCCGCACATCACCTCCCCCTACGACGTGCAGAGCGACGGCCGGGTGATCCTCACCGCCGTCACCCGCGGCACCGAACAGAATGCGGTCGCCCGGGTGGCATGGCAGGTCGACGGTCTGGGCGCGCTGGAGGTGGAGAGCCAGATCGGCCATCCCGGCCAGCCGGCCGAGCTGCCCGAAGGCTTCGTGCTGCCGGAGGGCGAGACGGTGATCATCGCCGAGGCCTGGTACGACTATCAGGCCTACTTCTTCGAGGACATCGACCCCACCGGCCCGATCTATCACCGGGCGCTGTACCGGCCGCGGCTCTCGAGCCTGAGCCAGCAGCCGCAGTAGCGGACCTGCGGCCGGGAGCGAGACTGCGCCCGGCCGCGGACCATCGACGGTCAGCGGCGCGCGCGGCCGCCGGGGCGGGTGGCAAGGTCGAACCAGACGGCGAAGCCGAGCAGCAGCGCCTTCACCACCAGCTGGATGAAGGAGTTGACGTTCAGCAGGCTCATCCCGTTGTCGACCACCACCAGCAGCAGCACGCCCACGATGGCGCCGTAGACGGTGCCGATGCCGCCGCTGAGGCTGATCCCGCCGATCACCGCGGCGGCGATCGCCTCCAGCTCGAGGAACTCGCCGACCGCGGGCGCAATGGCGTTGAGCCGCGCCGTCGTCAGCACGCCGCCGATCGCGTAGATCGCGCCCATGATCAGGAACGAATAGAAGAGGTTCCGCCGGATATCGATGCCGGAGAGGAACGCTGCCTCGCGGTTGCCGCCGACGGCATAGAGCTGGCGGCCGAAGATGGTGCCCAGCGTCACGAAGCTGAGCGTGCCCGCCACGGCCAGCGCCACGACCACCGCCATCGGAATGCCGCGGAAGCCGAGGGCGGCGTAGAGGATGATCGCCGCGCCGAGGATCGCCACCACCACCGGCTTGATCAGGCGCCGCGGCGGCATCGCCTCGGCGCCGAACCGCCTGCGCTGGACCGACCACCGCCAGAAGACGATGGCGATGAACAGCGCGAGCACGGCCGCAACCACCACCACCGACCATTCCGGCGAGATGAAGGATTCGCTGATCGCGACATGGGTGGCGTTCATCGGCGCGTAGGTTGCGGCGTTGGACCAGACGAAGCCCGCGCCTCTCAGCCCCAGCAGGCCGGCAAGTGTCACCACGAACGACGGCAGGCCGACGAAGGCGACCCAGAAGCCCTGCCAGCAGCCGATGACGAGGCCGACGGCGAGCGCAAACAGGATCGCCTCCACCGTGCCGAAGCCCCACTGCGTCTCGGCATAGGCGGCGGCCAGGCCGGTAAGGTAGACGGCGCTGCCGATGGACAGGTCGATCTCGCCCTGGATGATCAGCACCGCCACGCCGGTCGCCACCACGACGAGGACCGCGCTCTGGCGCATCAGCTGGGCCAGGTTGCGCGACGAGAGGAAGATGCCCTCCGTCAGGATGTCGAACATGACGGCGATCAGCAGCAATGCGATGATCATGCCGTAGGCGCGCCAGTTGAAGCGCGCGACCGTGCCGATGAACCCGCCCACCTGGCGGCCGGCCGTGATCTCGCTCATGCTAGTGGTGTCCTCCTGCAGCATGGCCGACCACGCGTTCCTGCGTCGCCTCGGCGCGCGGCAGGTCGGCTACGATGCGTCCCTCGTTCATGACCACAACCCGGTCGGCAACGCCCAGCACCTCGGGCAGCTCCGACGAGACGAAGATGACGGCTGCGCCCTGGGCGGCGAGCCGGTTCAGCAGCTGGAAGATCTCGACCTTCGCGCCGACGTCCACGCCGCGGGTCGGCTCGTCGAGCAGCAGCACCATCGATTCCGCGGACAGCCAGCGGCCGATCAGCGCCTTCTGCTGGTTGCCGCCGCTGAGCGTGCTGATCGCCGCTTCCGGCGACGGCGTCTTGACGCCCAGCTCGCCGATGAAGCGCTGGGCCCGCTCGCGCTCCATGTCCCGGTTCAGGATCGGGCCCAGGCTGACCCGGGCGAGGCTGGCGAGGGTGATGTTCATCGCCACGCTGCCCCCGGGCACCATGCCGTTGCGCTTGCGGTCCTCGGTGAGGAAGCCGACGCCGCGGGCCATCATCGCGCGCGGCGACGTCGGGCGCACCGGCTTGCCGCTCACCTCGAACCGTTCCGCCTGCCAGCGGCCGGGCCAGGCGCCGAACAGGCCGGTGAGAAGCTCGGTGCGGCCGGAGCCCATCAGCCCGTAGATGCCGACGATCTCGCCCGCGCGCGCCTCCAGGTTCACGTCGCGGACCACCGGGCGCTCGGAACTTGCCGGATCGTAGAGGGTGAACCCGCGCACCGTGAGCCGCGGCTGCCCCGGCTCGCGCTCGGTCCGGGGATACATCTGGCTGATGGTTCGCCCGACCATCATGGTCACGATGTCCGCCCCGGACAGGGCGCTCGTGGGCTGGGTGCCGACATACTGCCCGTCCCGCAGCACGGTGACGGTGTCGGTGATCTCCTTCACCTCGTCGATCTTGTGGCTGATGTACAGCGCCGTGATGCCGGCCGCGCGCAGGTGGCGGAGACGGTCGAACAGGATGTCGGTCTCGTGCGCCGACAGCGACGACGTCGGCTCGTCGAGAACCAGCACCCGCACGTTCTTCTGCAGCGCCTTGGCAATCAGCACCATCTGCTGCTGGGCGGCGCTGAGACTCTTCATCGGTGCGTCGAACGGCACGTGGATGCCCAGCCGCTCGATCGTCCGCCTGGCCTCGTCGTAGAGCCGCGTCCAGTCGATGACGCCGCCGCGCGCCGGCCAGGCGTTGAGGAACATGTTCTCGGCGACGGTCAGCTCGCCGACCACGGCCAGTTCCTGCGGGATCATCACCACGCCCGCGGCCTCGGCCTCGCGGACGTTGTGGAAGCGCGCCGGCCGGCCGTCGAGCGTGATGCTGCCCTCGTAGCTGCCGGCGGGGTAGACGCCGCAGAGGATCTTCATCAGCGTCGACTTGCCGGCGCCGTTCTCGCCCATCACGGCGTGGATTTCACCGCGCGCGACATTGAGGCTGACGTTGCGCAGCGCGGCGACGCCTCCAAAGGACTTGCTGATGTCAGATGCGGCGAGGAAGGAGGGCTGCATCCGGCGCGGATCCGTGTGTTCTCGGGGGTTAAAACGCAGCGTCCGGCGGCTGGGCTGCCGCCGGACGCGTCTCAATGACCGGCGATGGTCAGTTGCACTCGGCGGGGGCCGAGACCTCGACGTAGACCTGGTCGACCGAGACCCAGCCGTCCGGGGCCACGGAGGTGATCCACTCGCACATGTTCTCGGCGGTCACGGCCTGCACGTCGACGAAGGCCGAGGGGATGTCGCCGTAGCCGTTCGGGGTGACGCCGTCAGCCGGCGGGGTCTCGCCCTTGGCCAGCAGCACCGCCGCGTCCACCGCCCGCGCGCCCATCAGGTCGATGCGGGTCCAGACGGAGCGGGAAATGACGCCCTCGACGATCAGGCGGTCGTTGGCCACGTCGGCGTCGAGGCCGGAGATGTAGACCTGCCCCTCCAGGCCGCGGCCGGTGACGGCCTGGGCGATGCCGATCGCCATGCTGTCGTTGGAGGTGATGAAGGCCTGGATGTTGTCGTCATTGGCCGACAGCGCGTTCTCCGCCGTCACCAGCGCCGCCTGGCCCGACCAGTTGTCGTGCCACTGGTCGCCGACGATGTTGATCTCGCCGGCCTCCGCCAGCGGGGTCAGCATCTCCTCGTAGACCGCGGCGATCTCGCGGGCGACGTTGTTGTCCGGATCGCCCTTGATCAGCACGTAGTTCGGCGGATTGTCGGCGCTCGGCGGCGCGAACTCCAGCGCGCCCTGCACCTGCAGCCGGCCGACCTCCGCGTTGTCGCGGGTGAGGAAGTAGTCCACGTCCGCATCGGGGATGCCGATGTCGTAGGCGATGACGGGGACATCATACTCGTGGGCCTTGGCGACCAGGCTGCCGGCGGCGCGGTCGTCCACCGCGACGATGATCAGCGCATTCACGCCCTGGCTCAGCAGGTTCTCGACCTGCGAGGCCTGCGCCAGCGGGTCGTCGTTGGCCCACTGCACGCGCAGCTCCGCGCCGATCTCGTCCGCCCGCGCCTGCATGTACGACACGTCGAACGCCCATCGCGGCTGGGTCTGGGTGCGCATGGCGACGCCGACAACGATGCCCTCGCCGTCGATGTCCTGCGCCCGGGCGGCGGTGCCGGCGGCAATCCCGACGCCCAGGGCGAGCGCGGACAGTCCGAGACAGAAGTTCTTTTTCAAGGCTGCTCCCTCCAGAATCGCGTTGTCTGGTGCTCGACCGGCTGCAACGCGGACATCGCCGGGCGATGGTCTGCCATACGATAGTGTTCTTTCCGAAACGTTTCGCCTGTTTGGCACGCAGGCGGGTGCTTGGCAAGCGCGAAATCGTTTCCCGCTGCGACCGTTTTGCGTGCGCTGAACGCGGGCTTCCGGATCAGCTTTCGGAGTCGTCCTGCGCCCGCGTCGCCTGGTCGCGAAGCCGTCGCGCTTCCTCGGCTACCGCAGGCTCCAGCGTCTCTGCAACCGCAGCGTGGCGCAGGGCCGCAGCCCA
>ERZ777003.2317-NODE-2317-length-22761-cov-4.914604_pt1 | contig 22761 bp, 23 predicted proteins | sample MGYA00374956_ERZ777003 | MGnify/ENA primary metagenome ERZ777003 (study PRJEB29302, sample SAMN06268252) | bioreactor metagenome | isolation source: Joint BioEnergy Institute, California, USA | place: USA:Joint BioEnergy Institute, California, USA | collected... | reverse complement strand
AACGCGGGTTGTAGGCGAGCGTGACATCGAACTCGGGCCGCCATTGCATCTCGTGTGCCGGCGCATTGAGTCTCAAATTCTCATCGACGGTCGAGCTTTCGCCGGAAACTTCTTCGACGCCGATCGCCGTCAGCCCGGCAAACAATCCAGGCGTGACCGACTTACCGTTCGCTTCCACGATGGTTGCGCCGGCAGGTGCAGAGAGTCCGCGGCCGACTGCGGCGATCTTCCCGTCGCTGACGAGCACGTCTGCGTTCGTGAGCTTGCCCGCGCTCGTGAGCGTATGAACTTCAGCGTTGCGGATGAGGAAGTCTGCCGCCGACACGTTCGACGTCAGGCCGACCAACGCGAGGGCGAACGCGATCGACAACTTATTCATGGCCCACCCCCGGCTGACCGAGCATGAAGTCCGAACGCGGCTTCGTCGGTTGCGTGCGGTCGTACACCAGCACGCCATCGATGAACACTTGTTCCGCGAGCGCATACACGCTGAACGGATCGCGATTCCAGATCACGACGTCCGCCATCTTGCCGACTTCGAGCGATCCGGTGCGATCGGCGATGTCGAGTGCCTTGGCAGGATTCGAGGTGATCCAGCGAATCGCACGTTCCGGTGGAATCGACAGCCCAACGCGATTGCCCCGCGCCATGCTCTTCGCTGCCTCCTGATTCAGGCGCTGAATGCCTTCTTCGGAATCTGAGTGCACGATTGCGCAACCGCCCTCCGGAAAGTCCACCATCGCGAGATTCTCTGGAATGCCGTCGAACGACTCCATCTTGAATCCCCACCAATCCGCCCAAAGCGCGCCGCACACTTGCTCTTCAGCGAGCCGGTTCGCGATCTTGTAAGCCTCGACGCCGTGATGGAATGCGGCGATCTTGAAACCGAACTCCTTCGCAAGATCGAGCATCACCTGCATTTCGTCGGCGCGATAGCAATGAATGTGAACGATGATCTCGCCTTCGAGCGCACCGACGAGCGTCTCGAGCTTGAGGTCGCGTTTCGGCTCGCTCGGCGGCTGGGCATCCGGGTCCTTGGCCTTCTTCTTTTCGTACGCAGCGAGCTCACGGCGGTATTTCTCCCAGCTACGCCGATAGTCCTGCGCATCGGCAAATGCCTGCCGGTAGCCGGCCACATTGCCCATTCGCGTCGAGGGCGCCTGCGATCTCGATCCGTACACGCGCTTCGGATTCTCGCCGCACGCCATCTTCAAGCCGTGCTTCGCTCCGGGAAATTTCATGGCTTGGTAGCTGGCCGCGGGAACGTTCTTCAACGTCACGCCACGGCCGCCGACGAGGTTCGCGGACCCAGGCAAGATCTGCAGCGTCGTCACGCCGCCTTCGAGCGCAGCTTGAAAGCCGGGATCTTGCGGCCACACGCCGTGTTCGGCCCAGACGTTCGCCGTCACCGGCGCGGTCATTTCATTGCCGTCTGAATGTGCGTTGACGCCGGGACTTGGATACACGCCGAGATGCGAGTGCACGTCGATGAGACCGGGCGTCACCCAACGTCCGCTGGCATCGATAACGCGCGCTCCGGCAGGAACTGCGACGTTCGCGCCGATCGCTTGTATACGCCCGTCCGCGAGCACGAGATCGGCACCATCGAGACGCTCGCCCGTGCCGGTCAAGATCGTCGCATTGCGAATGACGATCGGCGGCGATGCAGCAGGCTGATAGGTCGACGGATAGGCGTCCTCGAGTTTTGGATACAACTCGCCCGCCGGCTCATCCGCTGGCTGCTGCGACGCGCACGCCACGAGCAACGCCGCAACCGCAGTCGCGGCCAGGGTCTTCGGCAAACCCATAGTGAATCCTCGCGTTGACGCAGAAGCGGCGATTTCTACGCCAACGCTCGGGCTTCGCGCAAGCACGCGAAGCGGTTGTCAGTTTATAGTTGATAGCGAAGAGGCGGAGCTGCGTAGTGACAGTTGACATCGAGGAAGTCGCGCTGAACCGCAATTGAGAATGGAGAATTGAGAATTACCCAGCGCCATTCTCCTAGCCGTCATCGTTGACTAGCTGCATCGTATCGCTTGTTCGCTGTCAACTATCAACTGTCAACTCTCGAATGACGCTCAAGCCGCAACTCCAAATGTCTGCGCACATCCGGCCATTCGCTTGCGAGGATGCTGTAGAACACCGTGTCGCGGGGCGAGCCGTCGCGGCGCGCTTGGTAATGCCGGATCACGCCGTCCTTCTTCGCGCCGAGCGCTTCGATCGCGCGTTGCGATCGGAAATTGAAATTGTCGGTGCGAAAGCCGACGACCTTGCAGCCGAGATCGTCGAAGGCGTGCGCAAGCAGCATCAACTTGCAAGTCGTATTCACTCGCGTCCGCTGCCGGCTCTGCGCGTAAAAGGTATAACCGATCTCGACGCGATCGATGGGTGCAACGATGTCGTGATAGCGCGTCGAGCCTATGACCTCGCCGGTGCTCGAGTCGCGCACGGCCCACGGCAGCATATGCCCGGCACGCTGACCTTCGAGCGCCGTTTCCAACCAGCGTTTGACCTCGTCCGGCCGCGGAACGCTCGTGAACCACAGGTTCCACAACTCGCCGTCCGCCGCCGCACGCGCGATCTCGTCGTGATGTTCTATCGTCAACGGCTCCAACCGGATGCCGTCGCGTTCGAGGGTTATGGGTTGGGGGTGGATCATTGCAGACTACAGGCTACAGGCGACAGAGGACAGGTTACGGGCGCGATGAAGTCGGCTGCGGTGAGCGAGCAGCCACGCGACCAGGTCGACGTTTCGGTCAATTCTCAATGCTCTTGCGTGCGCGCCGCAACAAAGGCCGCTGGGCTCCGGCGAGCCGCCGTGGCTCGTGATTGGGGACTCGCGACTCGTCGAAGCCTATCGTCATCCGTGAGTAGTGAGTGGTAACCAGCTGTGATTTCTCGACTCAGGTGCGTCATCCTTTGGCTCCTCATCCCAGGGCCCGGTGCCCAGATCCCTTTCTCTCATGATACGTTTCCACTTTCTTCTCAGTGAGGCCGCCGATGTCGAACCTTGCGAGAACCGCCCTCGTCCTTGTGCTCTGGGGTCTGGCTCTTCAGGCGCACGCCCAGTCGCCGGCCGTCGCTCAGGAACGCGAGCCCAGTGCCGCAGACATCAGATTCGACAAACTCTTTGGCGAGGACTTTCTCGACGAATACTGGCAGTTGTACCCGGGCTCGGCGATCGGCGTCGGCTACTACAAGTACGCCGATCGGCTCGTCGTTCCGGATGATAGATCGCGCGAACGGCAGCTCGACTTCATTCGCCGTTGGCGCAGCCGCCTGCACAGCATCGATCCGAACACCTTGAGCGAAACGCGCCGTGCGGATTGGGCGATCCTCGACAATGAATTTGCGGCCGACCGCTGGTCGATCCTGGAATTGCGCGAATGGGAATGGAACCCAGCGGTCTACAACGTGGCGGAGCCGTTCGCAAAAATCCTCAACACGGAGTTCGCACCCCTCGACGAGCGCCTGAGAATTTTTTCGCGGCGCCTGCAACGCGTACCCGACTATTACGCCGCTGCACGAAGGAACGTGAAGAACCCGACGTTCGAGCATACGCAGCTTGCGATCGAGCAGAATCGGGGCGCGTTACGAGTCTTCGATACGGATCTGACGGAGAAAATCGAGGCCTCGACATTATCGGAAAGCGAACGTCGCGCGCTGATACGCCGCGTGGAAGCCGCGCGCGAAGCGATCAACGCCTATATCGAATCGCTTGAAGCGCTTCTTCCGTCGTTGCAAGGCGATCAGGCGACATCGTTCCGCTTGGGCCGGGCGCGCTACGACAAGAAGTTCTTTTATGCCATTCAGACTGGCGATACGGCCGAGGGACTCTACCAACGTGCGCTCGAGGAGAAAGAGCGTCTGCACTCGCGCATGGAAGTGCTCGCTGACCAACTTTGGGCGAAGTACTTCCCGAACGTTGCGCCGCCGACAGATCGACTCGACAAGATCGGCCGCCTCATCGACAAGATATCGGAGGAGCACGTCGCTCCGCACGAATTCCTACCGACGATCGAGAAGCAGATTGCAGAGCTTGCGGATTGGGTGACGAAACATCAGCTACTGACGCTCGACCCTGACAAGCCGCTCCGCGTCCGCAAGACGCCGCCGCATCAGCGCGGCGTCGCGGTGGCAGGCATCGATGCACCAGGTCCGTACGATCCGGATGTTCCGACGTACTACAACGTCATCCCGGTCGATGAGCTTCCGCCGGAGCGCGCGGAAAGCCTGCTGCGCGAGTACAACCGTTGGATGCTGCCCATTCTCAATATTCACGAGGCCATCCCGGGCCATTACGCGCAGCTCGTTCATGCGAACAAGTCGCCGAGCAGGATCAAGGCGATCTTCGGCAACGGCGCGATGGTGGAAGGCTGGGCGGTGTATGGCGAGCGCGCGATGCTCGAGTCCGGCTACGGCAATCACTCCGCCGAAATCTGGCTCATTTATTCGAAGTGGCTGCTGCGCTCGGTCGTGAACACGATCCTCGACTATTCAGTGCACGTGCTCGACATGAGCGAGCAGGATGGCAAGCGCCTGCTCGTGCGCGAGGCTTTTCAATCCGAGGAAGAAGCCAACGGCAAGTGGCGTCGCGTGCAGCTCACGAGCGTTCAGCTCACCAGCTACTTCGCCGGTTACGCAGCCATCTACGACTTGCGCGAGCAGCTGAAGCGCGATTTCCCCGCTGTCTTCGATCTGAAGCGCTTCCACGAGCAGTTCCTGAGCTACGGAAACGCGCCGGTGAGAATCATCAAGGAGCTGATGACGAGCTCCTGGGCGGAGATCTAGGGCTGAAGACTGAAGGCTAAAGGCAGCGCGCATGCGTGCGATTCCGGCCCGAGCCCCACACCAGGCCCCAAGCCCTTGCCTGTCGCCTGTTGCCGCGGCCGCTACGCGGCCGCTTGGCATCGCTCCCAGAACCGGTGCGCTTCCGCTTTGCGGCCACGCTCGACGAGATAGCCGTAACCGAGTTGGCCGGCGGGCTCGAGCAACTCTGCGTCGCGTTGTGCGGCGAGCGTGAGATTGTGCAGTCCGGTCTCGTCGCCTGCCTCTAGCAGCAGACGGCCGAGCAGGAAATGCGCCTTCGCTGCATTGGGATCCAGAATGACGAGCGTGCGCAGCTCCTCGATCGCTTCGGCCTGACGGCCGATGTCGAGTAGCAATAGCGACTTGTCCCAACGATCCTGCGGCTTGAGCTCCTCTTCCGGCATGCTCTCGTATTGGGCAATCTTCCAACGCGCCTGCACGATCTCTTCGTGACGCTTGCGCCATGCCGCGCGGTTCGCAACGCGCCATTCCTCGTCGCACCACTTGAGCATCGCCGTCGCGAGCGGTCCGAACAGCTTGAGCGCGACAGCCTCCGGAGCATGTGTCGGAAGATCGGGCTGCAAGTTCAGTGCGGCCAGGCGTTCGCCGAGCGGAGGATGCGTATCGCCGTCCGCTGTGGACGCACGCATCGCTTGCTGCAACCAATCGCTGCGTAGCCATTCCTTGTGCGCGACTGCAAGCGCGCGAGGAAGCATCGAGTACGGCGGATATGGCGGCTCCGGCGTCTTTTCGAGATGCGCGTAGAAGCGCTCCCAAAACACCTCGGTGAGAAAACGATCGGCCAGCGCCTTTTTGGTCAGAGCGCGCCCGAGTACTTGCGCGTTGGTCGTCCAGGCAGCACGCTGATCCGCTTGCAGCTCGTGATTGCGGGCCAACGCAAGTGTGTACGCCGTAAAGTACGGCACATAGCGCAGATAGAACTTGGCAAGCAATCGCTCGAGTCCATTGCCTGACTCGGCGAGCTTGCGTTCGAGCGCTTCGAAAGTAGCGCGCTGACGATAGATCCAAGCCGCCCAACGACCATGCTCGCCGCCGAGATGGCCGATCTCGTGAGCGAGGACGGTCGTGAGCTCTGCAATGCTGAGCACGGCGAGCAGCGGAATGCCGAGCGACAGATGATTGCTGTAGCCGCCGAACACGCCCCAACGCGGAATCTGGCGAATGCATGCGTCGCACGAATCATCGAGCGTCACGCTCGCGATCTCGAACCGTTTCACCTTGTCTTTGCGGCGCACCGCCGTCCGTTGCAGGACATCGTCGATGAGGGCGAACAGTTTCGGTGCTTCCTCGCGTGTCACCGTCCGCCCGGCTGGCGGTTCGATCTTTACGACGAGCGCGTGTGCAACGGGAACGATCAATGCAAGGCTTACGATCAAACCGACCGGGACGAGCGGCGACACCGGGTCGCCTTGCACGAGAGCGGCGAAACCGTAGTAAGCAGCCGTCAACGCGATCGCGCCAAGCGCTATGAGCGGAAAGTAGCCGAGCGCTGCGACACATACGACTTCGAGTGCGTATCGGCTAGGCTGCTCCTCGCTGCGCCGCTCGAGTTGTGCCAGCAGCACGGACCGCTCACTGATGTCCATGCGCTCCTCCGCAGAAGTGTGCAACCGAACAAGATTACGTCGCACACATTGCGGCAAAATTTGAACTAGGTCTCATTTCGAGGGCGTGGCGGACTTTCGTGGTGCAGCCCCCAGTGATGTTCCAGTTGCTGCGACTACTCGTTGTAGCTGAGGAGCCAGAAACCATCGTTCACTCAGTGCATGAGATCGCGATTGGACTATTTTGCATCTGCTCTTCGGCTGAAAGGCCCCACGCTCCAAACCCTTTGCTAAGAAAGTTGTGCGCGCCTGGACACCGCGCATGAGCTACCCGAAAGTACGTCGGCGTCGGCGTACTTTCAGGGGATCGCAGCATGTCCACGTTCTTCGCAATGGCCGTATTGGCGTTGGCCAGCGGCGGACAAGTCATTCATCCAGAAAAACTAACCGGCGACGGAGTGAAACCGGCACCGCGGCCCCCGCGGCCCGCACTCGAGATCGGCACTCCGCCGGAGACGGCGAAAACACGCGATGGCCGCATCGTGCAGAACGGCTTGCGGCCGAAAGACTACGAATACGTCCTGGGCGACGGAGTGACGACGAAGGAAGTCGTCTACTTCAGCCAAGGGATCGCGTGTTACGCGAAGATCTTCTATCCGAAGAATTTCAATCCGAACGCCAAACCCGGTATTCCGGCGGTCGTGCTCGGACAAGGCTACGGCGGCACGCACGTTTCGATCGAGAAATACGCGAATCGTTTTGCCGAAAAAGGGCTGGTCGCGATGGCGATCGACTACCGGGGCTGGGGTTTTTCGGAAGGCTTTCCCGAGATCGTCGATCCCGTGATCGGCGGCGGCGTGCAGCGCGACGACCAACGCTTCGAGTATCGAACGACGGAAGTGCGCATCAAGCGAACGAAGCTGATTCCGCAAGAACAGCAGCAAGACATGCGCAATGCGATTTCGTATATCCAGGGCGAGCCCGGCGTCGACCCCGATCGCATCGGCATCTGGGGCTCGAGCCTTGCCGGCGGTAATGCAACCGTCGTCGCCGGTCAGGATGGGCGCGTGAAAGCCGTGTCGATCCAGATTCCGGCCATCACCGGGCCTGCGACGATCGCAGGCCGACATCGCCTGGTCGGTCCTGCCCTGGAAGACGCCATCAAGCGCGCACGCGAGGGACAAGGCAAAGAGTACGTCACCGGCTTCTCGCGCTATTTCGCGACGGATCAGTACGAGCAGATGCAAGCCTTCCAGGAAAATTACGTCGGCTTTTGGGCGACGAAGATCGACGTGCCCTATCAAGTCGTGCATGCCGAGCACGATCAGCTCATCCCGCTGGAGGGCGTCAAACAAGCGCTCGAACGCGTGCCTGCGAAACACAAGAACCTGATCGTCGTTCCGGACATCGGCCACTTCGAGATGTACTCGAACGAGCCGTTCGAGATCAGCGCCAACGCAGCAGCGGAGTGGTTTTTGAAGCACTTGTGAGGAGCGCACCGGGAGTGCGCTCTTAGGGGCTCGGGGCGTGGGGCTTGGGGCTCGGGGCTGGAGAGTGGCCAGGAGCCCGCACCGTTACTCGCTCACTCTGAATCACGAGTCAGACATCGAGACTTTTGCCGCTTAGCTTTACGGCAGGCTGGCGACCATCACGATTCAGGCCCCGAGCCCCGTACCCCGAGCCCCAAGGCCTCTTGAAACTGTTGCACCCCCACTCTCACCTGTGCTACGAAGTGTCCCCATGAATTCGGCCCGTTTCTATCGATTCTGGTTTTACGCAGGTCCGACGCTGCTGGCGGAAGGATCGGGTACGGCCTGAATCGACGAAACTCCGAGCCCGACTTGAAAAAACCGCCAGCCCTCTGGCGGTTTTTTTTTGGACCGGCTCGGCGAACTCACAACCAGTGGCGCGGCGCCGCACGAGGAGCATTGCTGTGAACATTCGTACCGATGACCTGCGCATTCGCGAGATCAGGGAGCTCATCATGCCGGAAACGTTGATGCGCGAGTTCGCAGTCACCGAGCCCGCATCGATCACGGTAGCGGCGGCACGCCAGGCATTTCAGCGCATCCTGCGCGGCGAGGACGATCGGCTCGCAGTGATCATCGGACCGTGCTCGATTCACGATCCGGTCGCGGCGCTCGATTACGCCAATCGCCTCAAAGTCGAGCGCGAGCGGCGCAGCGACACGCTCGAGATCATCATGCGTGTCTATTTTGAGAAACCTCGCACGACCGTCGGCTGGAAAGGCTTGATCAACGACCCCGACCTCGACGGCAGCTTCAACATCAACCAGGGCCTTCGCCGTGCGCGCGGACTGCTCCTCGACATCAATCATCTCGGCTTGCCGGCCGCGTGCGAATTCCTGGACATGATCACGCCGCAGTACATCGCCGATCTCGTCGCTTGGGGTGCTATCGGTGCGCGTACGACCGAAAGCCAAGTGCACCGCGAGCTTGCTTCGGGTTTGTCGTGTCCGATCGGTTTCAAGAATGGGACCGACGGTAACGTGAAGATCGCGATCGATGCAGTGCTCGCGGCTGCGCACCCGCATCATTTCCTGGCCGTCACCAAACAAGGACACAGCGCGATCGCTGCAACGAGCGGTAATGCGGATTGCCATGTGATCCTGCGCGGCGGCAAGACGCCGAATTACAGCGGCGCGCACGTCGATGACGTGTCGCGACAACTTGCAGCGGCAGGGCTCGAGCCGCGCGTGATGATCGATGTCAGCCACGGCAACAGCAATAAGCGTCCGGAGAATCAGCCGCTCGTCGTCGAAGACATCGCCGTCCAGATCGAAGGAGGCGAACGCCGCATTCTCGGCGTGATGATCGAAAGCAACCTGGTCGGCGGCCGCCAGGATCTCGTTCCAGGCCGTCCGCTCGTTTACGGACAGAGCATCACGGACGGCTGCATCGACTGGGAAACGTCGGTCGCCGTGCTCGATCGCCTCGCCCGCGCAGTGAAACAACGCCGCGTTCGTGAAGAATCGAAAGCGCGCCGCCCAGCATCTGAAGCAACGGCATAAAGTCGCGCGGAAATCACGCGGAATCCGCAAACGACCACGAGGAATCCCGCAGTGAACGTCCCGACGCCCCTGGCTGGAATTGGCGCGCCACACCTGGGTGGCGCTCTATTTCTCGGGGGATTCTCACATGAAGAGCCTTTCCAGCCTGTCGAGGGTCTGCGCTGGAGCGCTCCTGTTTACGCTCGTTGGCGCACCTGCATTCGCCGAAGAACCGGCGTCTAAGTCCGAACAACCAACCACGACAACGCCGGCCGACAATCCGCGCATGTACGACCGCGACGGCAAGCGCATCCCCGGTTACGAGCTCATGACCGAGACGGAGATCAACGGCTACCGGGCGCTCATGTTCTCGATCAAGGATCCGGCTGCGCGCGAGGAGGCGCGTCAAGAGCACCGCAAGGCGATGGAGAAGCGCGCTGCCGAGCGCGGCGTGAAGCTGCAGGAATAAATCTCAACGAAGCGTGAGCATGCGATCGAACCGTATTCGTCGAGCGAACCTCGGCGAATGCGGTGTCTCGCGGTCAGGCATGCTCGCTACACGCAACGAGCGTGCCGATGATGGCCTGACGCGGGCGCTCTGGCAGATAACGAACCGTGACGGTCGAGCCGGTCGTCGGCAGCGGGCGATGCGATCCGATCGCATCGCGCGGCGCGATGTGGCATGCGCGTACCGGCTCGTTCATGCCGCTGGGTATGAAATCGAAATAAAGGCGCGTGCAGTCGTCCAACATGAATGGATGCTGGATGCCCACGATCTTCCCTAAACACGTCACCCCTACCCGCGCAATCAAGCGTTGCTTCGCCGCGCGGTGAGCAGCGAGCGCATGCTTGAGCGCCAGCCATACTGTAAGTGCCGTCAGCAATCCGAGGGTGAGTGAAACTTCTTCGGGCATGGCGAGAAACTCCATCTCTTGGATGAAGCGTGCATCTGCCCTCCCTTAGCAGCCATCAGGCAATCCCTCGGCTTGAGGTCAGCCGCCCGCCAGAACGCCCACGAGGTGCCGCATCATTTTCGATTCGCTGCAGCAAAGAATCGGTCTTGCAATCGAGCGCATGCAAGCGATCATTTGCGATGGTTCACGTGGAGACGGCAATGGCGACGGGCTGGGCAGGCGACGGCGCAGTACACGATCAGATCGAGGCGACGGTCACGGACGGGATTCGTCGCGCGCAGAGCCGTTTGCCGACCGGACCCAGTCTGACCCATTGCGCAGAGTGCGGTGCAAGCATTCCTGAAGCGCGACAGAAAGCGATTCCTGGCGTGCGGCTTTGCGTCGCATGCCAAGAGTCGCACGACCGCGAAGCACGCAGTTTCACCGGCTACAACCGCCGCGGCAGCAAGGACAGCCAGCTGCGTTAACCGACTCGATCACGGGCGTCGGGCGGCGCGCCCATATCGCACTTCCTGCATTCGAGCATTCGCCCGATCGCGGCGGCGCGACCTTCTTCAGTCACCACCCACGGCCGTAACGTCCAGGGCGGATCGTGCCGGACATGCTGGAAATGTCCGCATGCCAGCTCTGCGACCCAGTGCTTCTCGCTGTCGAGATGGAATCCGGTGATGGGCTGCTGCATGCCTGCTCGCCTCGAACCGATCATGCTCTCGCATGCAGATGCGGTCCATGGCTATGCTTTGCCTCGGTCCTCGAGGAGATTCGAACCATGGTCTACTTGATCGCCGGCCTCGTGTTGTTCCTCGGCATTCATTCGGTCGCCATCGTTGCGCCCGATTGGCGCGAGCGGATGAGACAGCGACTCGGTAAGAACGGTTGGAAGGCCATTTACACCGTGATCGCGCTCACCGGTTTCGTTCTCATCATCTACGGCTACGGCCAAGCACGCCTGGATCCGGTCGTTTTGTACGTGCCGCCAGTGTGGACACGGCATCTCAGCGCGCTACTCATGCTGCCGGTCTTTCCGCTGGTCTTCGCGGCCTATTTGCCCGGCAAGATCAAGTCGACGCTCAAGCATCCGATGCTTGCGGGCACGAAGGCATGGGCGCTGGCGCATTTGATCGCGAACGGCATGCTGGCCGATGTGCTGTTGTTCGGCGGCTTTCTGGTTTGGGCGGTTGCCGATCGAATCTCGCTCAAGCACCGCACGCAACCCGATCTGAAGACGGCTCCGCCGTCCAAGCTGAATGATGTGATCGCAGTCGTGCTCGGCTTGATCGTCTACGCCGTGTTCGCGCTATACCTGCACGTGCGGCTGATCGGGGTGTATCCGTTTGCGGTTTAGATGGCAGCGCGTCGAGATGAGCTGCATGCACAGCCGTCTCGACGCGGATCACCGCTGAAAAGAACGTTACGACTTGCTGAGCGCAGCTTCGATTGCCCGCTTCAATTCCTCGCTGGTGGGCTCGACCCTGCTGCCGAAGTGAGCGATCACCTTACCGTCGCGCCCGACGAGATACTTGTTGAAGTTCCAGTTCGGCTCCTTGCCGGTTTTCGCGCTCAAGCGCTTGAACAAGGCATTCGCCTGGTCGCCCTTCACGGAAGACTTGCTGAACATCGGGAACGTCACGCCGTAGTTCAGCTTGCAGAATTCTTGAATCTCGCTATCGGTCTCGAGCTCCTGGTTGGCGAAATCGCCGGATGGGAAGCCGAGCACGACGAGGCCGCGATCCTTGTACGTTTGATAAAGCTTCTCGAGTCCCTCGTATTGCGGCGTGAACCCGCATTTGCTTGCAACGTTCGTCACCAGCAGCACTTTGCCTTGATAGGTCTCGCAGATGTTTTCTTCGGGACCGAGCAGACGTTTGTGCGTCACGTCGATGTCGGTCGATCGGCAATCTGCAGCCCACACGGAAAAGGCACACAGGCTCAGCAGTACGGTCGATGTGATGCGCATAACTGAATCCCCCGACGTTCTTTACTTGCCCCGCATACCTTACAGATTTGGACGCTTCGGCAGGAAGTGGCTTCGCGCTCGAGGCTGCCGGCTTGGTGTGAAGCGCGTCTCGGAGCGTCCGTTATGCCGACTGTCGCAAGCTGAAGACGAAAGCTGACCCTGGTCGGAACTTGACAAATTCTGTCCAAAACCGCCCGCCGCGAGATACGCCTAACCCCCTGAATATCAGGCAGTTAACCCCTGGCACGGCCATTGCAAAAAGTCCGAGCAAACCATCAGGCGGGAATCGATCATGAAGTGCGAAGTCGTTGGTTGGCTGTTCGTGGACGCCGAAAGGCCGCAGCTGCTCGTGCGCGACCGGATCAAGGGCGAACCGCAGCCTGTGAATCTGGACTCGGGAGCCGCAATTCAGACGGGCTCGTTCCGCCGCGGCCAACCGATCATCGATCCGGTGACGAAGAAGACGATCGGCTTCGAAATGGAGCCGCTGCCCTCTCCGTACGTCGCTTCGCTCTGATCCGAATCGAAACCGTCAACTCTTTCCCCTGCGATGCTCCCGGAAGCGGCATGCGAGGCGCACGAGCAACGTGCGCCTCGCACTGCTGCGTCAACACGGTAGGAACGTGAACGCGAGCGTTCCCATCACGAACCACAACGCCGCAAAGATCAGGCGATAGCCGAACATCAAGCGGAAATCGACGCGCGCGATGCTTGCGCCGACTACGGCCCAGAACGGCGTGAGCAAGTTGCCCATGTGATCGCCAACGCTCAACGCCAGCAATCCGCGCTGCGCAGTGTGGCCAACTGCTTCGGCGGCTTGCACGGTGACGTAACCTTGAATCAGCCATTGTCCGCCGCTCGTCGGAATGAAGAACGACACGATCGCGCTCACGACGACGATCAACAACGAGAACGAGTACGGCGTCATGATCGGATCGAACAGCGACACGAGATACTGTCCGACAGGCGTGAACTGAATCAGGCCCGCGACGCCCGCATACAGGTGATAGAGCAGCACGATCGGCCAGGCGAGGCCCACCGCTTCGCGCAGCGCGCGCGTAAAACGATGGATGTTGCCGTGAAAGATGAGCCCGGCCGTGAGCACGATCGTGTTCATCGAGTTGATGTCGAGGCTCAAGTCCTTGACGAAGAAATGCGTGTACAGCCACGCGAGCAGCATGGCCACGAGCGGCACGATCACGAGCGGGCTGTGCTCGAGCCAGAGCGCTGGCGTGAGTTTTCCGGTCGGCTTGTCGTCGACGGGTTCGGCGACGCTTGCTTGCGCAGCGGAGAACTCAGAGATCGGGCGTACCTTCTTCGGCATGAACACCACGCCCGTGATGATCGTCGCGGCGAGGAATGTGACGACGAGAATGATCGTGGCCGGCGCCCAGAGTGTCGTGCTGAGCGGCATGACGCCTGTGACTTCTTCGAGAAAGTGACCTGGCGTTGCCATGAGGAGCGGCGCGCTGCCCGAGAATCCGAACTGCCAGATCGCACCTGCGCCCGCGAGCGTCGCGAGCATGAACAAGAAGTCGACGCGTAGGCCTTTTGCTTCCGCTTGACGACAGAAGTGAATGGCGACGAGCGGCCCGAGCGCGATCGATAGCCCCCAGTTCAGATAGGCGATCGCGCCTGACGTCAGCACTGCGCCCGCCACGACCTGCGGCACCGTGCGCGGCAATCGCGAAAGCTTGATGATGATTCCCTTGAAGAACGGCGTTGCGCCGAGGATGAGGCTGAGAACCAGGATCAGCGTCATCTGCATCGTGAACGCCAACAGATTCCACAGGCCTCGATAGTACGCATCGATGGTCTCGGCGAGCGGCGTGCCGATCCCGAGCGACAGCACGAAGAGAACGACCATCAGCAGGATGGAGGTCGTGATCGCGTCCGGTACGACCCGCTCCATCACCAGCGCGAGCTTGTCGACCCACGCCAATTTCTCAGGTTTCAACGTCGAGACCGCACCCGTCTTGCTATCGTTCATCTTAGTCGCTTCCCCCATCCCCGCTGTTGCGATTCGAGCACAGAGCACGAACCGACCGATAGTAACAAAGCCTCAAGAATCGTCACGGCGACCGCATCCGCGGCCGCGGGCCGCTTCGCTCGTCTTTGCGTTCTTTGGACACCCATCTGCGTTCTTTGGACACCCATCAGCTCTTCCGTGCGTTCTTTCACGCGTTCTTCGCTCGTTCTTTGGACACCCACCTCCCCCAACTTTGGACTCAACTTTGGACACCCACCACTCCGCCTAGCATGACCGTTCTCACGCAATCTCCACGCCATTTTGGACGACTACCAATCGTGGGCTCGCCGTTTTCGACAAGCTGGACACGCTGGACACCCATCTGAAGCCCGCTCGCTTGACTAGTGGATGTCCAGTTTGGACGGTCGTTCGAATTTCTGGGCAAATGAATGAAAAAGTCAGCAACTCGCGAGCGCGGCAGACAGCTACCGTTCGCTCACTTCAGCGAGCAAGCGGTCGCGCATGGGCTACGCACGCAAGAATCTAATCTGCTTGGACGACACGCCCTACTACCACGTCATCTCACGCTGCGTGCGCCGTGCATGGTTGTGCGGATTCGATGAGTACACCCAGCGCGATTACTCGCATCGCAAGGGCTGGGTGCTCGAGCGCCTGGAACGTTTGACCTCAGTTTTCGCGATCGACGCCTGCGCCTACGCAGTTATGTCGAATCACTACCACCTCGTACTGCACGTCGACCGCCATCGACCCCAAGGATGGTCCGATCAGGAGGTCGTCGATCGATGGTCACGGCTGTTTCGAATGCCCTTGGCCGTTCAGCGCTGGCGGCAAGGCGAAGCGAGCGAGGCAGAGATCGAAGCTGCCAAACAATTCGTCTCACGCTGGCGTGCGCGGCTAATCGATATCAGTTGGTTCATGCGCTGCATGAACGAGTACCTGGCGCGCCGAGCCAATGCTGAGGATGAGTGCACGGGTCGCTTCTGGCAGGGGCGCTTCAACTCCCAGGCCTTGCTCGATGAGGCGGGTTTGCTTACGGCCATGGCCTATGTGGACCTGAATCCGGTGCGAGCCGGCATGGTGGCGACGCCGGAGGAAGCCGAGTTCACGTCGATTTACGCGCGCATCAAGGCAATCCACGCTACAACGAAGACAAAGAACATCAAGACTCGCCGGCTGAAGCTATTGCCCTTCAGAGATCAAGCAAAGCCCAATGCACCAGCGCTGCCGCTTCGCTTTCGCGATTACCTCGAGCTCCTCGATTGGTCGGGTCGCAGAGTCAGGCAGGACAAGCCAGGTGCCATCGATCCTCGAGCGCCGCCGATCCTTGAGCGCTTGGGCATCGATGCGGATGTTTGGGGCCTGGCAATGCGTGTGCGCGGCAATGTCTTCGGTCGTGCCATGGGCAGGCTCGACAAGTTGCGCCTGCATGCACGCGCGTTAGGTCAAGCCAGAATCAGGGGGCTCACTCAAGCGCGCCAGCTGTTCCCCGCGTAGTTCTCACCTGCTCCTTCATTTGGGCTCAACCGAGCCTTCCTCTTGAGCTCAGCGTCGAAGCGAATATCGCCGACGCTCTCTTCACGTCTCGACGACTCTCCATGTCTGGCAACTAGTTCTGTGCAGAGCAGTTTGAAGCCAGTTCTTCATCAACTCGGTGGATGTCCAAACTTGCCGAAACTGGTGGGTGTCCAAATCGGCAGATGGATAGCCAAGCCATTGGATCGAAACGGACGTTACCGACGATCGGCTAACGTTACGCGCGCGATAACTCACCGTAACTGACTGGACGTTGGCGACGCCACGTCGCAAATTGCCGGCTTTGGCCACGCCGGCTGCCCAGCGATCCCGAATCTCCTCCGCGATTCCAACCGTGAGTGCGACTGTCCAACCTTCGAGAATTTCGCTGCGCACGACCGTATTGCGATGGCTGATCTTCGGGCATCGCTGGCTCGGCATCATTACGTGCCTCTTTTTCTTCATGTGGTTCGCAACCGGGCTCGTGATGATGTACGTCGGATTTCCGGAATACACGAGAACCGAGCGACTTCGCCGGCTCGAGCCCATCGACTGGAGCGCCGTTCGCGTCGCACCCGACGCCGCGCTCGACGCGCTCGCGGTAATGGAATTCCCTCGCGAGTTCCGACTCGAGATGTCGGGCGGCGAGCCCGTCTATCGAATCGGTACAGGACGATTCGTACGCCACGCGATCTCAGCGACTACCGGCCAACCCATCGAGAACGTCACGCCGGCGCAAGCCCGCGTGATCGCCGAACACGCCAGCGGCGCACCGGCACTCATGGTGACGACGATCGAGCGCGATCAATGGACCGTTGCAGGCACGTTCGAAGGACACCGTCCATTGCATCGCGTCACGCTACAAACATCCGACGGCCTCGAGCTCTATGTGTCGTCGCGCACGGGCGAGATCGTGCTCGACACGACGAGACGCGAACGCGGCTGGAATTGGATCGGCGCAGTGCTGCATTGGCTCTACTTCACGGAGCTCCGCGCAAATCCGCCACTCTGGAGCCAAATCGTCATGTGGTCGTCGGGCATCGGCATCGCCGTCGCGATCACCGGTTTGTGGCTCGGTATCGATCGACTGCGCCTTAAGCGGCGCGAGAAAGCCATCTCCATCACGCCATTCCGCGGTTGGATGGCATGGCATCACGTGCTGGGCCTCATCGGCGGGATTTTGTGCTCACATGGATTTTCAGCGGCTGGCTGTCGATGGGACCGCCAGTACCGTGGGACCGTCCGTTGGATGTTCAGCGGTACGCTGCAATAACCAGGGTTCTCCTCGGCAACCCAGAACCGACTTTTCCTGCAGACGTTCAGACACTCGCCAAGCACGCAAATAACGATACGCGCGAAGTTGCATTCACGTGGACACTCGGCAATCCGCAAGTCGTATTCACCCAAGTCGACGGCCAGCGGCGCGTGCTCGATGCGACAACCGGTAAGTCGCGCACATTCGACCAGCGCGACTTCGCGAAGCGATTGCAAGGGCTGATGCATCCCGCAAAGCTCGTATCGGTCGAACGACTGACGAGCGAGGACGCGTATTGGTATTCGCGCCGCGATCCGCGAACGTTACCCATCCTGCGCTTCAAATTCGACGACGAGAACCGCACGTGGATTCACATCGATCCGGCAACCGGGCAGCTCGTCGGCTGGCTACGCGACAGCGACCGCATCAACCGATGGCTGTTCAACGGCCTACATAGCTTGGATTTCCGTTGGCTTCTCGCGCATCGGCCGCTCTGGGACATCGTGATGTGGATCCTGAGCGTCATCGGCCTCTCAATCTGCACGACCGGCATTGTCATCGGCTGGCGGGCACTCAAAAGGTAGCTCATCGACGAGACTGAGAAGCGAGGTAACCACCCATGAAAGCTCGATCCATACCCATGTCGGCATTGATCATCTCGGTGCTCGCGATATCGGGCTGCAGCAGGTCCGACGCTCCTGCGCTGACGCAGAACGCCGCTTCATCCGATTTCAAGATTTCGGCTTCGATCCAGGATCTCATGCTCCATGAGATCGAGCCTGCGGCTGAAGCTCTGTGGAACTCGGTGAGCATCACCGTTACGGAGGATGGTGCCGAACAGAAACAGCCACGGACCGATGAAGAGTGGTTCGAACTGCGCGGGCACGCGATCACGCTCATGGAAGCTGCGAACCTGCTCGTTATGCCGGGCCGCAAAGCACTGAATCCAGGCCAGGTCATGGCGGACGAGGGCGTCCAAGGCGTGCTTCCGGCCACCGAAGTGCAAGCGAAGATCGATGCCAACCATGCACAGTTCGTTCAATTCGCGCACGTACTACACGATGTGAGCGAAACGATGCTCCAAGCCATCGACGCCAAGAACGTACAAGGCATCATGGATGCCGGTGAGGCGATCGATGCTGCCTGCGAATCCTGCCATCTGACGTTCTGGTATCCCAATCAAGTCATCCCCGAGTTTCCCAACTAGACCCGCGCAAAGGCCGGTAACCGCCGGCATCCGGGCGTGATCTTTGCACTCGCTCCTATACGCCGTATAGTTGCAACCGACTCGCGCTCAAGAAACAGGGGGGACCCATGATTGCTATTCGATCGTTGCTTCTCGCCAGCGTGGCTTGCCTCGTCGCAGCTTGCTCAACTACACCATCCGCGCCTCCAGCTCCGAAACAGAGCGCTCCAAATGTCGCAGGAGATTGGACGCTGACGATCGAAAGCCAAATGGGCTCGCAGGACACCAAGCTCTCGCTCAAACAAGACGGCACAGCGCTGACCGGCGTATTCGAGTCGCCTATGGGCTCTGCCGACTGCACCGGCGAAGTTCAGGGCGAGAACATCAAGTTCGGTTTCGACTTCGAGGCCCAGGGTATGTCGTTGCGGATCGACTTCGTCGGCACGACCGACGGCGACTCGATGAAGGGACGCGCGATCTTCGGCGACTTCGGCGAAGGCACTTTCGTCGGCAAACGCATGTAGACCTCGCGCGATGCGCATCGCATCGCGTAACGCAGCATCGGGGGCAATCTCATGGAGACGAGTTTTGCCTTTCGACGACGTATCTTGCACGCTGTCTTGATTGCCGCGACGTTTAGCGTCGTCGAGTAAGCGAGCGCATGACTCGCATGGCAGAGCTCGATCGCGATCGAATTGCCGCGGCCGCCCTGTCGATCGCCAACAAGCGAGGCGTACGCGGCTTTTCGATGCGTGCCGTTGCCGATGCGCTCGGCGTTACGCCGATGGCGCTCTATCACCATGTAAAGGACAAAGCGACGCTGGCCGCACTCGTCGTCGATGCAGCGATCCGCAAGAATCCGCTCCCTGCCCCAACCGGCGTATGGCAGGACGACATGTTCGCGATGGCGAAATGGATGCGCGACAACACGCTCAATTGTCCCGTGCTCACACACTTGCGCCGCGAATTCAATGTATGGACGCCCTCAATGCTGCGCACGACGGAACAATGGCTCAGCTTGTGGCGACAAAGCGGGTTGCCGGATGAACAGGCGTCGACCGCCGCCGTTGCGAGCAGCATGGCGATCACGGGACTCGTCCACGAAGAAGCGCACTACCGCACGATGAAGCTGCCTCATGCAGCCACGCTCAAGTCGTTTCCGGATGCACGCGCCGTCTTCCGGGCGCCCCAGAATCGAGACGCGCAGTTCGAGCTCACGGTCCGAGCGCTGATCGAGGGCCTGCACAAACGCCTGTTGCCGGCACCAGTTCGCGCTCGTCGCAAGGTCAAATCGAGTCGCCTGAGTTCGTTCTGACGATTCGCGCGGCCCTCGTTCGGCACGAGCGGCGTGTTGTGTCCGGCTGCGCAGAGCAGCGCTTCGAGTTCCGCAGCGCGCATCGCAAGACGAAAGGGGTGTTCGCGCGGCGCGGAAACGTTAAGCTCCCGACCTTGCCATTCGGATTTCGGGGGGGTCGACGGCAATGTCTCGAGTATCGCCGCCGGCGCCGATCGACTTTTCCGGCCGCGTCATCATCATCGGCTGCGGCAGCATCGGCCAGGGCATCCTGCCGTTGATTCGTAAACACATCTCGTTGACGGGCGATCGGCAGGTCGTCGTCCTCTCGGCAGATGAGCAGGGCCGCAAGCTCGCCGAGAAATGCGGGGCGCACTTCGAGCACGCCCATTTCACGCCCAAGAATCATCGCCAAATCCTCAAGCGTCACGCCAAGCCAGGAGACTTGGTGCTGAACCTGTCCGTGAACGTGTCGAGTCTCGACTTGATCCGCTACTGCGCCGACAAGGAGATCTTGTATGTCGACACGTCGATCGAGCCTTGGCCCGGCGTTTACGCAAATCCGATGCTGGACATGCGCTCGCGCACGAATTTCCTGATCCGCGAGAAGGCGCTGCAGCTTTCAAAAGAGCTTGGCCCCGATGCGCCGACGGCCGTCGTCGATCATGGCGCGAACCCGGGGCTCGTCTCGCACTTCGTCAAACGCGCGCTGCTGGATTTGGACCGCACTTTGCGAAAGGGCAACGCGCGTCCGACCACGCGCGAAGCATGGGCCATGCTCGCACGCGATCTCGGCGTCACCGTAATCCAGATTGCAGAGCGCGATACGCAGGTGAGCGATGTCGCGAAACGTCATGGAGAGTTCGTCAACACGTGGTCGATCGAAGGCTTCGTCGATGAGCTGATGCAGCCTTGCGAGGTTTCGATCGGTGTGCACGAGCTGAACTTGCCTCGGCGCGCTCGACAACATCGCCGAGGATCCGGAACGCTCTACCTTCCGCGCCCAGGTTGTGGAACGTTCGCGCGCAGCTGGACACCGTCCGTCGGCGGTTACCAAGGCATGCTCATCTCGCACGATGAAGTGTTCTCGATCGCGGATTTCCTGTCGTTGCGTGAGGGCGGACGATTCACGTACCGGCCGACTGTCATGTTCGTCTATCACCCGTGCGACGACGGCATGCTTTCGGCGCTCGAGCTCGAGGGGCGTGGCTGGACGATGCAACCGAGCACCCGGCGTTTGGGACGAGACATCACAGACGGCATGGACGAGCTCGGCGTGCTGCTCGCGGGACACGCGAAGAATGCATATTGGTTCGGCTCGCAACTCTCGATCGAGGAGGCGCGCCGACATCTGGAATTCGCCAATGCCACGACCGTGCAGGTCGTTGCAGGCGCATTAGCGGCGGCTGTCTGGGCAATTCGCCATCCGCGTAGTGGCCTCGTCGAACCGGACCAAATCGATCACGAAGAGTGCCTCGCGGTCGCAGCACCCTACCTCGGCAAGCTCACCGGCGCCTTCACCGACTGGACACCCCTCCAGGGCCGCGGCGAGCTCTTCCCCGAAACGCTCGACGTCGACAGCCCCTGGCAGCTCCAAAACATCCGCGGCCGCCAGTGGATCGCCTGACCTTTCCGACTTTGGCGGCTTTGGACACCCATCCGATCTTGGACACCCACGTTATCTGTGCGGCTTCACCCGCCGATCTTGTGCGGCTTTGGACACCCGCGTTCTCGGTCTGGAATTGGACGGTCTGGAATTGGACACCCACTCCGATTTTGGACACCCATCACATCGATTCTGGACGCCCGCGCTCTCGGTCTGACCTCCCGCATTTGGACACCCACCGCTCTTTGGCCCCTGGTTCGTCCCGGTTTTGGCGGCTTTGGACACGCACGGCGGTTTTGGGCACTCATCACTTCTTCGTGAGGCTCGATTGGCCTCCTTGAGGATGGGTGTCCAAAGAGGGCCCACTTGTGAAGACCCCGCGGGAAAGCCGCTCCAGTGCTGCCCTCCCTCGCCCAAAAAAGGAGTGGGTGTCCAAAGACGCGAAAAGGCGCGAGGGGCCGGCCAACGGATGGGGTACGAGACAGAAGGGTCTGTACCTATTGGCGCTCAAGGACCAGATGGGTGTCCATTGGCGCTCAAGGGCCACCTGGGTGTCAGAGCAAAGGGCATACGGAGTGGATCCCGGCCTGCCGCGTACATCGAGCTGGCCAACGGGTTCGCGGCGCGTGGGTGCTCGCGGTTGCAGGCTGCTCACGCGACGAACGCTTCTGGCCGCCGCGCGATGGAGCCAGCCTAGCTACATCGCACTCTCGAATGCGCGAGATCGCCGCGAGCATTCGGTTTGAGTTCAAAACTGCGGGCTAGTACCGGGATGAAAGCGTGCCAATTTCGACATCCTTGTCGAGTTTCAACTGAAGGTCCGATGAGAGGGCAAGAAGCCAGGAACGCAGCCGCCGCCACAGTTGCGCGACCGCTCACAATCCAGTGATCGCACGAAGCTCCAATGATCGATGCACCCGTTTCATCCTCTGCCGCTCCTGGTATCCCGCACGACATCTTCGATACGCACGGCCTCCCGCGTCCAGACGGCTTCGAAATCTGGCGCGAAAGTTTGATGCCATTGTTCGAGCCGCAGCTCGAAGCGTCGGAAGGATTCTTTGCCCGCGTCGACGGATTCCATCTGCGACGTTTGGTCGTTTCTCTCGCCGAGTTCTCCGACCAACGCTACGTGCGCCGCACCGGATATCGCGCAGACGAGGGTGCCGATCATCTATTGGTCCAGCTCTATCTGACCGGCGGTTATGCCGGCCACAACGGACATCGCACAGTGCGCGTCGGCCCAGGCGACATCAGCCTGCTCGATCTCAGCTATCCGCTCGAAACGGCCGCGGAAGGCTCGAGCACGATTTCGGTGGTCATCCCGCGCGACCTGATGTTCTCCCTCGTGCGGCCGGAGCAATTGAGCGTCGGCAGCGTCATCTCCGCGCACTCCGCCGTCGGCAGAATCCTCGGCCACCACCTCACCAGCGTTTGGCGGGCGTTACATTCGGCATCGGCTGAAGATGACGAGCAAATCAGCCGCACCTTGCTCGGCGCTATCGTTGGCGCATTCGCGGGCTATCGCGGCGGCGACAACTCCGCGTCCCTGTCGGACGACACCATGCTCGACGCAATTTGCGCCTACATCGAGCAAAACCTCTGTTCCAGAGAGTTGACGCCGGAACATTTGTGCCTGCGCTTTGCGTGTTCGCGCGCCAGGTTG
>ERZ777003.2316-NODE-2316-length-22780-cov-6.654653_pt1 | contig 22780 bp, 23 predicted proteins | sample MGYA00374956_ERZ777003 | MGnify/ENA primary metagenome ERZ777003 (study PRJEB29302, sample SAMN06268252) | bioreactor metagenome | isolation source: Joint BioEnergy Institute, California, USA | place: USA:Joint BioEnergy Institute, California, USA | collected... | reverse complement strand
CTGCGGCCTTCGCCCTAGCGCAAGCCTCGCTTGACAGTGGAGGCGCGCGCTCCGCATCGTCGGCGCGATCAGAAGAACGTGGGAGGAACCGAGCCATGCCACAGCGCCTAACGCGCCGGGCTGCGCTGGCCGCTGGAGGAGCGGCGCTTTTGGCCGCCCCGCGCGCCGGCTCGGCGCAGGGGAGCTGGCCGGAGCGCGCCGTCACCATCGTCGTCTGCTTCCCGCCGGGCGGGGCGACCGACATCCTCGCGCGCATCGTCGGGCAGCCGCTCGGCGAGGCGCTTGGCAAGCCGGTCGTCATCGAGAACCGCGGCGGGGCGGGCGGGAACATCGGAATGGGGTATGTCGCGCGGCAGGCGCCGGACGGCTACACTATCCTCGCCACCTCCAGCGCCTATGTGGTCAATCCGAGCCTCTACCCGAACACGCCGTACGATCCGTTCCGCGACTTCGCGCCGATCGCCGAGCTCGGCGCGGCGCCGAACGTGATCGCGGTGCGGCCGGATTCAGCCTTTGCGACGCTGCCCGACCTGATCGCCCATGCGCGGGCCAATCCGGGCAAGCTGAACTACACCACCTCCGGCGTCGGCACGACTCCGCACCTCGCGGCGGAGGTGTTCAAGCTGCGCACGGGGATCGAAATGGAGCATGTGCCCTTCAGTGGCGCGGGGCCGGCGACGCAGGCGGTGCTCGCCGGCACGGTGCCGCTGCTCTTCGCGGCCTTCGGCTCGATCGGGCAGCAGGTGCGGGCAGGCCAGCTTCGCGTACTGGCGCAGACCGGCGCGCAGCGCATGGAGGACCTCGCCGACGTTCCGACCCTTGGCGATCTCGGCATCCGCGATGCGGTGTCGGAGACCTTCCTCGCGCTCTTCGCCGTGGCGGGCACGCCGCAGCCGATCGTCGAGCGGCTGGCGAACGAGGTCGAGGGGATCCTGCGCCGCCCCGCGGTTCGTGAGCGCTTTCTCCAGACAGGCACGCCGGTCACCGGCGGTGGTCCCGCGGCGTTGCGTGCCCGCGTGGAGCGCGAGGTGCCGATGTGGCGGGAGGTGATCCGCCAAGCCGGCATCCGGATCGGGTAGGGCGCGACGCGCGCCCGCCCGGTCACGGCCTCTCGCGGCCGAGCACGATGGTCCCGCTCGCGCCGAACATGCCGCCCACGCCGTGGCAGACGCTGATGCGCACATTCGGCACCTGCGCCGGCGCGGTGCCGCGCACCTGCCGCACGCTCTCCTGCAGCGCGAACATCCCGTACATGCCGGTGTGGGTGTAGCTGAGGCCGCCGCCATTGGTGTTGACCGGCAGCTTGCCGCCAGGCGCGGTGTTGCGGTCCCAGATGAAGCGGGCTGCCTCGCCGCGCGGGACGAAGCCGAGGTCCTCCAGCCCGTAGAGCGGCAGGTGCGCAAAGGCGTCGTAGATCATGAGGTGATCCACGTCCTTGTGCGTGATGCCCGCCATGCGGAATGCCTCCGGCCCGGCGACGCGGAAGGCGCGGGAGGAGGTGAAGTCCTGCATCTGGCTCACCATCGGCGTCTCGACGCTCTCGCCGGAGCCGAGGATGTACACGGGCCGCGTCGGGAAGTCCTTTGCGCGGTCCGCGCTCGTCAGGATCAGCGCGCCGCCGCCGTCGGTGACGAGGCAGCACTGCAGCAGGCGGAAGGGGTAGGCGATCATGCGCGAGTTCAGCACGTCCTCGACCGTGATCGGGTCGCGGAACATGGCGCGCGGGTTCTTCGCCGCCCATTCGCGCTGGATCACGGCGACCATGGCGAGCTGCTCGTGCGTCACGCCGTAGGTCTTCATGTAGCGCAGCACGGGGATGGGGAAGAGCGTCGGCGGGCCCATCGGGCCGAAGGGCATCTCGAACTGGCCGGCGAGGCTGCCGGGCTCGACCAGGCGCGGCATCGCGGCGACGCGCGAGCGCCCGCTCTCGCCATGCGTGATCAGCACGGTGGAGCAGTAGCCGGCGTGGATCGCCGCCGCCGCGTGGCGGACATGGAGCATGAAGGAGCAGCCGCCGACGCCGGTGCCGTCCACCCATTTCGGCGTGAGGCCGAGGTAGTGCGCGAGCATCTGCGGCCGCATCGGCCCGACGCAGGCGAGGCCGTCGATGTCCTTCGGCTTCAGCCCCGTCTCCGCCATCGCGTTCAGCGCGGCGTCAGCGTGCAGGCCGATCTCCGAGAGGTGGGGGATGACGCCGAGCTCGGTGGTCTCGGCGGCGCCGACGATGGCGATGGAGCCGGGCGGGATCATCGGGAAGCGGCGTCCTTGGCGGGGCGGAACAGCGGCAGGGTGATGGTGTCGTCCATCGGCACGAAGACGGCCTCGAGTGGCATGTCGAGGACCAGGGCTTCCGGCGTCTGCGGGCAGTCCACGATGTTGGTCATCATCCGCGGGCCTTCCTCCAGCTCCACCACGGCGATGGCGTAGGGCGGCGTGAAGCCGGGCACGGGACGGTGATGGATGACGTAGCTGTAAAGGCGCGCGCGGCCGCTGGCGACGAAGACCTCGACCTTGCGCGAGCCACAGGTGGGGCAGAAGGGACGCGGCGGGAAGTAGGGCTTCGCGCAGTCGGTGCAGCGCTGCAGGCGGATCTCGCCGGCGCGCGTGCCGTCCCAGAAGTGCTTCGTCTCGGGCGTGGGTTCGGGCCGTGCGCGGCCGGGCGGCAGGGTCATGGGCCGGATGCTCCTGTCAGTGAAAGCGCCTCACGCCGGTGCCGACAGGCCGGCGCAGAGGAACGGCACGATCTGTTCCACCGCGGTCTCGAAATCGCCGGAGTCGCAGGCGCCGCCCGACATCGCCTCCAGCCGCCCGGTGCGCAGCAGCGTGTAGCGGTAGGCACCCATCATGAAGTAGAGGCGCCAGTACAGCGTCTCCGGCGGAAGGTGCGGCAGGGCGCGGCGGAAGGCCTCAGTGTAGGCGAGGGTGGTCGCGTCGTAGACCTGGCTCAGCACCTCGCGCGCGATGTCGTCCGGTTCCGTGTGCAGGCGCGCGTGCATGCCCATGCTGGCGCGGCCCTCGGGTGTGCGGTTGTTGAGCATGAAGGGAACGACGAAGGCGCGCACCAGCACCTCGAGCGGGATGTCGCCCTTGGGCCAGCGTGCCTGGGCCTCCTCCAGCGCACGGCGGCGGGCCTCGGTCACGGGTTCCGCGCCGCGGCGGTAGGCGGCGATGAAGAGGTCGCGCTTCGATCCGAAGTAGTAGTGGAGCTGCGCGAGGTTCACGCCAGCCCTCTGCGCGATGGCGCGGGTGGAGGTGGCGGCGTAGCCCTGCTCGGCGAACAGGATCTGGGCGACGGCGAGGATGCGGTCGCGCACGCTCGGTGCCGTTTCGGCGCTCGCGTTCACCCCGTTCGTCCCCTTTCCCTGCCGGCCCGATCGTGTGCACGACCGCATGATGGCAACGTTAGTCGGCGGGGGGAGGGCGCACAATGCGCGGCGCCGGCCTGCGAGCATGCGGGACGGTGTGGGGGAACGGCTCTGGCCGCGTCTGCCCCCACGGCTTGACAAGCGGGCGAGGGCCGTCCGAATGTTTGGTCGGTCGTCTGATCCAGCCTCCGGAAGCCGCCAACCCCGGCGGTTCGCCGGCGGGCGTGCGACGCAGGGAGGGCAGGACGAAAAAATGAGCGCCGCACGCGATCTCGCCGGTTCCACGGCTTCCTCGGCAACGACGGCCGCGGCCGCGCGGCCACATGCCCTGGCGCGCACCCGTGCGCTCCTCCCCATGATCGAGGCCGCCGCGCCGCGCATCGAGGCGGACCGGCGCCTGCCCCCGGATCTGCTCGCCGCGCTGCATGAGAATGCGCTGTTCCGCACCCTGCTTCCGCGCGACCTCGGCGGCGACGAGCTCCCGCCCCATGAGTATGTGCGCATCACCGAGGCGGTCGCGAGCGCAGACGCCTCCACCGCCTGGTGCATCGGCCAGGCCTCCGGCTGCTCGATGGCCGCGGCCTACATGCGGCCGGAGATCGCGCGCGAGATCTGGGGCCCGCCGAATGCCGTCGTCGCCTGGGGCGCGCAGTATGGCGACGCCATCGCGGTGCCGGTCCCGGGCGGCTACCGCGTCACCGGCACCTGGCACTTCGCAAGCGGCGGACACCACGCCACCTGGTTCGGCGGCCACTGCCATGTGCGCGAGCCGGACGGGTCGCTGCGCGTTGACGCGGACGGGGTGCCGATCGAGCGCACCATGATGTTCCCCGCCAGCACGGCGCCGCTCAAGGATGTCTGGCGCGTCGTCGGCCTGCGCGGCACGGGCAGCGACACCTATTCGGTCAAGGATCTGTTCGTGCCCGAGGAGTACTCGGTCGGGCGCGACCTGCTGGAGGAGCGGGTGCTTCCCAACCCGCTCTACAAGTTCACCTCCACCCACATCTATTGCTCGGGCTTCGCGGGCGTCGCGCTCGGCATCGCGCGCGGCATGCTCGATGCGCTGATCGCACTGGCGCGGGAGAAGAAGCCGCGCATCACCCGCCGCCTGCTGCGCGACAGCGAGGTGCTGCGCCACCAGATCGCCGAGTGCGAGGCCAAGCTCCGCTCCGCCCGCGCCTTCCTGCTCGAGGCGCTGCGCGAGGCGTGGGAGGAGGCCGAGCGCGGCGAGGAGCTGTCGCTCGAGCGGCGGGTGATGATCCGCCTCGCCTCCACCTCCGCCATCCACCGCGCCAAGGAGGTGGCCGAGGTTGCCTACCACGAGGCAGGGGCCACGGCGATCTTCGAGAGCAACCCGTTCGAGCGCCGCATGCGCGACATGCACGCCGCGGCACAGCAGCTCCAGGGCCGCACCGCGCATATCGAGCTGTGTGGCCAGTACTTCGTGGGGCTCCAGCCACGCATGCGGTTCCTGTGACGCGGAAGACGAGGGGAGGGAGGGGGTCGAAATGGGCCTTAACGCGCTGAACCATTACACGATCCGGCCGGCGGACCTGGAGCGGACGAAGGACTTCTACGTGCAGGTCCTCGGCCTCGAGGTCGGCTACCGCCCGCCGCTCGCCTTCCCGGGCTACTGGCTCTACTGCGGCGGGCAGCCGACGGTGCACCTGATCGGGCCGCGCGCCCAGGACGAGGGCAAGCCGCCGCGCAAGCCGAGCGAGACGGGGCTGCTCGACCACATCGCCTTCTCCTGCACGGGCCTGAAGGAGATGCGCGAGCGGCTGCGCAAGCATGACATCAAGCATGAGGAGCGGGTGATCCCGCGCGACCGGCAGACGCAGATCTTCCTCTACGACCCGGACGGCATCGCGGTGGAGCTGAACTTCCCGCCGGAGGAGACGACCGCGGCCTGAGCCGAGGCCGTCCTGCCCGCTAGCCCTGCATCGGAATCCCAGCGCGCTGGATCAGGTCGCGCCACATCGGCACCTCGCGCGCGACCCGCTCCGCCAGGCCCTCCGGGCCATTGGCGCGGATGCCGAAACCGGCATTGAGGAGCCGTGTGCGCGTCGTCGGCTCGTTCAGCACGGCGGTGGTTTCGCGCGCCAGGCGCTCGATGACCGGAGCGGGCGTGCCCGCGGGGGCGAAGAGGCCCTGGAAGGTCTCCGAGACGAAGCCCGGATAGCCCAGCTCCAGCATCGTCGGCACCTCGGGCAGGTCGTGCCAGCGTTGCTCTCCGGTGACCGCGAGGGCGCGCAGCGCGCCGGAGCGGATGTGCGGATGCGCCGGCGGCAGCGCGGTGACGCCGACGGGCGTGGTGCCGCTGAGCAGGGACTGGATCGCGAGGGCGGCGCTGTTGTGCGGGACCTGCACGAACTCGATGCCGGCGCGGAGCTGCAGCAGCTCCGCTGTCAGGTGCGGCGTGGAGCCGATGCCGGGATTGGCCAAATTGAGCTTCTCCGGCGTCGCCTTCGCCTTGGCGATCAGCTCCTCGATCGAGCCGATGCCGGAAGCGGGATGCGCGAGCACGACGTTCGGAGAGGTGCCGAGCTCGGTGATCGGCGCGAAGTCGCGGATCGGATCGTAGCCCGGATTGCGGAACAGGCTGACGTTGACGACGAAGCCGGTGGAGGTGACGAGCAGCGTGTAGCCGTCCGGCGCGGCCCGCGCGACATGGGCGACGCCGACATTGCCGCCCCCGCCGACGCGGTTCTCCACCACCACGGGCTGGCCGAGCGCGCCGTTCAACCCATTCGCGACAACGCGGCCCATCACGTCGGTCGGCCCCCCCGGCCCGAAGGGGACGACGATGCGCACGGCGCGGTTGGGATACAGGGGGGCCTGAGCGGGTGCTTCACCCGGCGCGGCGCCAAGAGCGGCGCCACCGGCGAGCAGCGCGGCGAAGTCACGGCGTCGCAACAGAGCCGCACCGGTGCGGCGCAGCGGCGTGGTGGACATCGCTTGGCGTTCCTCCCTGCGGCGCCCGTGGGGCGGGCGACAATCGCGCCGAGGATGCGGAGCCGGCGCGAAGCGAGTCAAGCAAACATGCGGCAGGCGCGGACGCGGCTGGCCGTTGACCATCCCCGTGCCGCGGGGCCCCCTTCGCTTCACCGCGAGGGAGCACGAGGAGAGCACCATGGACGGTGGAGCCGTGCTGGTGCAGGCTGCGTGCTCTTTCGCCATGCGGCCGATCCGTGCCGTTCCCGCTGCGGTGGGCTGAGCCGAGGCGCGCATTGACGCCGGAAGCGCGATACACCTTCGTGCGCGAAGGGGCGCGTTGCCCGGCGTGGATCGCCCGCGCCGCAATCGCCCAGCCGCAGTGACCGAGTGAGGAGCCGTTCCAATGGAAACCCTGCTGCCCCGCGCCGCGAAGGCCGCCACGCTGCTCAAGGCGCGTGGAGAGACGCTCGCCGTGGCGGAGTCCTCGACCGGCGGGCTGATCTCCGCCGCGCTGCTCGCCCAGCCAGGTGCCTCGGCCTATTTCCGCGGTGGCGGCGTCATCTATACGCGCCAGGCGCGCGCCGGGCTGCTCGGCATCGGGGATGCCGACCTCGCCGGCTTCCGTCCCTCGACCGAGCGCTACGCCGCGCTGCTCGCTGAACGTGCGCGGGAGCGGATCGCGGACAGTCACTGGGGCCTTGGCGAGACCGGGGCGACCGGGCCGACCGGCAATCGCTACGGCGACGCCGCCGGGCATAGCTGCATCGCTGTCGCCGGACTTGGCGGGACGCGTGCGATCACTCTCGAGACCGGCAGCGCCGATCGCATCGCCAACATGCGCGCCTTCGCGGCGGCAGCGCTGGACCTGTTGATCGAGATGCTTGAGGCGGCGCCGCCGCGTTCCTGAGTGTCGTACACGACGCGCGCGCCTACGTGCCGCGACAACTAGCGTCCGTCATGGGGCAGGAAACCATGGGCACCCGCTGCGGGTGATCCGTAACCGCCACAGGGGCGCGCCCCCGGAGGCGTGGGCGCGTGTGCGTCCGCGCATCGCGCGTGCCAGGTCACGCGAAGCCGCTGGCGCCATACCGCGGAGAGGTGTTCCATACCCGCCGCAGGCCGGCCTCGTCTGGTGCCTGCCAAGCGGCAGACACAACAATGCGGGGGCCGGACCGGGGCGGGAGAGGCGTCGAAACCAGGGCAGGCTCCGCATGCGGACCATTGCCCCCTCCCTGGAGTCGCGCGCCCGGGCATCGAAGGCGCGCGTGCGGCGCGCGCGGGAGCGGACGGCATGGCGGCGTCGTGCATGTTCGATGGGACGAGAATCTTCCGGGACCGCGAGGAGGCCGGTGCATGGCTCGCCGAGCGCCTCGGCCATCTGGCCGCCGAACGGCCGGTGGTGCTCGCCCTGCCGCGCGGGGGTGTGCCGGTGGCCGTGCCGATCGCGCGCGCCCTGAACGCGCCCCTTGCGCTGCTGCTCGTCCGCAAGCTCGGCGCGCCGCACAATCCGGAACTGGCGATCGGTGCCGTGGTGGACGGCACGCCGCCGCAGATCGTGCTGAACCGGGACATCATCGAGGCGCTCGGCGTGGACGAGGCGGCGATCGAGCGAGAGCGCCGGCGCCAGCTCGCCGAAATTGAGCGCCGGCGCGCCGCATTCCTTGAAGCGGAGCCCAGCGCCATACCACCACCGCTCGCGGGGCGGGTGGCCATCGTGGTGGACGACGGGGTCGCGACCGGCGCGACTGCTGCTGCGGCGCTCGCCGGGCTGCGGCAGGCTGGCGTTTCGCGTGCGGTGCTGGCCGTGCCGGTGATCGCGGCCGATACCGCGGCGCGGTTCCGTGCCGAGGGGACGGAGCTCGTCGCCCTCGCCGAGCCGGAGGACCTCGGCGCGGTCGGCGCCTACTACCGCGACTTCCACCAGCTCGACGACGCCGAGGTGCTGGCGCTGCTGACCACCGCCGCCACGGCTCGGCGGGAGGGCTAAGGGGAGAGGGGCCGCCACCGGGGCCGAGCCGCTCGCCGAGGGGGAACGTGCGCCTGCGTGGCGCGCTTTGCGCCACGACGGGTTCCAGCCAGGAGGCGAGCCATGGCATCGCGAACGAAACAGAGCCCGGGCCAGCGCGAGACCGTCCGCCGGGTCATGCACGAGTACAAGCACGGCACGCTGCGCACCGCGCATGGAAAGCGCAAGGTGCGCAAACCGAAGCAGGCGATCGCCATCGCCATGCACGAGGCCGGCGTGTCACGCGAGGAGAGCCCGCCGCGCAACCGGCGCAACCTGGCTCAGACCAAGGCGCGCGAGCGTGCCGGCGCGACCGGCGGACGGCGCCACCGCGGGGAGGGGCGCACGCGCGCCGAGCTCTACGCCGAGGCGCGCCGGCGGGGCATCCCCGGCCGATCGCACATGACCAAGGCGGAGCTGGAGCGGGCGCTGCGGCGGGCGCACTGAGGGCCGCCGCTGCCGCCTCGTTCGGCGGAGCGACGTCAGGGATGCAGTGAGGTCCGCCTTGCGTATCTTGCCCGCGCTGCGCCGCGGCGGGCGCCACGCAGGAACACGGCGCGCGGCACCTTGTAGGACGCGCGCTGCGCCGCGCTATGCCGCAGAGCGCGACCGGGGAAGCGCGCGGGACGTCGCCCGGCGCCGCTCCTAGCACTGGCGAGCGAGGATCTGCTCGACCAGTGTCGCCCAGTAGCTGGCGCCGATCGGCAGGATGGCGTCGTTGAAATCGTAGCGCGGGTGATGGACCTGCGGATCGTTGGCGCCGCGGCCGGCGCCGAGCATGATGTAGCTGCCGGCCTTGGCCTGGAGCATGAAGGCGAAGTCCTCGCCACCCATGGTGGGCTGCGGCATCGGCTGCACGCGCGCCTCGCCCTGCACGGCACGGGCGGCGCGCACCGCAAGCTCGGTGCTCGTCGTCTCGTTCACCGTGGCGGGATAGCAGCGGTGGAACTCGGCGGTGGCCGTGGCGCCGAAGGCTGAGGCAATGCCGGTGACGGTCTCCTTGAAGCGCCGCTCCAGCAGGTCGCCGACCTCCGGGCTGAACCAGCGCGCGGTTCCGAGCATGCGGACGGTCTCGGGGATCACGTTGAACGTGTGGCCGCCGGCAATGTGGCCGATGGTGATCACGCCTGCCTCCACCGGCTCCAGGTTGCGGGCGACGACGCTCTGCAGCGCCTGCACGATGGCGGCGGCGGCGACGATCGGGTCGGTGCCGAGATGCGGCATGGCGCCGTGCGCGCCGCGGCCGGTGATGGTCGCCTCGAGGTTGGCGACGGCGGCCATGATCGGCCCGTCGCGCCAGAAGAAGGTACCCTCCGGCGCTCCGGGCCAGTTGTGCAGGCCGAAGACGCGCTCCATGGGAAAGCGCTCGAACAGCCCCTCCCGCACCATCGCCTCGCCGCCGGCGAGGTTCTCCTCCGCGGGCTGGAAGATGAGGTAGGCGGTGCCGTCGAAGTTGCGCGTCTCGGCGAGGTACTTCGCCGCGCCGAGCAGCATCGCCGTATGCCCGTCATGGCCGCAGGCATGCATCCGGCCCGGGTGGCGCGAAGCGTAGGGGAGCCCGGTTTCCTCCTCGATCGGCAGGGCGTCCATGTCGGCGCGCAGGCCGATGGCGCGGCCGGAGGCGCCGCCATTGCCGCGGATCACGCCGACGACGCCCGTCCGCGCGATGCCGGTCACCACCTCGTCGCAGCCGAATTGGCGCAGGCGCTCGGCGACCAGCGCGGAGGTGCGGGTCTCCTCGAAGCCGAGCTCGGGATGGGCGTGCAGGTCGCGCCGCCATTCCGTCATCTCGGAATGGAATTCGGCGATGCGGTTGATGATCGGCATGGCGGGTCACCCAAATCGAGCCTGCGCGCGTTCGCGTCCGGCCCTCATGGGGCCGGGGCGAAGGTACGCGCAAGCCCTTCTGCGAGGGGGATCGGCGTCACGCCAAGGATGCGGCGCATTGGGCCGATGTCGAAGGCCTTGTCCTCCATCAGGCGGCGGACCTCGTCGCTGCGGATGCGCGGGACGCCGGGGAGGAGGCGCGTCAGCGGCGCGAGCAGGCGCAGCGGCGCGCCTGGCACCGGCAGGACCGGTGGCGGGCGAAGGCCGGCGGCGCGCGCGACGGCGGCGAGGAAGTCGCGATAGGGCAGGGGCTCCGGCCCCGCGATCACGATCGCCTCCGCGCGCTGCCAGGGGTGGCGCAGCGCGGCAAGGAGGCAGCGCGTGACATCCTCCTGGTGGATCGGCTGCACCAGGGCGCGGCCGCCGCCGGGCAGGGGCGCGACGGGCAGGCGGCGCAGCAGGGCGGCGAGGCGCTGGACGTTGTCCTCGCCTTGCGCGCCGTAGATCATCGTCGGGTGAAGCATCACGCCGGATCGGTGCCCGGCGAGGAAGGCTGCCTCGCCCGCTCGCACGCCGTCGCCATGCGCGTCCGGCCACCGCGAGAAGCGGCGGGTGGAGCCCATCAGGACGAAGCTCGCATCGGCCGGCGCGGCAGCGAGGATCGCCGGCGTCCAGCGCGCATGGGCGCAGGAGACGACGCGCCGCGCGCCCGCGAGCGCGGCGCGCAGGCGCTCGGCATCGCGCAGGTCGGCGATGCGCGGAGCGGTGCGGAGGCCGAGTGCGGCCCACTTTGCCGCGTCGCGGACGATCGGGACGTACGCCTCGCCGGCAGCGGCGAGCGCCGAGCAGAGTGCGGCGCCGGAACGGCCGGAAGCGCCGATGACGGCGATCATGGCACGGCGGTGCTACCGCCCCTCCGGCCGCAGGAAGGCGAGATCGGCCCCGTCCGTCGCCTGCAGCACCTGCTCATACACCAGCCGGTCCCAGCCGCGCACCGGCGCCGGAGGTGGGCGCCACTCGGCGCGGCGGCGCGCCAGCTCGCTTTCGTCCACCAGCAGATCCAGTCGGCGGTCGCGGACGCTGAGCCGGATGCGGTCGCCGGTGCGTGCCAGGGCGAGGGGGCCGCCCGCCGCGGCCTCCGGCGCCACGTGCAGGACGATGGTGCCGAAGGCGGTGCCGCTCATGCGGCAGTCGCTGATCCGCACCATGTCCTTCACGCCGGCGCGCGCGAGCTTCTTCGGGATCGGCAGGTAGCCCGCCTCCGGCATCCCGGCCGGCGTCTTCGGGCCGGCGTTCTTCAGCACCAGGATGTCCTGCGGCGTCACGTCCAGTGCCTCGTCGTCGATTCGCGCCGCGAGGTCTTCCAGCCCGTCGAAGACGACGCAGCGTGCCTCGGTCTCGAACAGCGCGGGCGTGGCGGCGCTGCGCTTGAGGATCGCGCCCTCGGGCGCGAGGGAGCCGAACAGCGCGACGAGGCCGCCGACGGGGCTGATCGGCTCGGCCCGTGCCCGGATGATCGTGCGGTCCACGAAATCCGGGCCGTCGGCGATCCGCTGCTCCAGCGTACGGCCATAGAGATCCTTGCAGCCGAGGTGCAGCAGGTCGCGCAACTCGCGCAGGAGCGCGCGCAGGCCGCCGGCCGCATGGAAGTCCTCCATGTAGCCCTCGCCGGTGGGCTTGAGGTCCACCAGCACCGGGGTTTCCTCCGACAGCGCATCGAGCCGCCGGAGGTCCACCTTCACGCCGCAGCGCCCGGCGATCGCGGCCAGGTGGATCAGGGCGTTGGTCGAGCCGCCGAGGGCGAGCAGCACGCGCAGCGCATTCTCGACGCTCTCGGGCGTGACGATCTCGCGCGGCCGCACCGGATGCGCGATCAGCCGCACCGCGAGCGCGCCCGCCTCCTCGGCCAGCCGCAGCCGGTCGGCATGCACCGCCGGCACGCTCGCGGCCTCCAGCGGCATGAAGCCGAGCGTCGCGGCGAGGCAGGCCATGGTGGAGGCGGTGCCCATCACGCCACAGGTGCCCGCGGTGGTGGCGAGGTTGCCCTCGATCTGGCCGATCCGCGCCGTGTCCACCTCGCCGGCCCGGTAGCGCGCCCAGTAGCGCCGGCAGTCCGTGCAGGCGGAGAGCCGCTCGCCCTGGAACTTCGTCGCCAACATCGGCCCGACGACGAGCTGCACCGCCGGGATGTCGGCGCTGACCGCGGCCATGAGCTGCGCCGGCACCGTCTTGTCGCAGCCGCCGACCAGCACGACGGAGTCCATCGGTTGCGCCCTCAGCAGCGCCTCCGTGTCGAGTGCCATGAGGTTGCGGTAGTGCATCGAGCACGGATGCAGGAAGGGCTCGCAGAGCGACACGGTGGGGAAGGCGAGGGGCAGCCCGCCCGCCGCCAGCACCCCGCGCTTCACCGCCTCGATCAGCTCCGGCGCGGTGCGGTGGCAATTGTTGAAGTCGCTGCTGGTGTCGGCGATGCCGACCACGGGCCGCTCGAGCATCGCCTGGGAATAGCCCATGGACTTGGCGAAGCTGCGCCGCAGATAGAGTGCGAAGTCCCGGTCGCCGTAATTGGCGGCGTTGCGGCCGAGGCCGTGGGCCGGCGGGTTCCTGCTGCTCGCGTCGTCCATGGCGCGGTCCCTCCTGTCGTGGTCAGCCTAGGCGGCGGCGGGGGGTACGGGCAATGTGGTAATCCGTTACCACAGTCTGAAAGGGCGTGTTTCCGCTTGACCTTGCCGCCCTCCGCCTCCATAAGACGCGCCCGTTCCAGCAGCGTCCGAACATCATGCTCTCCATACAGACCCGCTCGCTCAAGCCGGCGGAGGTGAAGAAGGACTGGGTGCTGATCGATGCCGACGGGCTCGTGCTCGGCCGGCTCGCTTCACTCGTCGCCAACCGCCTCCGCGGCAAGCACAAGCCGCAATTCACCCCGCATGTGGACTGCGGCGACCACGTCATCGTCATCAATGCCCGCAAGGTGCGTGTCACCGGCCGGAAAGAGGATCAGTCGGTGTTCTACTGGCACACCGGCTACCCCGGCGGCATCAAGGGCCGCACCATCCGCCAGCGGCTGGAGGGCCGCTTCCCGGAGCGCGTCATCGAGAAGGCGGTGGAGCGCATGATCACCCGCGGCCCGCTCGGCCGGCGGCAGATGCGCAACCTCCATGTCTATGCGGGCCCCGAGCACCCGCACGCCGGCAACCAGCCGAAGGTGCTCGACGTCGCCGCCCTGAACCGCAAGAACAAGGTGGCCTGACCGCATGTCCGAGCAGCAGACCCGCACCCTCGCGGACCTCAAGGATCTCGTCCAGGTCGCGACCCCGGCGGGGGAGGAAGCGCAGCCGGCGCGTGAGCCGAAGCGCGACGCGCTCGGCCGCGCCTACGCCACCGGCCGTCGCAAGGACGCGGTCGCCCGCGTCTGGATCAAGCCGGGCAAGGGCCAGATCGAGATCAACGGCAAGCCCGCGGCGAAGTACTTCGCCCGCCCGGTGCTGCGCATGCTGATCACCCAGCCCTTCCTGGTCGCCGACCGCTACCAGCAGTTCGACGTCATGGCGACGGTCAAGGGCGGCGGCCTCTCCGGCCAGGCCGGCGCGGTGCGCCACGGCATCAGCCGCGCCCTCACCAACTACGAGCCCGAGCTGCGCGCGATCCTCAAGAAGGCGGGCTTCCTGACGCGCGACCCGCGCGTGGTGGAGCGCAAGAAGTACGGCCGCGCCAAGGCCCGACGTAGCTTCCAGTTCAGCAAGCGCTGACGCCGCGCGGGCCGGCGTTCAGCGCCGGCCGCAAGGCTGTCCATCCGGAGGGGCGGGCCCGCAAGGGTCCGCCCCTCTTGCTTTCCGGGCCGCCTTGGGCGGCATATGGGGAACGAAAGGAGGGCCACGGGATGGCCAGAACCCCGACGGTGTTCATTGATGGCGAGGCAGGCACCACCGGCCTGCAGATCCGGGAGCGGCTGCGGGCTAATCCGCACCTCGCCCTTCGATCCATCGCTCCCGAGCGCCGCAAGGACCCGGAGGCGCGCCGCGCCCTGATGGCCGAGGTGGACGTGGTCATCCTCTGCCTGCCGGACGAGGCGGCGAAGGAGAGCGCGGCGCTCGCCGCCTCGCTCGGCGACCGGGCGCCGCGGCTGCTTGACGCCAGCACCGCGCACCGTGTGGACCCGAACTGGGTGTACGGCCTGCCGGAGCTCACCCCCGACCAGCCGGCGATCATCGCCGCCGCGGCACGCGTCTCCAACCCGGGCTGCTATCCGACAGGCGCGATCCTGCTGCTGCGCCCGCTGGTGGACGCGGGACTCCTGCCGCGCGACTACCCGGTGAGCGTCAACGCGATCTCGGGCTATTCCGGCGGCGGCAATGCCATGATCGCGGCCTACGAGGCCCGGACGGCGCCGGATTTCGAGTTCTACGGCCTCGCCCTCGCGCACAAGCACGTGCCGGAGCTGCAGCTCTACGCCGGCCTGACGCGCCGGCCGATCTTCGTGCCCTCGGTCGGTGACTTCCGACAGGGCATGATTGACTGCATCCCGCTCCACCTCGACACGCTGCCGGGGAAGCCCGCCGCGAAGGACATCGAGGCCGTGCTCGCCGAACGCTATCGCGGCAGCGAGTACGTCCGCGTCGTGCCGGCCGAGGCGGGCGGCAAGCTGGAGCCGCAGGCGCTGAACGGCACGAACCTGCTCGAGCTGCGCGTGCACGCGAACGAGGCGCACCGCCAGGCGGTGCTGACCGCGCGCTACGACAACCTGGGCAAGGGCGCCTCCGGCGCGGCGGTGCAGAATCTCGGCCTGATGCTGGGCGTCCCGGTGACGGCGACGCTTCCGGCGGCCGCCGAATGACGAAGGGACGATCGGGATGGACCACAACGTGAAGCCGCGCCAGACCGGCGTCTTTGGCACCCTGCTGCCCTTCGAGGGCCGCATGCCGCGGGTCCACCCCGACGCCTTCGTGGCGCCGACCGCCGTCCTCATCGGCGACGTCGAGATCGGGGAAGGCGCCAGCATCTGGTACAATTGCGTGCTGCGCGGCGACACCAACTTCATCCGCGTCGGGCGCGGCAGCAACATCCAGGACGGCACGATCGTCCACGTCGCCAACCAGAGCTTCCCGACCATCATCGGCAACGACGTCACGGTGGGCCATGCGGCGATCGTGCATGCCTGCACGCTCATGGACCGTTCCTTCGTCGGCATGGGCGCCACTGTCCTCGACGGGGCGGTGATCGAGGAGGAAGGGGTGATCGCCGCCGGCGGGGTGCTGCCTGCCGGCAAGCGCATCGGCGCCGGCGAGCTGTGGATGGGCGCACCCGCCAAGCTGGTCCGGGTGCTGAGCGAGGAGGACCGGGCCCGCTTCGCCCGCACCGCGCCGCATTACGTCAAGCTGGGCGGACGCCACCGGGCCTCGCTGTCCGAGGGCTGATCCGGCGCGCCCCCGCCCACGCTTGCCCGCCGGGCGGGGGAGGCGCTACCCAGGGCCGGAACCAGTCCAAGAGGAGTGTGCGCCGGCATGACGCAGTTCAGCACCATCCCCGAGCTGCTTCAGGCTGGAGAGGCCTCCCGCCCGGCGATTCGCGCGACCGAGGGGCGGCCGCCGCTCACCTATGCCGGCCTGCGCGATCTTACCGAGCGCACCGTCGGGACGCTCAACCGCCTCGGCATCGGCCGCGGCGATCGCGTCGCGATCGTGCTGCCGAACGGGCCGGAGATGGCGGCCTCCTTCGTCGCCATCGCAGCAGGCGCCACCACGGCGCCGCTCAACCCCGCCTACCGTGACGAGGAGTTCGAGTTCTACCTCACCGACCTCCGCGCCAAGGCGCTGGTGATCGCCCAGGGGATGGAGAGCCCTGCGCGGGACGTCGCGAAGCGCCTCGGCGTGCCAGTACTTGAACTGGTGCCCGGAGCGGAGGCGGGCAACTTCACGCTCTCCGGCACCACGGGCCGCGACCGCGCGGAGCGCCCCGGCATGGCCGAGGCGGAGGATGTCGCGCTGGTGCTGCACACCTCCGGCACCACGGCGCGGCCCAAGATCGTGCCGCTGAGCCATACCAATGTCACCGCCTCGGCGCGGCACATCCGGGACACGCTGGCACTGACGGTGGAGGACGCCTGCCTCAACGTCATGCCGCTGTTTCATATCCACGGGCTGATGGCTGCGACGCTCGCCTCGCTCGCCGCGGGCGGCGCGGTGTGCTGCACGCCGGGGTTCAACGCGCTGCACTTCTTCCGTTGGCTCGATGCGGAGCGGCCGAGCTGGTACACCGCGGTGCCGACGATGCACCAGGCGATCCTGGCGCGCGCGCCGCGCAACGCGGAGATCATCGCGCGGACGAAGCTGCGCTTCCTGCGCTCCTCCTCCGCCTCGCTGCCGGCGCAGGTGATGCGCGACCTGGAGGGGACCTTCTCGGCGCCGGTCATCGAGGCCTACGGCATGACCGAGGCGGCCCACCAGATGGCCTCCAACCCGCTGCCACCACGCCCGCGCAAGCCTGGCTATGTCGGCGTCGCCGCCGGGCCTGAGATCGCCATCATGGACGAGGCCGGCAACATCCTGCCGCAGGGCGCGATCGGCGAAGTGGTGATCCGCGGCCCGAACGTCACCAAGGGCTACGAGGCGAACCCCGAGGCCAACGCGAAGGCCTTCACCAATGGCTGGTTCCGCACCGGTGACCAGGGAATGCTCGATGCCGAGGGCTATCTGCAGCTGACGGGCCGCCTGAAGGAGCTGATCAAGCGTGGTGGCGAGCAGGTGAGCCCGCTGGAGGTGGACGGTATCCTCTCCGAGCATCCTGCGGTCGCGCAGGCGCTCACCTTCGCCATTCCGCACCCGATGCTCGGCGAGGAGGTCGGCGCCGCCATCGTGCTGCGCGAGGGGATGGAGGCGACGGAGCGCGAGATCCGCGATTTCGTCGCGAAGCACCTCGCCGACTTCAAGGTGCCGCGGAAGATCGTCTTCCTCCAGGAGATCCCGAAGGGGGCGACCGGCAAGCTGCAGCGCATCGGGCTCGCCGAGAAGCTCGGCATCACCGCCTGACGCCACGGGAATTGACGGAGCGGGCATGAAGATCTGCATCTTCGGCGCCGGCGCCATCGGCGGGCTGATGGCGGCGCGGCTGGCGCAGAAGGGCGATGCGGAGGTCACCGTCATCGCCCGCGGGCCACACCTCGCCGCCATGCAGGCGAAGGGCCTGAAGCTGATCAGCGAGGGGGGGCAGGAGATCGTCGTCCACCCGCGCTGCGTCGCCAGCGCCGAGGAGGCGGGGCCGCAGGACTACGTCGTGGTCACGCTGAAGGCGCACTCGCTGCCCGCCGCCGCGCGCCAGATGCAGCCGCTGCTGGGGCCGCAGACCGCCATCGTCTCCGCCGTCAACGGCATCCCGTGGTGGTACTTCTACAAGCTCCCCGGCCCCTGGGAGGACCGCCGCGTCGAGAGCGTGGACCCCGGCGGGGCGCTGTGGGATCTCCTGCATCCCTCGCGTGCCATCGGCTGCATCGTCTATCCCGCCGCCGAGGTCATCGAGCCCGGCGTGATCGAGCACACCTACGGCGACCGCTTTACCCTCGGCGAGCCGGACGGCAGCCGCAGCCCGCGCGCCCAGGCGCTGTCCGAGGTGATGATCGCCGCCGGCTTCAAGGCGCCGGTCCGCCCCCGCATCCGTGACGAGATCTGGGTCAAGCTCTGGGGCAACCTCGCTTTCAACCCGATCTCCGCGCTCACCACCGCGACCCTCGATGCGCTGATCGCCGATCCCGGCCAGCGCGGCGTCGCGCGCGCGATGATGCTCGAGGCGCAGGCCGTGGCGGAGAAGCTCGGCGTGCGCTTCGCCATCGACGTGGACAAGCGGATCGCCGGCGCGGCCGAGGTCGGCGCGCACAAGACCTCCATGCTGCAGGACCTGGAGCGCGGCCGGCCGATGGAGATCGACGCCCTGCTCGGCGTGGTGGTGGAGTTGGCCGAGCTGGTGGGGGTGGAGGCGCCGACCTGCCGCACGGTCCTCGCCCTGGTCCGCGCCCGGGCGCGCGCCGCGGGGTGCTATCCGGGCTGAGCGGTCGGGTTGCCCGGCGCCGGCCGGCCGCCGGGATCGGCCAGCGGCCAAGAGGGTGCGATCTTTGCGCCTCACGACCGCGATACCGATTGCGCAGGCGCGACGGTGGGACCACATTCGGCCGGCGAGGAAACCACCGCGGAGATTCCCGCCCATGCGACCCCTTCGCGCCTGCGCGATCGTCCTGCCGCTCCTTGGCGTCGCCGCCTGCGCCATGCCGCCGGCCGCGCCGAGTGTGAGCCTGCCGAATGACGCCTTCGTCGGCGCCGGCGACGAAACGCGCTCGGCGATCTTCAGCACCGCCGCAGCCTTCTCCAGCCCCTCGGTGCTTGCCAATCAGCCGGCAGAGGCCGCGCGCGCCGTGGCGCAGCTCGAATACCTCGCGGTGGAGATTCCAACGGGGCCGCGCTGGGTCGGCGTCAGCCCGAACGTGACGACGGCGCTGGTGGCGGCGCGCAACGAGGCGCGTGCGGCGCTTGGCATTGCCCCCAACGCCCCGCCCCAGGCGGTGATCGACCAGCTCTACCAGGCCTCTCGCGCGCTGCGCGCCGGGGATCGCGCGGCCGCGGAGCGCAGCCTCAGCCCGACGGTGTTCCAGGGCGGTGGCGCCTCCACCCTGAGCCGCCTCGCAGCCCTGCCGCCGATGCCGCAGGCAAACCAGGCGGCGGTGCTCGCCCAATTCGAGCTGTGGCGGCTCGACCGCGAGAACAACGACAGCGGCGGGGGGCCGGGCGGCGGTGGCGGCGGAGGAGGCTACCTGTGACGAGCCATAGTCCAGCGGCGGCCGGGCGGCGCCGAGGAGGTGCATCGGCGCCCGCGCTGGCGCAGCGGCGGCTCCTCCTGTCCGTCCTTCTGCTCGGCGGCGCTGCCGCGGCGTGTGCGCCGGCCGCGCCACCACCCTCCGCGGTGCTGCCGCCGGATGCGGTGCAGGGCGCCGGGGATCCGACTCGGGCGGCAATCCTCCACTCCGTGGATGCCTTCTCCAGCCAGGCGCGATTGGCTGGCCGGCCCGAGGAGGCGGCCCGGGCGGTGGCCGAGGTCGAGTACCTCGCGGTCGAACTGTCCACCGGCCCGCGCTGGGTCGGGCTGTCGCCGCTCGTCAGCCAGCAGATGCAGGGCGCGCGGGCGGAGCTGCGCGGCGTGCTCGGGATCCCTCCCAGCGCGCCGCCGCAGGCGGTGATCGACCAGCTCTTCGCCGCCAGCCGGGCGCTGCGCGCGGGGAATCAGGCCGGCGCCGCGGCGGCGCTCTCTCCCGCCGTCTTCCCCGCGGGCGGCAGGGCGACGCTGGAGCGGCTCGCCAACCTGCCGCCCTTGCCGCGCACTGCCGCGGCCACCGCCTTCGCCCAGCAGGAATTGACGCGCAGCGACATGGGGCCGGAGCGCGCCCCCGGCGTTGTCCCACGGTTGCACCGTTGAGAAGGGCAAAGGCGGGCGGACACGCGAAGCGTGGCCTTGGCGCCACGCTGCTGGCGTCTGTTGCCGTCGCCTCGCTGGCCATCAGCATCGGGGGATGCACCGAGCTGCGCACGCCGGCGCCCGGCCAGGGGATGCAGGTTGTCCTCTCGCCCGATCCGGGCGATCCGCTACGCGGGACGGTCCGCGCCGCGGCCGCGGATTTCGCCGATTCCGGGCGAGCCCTCACAGGACGGCCGCGCGAGGCGGCGCTCGCCGCGGCACGGCTGGAGTACCTGGCCGCCGCGGTTCCGGCCGACCGACGCTTCGCGCCGATGTCGGCCTCAGTCCGCTTCGCGCTTGCCAATGCGCGCACGGAGCTGCGCAACGCCCTCGGCACGCGGGCCGACGCCGCGCCGCAGGCGGTGATTGCCGCGCTCGCGGGCGCAGCGCGGGCGCTCGGCACCGGCGACACCGCGGCCGCGGAGCGGGCCCTTTCGCCAGCGCTGTTCGATCCGGGCGGAGCGGAGACACTGCGGCGCCTGGGCGAACTCGGCCCGCTGCCCTCCGCGATGCTCGCCTCGCAGCAGACGGCGCATGAGATGGCGCGGCTCGATGCCGACCAGCGCTGGTTCGGGACCATCGCCACCGAGCCGGATGTGAGCGCCGGACAGACGACGGTCGGCCTCGGCGGCGACTCGGGCTACTGAGTCCGGCGGCGGTGGACGGGCAACGGGCGGCCCCCGCCGCCCCGGCTCAATCGGTCGCGATCACCTTCACGTAGCTCCCTGGCGCGTCCTCGATGGCCGGCAGGCCGCCGGCGCCCGGGACGCGGGCAGGGACCATCTCCTTCGAAAGGGACGTCACCCAGCGGTGCCAGTCCGGCCACCAGGAGCCGGCGAGTTCCGTGGCGCCGGCGAACCACTGATCGGGATCGGGCGGAAGCTCCTCGTTCACCCAATGGCTGTACTTGCCTGCGTCCGGCGGGTTCACGACGCCTGCGATGTGGCCGGAGGCAGCAAGGACGAAGCGTATCGGTCCCTGGTAGATCTGGGTTGCGCGGTAGGTACTCTTCCACGGCGCGATGTGGTCCTCGCGCGTGGAGAGGATGTAGGTCGGAACCTTGATCTTCCGGAGGTCCAGCTTCACGCCGTCAAGCTCGATCGCGCCCGGCTTCACCAGGTCGTTGTCCTGGTACATCCGGCGCAGATAGAAGCTATGCATGCACGCCGGCATGCGCGTGGAATCGTCGTTCCAGTAGAGCAGGTCGAAGGGGAAGGGGTCCTGCCCGAGGAGGTAGTTGTTCACGACGAAGGACCAGATCAGGTCGTTCGCGCGCAGCATGTTGAAGGTCGTCGCCATCTCGCGGCCTTCGAGGTAGCCGCGCTCGTTCATCTTCTCCTCGAGCGATTGGAGCTGCTCCTCGTCGATGAAGACGCCGAGCTCCCCCGCCTCCTCGAAGTCCACCATGGTGGTGAAGAAGGTCGCACTCTTGATCCGCGTGTCGCGCTTCGCCGCCATGTGCGCCAGCGTGCAGGCGAGCAGCGTGCCGCCGAGGCAGTAGCCGATCACGTTGAAGGCGCGCTCCCCGGTCGCCTTCTCCATCGCCTCGAGCGCGGCGTAGGGCCCTTCGCGCATGTAGTCGTCGAAGCACTTCTGGGCGAGCCGCTCGTCCGGGTTGACCCAGGAGATGATGAAGACCGTGTGGCCCTGCTCGACGGCCCAGCGCACGAAGCTGTTCTTCGGGCGCAGGTCGAGGATGTAGTACTTGTTGATCCAGGGCGGAATGATCAGCAGCGGCCGCTTCAGCACCTGCGGCGTGCTCGGCGCGTACTGGATCAGCTGCATCAGGTCGTTCTGGTAGATCACCTTGCCCGGCGTGACGGCGATGTTCTCGCCCACCTTGAACTTGGTGTCGTCCGTCATCCGGATCCGGAGCTGGCCTCTGCCCCGCTCGAGGTCGGCGAGCAGGTTGGAGAGGCCCCTGAGCAGGTTCTCGCCGCCCGTCTCGGCGGTCTTGCGCAGCACCTCCGGGTTGGTGAGCAGGAAATTCGTGGGGCTCATCGCGTCCACGAATTGGCGCGTGTAGAAGTCCACCTTCTGCGCCGTCTTCGGGTCGAGTCCCTCGGCCTGCCGGACGACGTTCTGGAAATACCGGGCGGAGAGCAGGTAGGACTGGCGGATGAAGTCGAAGATCTCGTTCTCGCGCCAGGCCTCGTCCTTGAAGCGCCGGTCGGCGGGGTTTTCGCGGATCACCGGCTCCACGGGCTGGCCGCCCAGGATGCGCCGGGCCGTGTTCTGCCACAGCGTCAGGTAGTCCTGCCAGAAGCCGATCTGCGCCTGCATCAGCCGGCCCGGATTGGCCATCAGCCGCGCCGTCATCTCCATGAAGGCACTGCCGATGCCGAGCGGGTCCGGCGTGGACGGGACGGCGCCGCCGTCGGCCGCCTGGCGCTTGAGGAAGTCGGCAACGATGCGCTGCCCGCGCTCCGCCACGTCCGCCATGGTGCGGGCGACGAGGGTTGGGTCCGGCAGTCGAAAATGTGGGGTGGGGGTGCCGCTGCTCGGGGAGTTGGTTTCGGCCATTACGTTCTCTGTTCGACGCGAAGGAGGGGCCGCTTTCGCATGGCGCAGGATTCGGGCTACCCCATGGGAACAGGAAACGGATGGGGAAGCGATGCTACGCCCGGAGGATCGACGCGCCGGTTTGCAATGGAAACCTAAGGTCTGGCCGACAGCCAATCAAGCGCGCTTCCCGGCGGCGGTGCGGCGCGGCGGCGCAACCTTCCTGGCCCTGCTCGCCCTCGCCGGCTGCAGTGCTGTGCCGGACGAGATCAACCCGGTCGTCATCTGGAGCCACGCCACCGGAGCGAGCGCGGCGGATCGGCTGCCGCCACCCGGTCTCGACGATCCCTACCCGAACCTTGGCACCATCCCGCCCCGGCCGGACAGGCCGGATCCGGCAGCGCGCCAGGCGGTGACCGCCGCGCTGGCGGCGGATCGCGCGCAGTCCCGCGAGCCGCTGCAGCCCGGCATCGCCACGCCGGTGCGCGAAGCGGCCTCTGCTTCTCCCGGGCGGCCCTTCGTGCCCGCGGGACCGCCGCCGCGTCCGGCCCTGGCCGCGGCGCCGCGCATCCCGGCGGGGCCGGCGCGCGGCGGCGGCACTATGCCGCTTCCAGGCACCGCCGCACCTGCCGCAGCGGCGCCGGTTCCGATC
>ERZ777003.2314-NODE-2314-length-22790-cov-6.928876_pt1 | contig 22790 bp, 9 predicted proteins | sample MGYA00374956_ERZ777003 | MGnify/ENA primary metagenome ERZ777003 (study PRJEB29302, sample SAMN06268252) | bioreactor metagenome | isolation source: Joint BioEnergy Institute, California, USA | place: USA:Joint BioEnergy Institute, California, USA | collected... | reverse complement strand
TCGCTAGAATGCGGAAGTCTTTGGGCAGCGGTACGGCTGTCTCGCCGCCGTCGGGAGTGGGCACCATCAAGGGTGCATCGTCGCTGCCGAGCGTGGTGAGCAGGCTGCCGAAGGCTGCATCGATCGGCGCACGCGTAAACTCGTCGATCACCAGCCAGCGGCCGTGGTAGCGGCGGCCCTGCTCGTCGCGGATCTCACGGCGCACAAACTCGCGCGGAATGGCATCGTCATCGCTATTGGCGTAGTTGCTCAATACGGCGCGGCTCAACACACCCAGACGGATCTTATAGACCAGTTGTTGGCCCTGCTGGTTGTTAACAACTTGGGGCGTTAAGCCGCCCAGCACATGGCGCACGCCCCAATCTTCGGTTGCAGTGCTTAGCAGCACATCGTAACCATAGCGCGCTTGTTGTTGCTCTTCGAGCGGCTCGAACGGCGTGCGGTTGGGATCGGTTACAAAGTTGAGCTCTGTAAACGGCTCGCTATCGCTCCAGAGCAGGCTGGGCAGGCGACGCGCCAGATGGGTTTTGCCGGTGCCGGGCGGGCCGCTCAGCACAACATGCTGGCCGCTCAAGAGCGCGCGATAGATGCGCTTAATGGTTTTCTCATCGATCATCAGCTCACGCCGCAACTGTTCGATGCGTTGCTGTAAAAGTTGTGGCTCGATGTAAGGTAGCACATTGTTTACGGCATAGTTGCGCTGTGCATGCGAGCGGCGCACCTGCTTTATCTTCTCGATCAGCTCGGCTAGGCTGCGCTGCATCACGCTCTGGCCTGTGGGAGGCTCGAAAGCTGCTGGAATACTGCGCCAACCCTCGGCGCTCTTCTCGACCAGACCCGCCTCTTCATACCAATCTAACAGCGCTTCGCCGTAAGGCCATTCGCTGGCGGGGTGCGGCTTGCCGTCGAGCGGTGCGCGCAGAATCGGCATCTCGTAGCTCTGGTCGGGCTTCATCAACAGGGCCAGCGCCATATACTTCATCAGCTCTTCGCGGCTTGCATCGGCCAGTTGGGGCAGGCGTTGGTAGCGCCCTTCGCCTTCATAGCTGATAACACGCAGCCGCTTGAGATCGTCGATCAAGGTTTGGGGGTGTGGCGGCCTATCTACAATGCGCGGAATGATCTGCCCCACAAGCAGCACGATCTGTTCGGCTGTAAGCGGACGAGTGATGCGAATAGCCAGTTCGGCGTAGTTACTTAGCTTATTGCCCAAGCTGGCGGGCAGCGCGGTTTGCTTGGCGTTTGTGTCGCCCAGCTTACTGTGGGCCGCTGCATCGGGCAGCTTAAAGAAGTCGAGCTGCTTGCCAGTCTTGGCTTGATAGCCCGCGCGGATCGCCAAGAGCTGGCGGTCGACATCTTCAAAGTGTTGATCGGCGTAGTGGGCGTATTGTTTGGCCAACTGCTGCTTATGGCTGCGCGATACGATCGGCTCAAAGCTATCGGGGAAGACCATATGCAAGAGTGCTTCGCGCTGGGTATACGCCTTCTCGATCGGAATACTGAAGAGAAACTGCTTAAATTGCCATGGATCGCTCAAGTAGTTGGCGCGTTCGGCGGGTATAAGCCGCTTCCAAGCCAGAAAGGTATCGAGCAGGAAGCTTAGTTGCTGGTTGCGATAGACCGAAAAGGCGCTGCCGGTATTGGGCAAACCATAGTCGAGCGCCAGCGCTAACTCGTTTGGGAAGTCGGCGCTGCCTTCGGCCCAGCCTAAAATCGTTCTGATGGTCTGTTGCTTCTCGGCGCTGCCCGACTTCAGATTGCCCGGGTTCATCACATGCACGAAGTAAAGCTCGGCCATCAGTTGATAGATCGGGGCGCTGGCTCCGGCGAGCTGGGCGCGCAGGTTTGTTAGAAAAGAGCCTTTGCTGGCCTCGGCGGGCTGAAGCGCCAAACGCCGCTCTAGCTCGCTAAGCTGATCGAGGGTCCAGATCGGCTGGTTGGGGCTAAAGAGCGAGCCATCTTTGGCCAAGACCTGCTCAACAAATTGCTGAGCTGCCTTGTAGTAAAAGCTGGCCTGCTCGGCTGTATCTCGTGTCATAATGCTGATCCTCTACAAGCCAGTTTCAGTGATAAATGCTTTGAGACGTGCGACAAACAGCCCATCCTGCGGGATAGCTAGTTTGCGGCCGAAGTCGAAGCGCTCTTCCAAGTGTTTCAAGTTGAGCTTGGTATGCGATTCCTGCCCGAGGATTTCGAGCTGGGCCTGCAGGCGTTGGCTCGGTAGCTTGCCCAGTTCCTCTTGCAATTTGCTGACGAAGCTAGCGCGATCGGCGGCATGTTCGAGGTAGAGCAGCAGCACACGCAGCTCATCGCGGGCCAACAACTGCAACTGGTCGGCCAGCACATCGCTCAGGGCGCTATCGAGCGCTTCCGGCCATTCGGTCTCGATCATCACATCCATAAGCATGCTCTTTAGGGCGGCGATGGCCTGAGCGGTGCCCAGTTGGCGATAGGTACGGATAGCCCAATAGATCTTCCAGAAGTCTTCGATTACGGTTTGGTGCTCTGGATCGCGCACTTGGAACTGATCTTGGCTGTCGCGCTCGAAATAGGTGTCGAGCAGGGTCTCAAGCTCGGGGTTGAGCGCTTTAAGCGCCTCGATGGCCCGTCTAAGTGCGATGCTTGCCTCATCCTTGCGTTGATCGCGGCTGGGCGGCAGCAGGTCGATAAAGACAAAACGGCGTTTCATAGCTTCGCTGATCTGGTTGAGGAAGTGGCGGTCGAAGCTATTGAGGGTCGCTAGAATGCGGAAGTCTTTGGGCAGCGGTACGGCTGTCTCGCCGCCGTCGGGCGTGGGCACCATTAGGGGTGCATCGTCGCTGCCGAGCGTGGTGAGCAGGCTGCCAAAGGCTGCATCGATGGGGGCACGGGTAAACTCGTCGATCACGATCCAGCGCCCGTGGTAGCGGCGGCCCTGCTCGTCGCGATATTCGCGGCGCACAAACTCGCGCGGAATAGCGTCATCATCGCTATTGGCGTAGTTGCTCAATACGGCGCGGCTCAACACACCCAGGCGGATCTTATAGACCAGTTGTTGGCCCTGCTGGTTGCTAACAACCTGGGGCGTTAAGCCGCCTAGCACATGGCGCACGCCCCAATCTTCGGTTGCGGTGGTCAGCAGCACATCGTAGCCGTAGCGCGCTTGGGTTTTGGATTCCAGTTCGCCGAAGGGCGAGTCATTGGGATCGGTCGGGAAGTTCAGCTCTTCGACTTGCACACTATCGCTCCAGAGCAGGCTGGGCAGACGGCGTGCCAGATGGGTTTTGCCGGTGCCGGGAGGGCCGCTCAATACCACATGCTGGCCGCTCAAGAGCGCGCGATAGATGCGCAGAATGGTTTCTTCATCGACCATCAGCTCGCGCCGCAGCTCAGCAATACGCGCTTGGAGAATCTCTGGCTCGATATAGGGCAGCACACTGTTGACAGCTTGATCGCGCTGTTGTCGCGAACGGCGCACCCGTTTCAGCTTTTCAAACAGATCGCGCAGGGTGGTCTGCATCACGCTCTCGCCTGTGGGCGGCTCGAAGGCGCTCGCAATGCTTTGCCAGCCCGAGCCAACCCTTGTGACAAAGCCCGCCTCTTCGTACCAAGCCAGCAGCGCTTCGCCGTAAGGCCAGTCGCTGGCGGGGTGGGGCTGCTCATCGAGCGGTGCACGCAGAATCGGCATCTCGTAGCCTTGCTCGCTCTGCACGAGCAACATCAGGGCCATATAGCGAATCAACTCGCTGCGGCTGGCTCCGTTAAGCTGAGGCCAGCGTTGATAGCTGCCATCGCCGCGATCTTGGATAACCCGCAGGCGCTTGAGATCGTCGATCAGGCTTTGCGGCTCTGGTTCGCGGTCGACAATGCGAGGCGTGATGCGTCCGATCTCTTCGATCAGTTCTTGAACGCTTTGCGGTTTGCCTATACGCAGGGCTAGCTCGGCATAGTTGCTCAGCTTGTCGCCGAGGCTATTGGGCAAGCTTTTGGCGCTGCTGCTCTCGCTGCTGGTGATGCGCGGGCTGGTGTGGGGCGGATTGAAGAAGTCGAAAGGCCGCCCATATTTGGCGCTATAGCTCTGTTGAATGGCGTAGAGCTGGCGATCGACATCGCTATGCTGTTCAGTTGTATAGCTGCTATAGAGCTTGGCGGCGTGCTGTTTAAAATCGCGCGATGCGATGCGCTCAAAGGTATCCGGAAAGACCATATGTAGCAGGATCTCGCGCTGGGCATAAGCACTGTGGATCGGTTGCGCAAACAGAAACTGCTTAAAGGCCCAAGGATCGTTCAGCAGGGCAGTGCGCTCGCTCTCTGCTAGGCGCTTCCAAGCCAGCACTGTTTCGAGCAGAAACTTGACTTGAAAATAGCGGAAGGTTAAAAAAGCGATGCCAGGATTAATAATACCTTCGTCTAAGGCATCATCGAGCTGCTTAGGAATACTGACAGGATGCTCGGCCCAACTCAAAACCGTATTGATCAAGCCGCGTTTCGCCCGACCTCCAAAACGGCCCTTGCCTACCACCACCACATGGGCATAGAGCAGCTCGCCCATCAGTTGATAGATCGTATCGGAGGCGCCTGCTAGCTGGTCTTTAAGGCGTTCTATAAAGTTCTGGCCTGGCGCTTTGGCGGGCGTATCGATGAACCTCTCATTGAGGAGGCGCAGATTGGCCTCGGTCCAGATCGGCTGGTCGGGCCTAAAGAGCGAGCCATCTTTGTGAAAGATCTGCTCAACGACGATCTCGATAGCGGCATAAACGATTTTGGAACTCTCCGCAGGTTCTCGCATAGATCAAATCCATAGCTAGTCAGAGTGCGCTTGAGCGAATGGCGCTTCTATCAGCTTATCGCTATACAGAAGGGCTGGGCGGCTATGCTTGTCAACAGTGCTGAAGCTGCAAGCTTTCGGACCGTTAAGCGGTGAGGTAGGCCGCCATGCGCTCGATCCGCTGGCCCAAGGGCAACAGTCGGGCAGGCTGGCCCGTATAGCCGAGATACTGCATGCTAGTATAGCGAAAATATGGCTCTCTGCCTAGCGTTCGGCCCATTTATACCAAATCCGCTAGCACGCTTGCTATTTGGCCTTCGGCAGAGCGGAACGTGACTCTTTTTGCTTGTCGCGGCTTTGCGTTTTTCTGAGCTAAGAGCATGCGGGTCTTTAAACGGATTTGCTATTAGCAGCATAGCCTGCGGCATGTTTGAGCACACAAGCAGATAGTAGCCTTTCTCTTATTAGTAGCGAAAGGCTGCAAAAACGCAAACAGCCAAAAACACCTGCCGGAGATCGCTCTCCGACAGGTGTATCTAAGCAGCTTGTTCGCTCTAAGCGCGAAGCGCTAGCCCTAGACTAGGCTCTAATCATATTGAGATAAGCGATTTGATCGGGTTGGGTGATGCGTGCCAGTTTGCGCATACGTTTCAGCCAGCTTGTGAGGGCGGCCAGCTTCTCGCGCTGAAGGGCTGTTTGGACGCGGGCCTCGCTTTTACGGGCCTCTTGCAACACGTCGAGCTGCATATAGTGCTCGATGCGCTGCCGCTCCTCTTCAAGCCGTTCGCGACTGTAGCCGATGCTCTCTAGCTCGGCCAGCAGGCTTGCTTCGTTGAGCACCGCGTTGTAGAGGGTGCGGGCTTGGTCGAGCAGGGCCGCTTGCGAGCGACTGGCTTGGCGCGCTTTGTTGCCCTCGGTCTCGGTGACTTCGCTGCTTTTAGAGGCGGCGCGGGGCGCACAGCGAATACCAGTGGTTTCGAGCATGTCGCGGTCGTTGGGGTAGAGGGTTTTGATAGCCGCCTTCAGTTTGCTGATCATTCTGTTAAGCTCTTGGCGATGCTGATTCAGTTGGTCGGTCAGGCCATACTGATCGCCCAAGGCGGCGTGGGCGGCATCGCGAGCATCGGAGGCTGCCATGAGGAGCGCTTGGCCCTCGGCGATCTTGGCTGGGTTGTAGCCAAAGCTCGCTAAGAAGTTTTGCAGCCCGGGGTCGGTTTCGATTAAGCCAAAGATAACACGGGCGTCGTCGAGTTGGTCGGCAATACGTAATGTAACCACGGCGCTTTGTTTCCTTTTGGCTAGCTTTCGTATTGGACGAAAGCGCTGAGCAATGGCCCGATTGCCTCTGCTCTGAAAGCTGTACCGTTGTTGTTGTTCAGAAGATATTGCGTGTAATTAGAATTAACCAATTTATTACCGAACGCTGTTTAGGCTATGCCTGTGGGGGATGTGGCGGGTGTCGGCCTTGCACGATGCTTGGGGCACGCTGCATAGTGCTTGGGGAACGCTGCACGATGCTTGGGGCACGCTGCACTGTGCTTGGGGAACGCTGCACGATGCTTGGGGCGAGTTGCAATACGAACAGGGGTTCTTGCACGACGCTTGGGGCAAGTTGCACGACGCTTGGGGCGAGTTGCAATACGAACAGGGGTTCTTGCACAATGCTTGGGGAAGGCTGCAATACGAACAGGGGTTCTTGCACAATACTTTGAATTCACCACAGAGGCTGTTTAATTCACCACAGAGGCACAGAGGCACAGAGTCTTTAGAGAGTGATTGCTTATGTATGCAGTGAGGTTTGAGTGCTTGCGCATAAGATAGAACGTACCGATTCTAACTCTCATTATCTCAGTGTCTCAGTGCCTCAGTGGTAGATAATTAATTCACCACAGAGGCTGTTTAATTCACCACAGAGGCACAGAGGCACAGAGTTTTTTATTGATAATTCACCACAGAGGCACAGAGGCACAGAGTCTTTAGAGAGTGATTGCTTATGCTTGCAGTGAGGTTTGAGTGCTTGCGCATAAGCTAGAACGTACCGATTCTAACTCTCATTATCTCAGTGTCTCAGTGCCTCAGTGGTAGATAATTCATTCAATCTCTTTATCTCTCAGTGTCTCAGTGCCTCAGTGGTAAAACTTCTCCCCCTCAATGGTAAAACTTGTTCCTGTGCTATTCGAGGGCGTCCCAGGCCTCTAGCACAAGGCGACGGGTGCGGTATTCCTTGTATAGCCTCTCTTCTTTCTCTTTTAGGACGCGGAAGGTCTCGCCCGGGAAGTCTGGGCCGTAGACATCTTTGGGGTCGAGGATGTAGCGCAGCTCGTCGCGGCTGAGGCCGTAGAGTTTGGCGATGTAGGCATCGAGTTCGGCGCGTAGCTTGGCGCGGCGCTCTTCGTCCCAGATAAAGGGCGGAGGCGCTTGGGTTTGGAAGAGACTGAGCGCTTCGACCGCTGCGCTGATCTCGGGGCCAGCGATCTGCTGGGTGCTGTTATGGTTGGCGCGGCGCTGAAGCATGATCTTTTCGCGCAGGTCGATGTTGTCGTTGGTTTCGTCCCAGAGATCTTGGGCAAAGGCTTGGAGATCGTAGGCGGTATAGACTAGCTCTAGCACTCGCGGCACAATATAGAGCAGCTCTGCTTTGCCAAAGGTCTGCGGTGGTAGGACTGGGAACTGTTTTAGATAACCGTAAGTAAGGTGAGTACCTCCCACTTTTTGGCGGGCTATATAGTCAAGGGTTAGACTATTCACGGTAGCAAGCAATGCACAGTAATGGCGCGTGCTTGCTTCTGCCAACATAAGCGGAGCAGTATGGCCAACAGCTGCCAGTGGAATTATTCCAAAGATTGCAGTACGCTCATTGGTTGCATTGGTAATATCACGAAATGCAAGCAGCCATTGTTTGTGCCAATTACGATTTTGGAGGCGAGCTTCGACATGTTCGCGCTCGACCCAATAGCGAGGAGTAATTACAAAGTGTGGATTTTGAAGCTCATCAAGGCTAAGATCGCGAGTATCACCATTTTCATAGCTTGCCCAGCGATGAGTATATTGATGAATAAGCTTGGCTTCATAGAGCGTTAGGCTGGTAGCTGTTGGCTGATTGATGAAGCGATAGCTATCGGTATTCATCATAAACATAAGCATAAAGGAGATGCCCCAAGGATTACTAGAAGGAGTATTCCCAGCTTCTTCGCTATGAAGGATCGGTACACGCTGATAGATTTTTTTTGTAAGTTCTGCATCGTTACGGGTTCGGAAGATCGGCAGGGTGCGAGTATTGGGGTTGATTAGGGCAATATCTTCACTCTTTAAGCTAAAGCGTCTATGCGGGTCGTGTAATTGAGAGAACTCTGTTGTAAAGAAGGCAAACTCAACAGGTTTGCTATTGCTTCCGATAGTAAGGGCACAGAATTTATAGCGACTATCAACAGATGGGAAGATACCTTTTCGATTCTCGAAGTCAAATAAGCTGATTAATTGGTGTTTTGCAACTAGATCGGCAAAAAAGTGTTGAGTAAAGGAGTCGGTCGCAATACTGGTAGGCACAATTAAGCCAGCGCGTCCTTTAGAAGAGATAAGGTTACGGGCTGTCTCGGCAAAGAGCGCCATAAGGTTGATACGGCCAAAGCTAGTTAGAGGAAAGCGACCACTTCCATGGACAAATTTCTGTTGGCATTCCATTTGAAACTTGGCCAGTTGATATTTTTCAAAGAGGACGGGGTTGTCGCTCTCTAGTTTAGCGATCATACGATCGCGGGCAGCCATATTTGCTGCCTTAACAATCTCTGGTGCTTCGGCTGCAAAAAACTCCTGCGGATCGAGTTGAAGCATCTCCCAAGGGGGATTGCCAAGCACCACATCGAAGCCAGCGGGGCGCTCGGGGTTAAGGAAGATCTGCGGGAACTCAAGTTCCCAGTGAAAGAAGTTAGCGCTATGGGCCAAGGCATTGGCGGCGCCCAGCAGGTCGGCGCGCACGGCGCGCGGGTTATCTTCGTAGTCGGCGATGGTCTTTGTGGTGGGAATACGTTCGAGATTCTCTTTGCTGTGGGGCATAAAGAAGGCCGCGCACCAGAGGTTAAACTTCTCGAAAAGACCTTCGGCTTTGCCGCGCTGGCGATAGTAGTCGCTGGCTTTGCTGCGCACAGCCGTCACATCGTCACTGGCTTGATTGTCGAGCGTTTGCAGGGCTTGGGCGTAGTCGCTACCCACTTGTGCTTGAGGCTCTTGATCAAAGAGACTATGTTGGCGTTTGTTGGCTTGGTAGAGTTCGCGCTCTGTTTTATTGCGTTTGCGCAGTGCGCTGCTTACGCTTTTATCGTCGCCGCTAACGGGCTTGTAGGCATCGTCGGGAATGCCCTGTTTCACCAGATCGAAGCTGGTGCCGATCAGTCCATTGCCATGGCGGATATGGTGGTCGAGGAAGCTCAGCGGTTTGCCGCTGCTGTGTCCTTCCAGCCAAAGGGCGAGCTTGCAGAGATCGACGGCGAGCGGGTTGAGATCGACGCCGAAGATACAGTGTTGAATCACGTCGCGCACGGCTTCGCGGAAGACGCTGGGCGCGGGCTGCTCTTCTCCACTGCGCACACGGGCCAGTTCGCGCCCGAGGCGACGGGCGGCGGCCAGCAAGAAGTGGCCACTGCCGCAGGTGGGGTCGCAGACCTTGATCGACAAGATGGCTTGCTCGCGCTGGGCAGTGCTTAGCTCGCGGGGCGCGATGCGTTCGAGCAACACCGGCTCGAGCGCGCTCTTAATCAGTTCTTGCACCAGCTCGGGGCGGGTGTAGTACGAGCCGGTGGTCTTGCGTTCGGTGCCGCTGGCGAATGCAAAGCTGCTAGCATCGGCTGCAACGACCGGGCGCAGATCGAGCAGGCTCTCATAGACGCTGCCAAGCTCTTCCACATCGAGCGCGCTGTAGTTGACGCGCCGCTGACTGTTGCTCTCTTGCTCGGTATAGAGCGAGAGCGAGCGCAGCGCCTTGATCAGATCGGCGTTGCTGATCTGCTGCTGGCTAAGATCGCGAATGGCATCGCCGCCGAAGAGGTCGCCATCGAGCGGGGCCAGGCCAAGCTGGGCGGGTTCGGCGCTGCTGCTGCCTTCAAAGAGCTGGAAGGTGACTTGCAGGCCGCGCCAGAGGTCGTCGTGCTTGCTGGTTTGGAGTGCGCTCTCTTCGGCCAGACGACGCAGACGGCTGAGCGAGTAGTGTTGGAGGTAGATCGCGAGCGGTTGTTCGCTCTGTTGGGGGCCGAGCAGACGACTCCAAGCGCTTGCGCTCTTAAGCTCCTCGTCTTGGCCCGGCGCGATAGCTGCAATCAAGCCGCGCTCTTCTGCAACCATCAAGAAGAGCATACGATAGACGAGGCGCAGTAGCTGTCGGTAGAAGCCGAGCGGCGTGAGCGAGTTATGGCCATCTTTGCCGCTGCTTAGGCCGCGCTGCAGCTTCTCGCGTAGCTCGTGGTTGGAGGGATGGCTGAGCAGCCCATTGCCAAGGCTGAGCAGCGCCTTTTCGACACCATCGCGCAGGCCCTCGCGCACACGTCCCCCGCTCTCGATGGCCCTCTGATGGTAGCGCTCGAGCAGACACTCGTGGGAGGCTTGGCCCTGCTTGGGCAGGCGGCTGCGGTGCAAGAGCCTGAAGAAGAGCAGAAACTCGCTAAACTTCTCCTCCTCGAACATAGCTTGTAGGTCGAATTCAACAAAGCTGGGCCGTGCAAAGCGCGAGGAATCGCGCAGCAGGCGCAGGCGCAGGCCGTTGGTGACAATGCCCCAAAGCTGCTCGGTGCTATTAAGGTACTCTTGCATCAGACCGTGAGGCGAGAGGCGCGGGCCGCCGCTCTCGGCGCGTGTGTCGAGCTTGGTGTGCGCTCCAGCGATGTGAATGGGCGGCGCGTCGCTGTAGAGGTCGGCGCGGTGCGAGATCGCGTACTTATGGTTGCCCACAAGATAGGCGTTTTGGTTGTAGACAGGTTCGTAGCCCAGATTTTGTAATAGCGGGAGCACCCAACGTTGGCGGGTTTCGCTGGTAAGCTTTTCGCCCTCAGGTGTTTTGGCCATGCGCTGTTGGAAGAGCTGCCATTGCGAGCGCAATACCTGCCAGATATCGGCGGCCATGTCGTTGACCGACTGTGTACTGGTCCTATCGAAGTCGCGCGGGGTCTGGCCTTCCAGATCTCCATCAGCGATCTGGTCGAGAAGATCGGCGGGTAGTAATCCACCTTCGGTTATGATTGTCGAAAAGCTCATAGCGCTATCACCATATCTATATTCATTCACCACAGAGGCTTTTTAATTTACCACAGAGGCTTTTTTATTCACCACAGAGGCTTTTTAATTTACCACAGAGGCACAGAGGCACAGAGTTCTTAGAGATAATTCACCACAGAGGCTTTTTTATTCACCACAGAGGCACAGAGGCACAGAGTTTTTGAGAGAGTATATCGCTATATTTGCGAATGCGGTGAGGTTTGCACCTAAGCGTGTAAAGCTTGAAGCTCCTATTCATTCTCTTTATCTCTCAGTGTCTCAGTGCCTCAGTGGTAAATAGTTTATTCACCACAGAGAGGCACTGAGTTTTTGAGAGAGTATATCGCTATATTTGCGAATGCGGTGAAGTTTGCACCTAAGCATGTAAAGCTTGAAGCTCCGATACATTCTCTTTATCTCTCAGTGTCTCAGTGTCTCAGTGGTAAATACTATTCTACGTTGCTGAGGCGTCGGGTAGGATGACGTAGATGCCGAGCAGGTCGGGTGGCAGGTGCGCTTCGATCTGAACCGAGCTGCTGGTGCCGATGCTGGCGCCGAGCCGCGCATAGGTTTGGCGCAGTTGCTCGGCTTTTTGTTCTGCGATCTGGTTAAGGGCTGCTTGATCGTAGGCTTTGAGCGCTAGCTCGATGGCTCGCTTGCGCTCCCCCGGGCTGGTATTTCTGCTGGCTTGAACCTTGGCAAGCAGCGCGAGCGCATCTTCTTGGCTGAGCATGCTGGCGTTGCTGCCGCTGCCGCTTTGGCCCACAAGCAAGACCTCTTCGGCCAGGCTGGGGTGGGCTTGACGCCCGTGTTTGACCAAAAGGCGCACGCGCAAGAGCAGCAGGATATGGCGTCGCTCGACTTGGGTGCTGACGATCATGCCGCTGCGGGCCACCAGATCGTGACGGCCTTGGCTATCGAGGGCTTGTTCGAGCAGATAGTCGGCGATGGCGTCGGTGAGCGGGTGGTTGCGCCCCACCAGCTCGACATTGCTGGGCAGCGCGCGATTGGGGTCGAAGCTGAGGCGCAGCTCTGCTTTGTTATTGGCCTTAGAGCGGCTCTGCGGGACGAGCGTTTTAAGGCGTTCGGCGATGCTGGGGGGCAGATTGTTATCGTTCGGCGAGAGCAGCCAGTGGTCGCCTTCGGGCACAAGGCTGACTCCCATACGGGCGCAGGCCGCGCGCACAAAGCGTTCGAGCTCTTGGGGGTCGCCGAGCACATTGTCGATCTCGTCGAGCTCTTTGGCGACCTCTTCGGGCTTGATGCTATGTTGGGCGAAGCGGGTGCGGCTGACTTTTTCGCGCTCGACGGCTTCGTCCCACTGCAATTCGATCTGGTGGCTGAGCGAGGGATCGAAGTCTTCCAGACTATCGAGGAGCGAGAGCTGTTCGGGGGCGGTGTGATAGACCTGTTCGATCACGCTTTCGACGATGCTGCCACTGTCGACCGGCACGGCGACGGTGATGCCGAGCTGGCGGTGAATGGCGCGGGCTTTGCGCAGCAGGACCTTGAGCACGGCTTCGTCGATCGGATTGTTTTTGCCGTAGTAGATGATGGTGCGCACTTGGTCGGCGGGTTGGCCGTAGCGGTCGACGCGCCCTTCGCGTTGTTCAAGGCGATTGGGGTTCCAGGGCAGGTCGTAGTGAATCACGGCGTCGAAGCTGCGCTGTAGGTTAATGCCCTCGCTCATACAGTCGGTCGCCACCAAGATACGGCGCGGGCTCTGGCTAAGCTCTTCGATCAGTTGCTCGCGCTCTTCTTCGCTGCGCTCGCCTGTGACGGCCACAATCTTCAGATCGCGTCGCTTAAACTCGGCGTTGAGCTGTTCGGCCAGATAGTTAGCCGTCGCGATGTAGAGACAGTAGATGATCGGGTTATAGCCTTCTTCGATCAGTTGGCGCAGCGGCTTGAGCAGCCCTTGCAGCTTGAGATCGCCCGCGCCTTTAAGTTTGCTGGCGCGGTTGGCCAGCCGTTGAAGGCGATCGATCGGCAGGCCCGACTGCTCGATGGCCTGGCTCGGTTCGATATCTTGGCTGCTCTCTTCGGGAGCCGTTTCATAGATCTGTTCGCGGAAGATCGAATCGCTATCGTTAAGTAGTTCGTCTTCGCTGACCAGATCGGTGGCGCGGTTTCTAAAGGTGCGCTCAGCAGCGGCAGGGCTGCTCATTACACAGCGCAGCAAGGCCAGGGCGGCCCAGTAGCGCGCCCGTCGGCGGGGCGCTTGACCGCTGGTATCGCTGATCAATTCGCGGGTGTAGTTGTAGACTTCCTCGTAGAGCTGACGGTATTCGCTGCGGCGCGGCAGTTCATAGCTCAATTCGGCCGAGACGCGCTCGGGAAATGGCGTGTAGTCGCCCTCTCCCAACCAACGCTGGACATCGGCGCGGCGACGCTGGACGAAGTGGCGGGCCAGTTGGGCGCGTTGGCTATCGCTCAATTGGTCAAGTTTGAAGTTGGCGAAGCTTTTACGCAGCAGCCCGATCAGCGACAAGAAGGCATCGTTGATGCCGCTGTGGGGCGTGGCGGTTAATAAGAGCAGATGGCGCTCGGGGCGGTCGGCCAAGGCGCGCAAGAGTTGATAACGCTGCTGGCCATTGGACTGACTGTTCTCGGTGGCGGTATGCGCTTCGTCTACGATCACAAACTCGGGGCAGTGTTGAATAAACCCGGCGCGATGGCGCTCGGACTTGACGTAATCGATGCTGGTGATCGTAAAGGGAAAGTATTCAAAGAGATTGGTATCGGCAGGTAATTGGCGCTCAAGGCTGCTGATGGTGCTTGAACGGACAACCTTGGCGTCGATACCAAACTTTTGCAGCAGTTCGCGCTGCCACTGCTCGCAGAGATGGGGCGGGCAGAGCACAACCAAGCGCTGAATATGGCCACGGTCGAGCAGTTCGCGGGCGATCAGACCAGCCTCGACGGTTTTACCGATACCCACATCGTCGGCGATCAGCAGGCGCATCGATTGTTCTTCGGGCTGGTTGCTGCGCATGGCGCGTTCGAGCAGACGGATGGCCAGAATGAGCGGCACCAACTGGTAGGGGCGCGGTCGGAAGTTGAGCTGGCCGAAGGAGCGGAAAGGTCCGGAGCCGTTGCGCAGGTTGAAGCGAGCCGCTTCGCGCAGGAGATGGCCCGCCTCGAAGTCGCCATGCTCTGCAGGCTCAATGCTGGGGAAAGTGGCGGGATGCACATCTTTGCCCTCGATGGGGAGATAGACCCCACAGACTTCGGCCTCGCTGCCGCCCAAGGGACGCAGCATCAGAAGCTTCTCGTTATAGGATGGGAGCACGATCCATTCGCGCTCTCGGCACTTGACCAAGGAACCAACCTTAAATGCTTGCATATCGGCTACCTGTGCGTTTAATCAAAGCTCAAGCGAGCAACTTGCGTCGAAAGATCCTCTGCGAGCGAGATGAACTGCGGGAGTAGGCCGTTATCCTCTAGATCGCGAGCGTGTTCCTGCAGCCGAGCGTTCGAAGCGGGATCAGTGCTAACCAGTACGATATAGGAGGCTTGATAGGACAGCTCGTACCAATCGTGTTGCGGTTTGACCGCTTTGGGTTGGAGCTTGCTATGGGCTGCGATGGCCTCGATCACTGCTTGGATCTCGGCGGGCCATTGGGAGGCGCTGCCGCCGCTTTGGCTGCTGTCGCCGCCGCTTTGACTGGCGCTGCTGGGCGGCGTGATCTGAAGCGCTTGGGTCGATGCGCCGCTGAGCGCTTGCAAGAGATCGTGAATGCTGTGGCGGTCGATCTGGGCGTGATCGGCCTGATTGGTATAGGAGAGCAGACAGCGGTAACAGGCCCGGCTGCAGTCGTGATCTCGGTCGCTGCCATCGTGCGGGTCGAAGTGACAGATCTCAAGGGCGGTCTGGGCAACCTGCGCTAAGGCAGCGGGGTCTTCGACGAGGCGACGCAAGACACCCGCGCCACCTTCGGCGGCCTCCCAGAAGAGTAGGCGCTTGCCGATGCGGTCGGAGGCCAGCTCTTGGGTCTCGAGTTGGAAGCGTTCGGCGATCGCGCTTTGGAGCGCGTATTGCAGGCTGATCTGCTCGGGGCTGTCGGGGCTGAGATCGCCCGTTTCGACCAAGAGCAAGTTGCGCGTATCTTCGACCATGAGGCGTACATTCTCGCTGGCCTGCTGATCATCGCCCTGATCGTCTTGAAATGGGCTCTGTTTCCACTCGCCAGTAAGCGGATTGAGGCTGAATCCGGCGGTACGGTAGCGCTTCCAGCCGTGATTGATGCGATAGATGCTGGCGGCGGGCGCGTAAGTCAGTGTAAGGAGCTGATTCTGCTCTGCATCGAGCACTATGGCATCGGTTCGACGGGTACCTTGCTGGTCTTTCGAGAAGCGGAAGTGGGTAGAAATAGCATAGCCCTCGCGCAGGCGCTCCTCGTCTTCGCTAGTGATGCGCTCGACTCTGTTTGTGCTCATGGTTGGCATGTCGATCAAATTGCTCCAGTAGTCGAAGCGCTCGTGGCTGAAGTATGTCCCACAGTGCCAGCAGCGCTCATCATCTTTACTGGCGAGATAACCACACTCTTTGCAGGCTTTGCGGATTTTCTTAGCTGCGTTGGTAGCACCGACTGGGAAGATACCTTTGGTGATGCGGAATTTGCTGCCCTCGTGATAGATCACGTTGCGGGGCGCGAATTCGCTGATCGCCAAGAAGCGGGGACGGTTTAAGAAGATGCCGCCATCGGAGCTGGGGCCGTTGCCGCGCACAAAAGCGCGCACGGGCAAGCGCGGGAAGTTGTAGCCCGGCAGGAATCCTTCGCTGGCGAGGTAGCGATAGGGATAGAAATCGCTGTCGCCTTGGCGTGAAGTCTGGTTGTTGTTGAGCAGATCGCGCTGGCGTTTGGCCTCTTGCTCGCGACGCTCGTACTCTTTGCGTTTGCTGAGCAGATCTTTGCTTGAGTCGCGGTGCTGGCTGGCTAAGCGGTCGGCCGCTTGGCGCATATCGCTGATCTCTTGCTCGGTGCGGCGATACAATTCGCGCCAGCGATCGAAGGCGCGATCGAATTCTTGGGGTGCGTTCTCTAGACAGTTCTTCAGCCAAGCGTTGTTGAACCAAGCGGCTTGCTCAAGAGCTTTGCTACTGGCATCGATCAGTTGGAGACAGCTCTGGTAGCAGCCGCTGCTATAGATATCGAAGCTGATGGCCGCTTGGATCTCGGGTTTGAGCGGATAGCCAGTGCGCTCCACGTCGAGTAGGTCGAGCATGCTGCGCAGGGTGGGCAGTCCGCTATAGCGCATCCAAGTAGCGTGCACATGGGCGCGCAGCAAGTCTTCATTGCCTAGCTCGATTTGGGGCGCGGCGACGACGCCAGCCACCATGTCGACAGGGCGCTGGAAGAAGTATTGGTCGTGGCCGCTGCCCATAGAGCAGTAGGTCACCACCATGGCGGCCTGGCCGCTGCGTCCGGCGCGCCCGCTGCGTTGGGCGTAGTTGGCGGGGGTGGGTGGCACATTGCGCAGGTGTACCATATTGAGATCGGAGATATCGATGCCCAGCTCCATGGTTGGCGAACAGAACATGACCTGTAGGTCGCCCTTGCGGAAGCGCTCTTCGCGCTTCTCGCGCTTCTCTTGCTCGACCTGGCCGGTATGTTCGCGCCCCTCTAGCTCGCGCAGGTTGCGTGCGGCCGAGCGGTAGAACTCGCGGAAGAAGTGGTTGACCGGACGGGGCTGAGGTTGAACGCCCGGGCGGTAACGGGCGCGGATCGGATCGATCGGCACGTAGTCGCTGTCGCATGCTTTCCAGAGCAGGACGTCGCGGCGGATCTGATAGCCCGCCGTTTTGCCCGAGGTGACTTGGGTGATCAGGTTGGCGGCTTGCAGGCTGCTGAGCAGGGCCTGTAACAGCTCGTCGTAGTGCTCTTCGCTGAGCTGCTGTTTGAGTTGGGGCCAGGTATTGGCCGAGCGCAGGTAACGCCCGATGGTGCCACGGGCCGCCAAGCTGCGCCCGTAGTTGGGCAGATCTTCATCGGAGGGCGCGTAGAAGATGCTTGCGCTGCGCAGGCGCTCATGGTCGTCGAACTTCCAGTGCTCGTTGAGCTGATCGTTGATGCGTTTAGTGAACTCGGGCTGTTTTTCGGGCTGTAAGAAGGGCGCATCGATCGCCAACTCGCGGCGCATATAGTTCAAGACGGTGCGGCTGACCTGCTCGCGCTGGCTCGGGCTGGCTTGGGCCAAAAGCGGGTGGCCTTGCCAGAACTGATCGTCTGCGCAGAGGTCGTTAAGGTCGAGATAGTCGATCTCAAGCAGGCCGCACTGCTCAAGGTTGGGTTGCGTGATGCGCCAACTGCGGCGCAGGTCTTCGTAAATGCGGTATTCGAGCAGATCAATGAAAGCTTGCTCGTTGCGACGGCGTGCGTTGCTAAAGCTGGCTACGTCGCGGGCATAACTCTCTTGGGGCAGGTCGATGGCTTTGAAGACCGCTTGAGGCATGCTGATGTAGTCGAGCGGTCGGTTAGGGTCGCTTTGCTGCACGGCTTGGTAGATCGCTGCTCGCAAAAGCGCGACACTGGCAAAGTCGTTGAAGTGCCCTGCCTGCAACGAGGCGTCTTGGCGGTTATCGGTGAAGCTGAGCAGCTTGGTGGCATCTTTGGGGTGCTGGGCGCGGCGCATCTCATTGATGGCGGCCACCGAGATCAAGGTGGTGGCGGTGCTACGCCCTTCGCTGCTGAGACCTGCCAGCTTGCTGAACTCGCGTTCGCGCTTGGTATAGACGACGCCGCAGTTTAGACAGGTGAGGAAGGGTGCGATCATAAACCACGCCTCGCTGCTCTGCTCGTCGGGGCGCTGGCTAACCTTGCCGAGTGGGTCGACCCAGAGTTGGCGCGGCACGTGGGGCTGGAATTCCTTTTTGAGGGTGACGTTGCGGCGCTTGAGGTTGTACCACGACTCGGGCAACTCATTGCTATTAGCCTCGCTGCTCCAGACATCCGTATCGATCAGCAGATAGCCTTCGAGCTGCTCTGAGTCTTGCTGCTTGTGGTAGTCGAGCGTGAGGCGCGGCATAAGGATTTGCTGCTTTTCGTTATAGGTGCAGAGGTAGTAGTGCTGGCCGCACTCGCGACAGAAGACCAGCGGCATCAGGATCTCTTGCTGCCCTTGGTTGCTGATGTAGTACTGGCCGTCGAGGCGAAGTTGGCGGCGCTCGTCGGCGCGCAGTGTGGCGCTGATCGAGCCGCCCTGCGAGATAAATTGGTGCAGCTTGAAGCTGAAGCCGTGCTTGCCCTCGGGCGTTCTGATCTGTGCGGCCAGCCGGAAGAAGTGCTCGATGGCTTGGAGGCAGTGTTGCAGCTCGAGTCCAGTCTCCTTGGCCAGTCGCTCGGCAGCTTGGGGCAGATTGATCGGTCGAGCGCGCTCGAGACGACCGTCCTGCTCTTGCAGGCTGAAGGTGTTTTCGATCCAGTGGGCGAGCGGGTGCTTGCTGAACTCTTCCCATGTCGGGCTGGTGGGCAGCGGCTGGCTGAGCACCTGACGCAGCTCGTCGGCGCTGTAGTGTTTCAGGCCGGAGGTGGTGCGGACGAGGGTCTCTTCGATGACCTGCTCGGCTGTGATCTCGACCCCGAAGATGGTGCTGGCGACCTCGGCCACGGCGCGGCGACGCCCTGCGCTATCGCCGCTGGCCATGGTGGCGCTGGTGCCAATGCAGAGCAGATCGGGGTTGCCGCTACGCTCGCGTAGACGGCGCATCAGCAGAGCTACATCTGCGCCTTGGCGCCCGCGATAGGTGTGCAGTTCGTCGAGAACTACGAAGGAGAGGTCGCTGGTCTCTCTATCGACGAAGGCGCGCTCTTCGGGGCGTGTCAACATCAGTTCGAGCATCACATAGTTAGTGAGCAGGATATGGGGCGGGTTGGCTTGGATCTCGCGCTTGGCCGCTTCGCCCTCTTGGCCAGTGTAGCGCGCGAAACGAATGGGCGGATTGGGCCCGTAGTTTTTGAAAAAGCGCTCGAGGGCCTCGACCTGCGAGTTGATCAGGGCGTTCATGGGGTAGACGATGATGGCCCGAACGCGGCCCTGCTCGGGATTGTGCTTGAGCACATGGTCAACGATCGGCAGCATGTAGGTTAGGCTCTTGCCCGAGCCTGTTCCGGTGGTAACGACGTAGTGTTTGCGCTCTTGGGCGTATTCGAGGGCAGTGCGCTGGTGGCGATAGAGCTGAAGCGGCTGGAGCGTGCCATTGCGCTCGGTCTGGAAGATGCGCGCACAGTCGGGATGCAAAACCTTGGCATCGACCAATTCGGCCACGTTTTCGGCCGGCTCGTAGGCTGGCGAAAGTTGGGCGAGCGGGGAAGGCCAGAACTTGCCGTTTTGCAGCTCATTTTCGATATAGTTGGCGATCGTTTGGTCGCGGATCTGAAGAAAGCTCTGGGTATAACAGGAGTAATCGCGAATGATCTGTTCGCGCAATGAGAATACGTCCATACAAACCTCGTTGATCGTTTTGTTGTTAGGCTGCGCGATCGTGCAAGTGTGTAAAGTATAGGCTACCAAAGCGTTATCACTTCTGTCAAGCTGTTAGGCCCGCTGGATCGTTCGATGAGGCTATAGGTCATTCGTTTGAATCGACCTGTTTTGAGCGAGCTTTGAGCAGGACGAGATAGACTCGTTTGGGCGGATAGGCTGTTTATAGCCGTAGGCGGACGCGCTAGAAGCTTTCTTTGCGGGAGAGACCACGCCGCCAGAGTTGTAAGCTTGGCAAGCAGATAGGCTATTATTTGTCAGTGATAGGTTCTGCTTATACAATCGACTAGAATGATTGGCGCAGCATACCAGAAAGGATGGCCGCGTGCGTATTCGAAGCTTCCTGCCAGCGTTTTTACTGTGCGTGTTGCTGTTAAGCAGTTGTAGTGGGCCTAGTCAAAACGTTTCTGAGCCTGTTCAAAGCGGCGCAGCGCCTACAGAGCGCGTTCCGACCGCGACCTTCTCGCCTTTGTCGCCGTTTATTCCCGCCGACCAAGGCACACCCTTGTATTCACGCGGCGAGCTGGTTGAGCAGTGGTCACTTTGGGCTGGGCCGCTTATGCAGAATGCTGCGCGCCAGCCAACCTGTGGTGCTTTGAATGCCAATGGCGATGTTTGGTTGCTTGCCGATAACTTTTTTGTAGCTGCCGAGCAGGGCGAGTGCCATATTCCGGCGGGAAGCTATCTTTTCTTCCCGATCATTATGTCGCAAAGCGCGTTCAAAGAACCTCAACAAGACTGCCCCGCTGGAGAGATGCGCGAGGAATATATGCATGTTCAACTGACGGATCTGTTTGCCATTGTTGACGACTTCTCGCTCGATAATCCCTTTGATTATCGCGCCTCTTCTTTGGAGTGTTACAGCCTTGATGGCGGCGTTCCTGATCTGGTTTCCGACGGTTATTGGGTCTTGTTAAAGCCACTAGAGCCAGGTGCACATCTGATTCGCACCGGTTATACGGCTCAAAACCAAGGCCAAGAAGCAAGTCAGCGTTATCGGATCATTGTCGACGAGTGACCACAAGAATAAAGGCGCTGAATGATGAGCGCTCACCAGCACTTCGAGTAGAATAGCGAAAGCCTTCTACTTTATATGTTGCGAAAAGACTGAAAAATGCTTGCCTAGAGGATATTTTGTTTGTGTTAAGTTCACTTCAATTGACCCTGCTTATTCTATTGATCACTTCCGGCTTCTTTGTATGGGGACGGATTCGCTCGGATCTGGTGGCTTTGTGTGCTCTGCTGGCCTTATTGCTCTTAAATATTCTCGAACCGAGCGAAGCTCTGGCGGGTTTTTCGAATTCGGTCGTGATCATGATGGTAGGCCTGTTTGTGGTGGGCGCGGCGATCTTTCGCACCGGGCTGGCCAAGATGATCAGCAGTAAGCTGCTGCGCTTGGCTGGCGCGAACGAAGACCTGCTTTTGATCGTGGTGATGCTTGCGACGGCTTTGGTTGGCACCTTTGTGAGCAATACTGGCACGGTTGCGGTGATGATTCCGATCGTTGTGAGCATGGCGGCCAGTGCGGGCATCAGCGCGCGGCGCTATTTGATGCCGCTGGCCTTTGCAAGCAGTATGGCCTCCTTCACCTTGATCAGTACCCCGCCCAACTTGGTGATTCAAGAGATTCTGGTTGAAGCTGGCTTCGAGCCGCTGGGCTTCTTTGCGTTCGCGCCGAGCGGTCTGGCGGGCCTGCTGTTCGGCATGCTGTTTCTGTTTTTTAGCAGCAAGCTGCTGGTGAAGCCAGAGGAACTCTCCAACGCCACTCGTCACAAGGGTCGCTCGATCACAGAGCTGGTCGAGGAGTATAACCTGCGCAACCAGTCGTATAAGCTGCGGGTTCCGAGCGAATCGACCTTGGTTGGCCAGACTCTGGCCGAGTTGCAGATCCCAGCTCGCTATGAAGTGACGATCGGCAAGATTGTAAAGCAGCAGCCGCGCTCGATCTTCGCACGCGGCAACGAGCTTTCGCCCGGGCCGAAGGTGCGGATCGAAGAGGGCGATCTGTTTTATTGCTACGGCGAGGAGCAACATATTCAGCGCTTTATCGCCGACTATCAATTGGTGTTGGAGAAGCACCGTCAGCTCTCGACCAATATGCAGGAGTTCGGGTATGCTGAAGTGTTTGTGATGCCGAACTCAAGTTTGGTCAACCGTAGCATCGCCGAGATACGGTTTCGCGAGAAGTATCAGGTGATGGTGCTGGGCATTCAGCGGCAGAATGAGTATCTGTCGCATATTATCAAAGATATTCCGCTGCGAGCCGGCGATGCGATGTTGATTCACGGCAAGTGGGAGGATATCGCTAAGTTGGCCGATCAGCAACACGACATGGTGTTGGTGGGGCAGCCTTTGAACGAGGCGGCCAAGGTGACGCTCGATCAGAAAGCGCCGATTGCGGGCGTGATTATGCTGGTTATGGTTTTGGCGATGGCCTTTAACGTGGTGGCGGCGGTGACGGCGGTGCTGCTGGCGGCTGTGGCGATGCTGCTGACGGGCTGTTTGCGCAATATGGAAGAGGCTTATAGCAGTATCAACTGGGAGAGCGTGGTGCTGATCGGGGCTATGCTGCCGATGTCGACCGCGTTTGAGAAGACGGGAGCGGCCGGACTGATCTCCGATCTGTTGGTAGCTCAGCTGGGTGGCTCAAGCCCGTACCTTTTGTTGGCGGGGGTCTATTTCGCGACTTCGACGCTGACGATCTTTGTGAGCAATACGGCGACGGCGGTGCTGTTCGCGCCGATCGCGTTGCAGGCTGCCCTGAGCGCGGGTGTCAGTCCTTATCCTTTTCTGTTCGCGGTGGCGGTTGGGGCTAGTATGTGTTTCGCCTCGCCTTTTTCGACTCCGCCCAATGCGTTGGTGATGAATGCCGGGCGCTATAGCTTCTTTGAATATGTCAAGATCGGCCTGCCCTTGCAGATTTCGATGGGGATTTTGATGGTGTTCTTCCTGCCGATGGTCTATCCTTTTTAGTTCACTACAGAGGCTTTTTTATTCACTACAGAGGCTTTTTTATTCACCACAGAGGCACTGAGGCACAGAGTCTTTTAGAGATTAGATTGATATATTTGCGAATGCGGTGAAGTTTGCTCGTAAGCATGTGATGCTTGAAGCTCCGAATTCATTCTCTTTATCTCTCAGTGCCTTAGTGTCTCAGTGGTAAAACCTGTCTCGGTGTCTCAGTATCTCAGTAGTAGGTAATTAATTCACCACAGAGGCTTTTTTATTCACCACTGAGGCTTTTTTGTTCACCACTGAGGCACTGAGGCACAGAGTATTTTAGAGAGTAGATTGATATATTTACGAATGCGGTGGAGTT
>ERZ777003.2312-NODE-2312-length-22801-cov-6.573332_pt1 | contig 22801 bp, 21 predicted proteins | sample MGYA00374956_ERZ777003 | MGnify/ENA primary metagenome ERZ777003 (study PRJEB29302, sample SAMN06268252) | bioreactor metagenome | isolation source: Joint BioEnergy Institute, California, USA | place: USA:Joint BioEnergy Institute, California, USA | collected... | reverse complement strand
TCGCCTGCCGTGGCGCGCCGCCCGGCCCGCGCGGCTCGGCGGGCAGCGTGATCGAGATCCTGCCCGCGGCGGGCGACCACGCGGCGGAGACGGCGGTGGGCCAGGTGCTGCTGGTCGGTAGCGAGCCGCCTCCGCTGCCACCCCGGTCCGGACGCTCCGGCGCCGCCCAGGAGGCGCCGCCCCTGCCGCCCGCGCGGCCGGCCATGCCCGACACGCTCGCGATGGACCCGAACGGAAGGCGGCTGTGGATCGGCACGAATCACGGCGGGCTGGTCGGGCGCCAGGCGGATGCGCTCTACGCCTGCACTATCGAGGGCCCATCGCGCGGCCAGGCGCTGCCGATCTATGCGGCGCCGCGTGCGGCGGCGATCGGCGGTGTTGCGGTCAGCCCCGACGGCACGGCACTGTTCACCGTGGCGCGGCGCCCGGGCGCGGAGCCGGGCGCGAGCTTCGAGCGGCCGGGCACGCGCTGGCCGGCCTTCGATCCGGCGGTCCCGCCGCGCACCGCGCTCCTGTCGCTGACGCGGCGCGGCGGCGGGGTGGTCGGCGGGTAGGGTGCCGCCGCCCGGCGGACAGGGCGCGATGCGATGGCGCTTCGTCGAACCGCTGCACGAAGTGATGTCCCCGGCCACCTGACGCGCCCTAGCATCGGCGCTGCCCCTGCAACCGCTTCGAAGGGACAGCAAGAGGCCATGTCCGAGCCGATTGCGTCGCACGCGGAAGGGATCGAGATCGAGGACATCGGCAGCAATCCGAACCCCGCTCGCCCGATCGGGGAGGTGATCGCCGCGCGGTACGGCCGCCGCGCGCTGCTCGGCGCCGGCGCGGCGGCGGCGGCGCTGGCGGCCAGCGGGACCGCAGGGGCGCAGCCGCAGGCACCGCAGCGCCCCGCGCACAGCAGTGGCAACACGCCGGATGGCGGCCCCTCGACCCTCACCTTCCCCGAGCTGCGCCATCAGCTCGCCCAGGGCGATGCCGTGGCGGAGGGGTACGAGATCCAGCTCCTGATCCGCTGGGGCGATCCCATTCTCGCCGATGCGCCGGAATTCGATGTCGCGCGCCAGACGGCCGCGGCGCAGGCGCGGCAATTCGGCTACAACTGCGACTACCTCGACTTCTTCCCGCTGCCGCGGGGCTCGCGCAGCGCCGACCACGGGCTGCTGTGGTCGAACCACGAGTACACCAACACCAATCTGATGTTCCCCGGCCTCGGCGCCGGCCGCGCCGCCCGCTCGCGCACCAATGCCGAGCAGGTGGCGGTGGAGATCGCCGCGCATGGCGGCAGCATCGTCGAGGTGCGGCGCGGGTCGGACGGGCGCTGGCGCTACGTAAGGGAGAGTCGGTTCAACCGCCGCATCACCGGCGAGACGCCGATGCGCATTTCCGGCCCCGCGGCCGGGCACCCGCGCCTGCGCACCAAGGCCGACCCGACCGGGACGCGGGTGCTCGGCATGCTCAACAACTGCGCGGGCGGGCGCACACCCTGGGGCACGGTGCTGACGGCGGAGGAGAACATCAACCTCTACTTCGGCGGCGAGGCTGCTGCGAACGGCCCGCAGCGCGACCACTACCGCCGCTACGGCATCCTGCGCGAGGCGGTCTATGGCTGGGGTCGCTTCGTGGACCGCTTCGACCTCGACAAGGAACCGAACGAGCCGAACCGCTTCGGCTGGATCGTCGAGATCGACCCCTACGACCCGGAGAGCGTGCCGGTGAAGCGCACCGCGCTTGGCCGCTTCAAGCACGAATGCTGCACCATGGCGCTCTGCCCCGACGGGCGCGTCGCCTTCTACAGCGGCGACGACGAACGCTTCGAGTACATCTACAAATTCGTCACCGCGCGGCCGTGGAACTCGGATGATCAGGCGGCGAACCGCGACCTGCTCGACGAGGGGACGCTCTACGTCGGGCGCTTCGACGACGACGGGACGGCGGTGTGGCTGCCGCTGGTGCACGGCCATGGGCCGCTGACCGAGGCGAATGGCTTCCACTCCCAGGCCGATGTGGTGATCGAGGCGCGGCGCGCGGCGGACCTGCTCGGCGCCACGCCGATGGACCGGCCGGAGGATGTCGAGGCGAACCCGGTGACGGGGCGCGTCTATGCGATGCTGACCAACAATTCGCGCCGCACCGCGCAGCAGGCGCGCGGGGCCAATCCGCGCGCGAACAACATCCACGGCCATGTGCTGGAGATCATCCCGCCGATGGTGCAGGGCCGGCCGGACCACGCGGCGACGGAGATGCGCTGGGAGCTGTTCCTGGTCGCCGGCGCGCCGGGCTTCGACGCCGGGGCGCGCTACCACCGCGCGACGAGCGCGAATGGCTGGCTCTCCTGCCCGGACAACTGCACCTTCGACAGCAAGGGCCGCATCTGGATCGCGACCGACGGGTCGCCGGAGACCTCGGGGGTGGCGGACGGGCTCTATGCCGCCGACACCACGGGCCGCGGCCGGGCGCTGACGCGGCTGTTCTACCAGGCGCCGACCGGCGCCGAGGTGTGCGGCCCCTGCTTCACGCCGGACGAGCGCACGATCTTCCTCGCGATCCAGCATCCGGGCGAGGAGCCGGGCAGCACCTTCGAGCGGCCCTTGACGCGCTGGCCCGACTTCCGCGAGGGCGTGCCGCCGCGGCCGAGCGTGATCGCGATCGTGAAGAAGGACGGCGGAGTGATCGGGACCTAGGCGGTCTCCGCCTCGCCGATCTCCAGCACCAGGCCGTCCCGGCCGGGCTCGACGCCGGGCGGCAGCGTCCGGCGCAGCGTGGCGTAGTCGAGGTCGTGGCTCATATGCGTCAGCACCGTGCGGCGCGGGCGCAGCGCCTCGACCCAGCCGAGGACGGTGGGGAGGTCGGCATGCACCTTGTGCGGGCCGCGCTGGAAGCAGCCGACGATCCAGGTGTCGAGGCCGCGCAGCGCCTCCAGCGTCTCGGGCGGGAAGCGGACGACGTCGGTGGAGTAGGCGAAGCCACCGGCGCGCAGGCCGAGCGTCTCCATCACCTCGTGGTCCTGGCGCAGCAGGCGCAGCGGGATGCCGGCAACGGTCAGGGCATCGCCGGGCCGCACCGGGACCGGCTCGAGGCAGGGGCGGTAGAAGCCGGGGGTGGGGGGCAGGAAGGCGTAGTCGAAGCGCCGGCGCAGCTCCGCGAGCGTCTCCGCCGTGGCGATGGCGGGCAGGGGCCTGCCGGTGAGCCGGTTGATCGTGCGCAGTTCGTCAATGCCCATGATGTGGTCGGCATGGGCGTGGGTGAACAGCACCGCATCGATGCGGCCGATGCCGGCGGCGAGGAGCTGCGCGCGCAGATCGGGGCCTGCGTCCACCAACAGGCGCCCGCCATCGGCACCGCTCTCGATCACCACGCTCGAGCGCGTGCGGCGGTTGGCCGGCTCGGTGGGGTCGCAATCGCCCCAGTCGCCGTGCCCGTCCGGCCCGCCGAGGGTCGGCACCCCGCCGGAGGGGCCGCAGCCGAGGAGCGTGACCTTCAGGCGAGGCACGGCCGCCAGCCGCTCACGCAGCCTTCTTGAAGAGGCGGCGGAAATTGCGCGTCGTCAGGTCGGCGAGCGCGGCGCTCTCCAGGCCCCGCACCTCGGCGAGCACCTTGGCGGTGTGGGCCACATAGGCGGGCTCGCAGCGCTTGCCGCGCAGCGGCACGGGGGCGAGGTAGGGCGCATCCGTCTCGACCAGCAGGCGCTCGGCGGGAAGGTCGCGGGCGATGGCGCGGATCTCCTCGCTCTTCGGGAAGGTCAGGATGCCGGAGAAGGAGATGTAGGCGCCCATGGCCACCGCCTCCTCGGCGAGCTGCCGCGTCGAGCTGAAGCAGTGGAGGAGGAAGTCGAAGGCGCCGCCTTCCTCGCGCTCCTCACGCAGGATGCGGAGGATGTCGTCATCCGCCTGGCGGGCGTGGATGGCGAGCGGCAGGCCGGCGAGGCGCGCGGCACGGATGTGGCGCCGGAAGCTCTCCTGCTGCACCGGGCGCGGCGACTTGTCGTAGAAGTAGTCGAGCCCGCTCTCGCCGATGCCGATGATGCGCGGGTGGTCGGCGAGGGCGGCGATCTCCTCCGGCGTCGGCAGGGGATCGTACTCGCCCGCGTTGTGCGGATGGATGCCGACCGTTCCCCAGACGGAGGGGAAGCGCTCGGCGAGGGCCTTCACCTTCGCGGCCTGGGGGATGCGGGTGCCGATCGTGACCATCTCGGCCACGCCGGCCTCGTGGGCGCGGGCGATGACGTCCTCGATTTCCGCCTCGACGTAGTAATCGAGGTGGCAATGGCTGTCGATCAACATGCGATGGCCTAGGCGGGCGGGTCCTGGATCTTCTGGAATAGCGGCGCCGGCGGCGGCAGGGCGATGCCGCCCGGCAGCGGCGTGGCGAGCGCGGCGAGGCTGCGCGCCTCCGCCGGGACGCCGAGCTGGTCGAGCATCCGCGACATGGTGTCGGGCATGAAGGGCTGCAACACCGTGGCGAGCACGCGCATCGCGTCGTGCAGGGTGCGCAGCACGGCAGCCATCCGCGCGGGGTCGGTCTTGCGCAGCGCCCAGGGCTTCTCGCGGTCGATCCACGCATTGCCGAGGCGCACCACGGTCCAGACCTGCTCCAGCGCCTCGTGGAAGGCCTGGCGGTCGAGCAGGGCGCGCAGCCGGTCGGGCAGGGCCGCGGCGGCGTCGAGGAGCTCGCGGTCGGAGTCCGTGGGCGGCGTGCGCTCCGGCAGGCGGGCGTCGCAATTGCGCTGGATCAGGCTCAGCGTGCGCTGGGCGAGGTTGCCGAGGTCGTTGGCGAGCTCGTTGTTGAGCCGCGCGATCAGGGCGCGGCGGGAGAAGTCGCCGTCCTGGCCGAAGGGCACCTCGCGCAGCAGGAAGTAGCGCACCGGGTCGAGGCCGTAGGTCTCGACCAGCGCCAGCGGATCGATGACGTTGCCGAGCGACTTCGAGATCTTCTGCCCCTCGTTGGTCCACCAGCCATGGGCGAAGACGCGCCGCGGCGGCGGGAGCCCGGCGGCCATCAGGAAGGCCGGCCAGTAGATCGCGTGGAAGCGCAGGATGTCCTTGCCGACGAAATGCACATCCGCCGGCCAGAAGCGCCAGAGCGGCGCGCTGGTGTCGGGGTAGCCGACGGCGGTGATGTAGTTCGTCAGCGCATCCAGCCAGACATACATCACATGCTTCGGGTCGCCCGGCACCGGCACGCCCCAGCGGAAGCTGGTCCGGCTGATCGAGAGGTCCTGCAGGCCCGCCTTGACGAAGCTGATCACCTCGTTGCGGCGGCCGGGCGGCAGGATGAAGTCCGGGTTCTCGTCGTAGAACTTCAGCAGCCGCTCGCCCCAGGCGGAGAGGCGGAAGAAGTAGGAGGGCTCGCGCACCCACTCGACCGGCGCGCCGGAGGGGGCGAAACGCTGGCCGTCGCGCTCCGTGATCTCGTCCGGGCCGTAGAAGGCCTCGTCGCGCACCGCGTACCAGCCCTCGTAGTGGCCGAGATAGATCTCGCCGCGGCGCGCGAGCTCCTCCCACAGCGCCGTGCAGGCGCGCTTGTGGCGCTCTTCCGTGGTGCGGATGAAGTCGTCGTTGGAGAAGTTCATCCGCCGCGCGAGGTCGCGGAAATGCTGGCTCACCTGATCGGTGAAGGACTGCGGGTCCATGCCCGCTTCCTGCGCCGCCTTCTCGACCTTCTGGCCGTGCTCGTCGGTGCCGGTGAGGAAGAACACCTCCCGCCCGTCGAGCCGGTACCAGCGCGCCAGCACGTCGGTGGCGAGGCTGGTGTAGGCGTGGCCGATGTGCGGCCGGTCGTTGACGTAGTAGATCGGCGTCGTGAGGTAGATTCGCCGGGCGTCGCCCTCGGCCATCGGTCTCGCCCTTCGTTCGCTTGCGTGCGTGCTTGCGGTCGCGCTCAGCCGCGCCCAGGCGCGGCGAGCCAGCCCAGCCCGGTCAGGACCGCCTGTCTGCGGTCTAGGTTGAGTGCGTCCGTCTCCGCCGCGAGGCGGCCGAGCCTATCCCACAGCGCGGACCACTCGGCAAGCGGACGACGCGCGACCCAGGCGGGCGCCGCGGCGGCGTCGCGCGCGGCGAGGCGCGTCGCGGCCGCGATCGCCTGGCGGAGCAGGGAGAAGAAGGTCAGGAAGGCCGTCGTGTCGTTCCCCGCGGCGAGGCGGTCGGCGACCGCATGGGCCTGGCGCGGATCGGGGCGGAGGAGCCCGGCGAGCACCTCCTCCACCAGGGCCTGAAGCGCGAGGCCGCCCTCCTCCGCCAGGGCCAGGGCGCGGCCGGGCGAGCCGCCGGCGAGGCGGGCAAGGTCCCGCCGCTCCGCTTCGGGCATGTCCGGCAGCCAGCGCCCGAGCAGCGGCAGCAGCGCGGCATCCTCCAGCGGGAAGAGGTCGAGCCGGCGGCAGCGGCTGCGGATCGTGGGCAGGAGCCGCCCGGGGGCGGCGGTGACGACGAGCAGCACGGCGCGCGGCGGCGGCTCCTCCAGGATCTTGAGGAGCGCGTTGGCGGCCGGGGCGGCCATGGTCTCCGCGCCGTCTATGATCACGACGCGCCAGCCCCCCTCGGCGGCGGTGAGCGCCATGAAGGAGGGGATCAGCCGCGCCGCGTCCACGTTGATCACATCGGCGCGCTTGCGGCTGCCCTGAAGGGTGCCGGGCTCGATGGCGAGCAGGTCGGCATGGGCGCCGGCGGCGACGCGGCGGAAGACGGGGTGGCGCGGGTCCAGGGCGAGCGGCGCGGCACCGCCGCCGGGCGAAGGCGGCGCGCCGGCGAGCAGCCAGCGCGCGAAGCGGTAGGCGAGCGTCGCCTTGCCCACCCCGGGCGGGCCGGCGAGCAGCCAGGCATGGTGCAGGCGGCCCGACCGCGCGGCCTCCTCCAGCGCCCGCGCGGCGTGGTCGTGGCCGACGAGGTCGGGGTTGGCGCGCGGCTCGAGCGGCGGCAGGTCGCTCATGGCGGCAGGGGGGCGCCGAGGCGCGCGCGGACCAGGGCGCGGAGATCGTCCGCGACCGCATCCACCGGGCGTGCGGCGTCCACCAGGACGCAGCGGGCCGGTTCGGCCTCCGCGATGGCGCGGAAGCCGGCGCGGATGCGGGCGTGGAATTCGAGGCCGAGGCGCTCGTAGCGGGTCGCGGCCTCGGCGCGGGCGCGGGCGCGGGCCATCCCCGTCTCCGGCGGCAGGTCGAGGACCAGGGTGAGGTCGGGGGCGAGGCCGTCGAGGGTCAGCGCCGCCAGCGCGTCGAACACGGCGCGCGGAAGGCCCTGGCCGAAGCCCTGATAGGCGAGCGTGGAATCGGCGAAGCGGTCGCACACGACCCACATCCCGGCGTCGAGCGCCGGGCGGATGGTCCGCGTCAGGTGCTCGCGCCGGGCGGCGAAGTGGAGCATCGCCTCGGCGACCGGGTCCCAGCCGGTGCCGCCGCCGAGGAGGAGGGCGCGGATCGCCTCGGCGCCGGGCGCGCCTCCCGGCTCGCGCGTGCGCAGCACCGGCACCCCGGCGGCGGCGAGCGCAGCGGCGAGGCGCCGGGCCTGGGTGGACTTCCCGGCCCCCTCGCCGCCTTCGAGAGTGATGAAGCGCGCGCGCGGCGGCGCGCGGTGGGTCGCTGCTGGTTCGCTCACCGGCGCGAAGCTACCGCCGACGCGCCTCCGCCGCCATGCCGCGGCCCGGTCGCGCGGCGCGGGACGGCGGCCGGCTCACGCCCCGAAGATCCAGTGCCCGATCACCGCCGGGATGCGCGTCACGATGCCGAGCCGCGGCACGTCCGCCCCGGCGATCAGCGGCAGCGTCATGGGCGGGACGCCCTGGCCCGACACCTCCATCCGGCCGAGCTCCTGCCCCCGTGCGACCGGCGCCGGGACCGGCGCCTCGTAGCTCACTCGCACCTGGAGGCTGCGCCGCCACTGGCGCGGCAGGGTCAGCACCATGTCGCGGCCGCCGACCAGCGGCACGGTGCGCCGCTCGCCGAGCCAGACCGGCACCTCCTCCACCGTGTCCGAGGCGCGGAACAGCACCACGTTCTCGAACTCGCGGAAGCCCCACTCCATCAGCCGCTCCGTCTCCTCGCTGCGGGCGCGGATGGAGGGAAGGCCGTTGACGACGAGGATCAGCCGGCGCTCGCCGCGCTTCGCGGTGCCGGTCAGCCCGTAGCCCGCCTCCTCGGTGTGGCCGGTCTTCAGGCCGTCCGCGCCGGCGACGCGGGCGAGGAGCGGGTTGCGGTTGTCCTGGCTGATGCCGTTGTAGGTGAAGCTGCGCTCGTTGTAGTAGCGGTAGTACTCCGGGAAGTCGGTGATGATGCGCCGCGCGAGGATGGTGAGGTCGCGCGCCGTCATCCGGTGCTCCGGATCGGGCCAGCCGGTGGCGTTGCGGAAGGTGCTGTTCCGCAGGCCCATGCGCTGGCCGTACTCGTTCAGCAGCTCGGCGAATTGCTGCTCGGAGCCGCTGATCGCCTCGGCGAGGACGACGCAGGCGTCGTTGCCGGACTGCACGACGACGCCGCGGATCAGGTCCTCGACCTTCACCTGCGTGCCGACCTGGACGAACATCTTGGAGCCGCCCATGCGCCAGGCGCGCTCGCTCACCGGCAGTTCCTGGTCGAGGCGCAGGCGGCCCTGCTTCAGCAGGTCGAAGACCACGTACATGGTCATCAGCTTCGACATGGAGCTCGGCGGCATCCGCTCGTCGGCGTTCTTCTCGAGCAGCACCGCGCCGGTGTCGAAGTCCACCAGGATGGCCTGGCGCGCCAGGGTGTCGAGGTTGCCGAGCGGGGTCGAGGCCGGCGAGCCCTGCGGCGCCGGCGCGCGGCTGCCGCGGCCGCCGGCCTGGCGGCGCTGGTGCGCTTGCGCGGCGGCGTCCTTGGGCGAGAGCGCGGCGGTGCCTGCGGCGAAGGCCGCGGCGGTGCCGCTCAGCAGCAGGCGGCGTGCAAGCAGCATGGCGGGATCCCCCTCATCCAGGACGCCGGCGATCCGTCCGGCCGCGGCACGGTCCCCCTCCGCGCGGCGGCGCCTACCGGACGGACGGGTCGTCCACCAGGATGCGCGCCCCGGATACGCCAGAGGCGAGCACCTGCTCAAGCACTCGATCGGCCTCCGCGACGGTCGCGAGCGGTCCGATGCGGACCCGGAACTGCTGCTGCCGTCCCTGGCCGACGCCTTCGACCCGGGCGCCGAGGCGCGCGAGGCGAAGTGCCTGCTGCGTCGCGAACTCGCGGCGGGAGAAGGTTCCGGCCTGGACGAACAAGGCCCCGCCGGGCGCCGGCGCCCCCTGCTCCACGCGCTCGGGGAAGGGGGGCGGCGGCGCGGCCGTGGGGCTCGCCGCCTCGGAGGTGCGCGGCGTCAGGCCCGGCGCCGGGCTTGCCGATTCGGAGGCCACGGCGGCACGGGCGCCAGGTGGGGGCGGCAGTGCCTCGGCGGCGACCACGCCGCGCGGTGCCGCGGCGACGACGATCGGCGGCGGATCGGCGGGATCGACGCGGCCCGAGGCGCGCAACGCCTCGGCCAGCGCGTGGCTCTCCTCCGGCGCCACCGCGATGCGCACGCGCGCGGTCCCGCCGGGTGGGACGCCGAGCAATTCGGCGGCGCGGCGCGAGAGCTCGACCACCCGCCCGGGATGGGCCGGGCCGCGGTCGTTGGCGCGCAGCAGCAGGCTGCGGCCGTTCTCGAGGTTGGTCACGCGCAGTGCCACGGGGAGCTGGAGCGTGCGGTGCGCGGCGGAGGCGCGGTTCGGATCGTGGATCTCTCCGTTCGCGGTCACGCGCCCGGCGCGCCTGTCGGGCGCGACGGCGGCGAGGCCGGTCTCGACCAGGGAGAGGTCCTCGCGCGGATAGTACCAGGTGCCGCCGAGCGTGTAGGGCGCACCCACGAGGTAGCGCGCCGCCGGCGTCGCGGGCGCCGTGCAGCCGGCGGCGGACAGGGCGAGCAGCAGCGCGGATGCCGGCCCGGCCGTCGCCCTTATCGCCCGCCGATGGTGGCGCGTCGCGCGTTCCTCCTCGCGCGGCGGGAGGGCCGTCATGCCCGTGCGATGCGGTCCGAGAGAAGGCCGACCGCCAGGCCGTAATTCACCGGCGAATTGTAGCGGCGGATGACGCGCAGGTTGTGATGACCGAGGAAGACCTGGCCGTTGCCACGGTTGGGCAGGACGACCGTGGCCTCCAGCTCGCCCGGCGCGAGCGGCCCTCCGTCGGCGCGGCGGAAGCCCATGCGGGCGAAGTCGCGCAGCGGGCGGCGGCTCTCGGTGTCGGCGCGCTCCGGCGAGAAGCCCGGCGGCGGGACGACCTCATGGCCCCAGGGCTCGCCCTCGCGCCAGCCGTGGCGGCGGAAGTAGTTGGCGATCGAGGCGAGCGCGTCGGCGCGGCTGTCCCAGATGTCGCGCCGCCCGTCGCCGTCGAAATCCACGGCGAGGCGCTCGAAATTCGACGGCATGAATTGTGGCTGGCCCATCGCGCCGGCCCAGGAGCCCCTCATGCGCTCGGGCGCGACATGGCCGTGGTCGAGGATGCGCAGGGCGGCGAGCAGCTCCTGGCGGAAGTAGCTGGCGCGGCGGCCCTCCCAGGCGAGGGTGGCGAGCGCCTCGATCACGCCGAAGCCGCCGGTGTTGGTGCCGTAGTTCGTCTCGACGCCCCAGATCGCGACGACCACCTGCGGGTCCACGCCGTACTGGGCGCGGATGCGGCGCAGCAAGGCGGCGTTCTCCGCGTAATGGCGGCGGCCGTTCTGGATCCGCGCTGGGGTGAGCATGATGCGGTCGCGGTATTCCTCCCAGCTCAGCACGGTGTCGGCCTGGCGCCGGTCGAGCTCGATCACGCGCCGGTTGGGGCGGAGCCCGGCGAAGGCGCGGTTGAGCGTGGCCTGGGAGACCCCGGCGCGGCGCGCCTCCGCCCGCACGCCGACGACGAAGCGGTCGAAGTCCTGCGCGGCGACGGGTTCGGGCACCGCCGGGGGCATCTCCGGCGGAGGCGCGGCAGGTGCCGCCGGCACCCTGGCGGCGACGGGCGTGGCATCGGCGCCGCAGCCCGAAACGAGGCCGCAGACGCCGCCGAGGAGAAGGAGTCGCCGGGTTGTCATGACGCAACAGGTGCCATGAGGTGTCCGCAACCGCAACGCGAAGCGGAACTTGTTCCGCCGGTGGCGCGTCGGCCTGCGGGCCGGCCCTTGTCGCGACGGGCGGGGCGGTTGCGTCCGACCGGACGGCCGGGATTCCGCCGCTCGCGCGCTCCTTTTTCCGGTCCGGCTTCCGCCGGGGCGCCTCGGTGTTAATCTGGCGCCGCGTTTTGAGAGGGATGTCCGCCATGGCCGCCGCCAGCCCTGCCGCCGCCGCGCCCGTCACCCGGGAGCTCGCCGCTTTCGTCGCCGGCCTCCAGGCCGACCGGCTGTCGCCGGAGCTGCGTGAGCGCACGCGCTTCCTGGTGCTCGACCTGGTGGGGAACATCGTGCGTGGGCGCCACGACGCGGAGAGCACGGCGCCGCTCCTGGCCGCGGCGCGCGCGCTCGGCTTCGGCGCGGGATCGTCGGCGGTGTTCGGCGATTCGGCGCGCTACACCCCGGCCGGGGCGGCGCTGCTGAACGGCGCGCTCGCGCACAGCCTCGACTTCGACGACACCCACGCCGCGGGCAGCCTGCATCCCGGCGCGCCGGTGATCCCTGCGGCGCTCGCCGCGGCGGAGATGGCGGGGGCGGATGGCCGCACGGTGCTCGTGGGGATCGTCGCAGGCTACGAGGTGACCTGCCGCCTGGCGCTGGCGCTGCCCGCGGGCGACCACTACGACCGCGGCTACCACCCGACCGCGACCTGCGGCGCCTTCGGCGCGGCCGCCGCGGCGGCGCGGGTGTTCGGGCTGGACGCGGAGCGGGTGGAGCACGCCTTCGGCATCGCGCTGTCGCAGGCGGCGGGCTCGCTGCAATTCCTCGCCAACGGCGCCTGGACGAAGCGTTTCCAGGTGGGCTGGAGCGCGACCAATGGCCTCGTCGCCGCGACGCTGGCGCGCGAGGGCTTCCGCGGCGCCTCCGAGGCGCTGGAGGGCAAGGCCGGGTTCCTGCGCGCCTATGCGCCGAACCCGGTGCCGGAGCGCGCGCTGCAGGGGCTCGGCAGCGAGTGGGAGCTGATGAACACGGCGGTGAAGCCCTACCCCTCCTGCCGCTACGGCCATGCAAGTGTGGACGCGGCGCTGGCGCTGCGTGCCGAGCACGGGCTGAAGGCCGAGGAGATCGAGGCCGTCACCGTCGGCCTGCCGGCCAAGGGGATGCTGCTGATCGGCGCGCCGCTCGACTACAAGCGCAATCCGCAGAACGTGGTGGACGGGCAGTTCAGCGGGCCGTTCGTCGTCGCCTGCGCGCTGGCGCGCGGGCATTTCGGCTGGGACAGCTACGCCTGGCTGCAGGACGCCGACATCCGCCGGCTCATGGCGCTGACGGTCTGCGAGCAGGATCCCGAGATCGAGGCGGAATTCCCGGCGAACATGTCGGGCAAGGTGACGCTGCGCGCGCGCGGCGGGCAGGAGTTCGTCCGCAAGGTGGTGGTGCCGAAGGGCGAGCCGGCCAACTTCCTGACGGAGGCGGAGCTGCGGGCGAAATTCCATGGTCTGTGCGATGCGGTGCTCGGCAAGGAGCGCGCGGCGCAGCTCGCCGACGCGGTGCTGGAGCTGGAGCGCGCGGCGGACGTGAACGGGATGATGCGCCTCGGCGCGCCGCTGATGTCGGCGCGTCTGGCGGGCGAGTAGGGAGGCGCCGCGGCCTCTGCGGATGGGTGGCCGAGTGGTTTAAGGCACCGGTCTTGAAAACCGGCGTGGGCGCGAGCCCACCGTGGGTTCGAATCCCACCCCATCCGCCACCAATGCACCCTGCGACCTCCGGTACCGTCCCACAAAGTTCCGATTTTCGGTGTTCTCCGTTCTCACGTGACCCTCGCGGACCCGTGTGGTCCCTGGGTGTCCTGCGGTTTGCCGGCATAGATTCCGGGGTCATGCCCCGGAGGACCGGGTATCGGGGAAGGCGAGCGCGGGTGCTCACTGACGCCGGGCCTCGGGGTCACCCAGAGCAGGTCCACCCTGGTGCGCCTCGAGATAATGTTCGGGCACGTCACGGTCTTCGCTTTCCTGTATTGGGCAACCTCGATCTCTTCCCGCCCGAGGAGTGCTGGCGGTTGGCGACACGTGCGGCCCCGTAGGCGGGGCCCGCGAATGAGGCGAACGCGGCGGAGGACAGGGCTCGCGCGGAGAGGTGGAATCGCTTGGTGCGGGCGTGGCTGCCCAGGACAACGCCGTCGTCGAGGCAGCCTGCCAAGCCTGGAACGCCCTCCACTCAGGACCGCCGCCGCTCCCTCGCCAGCGATCCCTGCCCCGAGAAAGTCGGGATTCGGGCTGGCCGACATCGCTCCGGCGAGGCAGCACCAACCTGGCAATTCCTCCCAAGCGACGGGCCCGCTTTGGGCCAGCCATGTCGCGGCCTGGCGCTCTTGACACCGGCGCGAGAGGCCGCGGAAGCTCGGTGCGTGGACGCGCTGCGGGCGCTCTGCGGCGTGCCGCCTGGGGTGAGGAAGATCCGGGAAATGAGCGGCTTGCGGTCCATCGTCTTCGCCGTCCTGGCGGTCGCCACGCTTGCGGGCGGGGCGGCGATCGCCCAGGAGGGCGACCATCCGCGCGACCGGCCGATGGTGGTGGGCTCCGACTTCGGCATCGCGCCCTGGATGGTGCGCGGCCCCGCCGGGCCCGAGGGCTTCGGCGTTGACCTGATGCACGAGATCGCGCGCCGCCTCGGCCGGCCCGGCGTCGAGATCGTGGACGTCAACTTCTCCGGCCTGTTCGCGGCGCTGTTCGCCAAGCGGTTCGAGTTCACCGCCAATCCGCTCAACATCACCGAGGAGCGGGCGCAGCGCATGCTCTACACGGAGCCCTTCTTCGCCACCGGCAACGGCTTCATCACCCGCCGTCAGGACCGGATGGAGCGCCTGGAGGACCTGCGCGGCAAGGCGGTGGCGGTGAATCGCGGCACCATCAGCGACACCTGGGCCACCGCGAACGCCGAGCGCTACGGCTTCGAGGTGCAGCGCTACGACACCTTCCCCGACAGCGTGCAGGCGGTGCTGACGCGGCGCGCCTTCGCCGCGATCAACGAGATCCCGACCGCGATGTACGCCGCCAGCCAGAACCGGCAGATCCACGTCGCCTTCCGCGACTACACCGGCCGCAATTTCGGCATCGCCTTCCGCCTCGACGACCGCGAGTACCGCAACCGGGTGGAGGAGGCGATCGAGTGCATGAAGCTCGACGGCACGCTCGCCCGGCTGCACGAGAAGTGGTACGGCGGCCCGCCCGAGCCGGGTTCCTCGATGACGCAGGTCTTCCCGGGCTACGGCCCGCCCGGCCTGAACGGCTACGACCCGACCGAGCACACGCCGCGCTGCAATTAGCGCCGCCGATAGGCCGGCGCCGCGGCGGATGGAGCGCTTCGCCGAGTATTACCTGAACGCCGAGGTGCTGGCGACCTACGGGCCCGGGATCGTCGCGGGCCTGTGGGTGACGCTGGCGACCGCGGCCGCGACCGTCGCGATCGGCGTCGGCCTCGGGCTGCTGATGGCGATCGCGCTTGCCGCGCATGTCCCGGGTGTGCGGCTCCTGATCGGCGCCTGGATCGAGATCTTCCGGACCCTGCCGCAGCTCGCGGTCATCGTGTTCCTCTATTTCGGTCTGCCCTATGCGGGCTTGACGCTCTCGCCGTTCTGGGCAACGGCGGGCGCGCTGGGGGCGGTCCTGTCGGCCTTCGCGGCGGAGATCTTCCGCAGCGCCATCCAGGCGCTCCCGCGCGGGCAGTGGGACGCGGCGGCGGCGCTCGGCTTCCGCTTCCCGGCTACCTTCTTCCTGGTGATCCTGCCGCAGGCGATCCGCCTGGCGATCCCGCTGCTGACCAACCGCGCCATTGCCATCATCAAGGGCACCGCGCTCGGCACCGCGGTGTCGCTGCCCGAGATCCTCGGGCGCGCGCAGAGCGCGATGGCGATCGCCGCCAACCCCTCGCCGCTGACGCTCGCCGCGGCGCTCTACCTGGTGCTGTTCCTGCCGCTGGTGGTGGCGAGCCGGTGGCTGGAGGGCACCCGCGTCGTGCCGCGCTGAGCCATGCCCGAATCGCTGCAGATCTTCCTGGAGAACTTCGCGGACTGGGAGTCGCTGGCGCGGGTCTGGCCGCTGCTGCTCCAGGGCCTGCTGCTGACCGCGGGACTGGCGGCGGTGGCATTGCCGCTCGGCCTGCTGGCGGGGCTGCTGGTGGGGCTCGGCTGCGCCCTCGGCGGGCGGGTGGCGCGGGTGGCGCTGCTGGTCTGGATCGACCTGTTCCGCGCCTTCCCGGTGCTGGTGCTGCTGATCCTGATCTACTACGGCCTGCCCTTCCTCGGCGTGACCTTGCCCGCCTTTGCCGCCGCGGTGCTGGCGCTGGTGCTGAACAACAGCGGATACTACGGCGAGATCTTCCGGGCCGGCCTCGCGAGCGTGCCGCACGGGCAGGCGGAGGCGGCGGCGGCGCTCGGCCTCACGCGCCTGCAGGCGATGCTGCTGGTGGTGCTGCCGCAGGCGCTACGGGCCGTCGTCGCGCCGCTTGCCTCCAACTCGCTCGAGCTGGTGAAGGCAACCTCCATCGCTGCGCTGGTCGCGCTGCCCGAGCTGCTGCGCAGCGCCCGTGTCGCGCAGGAGCAGACCTACAACCCGACGCCGCTGATGGCGGCGGCGGTGATCTACTTCCTGCTGCTATGGCCCTTCGCGCATCTGGTGGCGCGGCTGGAGCGGCGGATGCTGGCGCGCGGCGTGCGATGAGCGGGAGGAGCCGATGACGCAGGGGCGGCTGGCGGGGCGCGTGGCGCTGGTCACTGGCGGCGCTTCCGGCATCGGCCGCGCCATCGTGGCGCGCTTCGCGCGCGAGGGCGCGGTGGTGGTGATCGCCGACGTCACCACCCAGGTGCGCGAAGGCGGCGTGCCGACCCACGAATGGCTGGCCGGCGAGGGGCGGCCGGTGGAGCGCCTGACCTGCGACGTGTCGCGGGAGGAGGAATGTGAGGCCGCCGTGGCGCACACCGTCGCGCGCCACGGGCGGCTCGACGTGCTGGTGAACGACGCCGCGATCGGCCTCGGCAAGCCGCTGCTGGAGACCAGCCGCGCGGAGTGGGAGCGCGTGCTGGCGGTGAACCTGACCGGCGTGTTCCTGATGTGCCGCGCCGCGGTGCGCCGCATGATCGCGCAGGAACCCCGCGGCGAGGTGCGCGGGCGGATCGTCAACATCTCCTCCCAGCACGGCATGGTCTGCGCGCCGGAGGACATCGCCTACGGCACCTCCAAGGCCGGCGTCGTGTATCTGACGCGCCAGATCGCAGTGGACTACGCCGCGCGGGGCATCGTCTGCAACGCCGTGGCACCCGGCAAGATTCTCACCGGCAAGACCGGCCGCGCGATCGAGCCGCGCTGGCTGGAATATTCCCGCCGCCGCACGCCCTGGCCGCGCCTCGGCCGGCCGGAGGACGTGGCGGGCGCGGCGCTGTTCCTCGCCTCCGACGACGCGAGCTACGTCACGGGCGAGAACCTGCTGGTGGACGGCGGATGGATGGCGTTCTGAGAACGCGGTGCAGCTATTGCCTTCGCACAGGCGATGTGCCCAGGGTCAGCCCACCCGCCGGAACTCCTGAGGCCGTGATGTCACGATCCATGCGCCTGATCGCGGAACCCTTGACCGCCGAAGCCTTCGCTCCCTTCGGCGAGGTCCTGGAGGGCCCCGCCGAGCCCGGCAGGCTGCGGTTCGAGGCCGCGCTCGCGAACCGGCGGCCGACAGCCTGGCCGAGCCTGTCGCTCACCTGCAAGGCGCCGTTGGATTCGCTGCCGCTGCGGACGCGGGTGATGGAGCGGCACCGCTTCTCCTCGCAGAGCTTCGTGCCGATGGAGACCGGGCGCTGGCTCGTCATCGTCGCCCCGCACGCCGCCGGCGGCGGGCCCGACATGGCGCGGGCGCGCGCCTTCGTCGCGCGGCCCGACCAGGGCGTCACCTACGGCGCCGATGTCTGGCACCATCCCCTCGCCGTGCTGGACCGCATGGCGCGTTTCGCCGTGCTCCTGTGGCGCGACGGCACCGCGGCGGACGACGAGTTCGTGGACGTTCCGACCTTCACCGTGGACCTGCCCTGAGGCGAGCCGGAGGCGACAGCATGCCCTACGTGGTTCAGCGCGACTTCATCGGCTACGGCGCCAATCCCCCCGACCCGAAATGGCCCGGCGACGCGCGCATCGCGGTGAATTTCGTCATCAACTACGAGGAGGGCTCCGAGCCCTCCATCCCCGACGGAGACGGCTACACGGAGACCGGCGTCAGCGACGCGCATGGCGGCAACCAGGGCGTGAAGGGGCGCGACCTGGCCGCCGAGAGCATGTTCGAATACGGCAGCCGCGCCGGCTTCTGGCGCTTGCTGCGCCTGTTCCAGGACCGCGGCCTGAAGCCGACCATCTTCGGCTGCGCGCTCGCGCTCGAGCGGAACCCGCCCGCCGCGGCGGCGATCCGCGAAGCCGGCCTCGACGTCTGCTGCCATGGCTGGCGCTGGGTGAAGCATTTCCATCTCTCGGAGGACGAGGAACGCGACCACATCCGGCGCGCCGTCGCCTCGCTCGAGCGGACGATCGGCGTGCGGCCGGAGGGCTGGTACTGCCGCTACGGACCGAGCGAGAACACGCGCCGCCTGCTCGTCGAGCACGGCGGCTTCCTCTACGACAGCGACAGCTACGCCGACGACCTGCCCTTCTGGGTGGAGGTGGAGGGCAAGGGACACCTCGTCGTCCCGTACTCGCTCACCACCAATGACAGCAAGCTGCTGAACGTCGCCGGCACCGGCGAGCAGTGGTTCGGCTTCATCCGTGACGCCTTCGAGGTCCTGTACCGGGAGGGCGAGCGCGGCAGCCCGAAGATGCTCTCCGTCGGCCTGCACATGCGCCTGATCGGCCACCCGGCCCGCGCCGCGGGGCTGGAGCGGCTGCTCGACCACATCATGGCGCGGCCGGGCGTGTGGATCGCGCGCCGCCTCGACATCGCACGGCACTGGGCGGCGGTGCATCCCTACCCGGGCCGGGGGCCGAAGGACGGGGGCTGAGCCGCATCGGCCGGCGCCGCGAGGCCAACGCGTCGGCCTGCCCGACGAAGAGGGTGCGCTCCGCCGCGATGATTCGCGCAAGATCGTCGGCGGGCGCACGGACGCGCGCCACCCCGCGCTGCGCCCGGCGCGTCACCGGGAAGCGACCTTCGGTGGGGTTGGACAGCGGGGGCGGCACCAATATGCCGGCGCCTATGAGAAGACCGAGGGTACTCCTTGGAATTCTCCAAAGGGTCCTCCTCTGATGCTGCCCGCGGACAAGCTGCGCGAGGTCGCGGCGCTGCAGGCGCGCGGGCCGGTGGTGATGGTCGGCGACGGCATCAACGACGCCCCGGCGCTGGCCGCCGCGACCGCCGGCGTGGCGATGGGCAACGGGACGGCGGCGGCGCTCAAGGCGGCCGACGCCGCGCTGCTGCGGGAGCGGGTCTCGGGGGTGGCGGACCTCGTGCGGCTCTCCCGCGCGACCCTGGCCAACGTGAAGCAGAACGTGGCCGTCGCGGTCGGGCTGAAGCTCGTGTTCCTGGCGACCACGATCTCCGGGGCGACGGGGCTCTGGGTCGCCATCCTCGCCGACACGGCCGCGACGGTGCTGGTGACGCTGAACGCCCTGCGGCTGCTCGCCTGGCGGCCGGAGGCGCGCGGCGGCGATCGCGCATGACGACAGCCGCGCGATCGGCCGGGCGCTGCGGAGAGGCGGCCGCCCGCCGGAACGCCCGTGGCCCTGCACCCGTAGACGGGCAGTTGCTGGTCGCATCCGTTCCTTCGGATTTGTGGGGCCTGGGAGCGGCAGATTGCCGCTTGGGGGTGACGCCCGACCACCCAGGCTTCGAGAGCGCGACCCGGATTCGCAAGTCCACGTCGGCATGAGTGCCTCTCGGACCATCGGCTACCGGGGGCCGGGCAGAACGATGGTCAGCGGGGAACGCGCCCACGTATGCAGGCCCGGAGCTGGCGAAGGCACAGCGAGGTCGTCCCGATACTGGTGGGTTGTCCCGATGCTGGTGGGTTCGGGAGCGGGGAGCGGCGTGGACGCCGCTCAAGATCAGGCCCTGAGCGGCGCGGCGCTCACCACTCGTCGGTCATGACATGGCCCGTCAGTCAGCCGATCTTTTGGCCCTTGCTGACGATGTGCTTCGCCCCACTCAACCCGAGCGGACGCGGCCCCGCCCGGATGAGGCAGTAGAGGTGCCTGCCCCGGGTGTTCTTGGTGTGCGCGGAAAGGCGCGAGAAAACCGCGGCTCGGCGCGCCGACCCTGCTGCGGCGCACATTCTGGGCGGGACCGACTGGAGCGGCGAGGGGAAGCGGGGAGCAACATCTCTCCGCGCGGTCGAATTTCGTCCCCGGAAGTCCGGCGTTATGCCCGTGTGCGCTTGATCAGCGCCTCAAGGCGCGGCTCGGCTGCGCGGCTCGCCGCGCGCTCGATGGCACGGTAGTCGGCGATGAGGCTGCGCCCAGCGTCCGTCAGCACCGCGCCGCCGCCGCGGTAGCCGCCCGGGCTCGCATCCACCACCGGCGTGCCGGCAAGCTTGTTCAGCGCGTCCACCAGGTCCCAGGCGCGCTTGTAGCTCATCCCAAGCGCCCGCCCGGCGGCGGAGATCGAGCCCTCGCGGTCGATCGCCTCCAGCAGCGCGATCTTGCCGGGACCCAGGCGGCCGCTGGGTAGGTCGATCCGCAGGCTGAGCATCCCGGCCCTCGGCCGGGGGGTGGGAGCGGCCCGATTCATCGTCACAACCTTAGCACCAGCCGCACGTCCGATCAGCCGGCACCGAGCAGCCGGGCAAGCGCAGCGTCGTCCACGGCGATTCCGAACATCAGCCCGAGCAGCCCGGCGGCCTTGGCACGCATCGCCGCGGACGGCAGCACCTCCGGTCGCAGCACGGAGAGCAGCCAGCGCAGGCCGAGCGGGCGCTGCACCGAAGGCGGTCCGGCCACCCAGCCAAACGGCCCGTTCGGCATGACGAAGAAACGCGGAGGCTGGCGGCCGAGGAAGGCGCGGTGCTGGGCGAAGACCAGCAGGGTGCCGGAGAGGCCGAACCGGTGCGGCACGCAGCCGCCAGCCATGATCGCCTTCAGCATTACGTCCTTGGCGCCGGGCAGAGGCTTGCGCGCGCAGGCGACCGCAATGCCGGGCCGCCCCTGCCGCGCGGCAAGCAGGATACGGCGCGCCCGGGTGGCGACGCCGGAGGCGACCTCGACGAGGGCCTGCACGCCGCGGAAGGCCCGGTGCAGCGCGGCAGCGTCGCCTTCTGCAACGAGCAGGTCGCCGCCCGCCTCGACCTGGCTGCCGGAAGAAGCGAGGCGCCGCGTCTCCCGGCAGCCGGCGAGCTGCATCATGCGCTCCGCCTCCTCGATGCAGACGAGAGTGATCGTCGCACGGGTGCGGAAGACCGCGCGCCCTGACCGGTCGCTGAGGCCGAGCGCGAGCGTCGCGGCATCGCCATAGGGCTCGTCCTCGCGCAACATCGCGAGCAGGCGGTCGTCGGGGATCGGGACGGGCATGGGGTCGCGCTCCTCAGCCGATCTCTGCATCGCCGGGTGTCGGCGGCGCGGGCGGTTGGAAGCCGCTGCGCTCCGGCTTCAGGTCGAGGAGCGGCGTGCCGTCCAGGCAGTCGAGGCCACGCACCCGCAGCACCGCGCCCTCCCGGCCCAGCAGTTCGACGATGCTCGTGCCAATCGGGTTCGGGCGCAGCGGCGAGCGCAGCGCGAAGGTGCCATAGGCTCTGCCATGCGTCATCGGCGTCTGCCGCAGCAGGTCCCGGCGGGCGAGGTGAAGCCAGTAGAGCACCTCGATCCGGTGATGCGCCTCGATGCCGTCGAGCGCGCCGCCGGAAGCCCAGGGCTCGAAGACCTCGATCGTGCAGACCGGGCCATCGGCGCGGCCCTGGCGCGGGCAGGCGGCGCGGTCGGTCCAGGGCGTGCGGATGCGGCCGACGAAGACCAGGCCGGCCTCAGCGGGTGGCAGGGCGTCGGCGATGGTCTCGCCGGGGCGGAGTTCGAAGGTCATGCGGGCGCACCCACCGGCGTGAAGCCGTGCCGGCGCCAGATCGGCGCAGCGGCCGGAGAGGCGAGGAAATCGAGCAGCGCGCGGGCGCGGGGGTCGGCGGCGCCGCGTGGCGTCAGGCCGAAGGCGAGGCACACCGGCGGGTGGGTCGTGGGCGCGAAGACCGCCTCCTCTCGCACCGCCTGCGAGGCTGCGACGTCGCTGCGGGAGACCACGCCGAAGATGGCCTCGCCGCGCTCCACCAGCACCAGCGCCGCGCGAGCCGTGTTGCCACGCGCCATGCGCGGCAGCAGCGCCTCCCACTGGCCGAGGCTGCGCAGTGCTGCCTCGGCGTAGCGGCCGATCGGCGTGTGCGCCGGATCGCCGGTGGTCCAGCGTCCGCGGGGGCCGAGCAGGGCGGCGAGGCCGGTCGCACCGCCCGGCGCGGCGGGGTCCAGCACGATGCGCGCCGGGAAGGGCTGCACCGAGGCTGGCGCAACCAACACCAGGTCCGTGGTCAGCACTGTCCGCCGCGCGTCGCGGGCGACGTCGCCCGTACGCTCGGCATGGCCCATCCAGGCCTCATCGGCCGAAAGAATCAGATCCGCCTGTGCCTCCTGCCCGAGCTGCCGTACGAGGGCGGAGGAGGCGGCGAAGGAAAAGCGCAGCGGTGGCCCGCCCACGTCGCGCCAAGACGGCTCCAGCTCACGCAGCGCGTCCTGCACCGTGCCGGCGGCGAAGACGACGAGCGGCGCCGGCTGCGCCTTGGCGTGATGCAGCGGAAGGGCAGCGAAGGGCACGGCGAGCAGCGTCGCACGTCGGGTCATCCAGGCCATGGCTGCGTCTCCCTGGTGCGGGCCGTGGGTACCGCGGTAGTGGGCGAGCTGTTGTCGCCCGCCACCGCGCCGGTCACGCGGTGGTCGAGAGTGACCGCCTTGACCAGCGCCCAGAGCGGCATCCCCGGGTGCAGCGAGAGTCGCGCCACGCTGTCGCGCGTCACGCGCGCGAGCAGCGTCGTCGGCCCGGCGGCGAGGCGGAGGAACACCTCGCCCGGCTCGCTCCCCTCGGCGATGGAGGTGAGCGTGACCGGCAGGATGTTCTGGGTGGAGAGGCCGCGTGGCTCCTCGACCGCCACGGCGACGTCGCGCGCGCGCAGCCGCACGCGCAGCCGCGTTCCGGGCGGGCCGGGGCGCGCGGTGGTGACGAGCACGCCGCCCTCGAAGCTAAGCGCCGCCAGCCCCTCGGCCACCGAGAGCACGGTGCAGGAGATGAGCACGCCGGCGTCGCGGCGCCCCGCCAGAAGCGGCACGTCGGTGCGCGCCGCAATCTCCTCGACCGGGCCGGCGGCCGTGACGCGGCCGGATTCCAGCAGGATCAGGTGGTCCGCCAGCGCATCCACCTCGTCCAGCGCATGCGTGACGTAGAGGATCGGCAGCCGCGCCGCGTCGCGCAGCCGGGCCAGGAAGGGCAGCACCTCGGCTCGGCGGGCGGCATCCAGCGCGGCCAGCGGCTCGTCCATCAGCAGCAGGCGCGGGCGGGCGAGCAGGGCCCGGCCGAGCGCGACGCGCTGCCGCTCCCCGCCCGACAGGCCGGCCGGCCGGCGCGCCAGCAGGTGGCCGATGCCGAGCAGATCGACGACTTCCTCGAAGGTGGGGCCTGCCGCGTCGCGCGGCGCGCGCCGCACGCCGTAGCGCAAATTCGTCTCGACCGAGAGGTGCGGGAAGAGCCGTGCATCCTGGAACACCACCCCG
>ERZ777003.2311-NODE-2311-length-22818-cov-14.879717_pt1 | contig 22818 bp, 20 predicted proteins | sample MGYA00374956_ERZ777003 | MGnify/ENA primary metagenome ERZ777003 (study PRJEB29302, sample SAMN06268252) | bioreactor metagenome | isolation source: Joint BioEnergy Institute, California, USA | place: USA:Joint BioEnergy Institute, California, USA | collected... | reverse complement strand
CCGCCGGAGGGGTTTGGGGAGGCGTAGCCTCCCCAGGATCTATACTTCCCTGCGGTGGCCTGCCTCCGCGCCCGCCGGAGGGGTTTGGGGAGGCGTAGCCTCCCCAGGATCTATACTTCCCTGCGGCTCTGCGGCGACTTCGTCGCCGCAGAGCCGCAGGAAAAAAGGAATTCGGAGGGCCTGCGGCCCTCCGAACCTCCCGGCAAAAAGCCGCTCTGGCGGGCCTGGAGCCCTCCGAACTGCTCGGCGAAAACAGCCTTGGCGGGCCGCTGGTCCACCACACTTCCCCGTAGGGCGCGGTCGGAACGACCGCGAAACGCGTAAACGAAAGGAAACCTCCTATGCCTGAGCTCTTTGCCGCCTCCGTCACCCCGTTCGAGAGCATCACCGGCGAGGTAGACCACGCCTGGATCCCGCGCCACCTGCGCTGGATGGAGGCCAACGGCGTCGACGGGGTCGTCCCGTGCGGCACCACCGGCGAGGGGCCATCGCTGAGCGTCGCCGAGCGCATGGCGGTGATCGACACGGTGCTGGCGCACCGCGGCCGCCTGAAGGTGATCCCCGGCACCGGCTGCGCCGCGCTCCCCGAGACGATCGCGCTCACCCGCTACGCGCTCGAGCACGGCGCCGACGCGGCGCTGGTGCTGCCGCCGTTCTACTTCAAGGGCATGAGCGACGCGGGGCTGCTGGCCTTCTACCGCGCCGTGTGCGACGCGCTGCCGCCCGGCGGGAAGATCCTGCTCTACCACATCCCGCCCGTCAGCCAGGTGCCGATCACCACCGGCGTGATCGACGGGCTGCTGGAGAGCCACCCGGAGAACCTGCTGGGGCTGAAGGACAGCAGCGGCGACGCCGAGCACACGGCCATGCTCTGCCGGCGCTACCCGCAGCTGCGGATCTTCACCGGCAGCCCGCCCACCACCTCGCGCGCGCTGAGCGAGGGGGCCGCGGGCGGGATCTACGCGCTCACCAACATCTTCCCGCGCGAGCTGCGCGCGCTCTACGATGCCCACGCCGCCGGCAGGGGCGTCGAGGAGGCCCAGGCGCGCGTCACCGCCCTCAGCGACGCGCTCAAGCCCTACGGCAACGTCCCGGCGGTCAAGGCGCTCCTGCCGCACGTCGCCGACCTGCCCCCCACGGCGCCGCGCGCGCCGCAGCTGCCGCTCACGCCCGAGGAGACTCAGGCGCTGGTGGCGACGGTGCAGGAGCTCCAGTAGGGGTGCGGCCCTACGCCGCTACAGCGCGGCGCGCAGCCGCTCGGCGTAGGGCGCCCGCTCCTCCGGCGCGGTCGCGCGGCGCTCCGAGGTGTAGAGCGCGTCCCCCGGGTAGCGCGGGAAGACGTGCAGGTGGTAGTGCCACACCTCCTGCTGCCCGGCCGGCTCGTTGTGCTGGCGCGTCGAGATGCCGGCGCAGCCGTAGGCGCGTTTCATCGCCAGCGCCACGTCGCGCGCCGCCGCGTGGATCGCCGCGCCCGCCGCGTCCGGCAGGACGTAGAGGTTCTCGTAGTGGGCGTTGGGGATCACCAGCACGTGGCCGGGGTTGCGCGGCCACCAGTGCGAGCTGATGAAGGCGGTCACCTCGGGGCGCCGCAGCACGACATCCTCGGGGCGCGTGAGGATCGGGCCGAAGTCGTCGCGGGCGATCCGGCAGAAGGGGCAGTCGTATCCAGGCGGCGCGTGGCTGTACACGGCGCGAGTATACCACGGCGGGCGGCCGGCGCCTTCCAGCGCCGCGTAAGCCCTGGCACACGCTGAGGGCGGGAACGTGTTCCCGCCCTCAGCGCTATTATGTCCACTTCGAGCCGCCGCCCGGCCACGAAACGGTGGCGGCAGAGAGTGAGGATGCGCCCTACCCGGGCAGGGCGGGCACCTGCTCGATCGTCGCCCGGTCGAGCGTCAGCAGGCTGCGGTGGACCCAGCCGCCCACGCCGCGCGGGTTGATGATGTAGAACCACTCCGAGCTCTGGGTGCGCTCCAGCAGGGTCACCGTCTCACCGGCGTGGATCTGGTCGAGCACCTGGCCGTTCAGGTTGGGGGCCTTGCGGACGTTGCCGCCGTTGTACACCCTCGCCGTGGGGCTGCCGGAGACCGCGGGGGTCTGCGGCGCCGCGCTCGCCGGCGACGAAGGCGCGCTGGCGCCGGTCACCGGCACGCGATCGGCGGTGCCCCGCGGGCCGGTCAGGAGGGCGGATCCCAGGCCCCCAGCACGAAGTGCGCCCCGTTCTCGCCGTAGCTAGCGGTGTAGTCCAAGAACAGGATCTCCTGCGTGGGATCCTCGACGCCGGGGTACCCCTCGAACCAGCTCTCGGGCGCGCCGATGACGGTGATGGTCACCTCGCTGCGGTAGGTGCTCACCCCGGTGGTTTTATCGATAGCCTCGGCGACCGGCGAGTCGCTCTCGGCGGCGGCGACCTGGCGCGGCAGGGCCAATGCGACCGCGAGGCAAACTACGAGCACCGTGAGCCTTATAGAGTGGGTGGGACGATTGCATGACGTACCTCTCGACAAGCTCCGATGCGTGGCCGGCCTTTTTTATGATCCACGATAGCAGGTTGATGGCACCGGGCGTAACCCAAGGTGCCGGGAGGCGGGCGGGCTGCGGCTTCTCGGCCTCGATACGCTGGACGGGCAGAGCGGGGCTTCGGCACGGCGCTCCGTATGCCGGCGTGGCTGTTTTCGCAAAGCGAACAGGCCGGCGCTGGGGGCGCCGGCCTGCGGTCGGGCTGAGGGCGGGCGCTGCGGCGCGCCTACGTGCCTGAGGATGGGCCGGCCGGCGGGAAGCCGCCGCGCACCAGGTCGGCGATCGCGGTGCGGCTGGCCTCGGCGCTGAAGCCCCAGGCCACCAGCGAGAAGTAGTCGGTCCACCAGCTGGCGCCGAAGGCGGCGTTGTTGAGGTAGAGCTGGGCGAAGCCGGCGCCGGCGAGGAACAGGATGGCGATCAGCACCCGGGCGGCGGTGAAGAGCCAGTAGCGGACGAGCGCGTTGCGGCCCTGGCGGGCGGCGCGCATCTGCTCGCGCTCGAGGGCGCCGGAGATCGTCCGGTACAGCTCGGGGATGGCCTCCTGGAACGGCAGCGACTCGGGCTGCGGCGCGCCGGCCTCGCCGAGCACCGGCGGGCGGCCGGGCGGCGGCAGGTTGCGCAGCTCCTCGGTGAGCGCGGCGACCTCGGAGCGCAGATCGTCGGTGGGCTGGCCGGGGGTGAGCGCCGCCAGCCGCTGCTGGAGCGCGGCCACCTGGCGGCGGTACTCCTCGGCCCTCTGGCCCTGGCGGCGCTCCTGCTCGGTCTGGGCCCGCAGCCGCTCCAGGTCATCGAGCTGCGTCTTGAGCACCACGAAGGCGTTGATCTGCTCGACGACGGCGTTGAGGCGCGCCTGCAGCTCGGCGGGGGCGGCCATGGACGGGGCGGCGGCGCGGGCCTCCGCCAGCTCCTGGCGCACCGCGCGGGTGAACGCCAGATCCTCGCCGAGGCCCCTGTCGGCCAGGCCGGCCTCCAGCTCGGCGGCGTAGGCCGCCAGGCGCGCCCAGTCGGTGCGGCCCTGGACCCACTTCGCCAGCAGCTGGTCGGCCGTGTCGAGCGCGGCGGTGGCGTCGGACGCGCGGCCCGACTGCAGCGCGAGGGCGGCCACGTCGAAGAGGCGGTTGAACTCGCGCTCCCACGGATCGTCCATCAGCTCCCGGTCGCGCAGGGCGCGGCTGCGGAGCCGCTCGACGCGGATCAGCAGCTCGTCGCGCGGCTGGCCCTGGGTGCGGTAGTAGGTGATCAGGCTCGCGGCGGCGATGCCGATCAGCAGCGCCAGGAGCGCGCCGTGCGGCGGGTCCTTCACCGAGATGCTGGCCGGGATGACCAGCGTGGACGGGGCGCCGGCGCTGGTGTAGCTGACCAGCAGCTGCCCGGCGTACTGGCCGGCCGGGACGCTGCGCAGGTCGAGGGTGACCGGCACAGTGATGCGCTCGCCGGCCTCGATCTGCTGGGCGAGCGGGCCGACGGCGACGGCCGAGAGCGGCAGGGCGGCGGCGTTGTCCTCGCGCACCATGTCGGTCACGATCACCGAGAGGCCGCTCACCGGCGCCGCGGCCTCCAGCACCAGCGTGCGCTGCTGCACCTCGCCGACGGTGGCGGCCACGGTGAGCTGCAGGGGCGCGGCGTTGACGACCGTCTGCGCGGCGGCCGCGGCCGGGAGCAGGGCCACGAGCGCGAGCAGGGCCAGGGTGAGGCCGACGACGGACAGGCGGGCTGGGCTGAGCGTGCCCCGGGGACCGCCGAGCGACGGCCGGCCGGGGCGGGCGAAGTCTCGTGGCAGGTTCATGGCGCGCCCTCGTGCTGCAAGTGGGGCTGGGGAGCGTATCGCCACACTAGTATACACGAAGGCGGCAGCTGCGCGGCGGGGCGCCGCTACGTGCCGTACGCGGCGCGGGCGGCGCGGCGCTCGGCGAGCCAGAGCAGCAGGTTCACGCCGACGGCGAGGGCCGAGACGGCGAGCGCGCCGGCGACGATCTTCTGCGGGTTGCCGGTGGTGACGCCCTCGAACAGCAGCCGGCCGAGGCCGCCGGCGTTGATGTAGGCGGCGATCGTGCCGATGCCGATGATCGCGAGCGCCGCCACGCGCACGCCGGCGATGATCAGCGGGAGCGCCAGCGGCAGCTCCACCCGCACCAGGCGCTGCCAGGCGCTCATCCCCATGCCGCGCGCCGCCTCGGAGACCGCCGGCTCGACGCCGGTGAGGCCGATCAGGACGTTGCGCACCAGGATGATCTGGGCGTAGGCCACCAGCGCCGTGACCGCCGGCCAGAAGCCCAGCCCCATCAGCGGGATGAGCAGCACCAGCAGCGACAGGCTGGGGATGGTGTAGATGATCCCGAGCACGCCGAGCACGGGGCCGCGCAGCGACGGGGTGCGGGCGATCAGCAGGCCGAGCGGCAGCGCGATCAGAACCGCGATCGACAGCGCCGTCAGCGTGAGCGCCAGGTGCTCGCTGAAGCGCTGGGCGACGACATCCGGGTTTTCGAGCAGGTATTTCACTGGCGTCGGGTGGCTGCCAGGGCCACGGGCTGCGCCGGCAGCTCTGGCAGCCGCGATCTCTCTTCGCTAGGCCGCCGGCGGACCCGGCTGGCCCTCGGGAACGGCGGCGCGATCGGGCGCGACCGCGGCGCGCAGATCCTCGAAGCTGAGCCGGCCGACCACGCGCCCGTCGCGGTCCTCGACGGCGAGGGTGTCCCCGGCGGCGCGCAGGAGCTGCCCGAGCGCCGCGCGCAGGTCGTCGTCGATGCCGACCGACACCGAGGGCTCGGCGCCGTCCGCGCGGGGCGGGCCGGCCTGGCGCTGGAGCGCGTCGCGCACCGGCACCAGGCTGAGCCGGCGCAGCAGGTCCTCGGTGCCGAGCAGCTCCTGGACGAACGAGTCGGCCGGGGCGGCCATGATCGCGAGCGGCGGGCCGTACTGCACCAGCCGGCCGGCGCGCATCACCAGGAGCCGGTCGGCGAGCCGCAGCGCCTCCTCGACATCGTGCGTGACGAACAGGATCGTCTTGCGCAGGCGGCGCTGGATGGCGAGCAGCTCCTCCTGGAGCCGCGTGCGGGTGATGGCATCGATCGCGCCGAACGGCTCGTCCATGAGCATGATCGCCGGGTCGGCCGCCAGCGCCCGGGCGAGCCCGATACGCTGCTGCTCGCCGCCGGAGAGCTGGCGCGGGTAGCGGCGGCGGTAGGCGGGCGGCAGGCCGACGAGCTCGAGCAGCTCGTCGACCCGGGCGTCGATGCGCGCCCGGTCCCAGCCGAGCAGCCGCGGCACCACTGCGATGTTCTCCTCGACGCGCATGTGCGGGAAGAGGCCGGCGGCCTGGATGACGTAGCCGATGCTGCGGCGGAGCTGCGTCGCCGGGAGCGAGCGCGCGTCCTGGCCGTTGATCAGCAGGCGACCCTCGTCCGGCTCGTAGAGCCGGTTGATCATCTTGAGCAGCGTGGTCTTGCCGCACCCGGACGGCCCGAGCAGCACGACCAGCTCGCCGGCCTGCACCTCGAAGCTGACGCCGTCCACGGCCGGGCGCTGCTCGCCGGGGAAGCGCTTGACAAGCTGTTCGACAACGATCGCGCTCATGGCGGACTACTGGATCAGGCCCTGGCTGGTCAGGAACTCGCGGGCGACGTCGGCGGGCTCGCGCTTGTCGGGGCCATCCACCTGCCAGTTGAGGCCGGACATCACGTCGGTGGTGAGCGCCGGCGCCAGTTTGTTGAGCGCGTCGGCGATCCCCGGGTTGGCGGCGAGCGTGTCCTGGCGCACCACCGGCGCGATCTGGTAGATCGGGTAGAAGCCCTTGTCGTCCTCGAGCAGCGCCAGGTCGAGGCCGTTGATCTGCCCGTCGGTGCTGAAGGCCACCACCACATCGATGTTGCCGGCGAGGAGCTCTTCGTAGCGCAGGGTGCCAGTGTCATACTGCATGAAGTTCTCGCCGGTGAACTTGGGGTCGAAGCCGTAGGTCTCGACCAGGCCCTTGGTGTCCTCGCGCTCGGGGAACTCCGGCGGGCCGCCGAGCCTGAGCGTGCCGGACTGCGGCACCAGGTCCGAGTAGGTGCGGATGCCGAGCTCCTCGGCCTTGGCGCGGGTCATGGCCAGGGCGTTGGTGTTGTTGAACGGCGACGGCTCGAGCCAGGTGGCCTGGAACTGCTCCTCGTAGCCGGCGCGCACCGCCTCGAGGATCGCGGCCGCGTCGTCGAGCGGCTCGAGCTTCAGCACCTCGAGCAGGCCGGTGGAGGTGTACTCGGGGTACAGGTCGATGTCGCCCCTGACGAGCGCCGGGTGGGCCACCTGCGTCGAGCCGAGGTTGAACGTGCGCTCGACGGTGAAGCCGGCGTCCTCGAGCATCAGGGCGTACATCTCGGCCACTAGGATGGCCTCGGTGAAGTTCTTCGAGCCGACCGCGATCGGCTCGCCGGACGTCGGCTGGCCGCCCCCCTCCGCGGGGGCCTCGGTCGCCGCAGGCGCGGCGGTCGCCTCACCGGCCGGCTCGGACGTCGGCGCGGCGGTGCCCCCGCCGCCGCACGCCGCGAGCAGCAGCGCCAGCAGGAGGCCGAGAGCCTGTACGCGATAAGTCTTCCTCATGAGATGCTTCCTTTCCTGGTCCATACGGCGCGTCCGGCACGACGCCCATCCTGGGGTCCTGCGACGCGCCCCTGCGATCCGGAACGAGCCGAGGGCCGAAGCGGCCCACCGGCCCATCCCTGCGGCGTTTCGATATCCACTGGCCGCCTCATCGCGTACCAGGCCGTCACCGCGCCACAGCGCGCTGCACTGTGCCGAGGAGCCCCTCGGCGAGCAGCGCCAGCAGCGCGACCGGCAGCGCGCCGACGAGCATGATGTCCGGGCGGAAGAGCGCGAAGCCGCGGGTGATGAAGATCCCGAGGCCGCCGCCGCCGATGAAGGCCGCCAGCGTGGCGCTGGCGATCACCTCGACCGCAGCGGTGCGCACGCCGCCGACGATCGCCGGGAGCGCGAGCGGCAGCTCGACCTGCGCCAGCACCTGCCGCGGGGTCATGCCCATGCCGTGCGCCGCCTCGACCACGGCGCGGTCCACGCCGCGCAGGCCGGCGTAGGTGTTGACCAGCACCGGCGGCAGCGCCAGCACCGTGAGCGCGATCAGCGCCGGCCAGAAGCCGGTGCCCAGGTACGGCAGCGCCAGGAACAGGATGGCGAGGCTGGGGATGGTGCGCAGCGAGCCGACCGCGTTGATCAGCGGCTGGGCCTGGCCGGCGCGCCGGGCCGCCCAGATTCCGAGCGGCAGGCACAGCAGCACGCTGATCGTCAGGGCGCCGAGGCTCAGCGCGAGGTGGTCGCTCAGCTCGTTCCAGAAGCGCCCCTGGTTGGCGAGCAGGTACTCGTAGGTCTCACGCAGCAGTTCGAACATCGGGCAAAAGCAGGGCAAAGCCGCGCTGGCGCGCTGGCTCGAGCGTGCGATCACCGGCGGGCGCGAGTTCGTTCTGGAAGGACGTGGGTTGCGGCAGGACGGGCACGGCTGTGCGCCGCGCGGGCTGTGGCGGGGGAGTGATGCGGGACGTGAAAATCCGTTCGTAATTGTATCACACCGCGCAACCTCGTGCGACCCTGAGCGGCGGCCCCCGCGTCTTCACGAGCCGGTGCGGTATAATGTCGGGCGCGAGACGGCCAACGGGCGGCGGGTGGGCCAGCCGGGAGAGCCGGGGAGGAATTCGGCATGTTCGAGGGGAGCTGGGACGACAAGCCGCAGCACGAGTGCGGCATCTTCGGGATCTACGCGCCGGATGAGGACGTGGCGCGGCTGACGTTCTTCGGCCTCTACGCGCTCCAGCACCGCGGGCAGGAGAGCGCCGGCATCGCCGTGTCCGACGGGCGGCGCATCTCCATGCACAAGGAGATGGGCCTGGTGGCGCAGGTGTTCAACGAGGAGAAGCTGCGCCCGCTGCAGGGGCACCTCGCCATCGGGCACAACCGCTACTCGACCACCGGCTCCTCGCGCCTCCAGAACGCCCAGCCCTTCATGGTGGAGAGCGCGCTCGGCCCGCTGGCCGTCGGCCACAACGGCAACCTGACCAACGCGGCCGAGCTGCGGCAGGAGCTGCTCACCCGCGGGGTGGGGCTCACCTCCACCAGCGACAGCGAGGTGATCACGCAGATGCTGGCCGGCGGCGAGGGGCGCACCTGGGAGGAGAAGCTGCGGGTGTTCATGATCCGCGCCCAGGGCGCCTACTGCCTCACCGTGCTGACGCGCGACACGCTGTTCGCGGTGCGCGACCCGTGGGGGCTGCACCCGCTCTGCCTCGGCCGGGTGGGCGAGCGCGGCTGGGTGGTCGCCTCGGAGACCTGCGCGCTGGCGACGATCGGGGCGGAGGTGGAGCGCGAGCTGGAGCCGGGCGAGATCCTGGCGATCGACGAGGGCGGCCCGCGGGTGGTGGCGCGCATGCCCGCGCCCAAGCGCGCGATGTGCCTGTTCGAGTACATCTACTTCGCCCGGCCGGACAGCGTGGTGGACCGGCTGACGCTGCACGCGGCGCGAGTGAACGCCGGCCGCGAGCTCGCGCGCGAGGCGCCCGCCGACGCCGACATCGTCATCCCGGTGCCGGACAGCGCCATCCCGGCCGCGATCGGCTACGCCCAGGAGTCCGGCATCCCCTACAGCGAGGGGCTGATCAAGAACCGCTACATCGGCCGGACCTTCATCCAGCCCGACGACCGGCTGCGGAAGGTCGGCATCCAGCTCAAGTTCAACCCGCTCGCGGACAACCTGGAGGGGCGCCGGGTGGTGCTGGTGGACGACAGCATCGTGCGCGGCAACACGTCCGGGCCAATCGTGCGGCTGCTGCGCGACGCCGGGGCGCGCGAGGTGCACATGCGCGTCTCCTCGCCGCCCATCCGCCACCCGTGCTTCCTGGGGGTGGACATGGCCACCTACCCGGAGCTGATCGCCCACCGCATGAGCATCGCGCAGATCCAGGACCACCTCGGCGTGGACAGCCTGGCCTACCTGAGCCTGGAAGGGCTGATCCGCGCCACCGGAGACCCCGACGGCGGCTTCTGCAGCGGCTGCTTCACCGGGAACTACCCCGTCGACGTGCAGCTGGTGGAGAAAGAAGCCTTCGAGCGCTGACCTTCCTCGTTCTCCTGACACGGCGACAGGGCCGCCCTGCCGCCGCGTCACCTTGCGCGGGCGCAGAGCAGCTCTGCGCCCCTGCCGTCGCCAATGGCCTCTGAGCTGACCACAAGACTCCTCGACGTGTACGGGCGGCTGGAGGAGCACTTCGGCCACGAGCCGCACTGGTGGCCGATCGTCACCCCGGACCCGCCGTTCGAGATACTGGTGGGGGCGGTGCTGGTGCAGCAGACGCGCTGGCAGACCGTCGAGGCGGCGATCCGCCGCCTGCGCGACGCGGGGCTGATGCGGCCGGAAGCGATGGCGGCGGCCGACACGGCGGAGCTGGCGGGGCTGATCCGGCCGTGCGCGTTCCACACCCAGAAGGCGCCCGGCCTGCAGGCGATCTGCCGCCACCTGCTCGAGCGCCACGAGGGGGACGTGCGGCGCCTGCTGGCCGGCGAGCGGCGGGAGGTGCGCGCCGAGCTGCTCGCGCTGCCGCGCATCGGCCGGGAGACCGCCGATACGGTCATGCTCTACGCCGGCGGCCACCCGGCCTTCATCGTGGACGCCTACGCCCGGCGGCTCCTGGCGCGCCTGGACCTCGCGCCGGGGTTCGACTTCCTGCGCGCGCCGTACGACGCGGTGCAGTCCCTCGTCGAGGCGGCCGTGGCAACCGACGGCGCGCTGCGCCACGTGCGACGCGCGCTGGAGCGGCACGCCGGCCCGGAGGGGGCAGCGCATCCCCCGCTCCACACCTTCTTCTGGCGCCTCCACGCGCTGATCATCGAGGCCTGCATCCACCACTGCCTGGCCAGCCGGATGCGCTGCGACCAGCCGGGCGCCCTGCCGCGCTTCGTGGACCCGCGCAAGTGCGCCGCCCACTGCCGCGCGTGCTCCGGCTGCCCGCTCAGCTCCATCTGCGATGCCTACTCGCGAGGGGCGGGTTCATAACATTCACGGAGGGCACGGAGGACACGGAGATAGGGTAGCCCTCGGTATCCTCCGTGCCCTCCGTGCCCTCCGTGGATCAGACCCACTGCGGCCCGAGGTCGGGGCGGAAGGCGAACTCCCAGCGCCAGACGCCGTCGGCGCGGATGCCGTGCCAGATCCCGGCCGTCGGCGAGCAGTTGCCGTAGTCGTAGCGGTGGGCGCTGAGGTCGATGCGGTCGGCGGTTGTGTGCTGCAGCAGCCCGAGGATGCAGGCGCCGTGTGTCACCAGCGCCACCCTGCGCAGCGGCGTGTCGTCCAGCTGCGGCAGCAGCTCGCTCACCCGCTGGCGCACCTGCTCCTGCCGCTCGCCGGGCGCGCCCTCGCCGAGCCGGTCCACCAGCGTCAGGCCGACCTCGAGCGCGCGGGCGATCGTCTCGGCGGTAGCGCGGGTGCGCACGAACGGCGAGCTGAAGATGTGCTCGATGCCGCGGCCCTTGAGCCAGTGGGCGGCCTGCAGCGCCTCCTGCTGGCCGGCGGGGGTGAGCGGCGGGCCGGGCAGAATGTTGTAGGGCACGCCGGTCGAGCGGTCGGGGGCCGCGTGGCGCACCAGAAAGAGCTCTTCGATCATGCGGCGTATTGTATCAGAAAGCGGAAAGCGCCGCCACTGCATATATAATGGCGGGCGGCCGGTACGGCCCATCGGCAGGCTGAAACCAAATGGAGCACGCGCATGACACGATTAGCGGGGAGGGTCGCGCTGATCACAGGCGCCGGGCGGGGCATCGGGCGCGGCATCGCGCTCGGGTACGCGCGCGAGGGCGCCAACCTGGTGCTGGTGAGCCGCACGGCTTCGGAGCTGGAGGAGGTGGCGGCCGAGGCGCGCGCCGCAGGCGTCGAGGCGCTGGTGGCCGCCGCGGACGTGCGCGACGAGGCCGCGGTGCAGGGGGCGGTGCAGGCCGCCCGCGAGCAGTTCGGGCGGATCGACGTGCTGGTGAACGCGGCCGGCATCCCGATGGTCTCGCCGACGGCCGAGCTGCCGCTCGAGAGCTGGCGCCGGGCGATCGACGTGAACCTGACCGGCACCTTCCTGTTCTGCCAGGCCGCCGGGCGGATCATGATCGAGCAGGGGCGCGGCGCGATCATCAACATCGGCTCGATCCACTCGTTCCAGGGCATCCCGCAGCGCGCGGCGTACGCGGCGAGCAAGGGCGGCGTGCTCCAGTTCACCCGCTCGCTCGCCGTCGAGTGGGCGCCCCTCGGCGTGCGCGTGAATATGATCGCGCCCGGCTGGATCCGCACCCCGCTGCAGGACGACCTGGTGGCGCAGGGCAAGCTGGACCGCGCGCCGATCATCGCCCGCACGCCGGCCCGGCGCATGGGCGAGGTGAGCGATATCGTCGGCCCGGCGATCTTCCTGGCCTCCGACGAGGCGGCCTTCATCGTCGGCGAGATGCTGGTGGTCGACGGCGGCTGGGGGGTGTACGGCTTCCTGTAGCGCCGCGGCTGCGCCTGCTTTCTGAAGGAGTCGCGGCTGCGACCGCCGGCGGCTCTCCTTCGTCCGATCTGTGATTGCACTGCGTATGGAGTGGCGAGGAGGGCCGCGATGGCATCGTCGGGTGAGATCCCCGCGCACGGAGGGCCGCGAGCTGTGCGGCGCGGCGCCGGGTGGCGGATCGGGAGGGCGCTGCTGGCGGCGCTGGGGCTGGCGGCGCTCCTGGTGGCGGCGGGCGCGGCCTACGAAGCGGCCTCGGCGCCGGGCGACGCGGCCCGCTTCCCGCCGCCGGGCCAGCTGGTGGATGTCGGCGGCTACCGGATGCACCTCCACTGCGTGGGCCAGGGCAGCCCGACGGTCGTGCTGGCCTCGGGGGCGGGAGGCTTCTCGGCCGAGTGGTCGCAGGTGCAGCAAGAGTTGGCGAAGACCACGCGCGCCTGCGCCTTCGACCGCGCCGGCCTGGGCTGGAGCGACCCCGGGCCCGAGCCGCGCACGCCGGGGCAGATCGCCGCCGAGCTGGATACGCTGCTGAGCCGCGCGGGTGTGGAAGGGCCGCTCGTCCTGGTCGCGCACTCCGCCGGCGGCAAGCACGTCCGCCTCTTCGCCCAGCGCCGCCCGCAGGACGTGGTGGGGCTGGTCCTGGTGGACACGCGCTCGGAGTATGTGGAGGACCGCCAGACGCCCGAGGAGGCCGCCGCAGAGCTGCGCGGCACGGCGGAGTTCTACCAGCTCATCGGGCGGGCGCGGGCGCTCGGGCTGGTGCGCCTGGCGTGGGCCGAGCTCTGGCCGGCGGCGCTGCCGGTCACGGCGAAGCTCTCGCCCGAGCTGCGCCACCTGCTCGGCATCATCCAGTCGCGGCCCGGCCACATCGCGACGGCGCTGGCCGAGAACGAGGCCGCGGCCGCGGACAACGACGCGCTGCGCAACGCGAGTCTTGGGGACACACCGCTGGTGCTGCTCGGCGCGGGGCAGACGATAGCCAACATCCCCTCCTGGCGCGGCTCGCTCGAGTACCAGGCCGGGCTTTCGAGCGACAGCCGGCTGACGACCGTGGCGGACGCCGACCACAGCCTCCACTGGGACCACCCCGAGCTGGTCGTCTCGGCCATGCAGGAGCTGGTGGGCGCCGGGCGGTAGCCAGCGCGTCGAATGAGCCGGGGTCACCCGGCGGCACCGGCCTCGCCTAGCGCGGCCAGCTCCTCGTCCAGCGTGGACGAGAGGGCCGCGAGATCGGCGGGCGAGCCGGCGGCGAGCGCGTCGACGACGCGGGCGAGCAGGCGGAAGCGGCGCAGGCGGCGCTCCTGCTCCCGGTCGAGCGGGCCGGCGGCGATGTAGCCCTCCAGCAGCCCGCGGCGGAAGGCCTCAGGCTGGCGCGGCAGCAGGCCGAGCGCCAGGTCGAACAGCGGGTCGCCGCCGACGATCTCGCCCGGCCTGACCAGCGCCTCGAGGTGAACGCTCCGGTCGGCGCTGGTGACGATCACGCGCTCCGGGCCGAGGGCGCCGTGCAGCACGCGCGGCACCTCGCACGCCAGGTCCGGGTGGTCGGCGGTCGCCTGCCAGAGCGCGGAGGCGCGCTCCGCCCCGAGGAGCTCGGCCGCGAGGACCTGCGCGTTGCGGCGCGCCATCCAGATGCCCAGCGTCTCGCGCCAGTCGCGCCGCGGCCAGCGCCCGGTCGTCTGGGGCCGCCCGAAGCCCGGCGCCTCGAGCTGGTGCGCGCGCCGCAGCGCCCGCCCGACCTGACGCGCCGCCAGGCGCACCAGCGAGTCGTCCAGCACCTCGCTGAGCGGCCGGCCCGGCACGTGGCCGAGCACCGCCCAGCTGTAGGGCACCTGCGAGCACGAGAGGTCGTGGGCGATCAGGCGCGGCGCCGGCAGCTGCTTGAGCGCCAGCGAGCGCAGGAAGAACACCTCGGCCGCCAGGTCCCCCTCGGCGGCGATCACCACCAGCACGTGGCTCCCGGCCGTGCTGACCCGCAGCTCGACCCGCTCGTCGTCGGCGGCCACGATCGCCGCGCTGGTGGGGCGCATGTTCAGCGGCCCGACGATCATCTCGGCGAAGGTGCCGAGCCGGCTGAGGACGCGCCCGCGCCCGCCGCCGCCGGCCTCCTCGGGCGCCATATTCAGATGCGCGAACACCGTTGACCGGACCATGTGCCGCTCCTCTGTAGGGCGCCTATTATACTCGTACTCGGCCGCTTGACACGATATGCGGTGAAGCCCAGCTTGTGGGCGCTTCTTCACACTGCTCTGCGGCGCGGCGGGGTCTGGGGAGGCGCGGCCTCCCTGGAATCCCCCCCGCGGCTCTGCGGCGACGTGTCGCCGCAGAGCCGCGGTATAAAAAAGGCTCTCGGAGGGCCTGCGGCCCTCCGAACCTCCCGGCAAAAAGTCGCCCGAGCGGGCCTGCGGCCCTTCGGCTCTCTCGGTGGGAAGCAGTCTGGCGAGCCTGTGGCTTCCTCCCGGGGGAAAGTTGATCTGGTGGTCCGCAGGCCCTTCGACCTCCCATCGGAAGATCGCCCGAGCCGACCTGCGGCCCTTCGGACCCCCGGCGGAAAGGCTGGCCTGCGACCCTCCGAACCTCCCGGCAGAAAGTCGCCCGAGCGGGCCACCGGCCCTTCGGTTCTCCCGGTGGAAAGCAGTCTGGCGAGCCTGAAGCTTCCTCCCGGGGAAAGTCGCCCGAGCGAGCCTCCCGATTGCTGAACCACGCCGATGACCTGGTATACTCGGGGGTGCGGAGCGGCGCGCTCCGCTGGCCGCAGCCCGGAAGATATGAGGAGACCCCTATGAGCAATGACTCGGCGCCGCGCTGGAGCCTGCTGACGCGCCTCATCCACTCCGGTGAGCGCCTCCCGGCCCCACCCGCGCCCCCGACCAGCACGCCGATCTACACCTCCTCGACCTATGTCTACCGCGATGCGGCGGAGTGGGATGCCGCGATCGCCGGCGACGGCTACGTCTACGGGCGCAACGGCAACCCGACGGTCGCGGCGCTGGAGCAGGCCATGGCCACCGCCGAGGGCGGCGTGGGCGCGCTGGCCTTCGGCTCGGGCATGGCCGCCATGTACGCCGCCATCCTCGCTGCCGGCACCCCGCGCGGCGCCACCCACCCCCAGCCGCGCGGCATCCTGGTGGCGCGCGACATCTACGGCGTCACCACGGTGCTGCTGGAGAAGTTCTTCGCCGCCCAGGGCGTCCCGGTGGTCGCCTGCGACATGTGCGACCTGGCGGCGGTCGACGAGGCGATCGCCCGGCACTCGCCCGACGTGCTGATCGTCGAGCAGATCTCGAACCCGCTGCTGCGCGTGGTGGACATCGCCGCCCTCGCGCAGCGCGCCCGCGCGGCCGGCGCCCGCCTGATCGTGGACAACACGATCGCCACGCCGATCCTCCAGCGCCCGCTGACGCTCGGCGCCGACCTGGTCGTCCACAGCGCCACGAAGTACCTCGGCGGCCACGGCGATGTGACCGGGGGCATCGTGGTCACCCGCACGTCGCTCCCGCGCGACACGCTGCGCAGCTACATCAAGATCCTGGGCGGCGTGCTCGGCCCCTTCGAGGCCCAGCAGATCCTGCGCGGCATCAAGACTCTCGCGCTGCGCGTGCGCCAGCAGTGCCAGAACGCCGCCCGCGTCGCGGCCTGGCTGGAGGCGCAGCCGCAGGTCGCGCGCGTCTACTACCCCGGCCTCCCGTCGCACCCGCAGCACGAGCTGGCGGCGGCGTCCTTCAGCGGCCTGTTCGGCGCCATGGTCTCGTTCGACCTGCGCGACGGCGACCGCGAGCGCCTGTACCGCTTCCTGAACGCGCTGCGCCTGATCCTGCCCGCCACCAGCCTCGGCGACGTGTACACGCTCGTCAGCGCGCCGATGATGTCCTCCCACCGCGACCTCAGCCCCGAGCAGCGCGCCGAGCGCGGCATCGGCGAGGGGATGGTGCGCCTCTCGATCGGCATCGAGGACGCCGATGACATCCTGGCCGACCTGGCCGGTGCGCTCGCGGCGGTGTGACCCGACCGCCTAGCGGTAGGCTTCCCCCTCTCTATCGCGAACCTCTCGCTGCCAGCGCCCCGCCGGGAGCAGGCCGGAGCCTGGCAGCTTGCCCTCCCCACACCCAGCCGACGTCACAGCTCCCGATACAGGCGCCGCGCAAGCCCTCCGGCCGTACCCGGCAACAGAACTGCGCCTGTCTTGGTAATGTTTCGGCTCGCCATCTGTGATATATCACTGGTAGCGTACGCGCATACATAGTAATAGCCTGCTTAGAGACATCACAGCCAGCGCCCATGAGCTCCGTCCCACCCTTGCGTCCTCGCAGTCGCATCGGGCAGTGCGCACTCGTCGCACTGCTCGCCGCCATGTTCGCTGCATTGGCTCCGCTTAGGCCCGCGCTCGCCGCACCGACCCTTGTGCTGCGCGTCGAGCTAGCGCCCGGCACCCCGACAACGATCGACAGCGGAAGCGCCTTCCGCTTCCGGCTGACCTACGAGTGCAGCGGCTCGCTCGCCAGCGACATCTGCACCAACATGCTGGTCACCACCGACCCGCTGCCAGTCGTCTTCGAAGAGCTGCAGGTCGTCGGCAACAGCGACGTCACCCTGGCCGAGTACGACCCGGCCACCCGCCGCGCCACCTGGAAGTTCCGCAGCCCGCTGCCGCCCGGCACCACCGGCCAGCTCGAGTTCGAGGTGCGCTTCGTCCCCGGCGTCACCCTCGACGGCACCAGCGGGTCGATCACGGCGCACATCAGCGCCGACGGGCGCACCCCCGTCAGCAGCAGCTCGCCGACGGTCACGGCGAACGCCCAAGATCTGAGCACGGTCACCAAGACGCTCAGCGGCGGCGGCGCGGCCGGCGACGAGTCGGTCTACCGGGTGAACGTCTGCGCCGGCGGCCCCGGCGGGCTCGACTTCCGCACCGTCACGGTCACGGACACGCTGCCGCTCGGCGCGACGTACCTGTGGTCCAATCCGCCCGCCACCGAGGTGATCACCAGCGCCAGCCCGCAGGTCGTCGTCTGGTCGAACATCGCCAACATCCCGGCCGGCGGCTGCAGCAGCTACTCCGTCGGCGTCAGCTACCCGGAGCCGGCCAACGCCGCCGGCCAGTCGAAGCTCAACACCGCCGTCGTGAGCGGCACGCCGTTCGGCGGCGTGGTGAAGACGATCACCAGCTCTGTCAGCCACACGCTCACGGACCCCAACCCGAACATCGAGCTCGAGAAGAGCGCCGACGCCGACACGATACGTCGGCGGCACGATCGTTACCAGGCTGCGCGTGCGCAACACCGGCAACGTCGGGCTGCAGAACGTCGTGCTGGAGGACCCCATCCCGCCCGAGCACGACCTCCGGTCGCTCGACACCGGGGAGGCCGTGGCGGTCGAGTATCAGAAGAACGGCGACCCGGTCTGGCACTCGGGCGTCGTCACCGGCACCGGCGTCCTGGTGAACGGGACCAACTTCCCGGGCCTGGAGCCCGGCGACTACGTCTCGGCGCTGCGATTCGTGCTGGGCGACATCCCGGTCGGCTTCGACAGCGACGCGATCCGGCTGCGGAGCGAGGCGGTCAACCCGCCTAACGGCGGCGGGGCGGCCTACGCGCTGCCGCACAATGTGACCAACACCGCCACGGTGCGCGCCGAGCACGGCGGCACACCGCTGACCGACCAGCAGGACGGCGCGACGACCGAGATCGACGTGCCGAAGGCCCGCCCCAGCCCGCAGAAGGCGATCGTCAGCGGCAGCCCGGCGCTGCCCGGCGACGTCGTGCGCTACCGGCTGTCGATGAGCAACGGCAGCTTCCGCGAGCTGGACGAGCCGGTGGTCGCCGACCTGCTGCCGGCCGCGCTCGAGTACCTGCCCGGCAGCTGGAGCTACGAATCCCCGCTGGCGAGCTGCGCGGCTGAGCCGAGCTTCCAGGAGGTGGCGGACTACAACGGCAGCGGGCGCACGCTGCTGATCTGGAGCTGGGCCGGCACCGGCTGCAGCATCCCCTCCGGCGAGAGCGCCCGGATCACCTTCGACGTGCGCGTGAAGCCCGGCACCTACCCCACCAGCGCGCTGCCAAACCGCTTCGCGCTGGTGAACTACAGCACTCCCGCCAGCCTGGTGCGCACCCAGCAGTGCGCGGCGGCGCCCGCCGAGGCCTCGCTGTTCACCACCGACGCCGCGCTGGGCGTGGACGCCACGAAGCTGTGCTTCTCCCCGCCGAGCAACCTGCGCGTGATCGCCGCCGCCTCGCTCGCCTCGGCCAAGCAGGTGCGCGGCCAGCTCGACGCCGGCTTCCACCGCGATCCCCAGGTCGGCGCGACGGTGCGCGGCGGCCTGATCACCTACAGCCTGGCGCTCACCAACACCGGCAACGTCGACTTCCGCTCGCTGCAGATCATCGACATCCTGCCCTACAACGAGCCGGCGCCCGGCAACCTGGGCGTGCGCGACCTGCTGCCGCTCGGCACCGAGTGGACGCCCCAGCTCGCCGGGCCGGTCACGATCACGCCCGCCATCCCCGGCCTGACGGTGCGCTACAGCACCGAGACCAACCCCTGCCGGCCGGAGCTGGTGGACCCCAACCCCGGCTGCACGCCGATGGTCGACGGCGACGACCCCGGGCCGGGGATCTGGAGCCTCAACCTGCCGAGCGACCCGACCGCCGTGCGCTCGCTGAAGTTCGACTTCGGCAGCTACGTGCTGCGCGCCAACGAGCACGTCGCCTTCACCTTCCCGATGTTCGCGCCGGTCGACGCCCCGATCGCCACCGCCGGGGACGACGGCACGTTCGGCACCAACGACGACGGCGGCGTGGCCTGGAACACCTTCGCCTACTCGGCCGTGCGCCAGGACGACGGCACGCAGCTGATCGCCCAGCCGCCGCGCGTCGGCATCGAGGTGCAGCCGACGCCGCCCGGCCGCGCCTCGCTCGGCGACTACGTCTGGAACGACGTGGACCAGGACGGCGTGCAGGACGAGCCGGCCTTCCGCGGCGTCAACGGCGTCACCATCCGGCTGTACGAGGACGCCGACGGCAACCCCGCCACCACCAGCGACCAGACGCTCGTCGGGGTCACGATCACCCGCAACGACAGCGGCGGCAACCCCGGCTTCTACCTGTTCCCAGCGCTGGAACCGGGCTTCTACTTCGTCGAGATCGTCCCGCCCGCCGGCTACACGCTGACGACGCAGTCCGCCCCTGGGGCGACCGCGGCGACCGACAGCGACGCCGACCCGCTCACCGGGCGCACCCCGATCGTCCAGCTGGCGAGCGGCGATGACCGCCTCGACATCGACCTGGGCATCTACGCGCCGGTGGTGAGCATCGGCAACCGGGTGTGGTACGACACTAACAACGACGGGCTGGACAACGACGGCGACGGGACGCCCGGCTCGAGCACCGGGATCGCCGGCGTCAAGGTCGAGCTGTTCCTGGACGCCAACGGCGACGGCAGCCTGACCGGCGCGGAGCGCCTGCCGATCGCCACCTAGACCACCGACGCGAACGGCTTCTACCGCTTCGACGCCCAGACCCACGTCGGCGGGGTGCAGATCGACAGCGTGCCGCTCTACCCGGGCTCCTACATCGTCGGTATCCCGCCCGAGAACTTCGCGCCCGGCGGGCCGCTCAACGGCTACCACAGCAGCGGCACGCAGATCAGCTCTACCGGCCAGATCGAGGAGACCCCCGCGCCGGACCCGGACAGCGACATCGACGGCGACGACAACGGCGACACGCAGGGCGCCTCCGCGCCGTTCTACGCGGGCGGCGTGCTGAGCAAGGCGGTGGCGATCAACGCCAACGAGCCGCTCGGCGAGCCCGAGGAGGCCGGGACCGCGCCGGGCGGCACGGTGATCGAGGACTCCCGCAGCAACCTGACGGTCGACTTCGGCTTCTACACCGCGGGCGTCGGCGATATGGTCTGGCTGGACGACGGCACCGGCGCCGCGTTCAACAACGGCCTGCGCGACGCCGGCGAGATGCCGCTGGCCGGCGCGACTGTGCAGCTCTTCTCCTCGGCCGGCACCGAGATCCCGGTCGGGCCGGACGGGCGGCTCGGCACAGCCGACGACGCGCCCGGCGGGGTGACCACGGGCGCGGACGGGCGCTACAGCTTCCGCGGCCTGCCTGCCGGCGCCTACCGGATCCGGGTGACGCCGCCGCCCGGCTTCGCCAGCAGCCGCGATGTGAGCGCGCAGACAAGCAACCCGGACGGCAACCACGACGACGACAACGGCGTCGGCTCGGCCAACGGCGCGGCGAGCAGCGCGGTCTTCTCGCTCACCCCCGGCGACAGCGGCGCGCAGGGTAACAATACGGTCAGCGCCGCCGACGGCAGCACGGTTAACCCGACGCTCGACTTCGGCTTTGTGCGCACCTACTCGCTCGGCAACCGCGTCTGGGCCGACGCCAACAACAACGGCCTCTTCGACAGCGGCGAGGCCGGCATCTCAGGCGTCACCCTGCGCCTCTACCAGGCCGACGGCACCACCCGCGCGACAACCATCGGCGGCGCGACCGTCCCCGATGTGACCACGGACTCGAACGGCTTCTACCGCTTCGACAACCTGCCCGCCGGCGACTACCTCGTTGAGGTTATGTCGAGCAATTTCGGCGGCGCGCTGGCCGGCTTCGTCAGCAGCACCGGCGCGGGCCAGCAGGCGGACCCGAACACCAACATCGACGGCGACGACAACGGCCTCGACACGCCGGTCTCGGGCGCGATCCGCAGCGGGGTCATCACGCTTGGCGAGGGCGACGGGACCGATGAGCCGACCACCGACACCGACGGTGGCCCGATCGCCCCATCGGAGGCGCCCGACGACCAGTCCAACCGCACGCTCGACTTCGGCTTCTTCGAGCCGCTCAGCCTCGGCAACCGCGTCTGGAACGACCTCAATAACAACGGCATTATCGACAGCGGCGAGCCCGGCCTGGCCGACGTCGAGGTGCGCCTGTACCGCGACTCGGACGGCGACGACCAGCCCGACGACCTGAACGGCGACGCGCAGATCGACGCCTCCGACCGGCTGGCGACGACGACGACCAACGCCACCGGCCACTACCTGTTCACCATGCTCCAGCCGGGCACCTACCTGGTCGAGATCGTGCCCCCGGCAGGCTACCGCAGCAGCACGGGCAACTTCAGCGCCTATGAGCCGGCCCCCGACCCGGACACGAACGCGACCGACTCGGACGACAACGGCACGTCGGCCGGCGCCGTGATCCGCAGCCGCGGCGTCACTCTCTCGCGCGGCGCCGAGCCGACCGGCGAGGCCGGCAGCACCGGGCTGACCGACAGCGCCGCCGACTACAACAGCAACGCGACGGTGGACTTCGGCCTGTTCCAGCCGCTCAGCCTCGGCAACCTCGTCTGGAACGACCTCAATAACAACGGCTTAGTCGACGACGGCGAGCCCGGCCTGGCCGACGTCACCGTGCGCCTGTACCGCGATAGCGACAACAACGGCGTGCCCGACGACCTGAACGGCGGCGGCGTCACCACCGCCGACGCGATCATGGTCACGACGACCAACGCCACCGGCCACTACCTGTTCACCGGCCTCGGCGCAGACACCTACATCGTCGAAGTCGCCACGCCGGCGGGCTACGTGAGCAGCACTGGCCGGTCTCCGGCGATGCCGTACCAGCCGGCCCCCGACCCGGACGCCGACCCGACCGACGACGACGACAACGGCGGCACGGACGCGAGCGTCACGCCGGGCGCCACCGTCCGCAGCCACCCGGTCACGCTCAGCCTCGGCGCCGAGCCGACCAACGAGCCGCCCACCCCCGGGCTCTCCGACGACGCGGACGACGACAACTCGAACCTGACGGTGGACTTCGGCTTCTACGCGGGCCTCTCGCTCGGCAACCGCGTGTGGCTCGACGCGGACAACAGCGGCTCGCTCAACGACGGCGAGACCGGCATCTCGGGCGTGACCGTGCGCCTGTACCGCGACAGCAACAACGACGGCGTGCCCGACGACCTGAACGGCGACGGCGACGTGAGCACCGCCGATGCGATCCGCAGCACGGTGACCAACGGGGGCGGCTACTACCTGTTCGTCGGGCTGAACGAGGACACCTACATCGTCGAGGTGGTGCCGCCCGCCGGGTACCGCACCAGCACCGGGCCGGCAGGGGAGTACGAGCCCCCGCCCGACCCGGACGCCGACCCGACCGACGACGACGACAACGGCTGGCTCAGCGGGACCACGATCCGCAGCCACCCGGTCACGCTCAGCCTCGGCGCCGAGCCGACCGACGAGCCGCCCACCCCCGGCATCTCCGACAGCACCGCCGACGACCGCTCGAACCTCACGGTGGACTTCGGCCTCTGGCGGCCGCTCAGCCTCGGCGACCTGGTGTTCGAGGACGTCGACAACAGCGGCACGTACACCGCCGGCACCGACAAGCCGCTCGCGGGGGCGGAAGTCAGCCTGCTCCTCGCCGACGGCCTCACCCCGGCGCGCGACGCCGACGGCAACCTCGTCGCGGACCAGACGACCGGCGCCGACGGGCTGTACCTGTTCACCAACCTCGCGCCCGGAGACTACGTGGTGCGCGTGGTCGCGCCCAGCGGCTACCGCGGCAGCACCGGGCCGGCCGGCGCCTACGAGCCCGGCCCCGACCCGGACGCCGTCCCGGTCAACAACGACGACAACGGCACCGGCACCGGCAACGTGGCGGTCAGCGCCCCGATCACGCTCACCTCGGGCGGCGAGCCGAACACGCCGGTCGACGGCGACGGCACCGACAGCAACCGCACGCTCGACTTCGGCTTCTTCCGGCCAGTCAGCCTCGGCGACCTGATC
>ERZ777003.2305-NODE-2305-length-22894-cov-31.126275_pt1 | contig 22894 bp, 19 predicted proteins | sample MGYA00374956_ERZ777003 | MGnify/ENA primary metagenome ERZ777003 (study PRJEB29302, sample SAMN06268252) | bioreactor metagenome | isolation source: Joint BioEnergy Institute, California, USA | place: USA:Joint BioEnergy Institute, California, USA | collected... | reverse complement strand
CCGGCGGGTGTCGAGCCCACAGACCCGCACCGTTCCCCGGTCGGGCAGCACCAGACCGTTGATCATCCGCGCGAACGTCGACTTCCCGCTGCCGTTGGCGCCGACGATGCCGATCCGGCGCTCGGTGAGCACCAGCGACACGTCGCAGAGCACCTTCCGGTCGCCGTAGGAGTGCGAAACGTCCTCGAAGACAACCGAGTCCGGCTGTTGGTCAACCATCGAACGAGCGGCGCCGCCGCCACGGTGCGACGAGTCCCGGCCGGGTGCGGTGCACCTGCGCGGCGACAACACCGGCGATGACCGCTTTGGCCAGGTCACCGGGGACGTAGATGCCGCTGCTGGTCACCGCCGCCCACCAGGACAGATCGGTCCGGATCAACAGCCCGGCGGCGCCGAAGCAATAGATCACCGCCATGCCGCCGAGAATGTTGATCGCGATGCCCCAGCCCACCCGGTAGCGCGGCATCATCAGCGCGGTCAGCGCCCCGATCACGAACACCGCGGGCAGCCAACCGACGAAGAACCCGGCTGTCGGCGACGCCAACGACACCAGCCCGGTGCGCGCACCGGCGAGAATGGGCAGCCCGGCGATCGCCAGGACGGTGAACAGCCCGACCGCCAGCACACCCTTGCGCGGCCCCAGGATCGACCCGGCCAGCATCACCCCGAGCGTCTGGAAAGTGATCGGCACCCCGCTGGCGCCCAGCGTGATCGTGCCCGGCAGCCCCAGCGCCGCGATCAGCGCCGCGAACACCGCAGCCTGGGCCAGTTCGCCGGGAGTGAGGGCGAACCGGCGCCGCACCTGCGCCATCGCCCCGGCGCGTGCGGCGTCACTACCCACGCTGTCCAACCGAACGTCCATCCGAACGATTATCGCCGGTGCCCACCGCCTGCCCGAAGCGGGCGGAGTCAAGCGACGGTGCTGTTCCACCCGGCTGACGGGGCTGGCGGCACCGGGGTTCGACACGGCGGTAGCGTGGCTGACCGTGAACTCATCTCGTGTGTCTTCTCCCCTCGCGATTCCCGGCGCGATCGTCGCCGGCGCCGCGGCGCTGGCCCTGACGCTCAGCGCGTGCGGTTCCGACAGCGACTCGACGTCGGCCACCACGACATCGGACACCACCACGTCGACCATGACGACGTCACCCACCGGCACCGCCGTCGCACAGAGCTGCCCCACCGCCGCACCGGGCGAGGACGTCGCACCGGACTGGACGTTCACCGGTGACACCGGCAGCATCGCGGTCACCGGACCCACCGATGAGGCTGCTCCGCTGGTCACCGTCGAGGGACCGTTCAGCGTCTCCGAGACCCGGGTCGAGGTGCTGCAGGACGGCGACGGGCCGGTCGTCGCGGACACCGCCGACGTGCTGGTGTGCTACCTGGGCGTCAACGGCCGGGACGGCACGGTGTTCGACACCAGCTTCGAACGGGGCACCCCGGTGAACTTCCCGCTCGACGGGGTGATCACCGGGTTCCAGAAGGCCATCGCCGGCCAGACCGTCGGATCGACCGTCGCGGTGGCGATGACGCCGGAGGACGGCTACCCCGACGGTCAGCCCGCCGCCGGCATCCAGCCGGGCGACTCGCTGATCTTCGCGATCTCGATCCTCGACGCCACAGACTGAGATCTCACGGAGTGAGAGGACCGGCCGGTCTGGCGGTCAGGACGCCTCGGCGATCGCCTTGATCGCGGCGAGCGTCGCCGGAATACCCGTCTCGGCCGCCAGCCGCCGGGCCTCCAACTCGGCTTCGGCCTGCTCCCCGAAGCGCTCCCGGAAGGCGGCGATGCCCGCGGGCAGCACCTTCCAGGACTCGGTCAGCAGGGTGCCGCCGTCCCGCGGTTCCATGGTGTAGGCCCAATACACCAAGTCGCCGTTGACCTGCCAGGCGAAGGACCGGCCCGGGGTCGCGGCGACCACCTGGCTGCGGGTCTCCCAGGTGCGTTCGGGGGTCTCGTTGCGGCCGGTGAACCAAGCGCCGACCTCCGGTCCGTCGCCCTCGTCCCACCAGCACGCCTTGCAGATCGGGCTCCACTCGCCGGTTCTGGTCACATCGGAGACCAGCGCGTACACCTGCTCGGGCGACGCTGCGATGAAAATCGACTCTGACATCTGGAGATCCGCCATGGCCGCCAGTGTCGCACAGGCCACTTGTCGCAAGACATTCACGCGTAGTTGGGCGAGATGCACTGTCGGCGAGCACGTCCGTTGCTACGATGTGGCAATTATCGACGGCGAAGTCAATATGCGCAGATCCGAGGCGGTGCAACATGATTAGCGCGTCCAACACGTACCCCACCACAGGGGCGGCCCGGTGATGCGGCTGTCCCGGCGGTCGATGCTCCGCGCCACCGGGGGTGTGGTGGCGGGTGCGCTGCTGGCCGGTGCGGTGTCCGGCGCCACCACCGGATGCGGACGTCGCGAGGACTCCGATTCGGGCGACCGGTTGTTCGCCGAACTCGACGCCAAGATCCAGGACCTCATGGACCGCCACGGGGTGCCCGGTGTGGCGGTGGGCGTGTGGCACGACGGTGTGGAACACCTCCGCGGTTTCGGGGTCACCAACGTCGACGATCCCGAACCGGTCACCCCCGACACCCTGTTCCGCATCGGCTCGACCACCAAGACGTTCACCGGAACCACGGTGATGCGGCTGGTCGAGGCCGGCCGGATCGACCTGGATGAACGGGTGCGCACGTATCTGCCCGACTTCACCACCGCGGACCCGACGGTCGCCGAGCGGGTCACCGTGCGGCAGTTGCTCAACCACACGCCGGGCTGGCACGGCGACTACTTCGTCGACACCGGTTCCGGCGAGGACGCACTGGCGAAATACGTTGCGGCGATTGCCACACTGCCGCAGCAGACGCCGCTCGGCACCACGTTCGCCTACAACAACGCGGCCATCGCCCTGGCCGGCCGCATCATCGAGGCGGTGACCGGAACCGGCTACGAACGTGTGGTCCGCACCGAACTGTTGGAGCCGCTGGGCCTGCAGCACACCGGTTTCAGCGTCGACAACCTCGAAGGCCCGCCGGTGGCCGAACCGCACACCATGGCGGACGGCGCTCCGAGGTTCGACCGGTCCGCCTGGTACATGCCTCGCTGCCTCAACCCGACCGGCGGGCTGATCTCCACCGCCCGCGACCAGTTGCGCTACGCCCGTTTCCATCTCGGCGACGGCGGCGGACTGCCGGACCTCGGCCTGCTGAGCGAGGAATCCCTGACCGCGATGCGGTCGGATCCGGGGCCGGGCGGAACCCTGGCTGTCGAGATCGACGGGATGGGAGTCACCTGGCATCTGCGGCCCAGCGCCGAGGGTGTGCACATCGTCCAGCACGGCGGGGCCTGGTCCGGTCAGCATTCGGGTTTCTACCTGGTGCCGGACCGGGACTTCGCGATGACGGTGCTGACCAACTCCGACGGCGGGGCGATGCTGGTCGCGGACCTGATGTACACCGACTGGGCGCTGGACCATTTCGCCGGGCTGCACAATCTGCCGGCGCCCGTCCGCGACCTCTCCCCCGCCGAACTGGCCGACTACGAGGGGCGTTACCACGCCTACGAGACCGGCGTCGACGGCTCGGTGGACGCCACCGACACCGTCCTCACCGCCGACCGTGGCCGATTGCGCTACCAGATGCTCTCCGACGACGGTGCTCCCGTCACCGACCCGCCGCCCGGCACCCCCGCGTATCTGGCGTTCTACCGGGACGACTACGTGCTGCAACTGGACCGCGACGGCGAACCGCTGCCCAGCCGCGCCGACTTCGTCCGCGACGACACCGGACAGGTGCGCTGGCTGCGGATCGGCGGTCGGTTGCACCGCAAGACGGCGTGACGCCACGACATCTGCGGGCAGCCGCGCCTGCCTGACGCCTCACCGGGCCGGCGCGGAATGCGACGGCGGGGCCGACCCACCCCGTGTGGCGCGGTCCGCCATCAGCCGCAGGATCTCGGCGCGGTCCTCGGCCGACGGCAGACCCATGCCCGGCTGGTACCCGTACACCTCGTACAGCGATCTCGCGCTGGTATGCCCGTCGAGGATGTCGATCAGATCGCCGCTGATCAGCCCGGGGTGTTCCACCCCGCACGCCTCGGCGACCTTGACCAGATCGCGCCGCAGCGTCCTGATGTAGTTGGCGACCCGCGGAGCCTTGTCGTCGGGCACCAACCCGCGGGTCAGCCAGGCGTTCTGGGTGGCCACCCCGGTAGGACAGGTGTCGGTGTGACATTTCTTGGCCTGGATGCAGCCGAGCGCCAGCATCGATTCCCGCGCGGCGTAGACCATGTCGCAGCCCAGCGCGAACGCGACCACCGCGTTGTCGGGCAGGCCGAGTTTGCCGCTGCCGATGAACGTGACCTGCTCGTGCAGACCGCGTTCGGCGAAGATCCGGTACACCTCGGCGAAACCGAGTTGGAAGGGCAGCGACACGGTGTCGGTGAAGATCAGCGGCGCCGCGCCGGTGCCGCCCTCGCCACCGTCGATGCTCACGAAGTCGACCCCGCGACCGGTGTCGCGCATGAGATCGGTGAGCTGCTCCCAGAAGTCGAGATCGCCCACCGCCGACTTGATCCCCACCGGCAGCCCGGTCTCGGCGGCCAGCATCTCCACCCAGTCGAGCATGCTGTCGGCGTCGGTGAACTCGGCGTGCCGCGACGGGCTGACGCAGTCGCGGCCCTCGGGGATGCCACGCGTCGCGGCGATCTCCGCCGACACCTTGGCGGCCGGCAGCACCCCGCCCAGCGTCGGTTTGGCGCCCTGGCTCAGTTTGATCTCCAACGCCCGGACCGGTGCGCCGGCCACCAGATCCTTGAGCCGGGCGAGGTCGAACCGGCCCTCGGCGTCACGACAGCCGAAGTAGGCGGTGCCGATCTGGAAGATGAGTTCGCCGCCGTGTCGGTGGTACCGGGAGATGCCGCCCTCACCGGTGTTGTGCAGACAACCGGCCAGCGCCGCGCCCCGGTTGAGCGCCTCGATGGCCTTGCCGGACAGCGACCCGAAGCTCATCGCGCCGATGTTGACCACCGCCTGGGGCCGGAACGCCTGGGCGCGGTTGCGGGCGGCGCCGATCACCTTCGCCGCCGGCAGTTCGACGTCCAGCGCTGCCCGCGGTGCGGACGCCGGGATCGAGCGGCCGAAGGTGCGGTGCCGGATCACCGGGTAGCCGGAGGTGTACTCGATGTCGTTGTCGGTGCCGAAGCTGAAGTAGTTGTTCTCCTGTTTCGCCGAGGCGTACACCCAACGGCGCTGATCCCGGGTGAACGGGCGCTCCTCGTCGTCGCCGGCGAGATGTACTGCCGCAGTTCGGGTCCGATGGACTCGAGCAGATAGCGGGCGTGCCCGATCACCGGGAAGTTGCGCAGGATCGCGCGCCGGCGTTGGAACACGTCATGGACTGCCACAGCGGCCAGGGCCGATGCCGCGGTGGCCGCGGCGGTACGGAACAGGGAACTCATGGCCACAGTGTTACCTCAGGCCCCTGTCCGAAACGGTTCGAGGGTTGCTCGCCGTCAATGGGCGTGTCCCGGAACGCCTCGAGAGCCTGGGGCGATTCCCACCGTTCGACGACGTTGACACGGCCCGCGAGGTACGCCGCTCGCTGTCCGGGATCGACGGTGATGTGTCCCGCAACGATGATCACGCCGGCACAGACCCGGTGCGGGCGCGGAACTCATCGCCGAACAGCCGACGGTGCACCGGCTGAGCCGGCTGTGCGCTGGCTGAGGTGGGTGTGCGGTCACGCAGTCGGATGTGCGGCCACTGCGCGAAAACCGGCCGAATCCCGCAGTGGCGGCACGATCAACACCACCGACTCACCCTCGCCTGTGAGACCGCACAGCGGCGGCTGCACACACGCGCCGCGGTGCGGGCTGAACGTGTTGCGGCCCATGATCAGTCCGGCCGCCGGTGACGCATCTCGCGGCGATGTTCCATCATGGGAGCCATGGAGTCGACCCGGGTGGACCGATGGTTGTGGTCGGTCCGGCTGGCCAAGACGCGGCCCGACGCCGCCGCAGCGTGCCGGGCCGGACACGTGCGGATCAACGACAAACCGGCCAAGCCGTCCTCGGCGGTCGTCCCGGGTGACCGGGTGAAGGCCCGGATCGGCGGCCGCACCCGCATCGTCGAGGTGGTGCGGGTGATCCAGAAGCGGGTCGGGGCCGCCGACGCGGTGACCTGTTATCTCGACCGCACCCCACCGGAACCGGCAGTGCCGCTGCCGCCGGTGGCGGTGCGGGACCGCGGTGCCGGGCGGCCCACCAAACGCGACCGCCGCATGCTGGAGAAGTTCCGGGCAGGCCGGCTGTGACGCCCGGTCGAGAAGGCTCGGCCCGATAGAGTCACCACCATGCGTATCGCGGTCGCCGGCGCCACCGGGAACATCGGCAGTCGCACCGTGTCGGTGCTCGAGCGGGACGGCCACGAGGTGGTCCGCATCAGCCGCACCCACGGTGTCGACCTGGTCTCAGGTGAGGGTCTGGACGCGGCCCTGACCGGGGTCGACGCCGTCGTGGACGCCATCAGCGCCCCGCCCGGCAGCCGGGACCAGACGGTCGACTACTTCCGCACCACCACGGCCAATCTGCTCGCCGCCGAGCAGCGCGCCGGGGTGCGCCACCACGTGCTGCTGTCGATCGTCGGCATCCACCGGGTCGAGGGCAATCCGCACTACGCCGGTAAACGGGAACAGGAACGGCTGATCGCCGAGAGCCCGGTGGGATGGACGATCGTTCCGGTCACCCAGTTCCACGACTTCGCCGCGATGGTGGCCGGCTGGACCGAACCGGACGGGGTCGCCACCATCGCGCCGCTGCTGGTCCAGCCGATCGACCCCGACGACGTCGCCGCCGTTCTGGCTGAGATCGCGACTGGTGAACCGCGGGGCCGTCACGTCGACGTGGCCGGGCCGCAGACCCAGGACCTCGTCGACATGGCGCGGCGCACGTTCGCGGCACGCGGCCGGGATATCGAGCTGGTTCCGACCTGGTCGGGCATCTTCGACGAGCGGATGGCCGGCAACGTGCTGCTGCCCGGACCGGACGCACGGATCGCTCCCACCACGTTCGAGGACTGGTTGGCGCGCCAGACCGGCGAACACGGGTAGTGTGGTGCGGGTTCGTTGCACAACCAGCCCGCTTGGAGTCATCGGTGCGGAAACCCGCTGAAAACGGGCGCGGGTGAGCGCCCACACCGACATCGGCGACACCGCACCGGCATCGATGGGTGAGAGCGTGATCGCCGATGTGGCCGAAACCCTCGGCGGATCGCTCAACCTGCGCCGCACCGCGCTGCGACTGATCTCGCTCATCCAACCCCGGTTGGCGGACTGGGCGATGGTGGTGTTGCCGGACCCGCGGGCCGGTGTGCTCGTCGCGGTGGGTGACGCGGCCCCGGCCGGGGTTCCGCTCCGCCGCGCCGACCTCGATGATCTGCCGCTGGGCCGGGTGCTGCGCAGCGGATCCGTCGAACAGATCCACGACACCGACCTGGCCGGATTGATCCCCGTCGAACCGTTCCAGCAGTCCGCCGTCGCGCTGGCGCCGGCCGAGGTGGTCGCGGTGGGGTTGACCGCCCGCGGCAGCACCTTCGGCGCGTTGGTCGTGCTGCGACGGGGCGACACCGGCTTCCGCGCCGACGAACTCGACGTGGTGGCGCGGGTCGCCGACCGCGCGGCCGTGGCCTTCGATTCGGCGCGGCTCTACGAGGAGCAGGCCCGGGTGGCGTCGGTGCTGCAACAGAGTCTGCATCCGCCGTCCCTGCCGGACATCCCCGGTGTCCGGTTGGCGGCCTGCTACCGGCCCGCCGCCGAACACCTCGACATCGGTGGCGACTTCTACGACGTCACCGGCAGCGACCACGATTGGTTGATCGCCATCGGCGACGTGTGCGGTAAAGGGGTCGAGGCCGCCGCGCTGACCGGCCAGACCCGTCAGAGTCTCAGAACCGCAGCACATTTCGACCGCAGCCCGGACGTCGTGCTCGGCGCGGTGAACAGTGTGCTGTGCGATCTGCGGGTGAAGCAGTTCGTCACGGTGCTGTGCGCGCGGATCCGTGCGCGTCCGGGTGGGGGCGTCGGGGTGGACCTGGCCACCGCGGGCCACCCGGCCCCGCTGATCGTGCGCGGGGACGGCCGCGTCGAACAGGCCGAGGTGTACGGGACCGCCGCCGGCCTGGTCTCGGGCATGCGTTACGGTGCAACGGCTCTCGAACTCCACCGCGGTGACACCATGGCGATGTTCACCGACGGCATCGATGAGGCGTGGGGCGCCGGCGGTCAGTACGGGATGGCGCGGCTGCACGCCCTGCTGCCGGCGTACGCGGGCGCCGCACCGGAAGTGGTGTGCGAGGCGGTGGAGCAGGACGTCATGGAGTACCTCGACGGCCGCCCGCACGACGACATGGCGATGGTGGCCGTCACATGCGTCCGCTGACACCGCTGCGGGAAGCGCGGCAGCACTACGAGAACGCCCTGGCGGCCGACGACCGGACCGCCGTCGCCGGGCTGGTCGAGCGTCTGCTGGACGACGGGGTGGCGCCGCCGGACGTGTTGACCGGGGTGGTGGCGCCCGTGCAGCGCGCGATCGGTGAACGCTGGCAGCGCGGCGAATGGACGGTCGCGCAGGAACACGCCGCGACCGCGATGGCGATGGCGGCCACCGACGTCGTCGCGCGGCGGTTGAACCAGCTGCCGGTCACCGCCGGTCACGTGATCGTGACCTGCGCGGAACGCGAATGGCACTGGCTGCCGGCCGCGATCATCGCCTGCGTGCTGCGGGCCGACGGGTGGCGGACGACCCAGCTGGGGCCGGCGACGCCGCCGATGCGGTTGAGCCGGTACATCCAGGATCTCGGGCCGGACGCGGTGGCGGTCAGCTGCTCGGTGCTCGGCGCGCTGCCCACCACCCGCCGGTTCATCGAGCCCGCCACCGCGGCCGGGGTGCCCGTCATGGTCGGCGGCGCGGCCCTGGGCGCCGACGAACTCCGGGCGGCCGCACTGGGAGCTACCGCGTGGGCGCCCGACGCCCGGACAGCCCGGGACGTCATCACCACCCTGGCCACCGTGGTGCCGCCGGCGCCGCCGCTGCCCGCCGCGCCCGCGCGCGAACAACGCGCCCTCGACCTCGATCAGCCACGGCTGCTCGACGGCATCCGGCGGCAGTGGACGGTGACGGCCGGCGCGGCGTCCGGCCCCGCGGTGACCTCGCTGCGCACCGTCGCGCGCGAGGCACTGCCCCAGACCCTGCACGCGGTGTCGGCGGCCCTGCTCACCGGGGACACCCGACCGATCACCGAGACCGCCGTGTGGTTGTCCGAACTGCTGGCCGCCCGCGGTGTGGAGGCGGACCCGGCGATCAGTGAACTCGGGGCCGTGCTGGCCGCGGCGCTGGTCGATCATCCGTTGAGTGGATCTGGTGCGCCGGCACTTCCGGTGCGCGCCGACCGGTTGAGCGCGTCGGCGGCGACGATCCGCTCGAGGGTCGCGGCGATCGAGTCCAACGGCGCCGCGGACCGTATCTCGCGGGCCAGCCGACGTGCGGCGGTGCGGTACCGGTCCTGGTCGCGGATGCGGTCGAAACCGGCCCGCAGCGCCCGCACCGTCGGCGTTGCCGTGCCGAGATCGATTCCGGCGCCGCAGAACTCGACCCGGGCCGCGATCTCGGCCTTGTCGGAGGTCTCCCCCGCCACGATGAGTGGCACCCCGTGGCTTAGCGCGTACTGCACGCCGCCGTACCCGCCGTTGGTGATCATCACGTCGACGTGGGGCATCAGCATCCGGTACGGAAGCCAGTCGGTGACACGGGCATTACCCCGGGACCCGGAATCCCGAGCGTTGTCCCGGCCGGCCGCCGGTGGTGGCGACCACCAGCACGTCAGGCCGGTCAGTCAGCGCCTCCAGCGTCGGCACGACCAACTGATCGAGGTCGGTGTTGTCGAAGGTGCCCTGGGTGACGTGAACGACGGTGGCGGCGCTCCGGATGTCGTCCCACCAGGCGGGCAGGGTGACCCCGTCGAGGCCGGTGGGCAGCACCGGGCCGGCGAAGTCGACGGTGGACGGCAGATCGCCGCGGTGGTATTCGAAGCCGGGCACGCCCAGTTGGATCAGCCGGTCCGCCAAGGCGGGCCAATCGCTGAGAAACACCGGCGCCGGCCCGGCTCCGGCGGTGCGCAGTGCCCGGTCGAAGCGCCGCCGACTGCCCGCCATGATCACCCGGTGCGCCACCGCGGTCATACCGCGGTAGTCGACGCCGGGCCGCGGCCGCCACGCCATCCCGAACGGCGGGGTGTCGGCACTGGACAGGGTCAGCGGGCCCACGCTGCACACCAACAGCGGTGGGCGTGGGCGATCGTCGAGCAGCAGCGCCGCCGCACCGGTGAACGTCATGTCAACCAGGACAGCGTCGGCCGGCTCGCGGTCCAGCACGGAGCGAAGAGCCGCCGCCTGATGTCCCAGGGGCCGGATGTACACCGAGTCCAGCTCGGCTCGTCCCAGCAGGAACCGCCGGGCCTGCGACGGCAGGTACCGGGCCCACCACGGCGGGGCCGCGGGCGGGTCGATGGCGGTGCCGGCCGGCAGCGCGGTGAACCGCAAACCGGCTCGTGTCACCGCGTCGGCGAACTCGGTGGTCGTCAGCACGGTGACGGTGTGGCCGCGCGATCGCAGCGTCGCACCGATCTGCACCAGCGGCGCCACATGCCCGGAGAGCGGGGTGGCCGCCAGCAGATAACGCGCCAAGAACTCATCCTCACTACCCGACGACAACCGGCGCCCGAGCAACCGGGTTCGGGTCAACCCATAACCGCCCACCCCGGACGGCAAACATCGGATGAAACGGCGCTTCAGTCGGCCGAAAGTTGCCGGGCCACCGCCCCGTACCGTTCCATCTGCTCCGGCGTGTTCTGTGCGTTGTACAAGACGAGCCGGGTCGCGACGCCCCCGTATCTGGCGCGCAGCGCGTCGGCCAGACCGTCCCAGGTCGACTCGGTGGTGAAGACCGCGAGATGCTCGTCGGTGATCACCGCGGCCATGCCGGCGTGGTCGCGGGCCTTCTGCTTCTCGCGGATGCGCGCCGTGGTGCCCTCGAAACCGGCCTCATCCCAGATGAACGCGTAGTTCGGGGTGCTGCCGTAGAAGCTGAGCGCGGCGCGCGCCCGCTCCCGTTCGGTGTGCCGTTCCTCGTCGGTGTCGCCGACGACCGTGAGCACCGGCACGATGAGCGCGATGTCATCGGGCGACCGCTGCGATCTGGCCGCCCCGGCAGCCACATTCGGCAGCACATGCCGGGTGAGGTATCCGGGTTCACCGATCGGATGGACGTGCACCCCGTCGGCGACCTCGCCGGCCATCCGCAGCATCCACGGATTGACCGCGGCCACATCGACTTTGGGGTCCGGTGCGTCGATCGGGCCCGGACTCCACTGCGGGGTGATGAAATCCAGCTCGTAGAACTCGCCGTGGTGGTCCAGGGTGCCGGTCCGGAACGCGGTGAAGCACGCCTTGACCGCGCGCACGTAGTCGCGCAGCCGGGGGCCCCGGGCGGTCGAACGGCATACCGTAGCGGCGCACCACGTGGGTGCGGACCTGGGTCCCGAGTCCCAACCGGAACTTTCCGCCGGTCGCCTCCTGAAGTTCCCACGCCGCGGCCGCGGTGACGAACGGGCTGCGGGGAAAGGCCACCGCCACCCCCGTCGACAACTCCAACCCGGGTGCCGCCTGCGATGCCACCGCGGCGTTGAGATAGGCGGTGCGGCCGGTTTCGGTGAACAGCAACCCGGAGAAACCGCACCGTTGCACCTGCCGGGCGGTGTCGCCGACACGGCCGAGCGGCTGCGGGACCACCATCACATCGACGTGCACGTCCGCAGCGTACTGGCTCGGTGGCTATCGGTCCGGCGGCTCGCCGTTCTTACCGGGCTCCTGCCCGGCCCCGTCATCGGCCCCGGGATCGGCCCTGTCCTCGAGCCTGTCCTGGGGTTGGGGACGTTCGCTGTCGGGCCGGTCGTCGGGTTCGGCCTCCGCGGCGGGTCTGTCGGCCTGCGCGTCCTCGGCCTCGATCTCGGATTCCGGTTCCAGCGGCAGGCTCCGCAGCCGCGGCTCCAGCTTGCCGGCCTGCGGCGGTGCGGCCGGGCTCGGCCGCAACCGGACCACCCGGCCGACACCGCGACGCAGCCCGGGCGGACCGTCCTTGCGGAAGAACGCGCCGACCCGGCCCGCCCCGTACCGCAGCGGGGAGCCGACCAGCTCACCCAGCACCACACCGCTACCGATGCCCAACGCGATCGCCGACGCGGTCATCAGCTGCGCCAGACCGTCGTTGAACCGTCCTTCGACGGCGAACGCGAACACCGCCCGGAACACCGCCAGGCCGGGCAGCAGCGGGGTGATACCCGCGGTGGCGATCACCAACGCCGGCGCCTGCCGCCGGATCGACACCAGGGTGGCCAGCAGACCGACGCTGATCGCCGCCACGAACGTCGCCATGATCTGGCCCAGACCGGCCGCACCGACACCGAAGATCACCACCGTGGCCAGCGCCGCCGCGACCCCGGTCATCGGCGCCGAGCGCATCGGTGTGTAACAGGCGATGGTCAGGCAGATCCCGGCCAGCGCCGACCCGACGATCGCGACGGTGATCGTTCTCGGCTCGGTCGGCACCACGAAGGTCTGCCCGACGTCGACGCGCAACTGGATCTCCACCCCGGCCAGCGAAGCGATCTGCAGGCCGGCGAGGATGCCGACCACGATCCAGGCGGTGAGGAACACCGCATCCCCCAGCCGCGCCAGCGCGGTGATCATGTGGCCGGTGAGCGCGTCCTGCATCGAACCGACCAGGGTCAGCCCGGCGAGCAGCACCACGATGCCGGTCGCCACCAGGGTGGTCACCCCCTGCCCGGCGTACTGGTAGGCGGCCACGGCGACCACCGTCGCGATGGTGGCGCCCACCACCTGCTGGAAGAAGAACGGTGTGCCGGCCCGGTTCAACAGCCGGTTCACCCGGTCGATGACCGCCGAGGTAAACGCGGCCAGAAAACAGGTGACCCAGGTGCCGCCCATCAGCATGGCGATACCGAAGGCGAAGCCGGCCCATCCGGCGGTGGCCAGCCAGCGGGGGTACGGATGCGGCTGCTCGGACAACTCGTCCATGGCCTCGTGGGCCTGATGCACCGACACCCCGCCGGAGGTGATCTCACGCACCAACCGGTCGAGCGCCGCCAGCCGGGTGAAGTCGGTCGACCGGGTCCGCACCGACCGCACGATCGTCACCGGCGGATGGTCGGCGTTCGGCAGCGCCGACACGATGATCGTCGTGAAGGTGATGTCGACGACGCAGTCCTTGATCTGATACGCCTCGGCCACGTCCTGTGCGGTGGCGACGACGTCCGCGGTGCCCGACCCGCTCGACAACATCACCTCGGCGAGGCGGATGGTGAGATCGAGCACCTTGCGGGTGTGCAGTTCATCGAGACCGCCGGCGGCGCGGCGCTGACCCGCGCCGGGGGCCGGATCGCGAGTGCCGCGCAGGGCCAATCGCAGACCGCCGCGGAGGCGCGCCCGGCCGGTGCTTCGATCCTGGGTCATTGTCCTGAACGGTAGTCAGTATCCGGCGAATCGCGCGACCGCCGCGGCCGCCCGGCAGACCCGCCGTCGCCCCGACCGTCGATGAGGGCGCGGAACCTCGCGGCCGGATGGACCGCGACACCCAGTGACCGGACCCGTTCGGCCAGCGCCGCGTCCGAGGTCACCACCGTGATCAGCGCGGGGTCGTCGGCGGTGCGCACCAGCCGCACGATCTCGTCATCGGCGGCGTCGGCGGCGGCCCGCGGCGCGTGGGCGACGGTGAGCACCGACGACTCGATCGGCGTCGGATGTTCGAACACCACCGTCACCGAGTGCCCTTCCGCGGTGGCCCACCGCTCCAGCCGTCGCACCAGATCGTCCATCGCCCGGCGCCGGTCCCTCCACCAGCCGTCCGGGCGGCTGCCGATGACGTTCATGGCGTCGACGATCCAGCGCACAGAGTCGACGGTACGGACCGGCCGGGTTCACTACATTCACCGGGCAGGAGGCACGATGACTGACAGGACAGATGTGGTGGTGGTCGGCGCCGGGCTCGCCGGGTTGACGGCGGCGCGCACGCTGCGGCGGGCGGGGGTGGATGTGGTGGTGCTCGAAGCCCGCGACCGGGTAGGCGGCCGGACCCTGAACCACTTCCTGGAGCACGGCCCCGACCCGGAAAACGACGCGGTGGTCGAACTCGGCGGCCAGTGGATCGGGCCGGGTCATCAGCGAATCCGCGCCCTGATCGACGAATTGGGCCTGTCCACCTTCGACACCTACGACCGGGGCGCGAAGTTGTGGGAGCACAACGGGCGGGTGCGGCGCTACACCGGCGAGATTCCCAGGGCCAACCCGCTGCACCTGGCCGACCTGCAGATCGCGTTGACCCGGCTGGAGCGGATGGCCCGGCGGATCGACCCGGCCGCGCCGTGGGCCGCCCCCCGTGCCGCGCAGTGGGATCGGCAGACCGTCGCCGGCTGGATCGACCGCCATGTGCGCACCGCGGTGGGCCGGGCGTTCATCGAACTGGTCTGTGAGGCCGTCTGGGCCGCCGACGCCGCCGACCTCTCGCTGCTGCATCTGCTCACCTACACCAGCTCGAATCAGGGTCTGAGCCAACTCATCACCACCCGCGGCGGCGCCCAGCAGAGCCGGATCATCGGTGGCGCCCAACAGATCTCGACCGCCATGGCCGACGAACTCGGCGACGCGGTGCGGCTGGGCGCACCGGTGCGGGAGATCCGCACCCGCGACGGGGTGCAGGTGGTGGCCGACACCGCGACGGTGCGGGCGGAACGGGTGGTGGTCGCCATGAGCCCCACCCTGGCCGGCCGGCTGCACTACGACGAACCGCTGCCCGCCGACCGGGACCAGCTCACCCAACGCATGCCGAACGGCTCGGTGGTCAAATGCATGGCGATCTACGACGAACCGTTCTGGCGGGCCGACGGGCTGTCCGGACAGGGCGTCGGATTCACCGGTCCGGTGAAGGTGTTCTTCGACAACTCCCCACCCTCGGGCCGCCCCGGGGTACTGCTCGGGTTCCTGGAGGGCAGCCAGGCGCGGGAGCTGGGCCGAGCCGACACCCGCACCCGCCGCGAGGCGGTCATCGGCTGCTTCGCGCGGATGTTCGGTCCGCGCGCCGCCCGGCCCGTCGACTACGTCGAAAAGGTGTGGGCCGCCGACCAATGGACCCGGGGCTGCTACGGCGCGTTCCTGCCGCCCAACACCTGGACCCAGGTCGGCCCCGCGCTGCGGCGCGCGGTCGGTCCGATCCACTGGGCCGGCGCGGAGACCGCGGTGCGCTCGATGGGCTACATGGACGGCGCCGTCGCCTCCGGGGAACGGGCGGCCGCCGAGGTGCTCACCGCACTGGGGTCCGGGGCTTAGGGTGCAGACCATGAGCCTGGTCACCTACGAGCAGCGGGACCACATCGCCACCATCACCCTCAACCGCCCCGAGGCGCGCAACGCCATCAACGGGGCGATGCGCCAGGACCTCAACGCGGCCTGGAACCGGTTCCGCGACGACGAGGACGCCTGGGTCGGCATCCTCACCGCCAACGGCGAGGTGTTCTGCGCCGGTGCGGACCTCAAGGACAGCGAAGGCGCGGTCGGCACCTTCGGCGGCACGTTCTGGGAGAAGCCGACCATCAACAGCTTCGAATCCGGGATGGAACTGTTCAAGCCCACCATCGCGGCGGTGAACGGACCGTGCGTCGGCTACGGGCTGACCGGGGTGTTGTTCTGCGACTTCGTCATCGCCAGCACCACTGCGACGTTCAGCTTCCCGGAGGTGCGGATCGGGGTGCCCACCATCGTCGGGGCGATCCGGCTCCCACAGCGGGTCCGCTGGGCGGACGCTATGGAACTGCTGCTCACCGGTAAACCGATCACCGCCCAGCGCGCCGAGGAGATCGGCCTGGTGTGGAGACTGGTGCCGCCGGACGAGCTGCAGGAGCAGGCGCTGGCGTGGGCCCGCACCCTGACCGAGGCCGCGCCGCTGGCGCAACGCGCCACCAAGGAGGTGGCGTGGCGCAGCGCCGACATGGGCTGGATCGAAGCGGTCCGGTTCGGCGAGACCATGCGCAAGGTGGCCGGCGCCACCGAGGACGTCGCCGAGGGCATCCGCGCCTGGCAGGAGAAGCGCACCCCCCAGTGGCGGGGCCGGTGAACCGGGTGACGGCGCTGACCGTTCCCGCGCTGCTGGCCGGCGCCGCGGAGACGTTCGGTGACCGCACCTACGTGGTGACGCCGGCCGAACGGCTCAGCTACCGCCAGGCCGCCGACCGGTCCGCACGGCTGGCCCGGTGGCTGTTGCGCGAAGGCGTCGGCAAGGGCACCCGCGTGGGGCTGTTCTTCCCCAACGGGACCGACTGGATCGTGTGGTGGCTGGCGGTGTCCCGCATCGGCGCGCTCGCGGTCCCGTTGAGCACCCTCTACCAACCGGCCGAGATCGCGAAAGTGGTCCGGCTGGCCGACATCGCGGTGTTGATCGCGCCGGGCACCGTGCTGTCGATCGACGTCCCCGCCCGGTTCGAGCAGGCCTGGCCGGAGCTCGCCGGGCAGCGGGCCGGACAGCTCGCGCTGACGGCGGCGCCCTACCTGCGCACCATCGTGCTCACCGAACCGACCGACCGGCCCTGGGCGGCCCGGTGGAAACCCGACGCCGCGACGGCGGCGCCGGAACTGCTGTCCGCGGTCGAGGCCGAGGTGTCCCCCGCCGACCTCGCGGTCATGGTGCACACCTCCGGCTCCACCGCCGACCCGAAGGGGGTGCTGCACACCCACGGCACCCTGGTCCGGCAGACCTCCACCTGGCCGGCGGCGATCTGGGCGGTCACCCGCGGATCCGGTACCGGGTCCCACACCGGAGCCGAATCAGGAGCCGGCACAGCCGATGAGCCGCGGATCCTGTGCGCGATGCCGTTCTTCTGGATCGGCGGTCTGCTGGCCGCCACCGGTGCCCTGCACGACCCCGTCACCCTGCTGGTGCTGCCGAAGCTCGACGCCGGGACCGCGCTCGACCTGATCGAGACCGAACGGGCCACCGGTGTCGTCGGCTGGCCGGCCTTCACCCGCCGGTTGCGTGACCACCCCACCTTCGACGAGCGCGACCTGGGCAGCGCGCCGATGCTGCGCCACGGCCCGCTCGACATCGCGATGACCGATGTGCCCGACGGCTTCCCCGTGCACCGCACCATGTCCGAGACCGCCGGCGGTTTCGCGTTCACCGAGATGCGCATCGTCGACGGGAACGGCGACCCGGTCCCCGACGGCACCGTCGGCGAACTGCTGGTCCGCGGTATCGGCGTGATGGCCGGCTACAACAAACGGGAACGCTGGGAGGTGTTCGACGCCGACGGCTGGTACCACACCGGCGACCGGGTCTACCGCAAACCGGGCGATCCGCGGCTGTTCTACGTCGGCCGCACCACCGAGCTGATCAAGTCCGGCGGTGCCAACGTCTCGCCGCTCGAGGTGGAGGCGGTCATCGAACAGTCCCCCGCGGTGGCGCAGTGCGTCGTGGTCGGGGTCGACGATCCCGACCGCGGCGAACAGGTCTGCGCCGTCGTGGTGCCGACGCACTCCGGTGACCACGGCCTCGACGTGGATTCGCTTGCGGCGCAGGTCGGTAGCCAGCTGTCCAGCTACAAGGTGCCGACCCGCTGGGTGGTGGCCCGCGCCGACCAGATCCCGACACTGCCCAGCGGCAAGTTCGACCGCAGGACGTTGCGCGCCCGGGTGTCCGACGGCACACTGAACGCCGTGCAACCGGTCAACGCCGACAGCCGCCGATGACGACTGACAGCCACCCCGCCGACCGCCACGACCTCATCCGCGTGCTCGGCGCCCGGCAGAACAACCTCAAGAACATCGACGTCGAGATCCCCAAACGCCGGCTGACCGTGTTCACCGGTGTCTCCGGGTCCGGCAAGAGCTCGCTGGTGTTCGACACCATCGCCGCGGAGTCCCAGCGGTTGATCAACGAAACCTACAGCGCGTTCATCCAGGGCTTCATGCCCACGCCGGCCCGCCCGGACGTCGACATGCTCGACGGGCTCACCGCGGCGATCATCGTCGACCAGAACCGGCTGGGCGCGGATCCGCGGTCCACCGTCGGCACCGTCACCGACACCGGCGCGCTGCTGCGGATCCTGTACAGCCGGCTCGGCGAACCGCATATCGGTTCCCCCCAGGCGTTCTCGTTCAACGTCGCATCGATCAGCGGCGCCGGCGCAGTCACCGTGGAGCGCGGGGGCCGCACCGTGAAGGAGCGGCGGGAGTTCGAGATCGTCGGTGGGATGTGCCCCCGGTGCGAGGGCCGCGGCGTGATCAACGACATCGACCGCACCGCGCTCTACGACGACAGCAAGTCGCTCAACGAGGGCGCCCTGACCATCCCCGGATTCTCCATGGACGGCTGGTACGGCCGCATCTTCCGGGGATGCGGCTTTTTCGACCCGGACAAACCGATCCGCGAGTTCACCCGCAAGGAACTCGACGCGCTGCTGTACAAGGAGCCCACCAAACTCAAGATCGACGGGGTCAACCTCACCTACATGGGGCTGATCCCGCAGATCCACAAGTCGTTCCTCAGCAAGGATGTGGAGGCCATGCAGCCGCACATCCGCGCGTTCGTGGAACGGGCGGTCACGTTCACCACCTGCCCGGACTGCGACGGCACCCGGCTGTCGGAACGCGCCAGGTCGTCGAAGATCAACGGGCGCAACATCGCCGAGGTCTCGGCGTGGCAGATCAGCGATCTCATCGACTGGGTGGACGACCTGCGGGACGACTCGGTGGCGCCGCTGCTGGGATCGCTGCGCCACACCCTGCGGTCGTTCGTCGACATCGGGCTGGGATATCTGTCGCTGGACCGCCCGGCCGGCACGCTGTCGGGCGGTGAGGCGCAACGGGTCAAGATGGTCCGCCACCTCGGCTCCCCGCTCACCGACGTCACCTACGTGTTCGACGAGCCGACGATCGGGTTGCATCCGCACGACATCGACCGGATGAACCAGCTGCTGCTGCGACTGCGCGACAAGGGCAACACGGTGCTGGTGGTCGAGCACAAGCCGGAGGTGATCGCGATCGCCGATCACATCGTCGATCTCGGCCCCGGAGCAGGCGCCGAGGGCGGTGAGGTGGTGTTCGCGGGTTCGCTCGACGGTCTGCGGGCCGCTGCAACCCTGACCGGACGGCACCTCGACGACCGGGCCGCGCTCAAGAAGAAGGTGCGCACCCCCACCGGGGTGCTCCCAGTCCGCGACGCCCACACCAACAATCTGCAACACATCGACGTCGACATCCCGCTCGGTGTGCTGGTGGTGCTGACCGGGGTGGCCGGTTCCGGCAAGAGCTCCCTGATCGACGGGTCGGTGGCCGGGCGTGACGGCGTCGTCACCGTCGATCAGAGCCCGCTGCGCGGGTCCCGGCGCAGCAACCCGGCCACCTACACCGGGCTGCTCGACCCGATCCGCAAGGCGTTCGCGAAGGCCAACGGCGTCAAGCCGGCGCTGTTCAGTTCCAACTCCGAGGGCGCCTGCCCGCTCTGCAACGGCGCCGGGATCATCTACACCGAGCTGGGTGTGATGGCCACCGTGGAGACCACCTGTGAGGAATGCGAGGGACGACGCTTCCAGGCGTCGGTGCTGGCCTACGAACTGGCGGGCCGCAACATCGCCGATGTGCTGGACATGCCGGTGACCGAGGCGCTGGACTTCTTCACCGACGCCCACCCGCTGCCCGCGGCGCGGCGGATACTGGAACGACTGGCCGACGTCGGGCTGGGCTACCTGGGTCTGGGACAGTCGCTCACCACGTTGTCCGGCGGCGAGCGGCAGCGGTTGAAGCTGGCGGCCAGACTCGGTGACAAGGGCGCGGACGCGGCCACCGTCTACGTGCTCGACGAACCGACCAACGGCCTGCACCTGGCCGATGTCGAGCAGCTCCTGGCACTGCTGGACCGGCTGGTCGACGCCGGTAAGTCGGTGCTGGTCATCGAGCACCACCAGGCGGTCATGGCCCACGCCGACTGGATCATCGACCTCGGTCCCGGCGCCGGTCACGACGGCGGCCACGTCGTCTTCGAGGGCACCCCCGCCGACCTGGTCGCGTCCCGGTCGACGCTGACCGGCCGGCACCTCGCGGACTATCTGCGGGGCGGATAGCCGCCCGGTGTGCCACCGGGGTGGTGCCCCTGATCGGCAGGTGACGGGCCATGATGGTGGCGTGAAGCACGAGTCGATCACCGCACCCGATCCGCAATCCTGGTCCGGCCGCCTGTGGGCCGAAGTCGAACCGATCTACGCCGCGATCCTGGACCACCCGTTCATCAAGGGGCTCACCGACGGCAGCCTGGATCCGGAGGTGTTCGCCCACTACGTCGCCCAGGACGTGGTGTATCTGCGCGACTACGCGCGCGCCCTGTCGGTGGTGTCCGCCAAGGCACCCACCCAGGCCGACACCGCGATGTTCGCCCGGCACTCCGCCGAGATCTACGACGTCGAACTGCAACTGCACAATTCGCTGCTGCCCGATCTCGACCTGGATCCGGCGGCGATCGCGGCCACCCCGCCGTCGCCGACCACCCAGGCCTACACCAGCTATCTGCTGGCCACCGCCTTCGGCGGCAGCTTCGTCGACGGGCTGGCCGCGGTGCTGCCCTGCTACTGGATCTACGCCCGGGTCGGGCTGGAACTGCTGGACCGTGGTTCGACCGACCCGCGCTACCGGCGCTGGATCGACAGCTACTCCGGCGAGGACTTCACCAAGTCGTGTGCCGAGGTGCTGGCGCTGACCGACCGGATCGGCCCGACCCTGACACCCGCCGACGAGGCGGAGGCCCGCAGGCACTTCGTCGCGACCTCGCGGTACGAGTGGATGTTCTGGGACTCGGCCTACCGACGGGAATCCTGGCCGGTCTGACCCGTTGGCGAGGGATCGTATGCGCCGCTGAGATATTCGGCACGACACGCACGGCGGGCCAATTTGCCGCTGGTGGTGCGCGGGATCGCACCGGCCGGCAGGAACCGGATGTCGGACACCGGCAAGCCGTGCCGCCGTGTCACGGCGTCCCGGATCGCCTCGAGCGCCGGCCGCGGGTCGGCCCGCGCGGTGCCCGCCGCGCGTTCGGCGATCACCACCAGCCGGTCGTCCGGGTCGACGGTGAACGCCGCGACGTAACCGCGCCGCACGAACGGCGTCGCCTCGGCGACGGTGGCCTCGATGTCGTGCGGATAGTGGCTGCGCCCGTGCACCGAGATGAGATCGGCGGTGCGGCCGGTGATGTACAACTCACCGTCGAGATGGAAACCGAGATCGCCGGTGCGCAACCAGGCGGAGCCGTCCGGCACCCCGTCGGCGTGGCTGCCCGCCGGCAACCGGGTCCGCAGGATCGCGCCGAACGTGCGCTCGGTGTCCTGCGGCCGCCGCCAGTAGCCGCGGCCGATGTTGTCGCCGTGCAACCAGATCTCCCCGACCGCACCGTCGGGGAGCTCCGCACCGGTGTCGGCGTCGACGATCACCGCCCACTGGCTACGGGCGACCTGACCGCACGACACCACGGACACGGTGTCGTCGCCGGGCTCCGGCGCCGGCACGGCCCACCCCTCCCCCAGCCGGGCGCGGTCGACGTGGATCGCGGTGGGTTCGGCGTCGGGGGCGATGCTGGCCACGAACAGGGTGGCCTCGGCGATGCCGTAGGACGGTTTGAACGCGGTGGGCGGCAGCCCGTAGGGTGCGAACGCCGTGGTGAACGCCGAAATCGCCGCCATACTCACCGGTTCCGAGCCGATGATCAGCACCACATCGTGCAGGTCGATGTCGTCATCCGGCCCGGGCAGGCCGCGCTGGGCGGTCCACTCGTAGGCGAAGTTCGGCGCAGCGGTGACCACCCGGCCGTGGCGTGCCTCATCCGACAGTGCCCGAATCCAGCGCTGCGGCCGGCGCAAGAACGCCGTCGGCGACATCAGGGTGGTGTGCCCGCCGTACACCGCGGGGAAGCCGATCATCGACAGGCCCATGTCGTGGTAGAGCGGTAACCAACTGACGCCGTGGGTGTTCCGGTCGAGAAGATCGATCGACAGGATCATCTGCACCAGGTTCGTGCCGACCGCCCGGTGCGTCACCTCCACCCCGACCGGCGGCCGGGTCGACCCCGAGGTGTACTGCAGGTGCGAGACATCGTCCAGATCCAGTGTGGTGGGCGCGAATTCCGCTGCAGACGCGTCGGGGACGTCGTCGATGACGATGATCCGGGGGCGCTGTGCCGGTGCCAGCCGGGTCAGAAACGACGACACCGTGTCGAACACCGCGGCGGTGGTCAGTACCGCCGCCGGCCGGGCGTCGCGCAGCGCGGTGTCGAGGCGCTCGGCGTGGCCCGGCAGTTCCGGCGCGAACAGCGGCACCGCGATCGCGCCGGCCTTGACCGCGGCGAAGAAGCCGGCGACATAGTCGACCCCCTGCGGCGCCAGAATCGCCACCCGGTCGCCCGGGGCGGTGGCCCGCTGCACATGTGCGCCGACCGCCTCCACCCGCACACCCAGGTGCGCCCAGGTCAGCTCGACCACGGTGTCGCGGGCGTGGTCGAGGTAGCGGTAGGCCACCGTGTCCCCGACCGCGGCGATATTTCGCTCGATCAGCGACAGCAAGGTGACATCGGGCGGCAACGCGATGTGACCGTCGGCGTCCAGACAGTCCTCGATGCGAAGCAACCCCTCAGGCGGCGGTGACGCCCGGCGAAATTCGCACTCCACATGCGAAGTCTAGGGCCGGATTTTTCGTGGAATGTTGCCCTTGATGGCGTGTAGATAAGCGAAAGTGCCT
>ERZ777003.2301-NODE-2301-length-22944-cov-4.452182_pt1 | contig 22944 bp, 9 predicted proteins | sample MGYA00374956_ERZ777003 | MGnify/ENA primary metagenome ERZ777003 (study PRJEB29302, sample SAMN06268252) | bioreactor metagenome | isolation source: Joint BioEnergy Institute, California, USA | place: USA:Joint BioEnergy Institute, California, USA | collected... | reverse complement strand
GCCACCAGCGCCGCCACGACGAGCCGCGTCGCCCGCCACATCTCGGTTCTGCGCACGAGCGCAGACAGTACTCGTTAGGTTTGCTTGATGACAGATAAAGTAGTTCCTTGACAGAAGGTCTGGGTGCTCGTCGGGCATGGGAACACGCCGACACGCCTCGACGAGCCGAGTGACCCCGGTCGCTTCGCACCGACCGGCTGTGCGAACATCGCCCGCCGAGGAGGTACGGCGAGGGCGATGGGACTGGGGAAGCCGGCCGTGTCGTTCGACGAGGGGTTCTGGCCCTCGGTCCACAAGCTGGACCCGGCGCAGTCGCACCGGGTCATCAAGGCGCTGAACCTGTTCGCCGAGAACCCGGAGCACCCGAACCTCAAGCTCAAGCCCCTTCGTGGCGAGCTGGGTGACCTGATGTCCCTGCGGGCGGGGCGCGACGTGCGTGTCCTGCTCGTCCGCCGGGGTGACGCCTACGTGTGGCTCGAGGCCGGCCTCCGACGGGACATCTACGAGCGTGCCGCCAGGGGACGGTTCGTGATCAACCCGAACCGCCGCTTCATGGGCTTCGTCGACCCGGAGACCCCGACCCCCGAGCGGCGTCGGCCGCGGCCGACCGGCGACGTGGTGGAGGACACGCCCCGCCGGGCGTTCGACCACTGGACCGACAGGGAGCTCGCCGAGGCCGGGTTCGGTGAGGACGAGATCCGCGACCTCCGGTCGTGCCTCGACGAGTACGAGCTGTTGGCCCTGCCGTGGCCGGAGGACCGGCTCGACCTGGCGGTCAGGCTCGTCGAGCAGTCGCCGGAGCAGTGGCGGGCCGGCGTCGACAGTGAGGCCCGACTCCGCGACGCGATCGACGCCTACGGCGGCCTGACCGGCATCTCACCCCTGTTCACCCCCGAGGAGCTGGATCGCATCGCCAAGGCGCCGATCGAGGACTGGATGGTGTTCCTCCATCCGGACCAGCGGCGCCTCGTGACCCGCTCGTTCTCGGGTCCGGCCCGGGTGCGGGGAGCGGCCGGGACCGGCAAGTCCGTCGTCGCCCTCCATCGGGCGGTGCATCTGGCCCAGCGGGCGACGCCGGAGGAGCCGGTGCTGTTCACGACCGTCGTGCCGTGGTTGCCGCGCGTGCTCGACCAGCTCCACCGGCGGATGCCGTCGGCCCGTCCCGACCTGGTGGTCTTCCGCTCGGTCGGTGAGGTCGCCCGCGAGGTGCTCGCGGCGGTCGGCCGCACGGTGGACGTCGACGGGGATGCGGCACGGGCCCTGCTCGACGAGGTCGTGCGGGACATCGGAGTCGACCTGCCGTTCGGCCCGCAGTACCTCTATGAAGAGGTCAGTCGGGTCATCGCCGGTCGGGGGATGACGTACCTCGACGACTACCTGACCGCGAGCCGGGTCGGGCGGCGCCAGGGACTCGCCCCTGACGTGCGGCGGCAGGTCTGGGACGTCTACACGGCGTGGCTGCGACGGTTGGACGACGCCGGTGTCGTCGATGCGCCGGTGGCCGCGCACCGGGCGCTGGCGGCCGTGCGGGACGGGGCACAGGTACCGGCCCACACGGCGGTCGTCGTCGATGAGGCGCAGGACCTGACGATGGTCGAGCTGCTCCTGCTCCGCGCCATCGCCAACCAGGGGTCCCGCCGTGACCGGCCCGACGGCCTGCTCCTCGTGGGGGACGGTGCGCAGCGGGTCCAGGCCGGTGGCTACACGCTCCGTGCGGCCGGTGTGGAGGTGCGCGGTCGGACGAGCGTCCTCCGGGTCAACTACCGCAACACGGCCGAGATCCTCGAGGCGGCGCTCGCGGTGGCGGGTGACGAGGTCGTGCTCGACCTGGACGAGGAGGTTCGTCGGGGCGAGCTCCGACCGACATCGTTGCGGCACGGTCTTCGTCCGCGCCTCCTGACCTTCGATGGCGACGACGCCGAGCTCGACCGGCTCGTCCCACTGATCGCCGACCTCGACGAGTCGGCGCTCATCGCCCGGGGTGACATCGGGGTCTTCGTCCCTCCCGCGCAGCTCGACCTCGTCGCGACCGGGCTGGAGCAGGGGGGCGTCCCTGTGCGTCTCGTGCGCGACTACGACGGCACGACGGACGACCGGGTGAAGGTCGGCACCCACGCCGAGGCCAAGGGGCTCGAGTTCAAAGCGGTCCTCCTGCCCCGGCTCTCGGCCTCCCACTTCCCGGAACCCGCTGCCGAGGGCGAGTCCGAGGCGGAGATCGAGGAGCGTGCCTCGCTGGAGTTGAGCCGGCTGTTCGTGGCGATGACCCGGGCACGGGACGTGCTGATCGTGACGGCGCCGGGCGAGCCGGCCGGGGTGATCGGGCGCGCGAAGGAGGCGTTCGACGTGTCGTGAGCGTCACGGCCGGGCCGTACCTGAGGGTCGGCGGGCGGCAGGGGCTGGTAGGCGGACAGGAACGAAGGGGACCCCGTGGCCACGGAAACGAGCTCTGACACGACGATCATCGAGGGCGCACTCGTGCGGTGGCGTCACAGCGACCCTCCTGTGCTGGGTCGGGTGCTCCCCGCTCCGTCGGCGCGCGAGGTCAGGGTCAAGTGGGACGATCCGGAGGCGCCACCACGCTTCGCGAGGGACGCGGCACCCGATCAGCTCGAGCGGGTCAGCCTCTTCCCCGGTATGCAGGTGCGGCGGGCGAGCGACGACCAGCCCGGCGTCGTCCTCGGTGAGGTGCCCGGCGAACGTCCGCGGTGGCGGGTGCTGTTCCTCTCGTCACCGGGATCACCCACCGTCGTCCTGGAGGGCGACCTCCGGCCGGACGATGCCCTCGACCCGGCGGGACGGATGAAGAACCGGCAGATCGGATCGACAGCCCGGTTCAACCTCGCGCTCGCCACCCGCCACTACCTGTTGGAGCACCTCCACAACGACCTCGTCTGCCTCGGTGCCGCCCGTGTCGACCTCAAGCCGCACCAGGTCTCCGTCGTGCACCGGGTCGTCACGAGCTACCCCCACCGGTTCCTGCTCTGTGACGAGGTCGGCCTCGGCAAGACCATCGAGGCCGGCATGGTGCTGAAGGAGCTGCGTGCCCGTGGTCACGCGCAGAGGGCGCTCGTGATCGCGCCAGCGAACCTCACCCGGCAGTGGCAGTTCGAGCTGAAGTCGAAGTTCAACGAGACGTTCAGCATCATCAACACCGACACGGTGCGCCACGTCCGGAACCAGGGACACCGGGGCAACCCGTTCGAGCAGTTCGACAGCGTCATCGTGTCGAGCAGCTGGGTGACGGGGGAACGCTGGTCCGACCTCGTGCGCCAGTGCGACTGGGACATGATCATCGTCGACGAGGCGCACCACGCCCGCGGGCCCCGGGACCGGAACAAGCAGGCACCGACCCGGCTCTACCAGCTGATCCGCGATCTCGCCGACCCCGGCAGCTTCGGCAACCGGGCGGTGCTGCTGCTGACCGCGACGCCGATGCAGTTGGCCGAGTCGGAGCTGTACTCCCTGATCGAGATCCTCGACCCGGCGTTGTTCCCGACCTTCGACCACTTCATCGAGCACCGTGACCAGGTGCCCGGTCTGAACCGGCTGGTCGAGGGTCTGCGCGACCACGGCTTCCCGATCCCCGGCACCGACGCGGAGGACACCGTCACCCGGGTGGCGCATTGGCTGGACATCGACGAGGCGCTCGCCAGGAAGCGGCTGGTCGAGGATCCGGAGGGCGTGTGCGACGACCTGGCGGGTCGTCACCTGCTCAGCGAGGTGCTGATCCGGAACCGCAAGGCCGTCGTGGGTGGATTCATGCCCCGCGTGGCGGTCCGCTGGCCGGTGACACTCAGCCGGGAGGAGCACGCCGCCCTCGAGCTCGTCGAGGACTACGTCCTCGAAGGCCACCGTGCCGGTCGCCAGATGAACGACAACGCGGTCGGCTTCCTCATGGTCACCTTCCAGCAGCTGATGGCCAGCTCGCTCCGGGCGTTGGCCCGGTCGCTCCGGCGCCGCCGTGCCCGGCTGGCGGCGGGGGTCCCCACAGCGATGAAGGCCACGGCCATGGAGGAGCGGATCGTCGACGAGGACGGCACGGTCGAGGAGGTCGCCGACGCCACCACCGCCCTGGCGGGGGAGCTCGAGCACCTCGACGAGCTGATCGAGGTGCTCGAGGGCATCCCGACCGACAGCAAGGCCGAGGCGCTGGTCGCGAACCTGCGCACGCTCTTCGAGGACGACCCCGACGGCAAGGTCCTCGTGTTCACGCAGTTCCGCGACACGCAGGACTACCTCGCCGAGCGACTGGCGGCCGAGGGATGGGGGGTGCACACGTTCCACGGGCAGAAGTCACCGATCGAGAAGGACCGGGCGGTGGACGGTTTCCGCCGGGGTCGCGGGCCGCAGATCCTCGTGTCGACCGAGGCCGGCGGGGAGGGGCGGAACTTCCAGTTCTGCCACGTGCTCGTGAACTACGACCTGCCCTGGAACCCCATGCGGGTCGAGCAGCGGATCGGCCGGATCGACCGCATCGGCCAGACCGAGACGGTGAAGATCTTCAACCTCTACGCCGTCGGGACCATCGAGGAACGCATCCTCGAGATCCTCGAGCGGCGGATCGACGCCTTCGAGCGGACGATCGGCGGACTCGACCCGATCCTCGGAGAGACGGAGAAGGACCTGCGTCGCATCCTGCAGCGGGCGCGCAAGGAGCGGGATGCAGCGCTCGCGGAGCTCGGTGAGCGGCTCGAGGAGCAGGTGGCCGCGGCGCGTCGAGCCGAGGAGCAGCTCCGCGACTTCATCATGGACACGAAGTCGTTCTCGAAGGAGATCGCCGAGCGGGTCACGGGCCGCTCATCGCCCGTGTCCGCGGACGACCAGGAGCGCTTCGTGACGGCGCTGCTCGCCGACGCCCGCACGTGGATCGGGCCCTACGACGGTGAGGCACGACAGCTCGCCTTCCACGAGCCGCTGCTCTCCGAGCTGCCCGACGAGTTCGTCGCGGGCAACAAGAAGCTGGCGGTGTTCCGTCCCGATCAGCTGCGGGACTCCGAGCACGTCGAGTTCTTCGCCTTGGGCCACCCGATCGTCGATCACGTGGTCGAGCGGGTCCTGCAGTCGGATTACGAGGGCTGCACCGGAACGCGTCGCCTGCCGGCGGGCGACGACCTGCCACCGGGTGCGGGCTGGCTGTTCGTCTACGAGGTGGAGGTGAGCGGGTTGCGGCCGTACCGGCGACTGCTGCCGGTGTTCGTGGACGACGAGGGACGGGCCGACGTCGAGCGGGGCTGGGCACTGGTGCGTCGGTCGACACGGTTCCGGCGCGACGAGGAGACGGCGGTGCCGTTCGAGGAGATCCCGCTGGACGAGCTCGACATCGCCCGGGACGTCGCCGATCGTGTGGCGGAGTCTGTCGAACACGACGAGCGCGTTCGAGCAGCCGAGGACGCGGACGAGCGGGTCGAGCGGGAGCGCGCCCGGCTGTCCGCCTGGTTCGACTACCGCGAGCGCGCCGCGGCGGACAGGCTCGCCGCCACCGACGCGACGCTCGAGCGGTTGCGGGGGTCCGAGGACCAGGGCCAGCGGCGGATCATCCCGGTGTGGGAGGCGAACCTCGCACGTGACCGGCGCCTCCTCGACGAGCTGCGCGATCAGCGACGGGCCCAGCTCGATCGCGTCGACCGCATGCGGGATCCCGCTGTCAGCGCGACATTGGTCGCGGTGGGTCGAATCGAGGTCACTCAAAGTGGTGGGGCTCGGGTCGCCTAGTTTGCAGTGAGCGACGAACCAGCGGAGTACGACGTGACCTTCGACCTCTTCAGCGCCTGCCGGCCGCGGCCCGACGTTCTGGCCCACGAGCTCAGCGACGCCGTCTTCGCCGCCAGCCTCGACGAGGTGGTCAACGAGACCGCGCCGGACGCGTACCGGGACGCGGAGCTGTTCTTCGACTCGACGTGGCCGTCCCAGGGTCTGCGGGACCTCCTGAACGAGGTGTTCGGTCGGCTCACCGGACGCCGACCGGGTGCAGCGTCGGTCATCCGGCTGGAGACCAACCTCGGCGGCGGGAAGACCCACAACCTGATCGCGCTGTGGCACACCGCGCACGGCCGACTCGACCCGATGAGGGCCATGGCCTTCATGGATCCCGACCTGCTCCCGGACGGTCCCGTCCGGGTGGCGTCGCTCGTCGGGACCGGGGCGGGGGCGTCCTCGTTCCCGGCCGTCGACGGGGTCGAGGCCCGGACGCTGTGGGAGTACCTGGGGCTCCAGCTGGGAGGGCCGGAGGCCGCGCGCCTGCTGACCGAGGGCGACGGCATGACGGCGCCGGGCGCGTCGAGGATCAAGGAGGTGCTCGGCGACGAGCCGACCCTGATCCTGCTCGACGAGCTGGCCCGCTACCTGGAGACGGCGGCGGGGCACGGTGTGGGCGAGTCGAACCTGGCCCGCCAGACGGTGGCCTTCCTGATGGCGTTGATGGAGGCGGTCGACGCCAGGCCCCGGGCGTCGCTCGTGATCACCACGACCGAGGTGACCGACGCCTTCGGCGACAAGACCCAGCAGCTCCTCGACGCGATGAGCGAGGCCCGGGGTCTCATGGCCCGCCGCGAGCACGTGCTGCGCCCGTCGGCCGAGGCCGATCTGCCCAAGATCCTCGTCCGTCGTCTGTTCGAGCGCGTCGACGACGCGGGGGCGGAGGTCGGTCGTCGGTACGCCGAGGCGGCACGGGACGTGTACTCGCGGGGCGGGGACCTGTCGCCCGAGGCGGTGTCCAACACGTGGGCCGACGAGGTGGCGGCCGCTTGGCCGTTCCACCCCTGGCTCGTGCGGCTGCTCGACAAGCGGCTGTCGACGATCCCCAACTTCCAGCGCACGCGCGGAGCGCTCCGGCTCCTGGCGTCGACGATCCGCAACCTGTGGGAGCAACGGCCGCCGGGGACGCTCGCCATCCACCCGTTCCACCTCGACCTCGCCGATCCCCGCATCGTCGAGGACCTGACGAGCCGGCTCGGGCGCGGCGAGATGGAGAACGCCGTGCGGGCCGACATCGCCTCGCAGGAGGGCGGGGAACCGTCCCGTGCCGAGCTCATCGACGCCGAGCTCGGTGCACCGTTCGCCCGGCGACTCGCCACGACGGCGTTCGTGGGGTCGTTGACCAACGACGTGCCGGGGTTGCCGGCGCAGGACCTGGTGACCGCCGCGCTCGCGCCGGGCGACGACGTGAACGTGATGGCGCGTGCGCTCGAGCTGTTGGAGCAGCGCTGCTGGTACCTGCACGTCGACCACCGCGGCTACCGGTTCTCGACCGAGAAGTCGCTGGTGAAGGTCATCCAGGACGCGCAGGCCCGCATCCCGGTGGGGCGGGTCCGGGCGGAGGCGACGGCCATCCTCGGGCGCATCCACCGGGACGCGGCGCTGAAGGTGCGCCGTGCCTGGGAGGACTCGAAGGTCCCCGACCGCGAGCACGAGGCCGCGCTCGTGATCCTGCACTGGGACGACTTCGGCGACGCCCGCGGCGTCGATCCGCGGGGGCCGGTGCCGGACCGGGTCCGCGAGCTGTGGGAGCGGACGCCGGCGGGCGGGTTGCGCGAGTTCCGCAACCGCGTCGTGTTCCTGTGCCCCAGCGCCGGGGAGACCCACGACGCCATGGTCGACGCGGTCCGGAGGCACCTCGCGCTCACCGAGCTCGCCAAGGACGAGGTGGTCCTGAAGGACCTCGCCGAGAACAAGCGGGCCGAGTTGAAGGAGATGGCCGCCGAGTCCGAGCTGCTGGCCCGCATCGCGGTGTGCAACCACGTGAACGTCCTCTACGTGCCGCAGCGGGACGGGCTCGAGGTCGAGGTGCTGCCGACGGTCACCAAGGCGTCGACCCATCCGAACCAGACCGAGGCGATCGTCGACCACCTGCGGGCGATCGGCAAGACCCGCGGGTGACCCGCCGCTCGACCCGGCGATGGTGCGGTCGCGGCTGGGAGCGATGCTCGACGCGCCGGTGCCGACGGTGGAGCTGGCACGGGCCTTCGCACGCCGCAGCGACCTGCCGATGGTGCTCGATCCCGGCCAGTTCGTGACGGTCGTCCGGGCGGGCGTCGTGAACGGCGTGTGGGAGTACGAGGACACGACCCGCGGCGGGGACGGCTGGGCGACCAAGGACCGTCCTCCGACCACCGCCGTCCGGGTCGGTGAGGACACGCTGCTGCACCCGGTGGGCAGCGCACCACCGGTCGAGGTGCCGTCGTGCCCGTTCTGCGGTGAGGTCCACGAGGGGCCGTGTGCGGCGCAGCCCGAGCCGACGAAGGAGACGACCACGAGCTACCGGGGCTCGGGTGCGGCGCCCACCGCCGTCGCCGACGTGCTGCAGGAGGTCACCGATGCCGGTTTGCGGCCGATCCGACGGTTCGTCATCGCCGTCAACGAGGTCGGCGAGGGGCTGAAGGCCGAGCTGGCGCGGCTGCAGTCGGTCGTGCCCGCCGATCTCGACCGTGCCGAGGTGACCTGGGACGTGGAGGTGTCGGCGACACTGGACGATGCGACGCACCACGTCAGGGTGACCTTCCACGGGCCGCCGGCCGACTGGGCGCCGCTCAAGCCCGCCGTCGACCAGGTGCTCGCCACCAGGCCGGCGACGTTGCGTGCCTCGTGCGCGGTGACCTTCGAGGATCCGGTGCCACCCGACCACGAGGTCGTCGCCGAGCTGCGGGCCCGCGCCGGGCGCACGGGTCCGAGCAGGTGTGACGTGACCGTCGAGGTCGACACGTGAGCCGCCGGAACGGCCAGCGGTGGTCGTGCCGCTTCGAGCGCGAGGGCGACGGCCGCATCCGGGCGGTCCAGGTCGAACGGGTCGACAGGGACGGTGTGGTGCGGCGTCTGCGGGTCGACGGTCACCGTCTGGTGCCGGTGACCGAGCCGCTGGTGGAGCTGCTGCAGCGCTCGGGTGTCCAGCCCCGCAGGCTGGCCGGTGACCGGCCGTTCGAGCTGGGTGATCCGCCGGGTCCGCAGGTCGAGCTGTTGCTCGCCGCCGTGCGGCCGCTGACCCGTCACGACCGCATCGCCGCGGTGGCGGCCGGGGTCGTGGCCATGAGCGACGAGGAAGCCGTCTACTGGCACGCGCGGGCCCACCACCCCGGTGGTCTCCCGGCCCTGCGCCTGCTCCTGACCGGAGGGAAGTGATGGCGAAGAGCCTGATCGAGCAGTGGTTCCCGGCGGCCACCGTCGGGGCCGAGAGCCTGCGCGACGGTTCGGCGGCGAAGAAGCCGCCCACGAGCAGGCTGCATGTGTGGTGGGCGCGGCGCCCGTTGACGGCGAGCCGTGCGACAGTGGTCGCCTCGTTGCTGCCGGCGTGGCCGTCGGACGACGAGGTCGCTCGGGATCCGGAGGCGAAGCGCATCCGCGACGCCCTAGAGAGGGAGTTCCCCGGCGGCGAGCAGGCGTACCACGCGTGGTTCGTGCGGTCGCTGGGCATCAAGGGCGACCCGGTCGAAGCCCGAAGGCGCATCAAGGAGGCGAACGAGCAGGGCATCAAGCTCGAGGGCAACGGCTACGGGTACGACCGGGCGTTCACGGTGACGCCAGACGACGACACCGTCGAGCGCCTGCGTCGACTTGCTGCACTCCGTTCCGGTCGTGCCGGTCGCCCTGTGCTCCTCGACCCTTTCTCCGGTGGGGGGTCCATCCCGTTCGAGGCGGCGAGGTTCGGTTGCGACACGATCGCCAACGAGCTCAACCCAGTGGCGGTCGCGATCCTCAACGGAACCGTGACACTGCCGGCACAGCTCGGACCGGATTTCGTCAAGATCCTGGAGCGCTGGGGTCGCAGGTGGGCGGAGCGTGTGCGTCGTCGCCTGTCGCAGTACTTCCCGAAGGAGCCCAAGGATCAGTCGATCGTGGCGTACATCTGGGCGCACACGGTGCCCTGTCCGACGACGGGCCTGCCCACGCCGCTGTCTCCGAACTACTGGCTCGCCAGAGGCAAGGCGGGGCGGAACATCGCGGTGGCGCTGGAGCCCGACCGCAGGACCGGGCGGATCCGGACGTCGATCGTCGAGGGCTGGAACGTCAAGGAGCACGGCGACCGCTCGACCTACTCCCGCGGGACGGCCACGAGCGTCTGGGACCCGACGGCCACGATCAGCAGCGAGGAGATCAAGCGTCACGCCGTCGAAGGGCGCATGGGGGAGACGCTGCTCGCGGTCTCGGTCACCAGGCCGGGCGTCCGCGGGCGGCAGTTCCGGGCACCGTCGGAGGCCGACGTCGAAGCGGTCGAGCGAGCGGCGGCCGACTTGGCCGACCTCATGCCCGGATGGGAGATCGAGGACCTCGTTCCGACCGAAGGCGTCTACTCGGGTTGGAAGACGGACGAGCCGCTCCGTATGGGACTCCGGCGTTGGTGCGACATGTTCGCACCCAGGCAGCTGCTGACGAACCTGACGTTCCTGGAGGAGCTCCACGCGGTTCTCGACGAGGCCCGGTCGGAGCTCGACGACGAGACGTGGCGAGCGCTCGGCCTCTACCTGGCGCTCGCGCTGGACAAGTCGGTCGACTACAACAGCCGACTGGCAAGCTGGAATTCGTCCCGAACGACCGTCCGCAACACCTTCGACCGTCACGACTTCGCGTTCAAGTGGTCGTTCGCCGAGTTCGACGGGTCCGCGGCACTGCTGCCGTGGGCGCTGGACCAGATCGTCGACGCCTACCGAGGTATCGCCAAGCTGGCACACCGGGATCGATCCCTGACCCACGGCGAACGAGCGGCGACAGCCACCGTCATCCTCGGATCCGCGACGGACCTCAACCTGCCGGACGGCTCGGTCGACGTCATCGTCACCGATCCGCCGTACTACGACAACGTGATGTACGGCGAGTGCTCCGACTACTTCTACGTCTGGCTGAAGCGCTCGCTGCGTGACGCGTGGCCCGAGCTGACCCGACAGGTGCTGTCAGACAAGGACAGCGAGGCCGTGGCCAACCCGTCGCTGTTCCGTGACGTGGCCACCCACAGCGGCCGGGGCAAGCGGGCCTCAGGCGCGGTCACCGCCACGGAGCTCGCCAACCAGCGCTACGAGGAGCTGCTCACCCACGCGTTCCGCGAGGCGCACCGGGTGCTCAAGGACGACGGCGTCCTCACCGTGATGTTCACCCACAAGAAGGTGGACGCCTGGGACACGCTCGGCACCGCGCTCCTCGAGGCCGGCTTCGAGATCTCGTCCTCGTGGCCGGTGCACACCGAGAGCGAGCACAGCCTGCACCAAGCGAAGAAGAACTCGGCCTCCTCGACCATCATGCTCGGCTGCCGCAAGCGCTCCTCCACCGAGCCGGCGTGGTGGGCCGACATCCGCCGGGAGGTCGAGGAGGTGGTCGAGGACGCCGCCCGCCGGTTCGCCGACCAGGGGATGCGCGGCGTCGACCTCACCCTCGCCACCTACGGGCCCGCCCTGTCCGTGCTGTCGCGCAACTGGCCCGTCTTCACCGGCGATCTCGATCCGGACGGACAGCCCGAGCGCATCCGGCCCGACCGGGCGCTCGACCTCGCCCGTCAGCGGGTCGCCCAGCTGAAGCGCCGCGAGCTGCTGGGCGGTCGTGACCTCGAGTTCGACCGGGCCACCGACTGGTGGCTCCTGGCGTGGAACGACTTCCAGGCCGCCCAGTTCCCCGCCGGCGAGGCGCTGAAGCTCTGCCTGGCCGTCGACCTCGACCTCGACGAGGTCTCGAAGGGGCACAGGTTGGTCAAGGCCACCGGAGGCGACGTCACCCTGCTCACGCCCGCGCAGCGTCGGACCGCGAAGAGCCTCGACCCCGACGCCGGGACCTGGCCCACCATGGTCGACGCCCTCCACGCCCTGATGCTCACCTTCGACGAGGAGGGGCTCGCCGCCGCCCGTCACTGGTTGCAGCGCACCGGCAAGGGCGACGACGACCGCTTCCGGGCCCTGTTCGAGGCCGCGCTGCGGGCGGTGCCCCGCACACGTGACGCCGACGGCAACTTCACCCGGCCCGAGGCCCGGATCCTCGAGAGCATGCGCGCCAGCCTCTTCGAGGGGGTCGAGGCGCCGGACGAGGAGCCGGCCGGAGCGGTCGAGCTCACGCTGTTCGACGGTTGACCGACGTGGCGGAGCGGCTGCGCGACCTCGACCTGGCCCCCGGGTACGACTCGGGCGACGACGCGCTCGCGTCGTTCTACGTCCCGGTGCTCCGGGTGGCGGTGCGCTACGACCGGTCCGTCGGCTACTTCCGCTCGACCGCGCTCGCCGTCGCGGCCAGGGGCGTGAGCCGCTTCATCGCCCGCGGCGGACGGATGCGACTCCTCGCCGGCACCGACCTCACCCGCGAGGACTGCGAGGCCATGGCCGGGCGCATCGTCGTACCCGAGACGCTCGCCGAGCGCCTCGTCGCCGGCCTCGCCACCGACGACGACATCGCGAGGCGCCGGCTGGAGGTCCTCGCGTGGTTGTGCCGCACGAACCGGCTGTCGGTCCGGCTCGCGCTCCCGGTCGACGCCGACGGGCGACCCGTGCCGGCCGACGGCTACTTCCACGAGAAGATCGGCGTCCTGCGGGACGAGCACGGCGAGGGTGTCGCCTTCCAGGGGTCGGTCAACGAGTCCGACACCGCGTGGACCCGCAACTTCGAGTCGTTCTCCGTCTATCGGTCGTGGGAGGAGGAGCGGCACTTCGAGCTGTGGTCCGGGAAGTTCGACGCCCACTGGGCCGGCCGCATGCCCGGATGGCGCGTCGTCGACCTGCCGGCCGCCGTACGGGAACGTCTCCTCGACCTCGCGCCCCACGAGGCGCCCGACCCCCGTGACCCCGAGGAGCCGGCCGAGATCGGCGACCCACGGACCGTCGCCCGGTTCCTGCTGGCTGCGCCCACGATGGTGGGGGCCGAGCGGCTCGCCGAGGCGACCAGCGGTGTGCGGGCCTTCCCCCACCAGCAACAGGTGGCCGAGCGGCTCGCCGGCGAGTACCCGCGCTCGTGGCTCGTGGCGGACGAGGTCGGTCTGGGCAAGACGATCTCCGCCGGTCTCGCTCTCCGCCGACTGGTGCTCGACGGCCGGGTCCGTCGTGCACTCGTCCTCGCCCCGGCCAGCGTGTGCCGGCAGTGGCAGGACGAGCTCTTCGAGAAGTTCGGGCTGTGGGTGCCCCGCTACGACAGGGGCCAGTGGCTCGGCGTCCACCCCTCGCTCGACGAGCCGGTCGAACCCGGGGGCAACCCGTACCGGCAGCACGACATCGGGATCGTGTCCAGCCACCTGGCCCGGCGCCGCGACCACCAGCAACGCATCGTCGACGCCGGTCCCTGGGACCTCGTCATCGTCGACGAGGCGCACCACGCCCGACGCCGAGGGTTCGCGGACCTGGACGAACGCCGTCCTTCCCGGCTGCTGGAACTGCTCGACCGGCTGGCGGACGCCAGCGCCACACGGGCCACGTGGCTGCTCACCGCCACACCCATGCAGGTCCACCCCGTCGAGCTGCTCGACCTGCTCCGACACGTCGGCCTCACGGGAGCGCTCGCCGAGTGGTCGACCTTCGAACGATGGCACGCCGAGCTCCAGAAGCCGGACGAGGAGACGTCGTGGGCGTGGCTGGCGTCCGTGTGGCGTGGGACGCAGCTCCCACCGCTCGGGCCCGGGGAGGCCGCGCTGCTCGACGACATCGAGCGCCGTGTCGGTCCGGTCGCCCGCGAGCTCATCGAGCGGTTCGGCGCTTCCGGCATGGACGCCGAGCGGATCGTCGAGCAGCTCGGCGACGCGGGACGGACCCAGCTGCGTCGTTGGCTGCGTGCCGCCGGGCCGGTCGGTCGGTTCGTCACCAGGCACAGTCGGGCGACGCTGCACCGGTACCGGGCCCGAGGACTGCTGCGCGAACCGATCGCGACCCGCAACGTCACGGCGGTGCCCATCGACTTCACGCCCGACGAGGCCCGCCTCTACAAGGAGCTCGACGGTCTGCTCGACCGGCTCATGGAGCGGGCGGGCACCCGGCGCGGGGCCGGGTTCGTGCTCACCGTCTACCGGCGGCGCCTCACGTCGTCATGGGCGGCCATCCGCCGGACGCTCGAGCGGCGCCTCCACGGCCAGACCGGTCTCGACCTCGACGACGACCTCCTCGAAGAGGCCGAGATCGAGGTCGACGGCGGACAGGTCGACGCCGACGTCCTTCCCCTCTTCGACGACGAACGGACCGAGCTCGAGCGGTACCTGTCGGACATCGACCAGGCCGACGACTCGAAGTTCGACCAGCTGCAGCACGACATCGACGAGGCACGTGCCCGGGGGCGGGCCGTGATCGTCTTCACCCAGTTCACCGACACCCTCGACCACCTCAGGGAGCGCCTGCGCGGCGTCTACCGGAGCGAGCTCGCCACGTTCACGTCAGAGGGCGGTCGCGTGTGGGACGACCGCGTGGAGGACTGGGTGCGGATCACACGCCAGGAGCTCGTCGAGGCCGTCCGGACGGGCCGGGTCCGCGTCCTGATCGCCACCGACTCCGCGAGCGAGGGGCTCAACCTCCAGGCCTGCAGCTGGCTCATCAACTACGACATGCCCTGGAACCCGATGCGCGTCGAACAGCGCATCGGCCGCATCGACCGCATCGGGCAGCAGGAACCCGTCGTCGAGGTCCGCAACTACTTCATCCCCGGCACCGTCGAGGAGCGGGTCTACGAGCTGCTCGCCGAGCGCATCGACGACTTCTCCGAGCTCCTCGGCGGCCTCCAGCCGATCCTCGGGGCGACCGAGGACGCGCTCCGGAACATCTTCCGGGCGCCGAGGTCGGAGCGGTCCGCTCGCGAGCGGAAGGAGCTGGACGAGCTCGCGCGTCGTCTGGACGAGCTGCGGACCGGGGGGATCGAGCTGTCCGACGAGGACCTCCACCCCGGCCCGCCGCCGAACGATCCGCCCGTGACGTTGGAGCAGCTCGACGAGCGCCTGCGCTTCCTCGGTGTGCAGTTGGGCACCGTCACCCTCCCGGCGACCGCGGACCCCGATCGCGTCTCCCGCGACGCGGAGGACTGGTGCGCCCTGGCGACCTACGGGCACCCTCGCCTGGTCGAACAGCTGACAGCGATCATCGGCGACGAGGACCCCGTCGGCGAGGCCGGCGGGCTGGTCATCGCACGCGACGACCGGGCGTTGGACGAGGGGATCGTGGTCACGGCGGCGGCTCGCGACGACCGGCGGCCACCGGACCTCGTCCACTCCGTGACGGAGATCGGCACGCTCGGCTCCTCGGCGACGACCGAGCAGGCCCGACGGATCGCGGACGAGACGGCCAGGGCCGAGGCCATCGCTCGGCTCGAGCGCCTCCGGGCGACCAAGCTCGTCGGCGCCGTCCGGCGCGCCGAGGGCGTCCGCCAGAGGTTCGTGCGCCTGGTCCACCGCGTGATCGCCACCGAGTGCACGCTGGCCCGAGAGGAGCGTGGGGAGATCCCGGTACCGAGTGACGTCTGGCAGGAGCTGATCCGCAGCGGTACGGACTGGCGTTACGCCGAGGCGTTCCGTCAGCGCCTCGATCTCGATCTCGACGAGGTCGCCCCCGCCCGCTTGGCAGATCCGTCCGCCTTCCTGCCCGGATGGCCCAAGCGGCACCTCCTCCACGAGACGGCGCCCGAGCTGCGGAGCCTGATGGACACCTGGCGGTCGCTCGGGCTGGGAGCGCTGAGTCACGGCGGTCGCGTACGGACGACGGAAGGACGCACACAGGAGCGGACATGGACGATCTGACGGAACGGCAGGCGGCGACACGACGGGAGCTCGTGCAGGCACTGCGGGACGACATCCTCGGTCCTGCGGGCGGGCCCGAGGAGGTGCTCACCGGCAGCGAGCGGCCACTCACCCGCTACCTCGTCGGACGGCTGGCCCCGGTCGGCACCGGTGTCGACGCGGAGGAGGACGACGACAGCGCCGGGGGTGAGAGCGAGATCGGCGACAGCGACGCCGGAACCGCATCCCCCGTCACCATGGCGATGAACCCGTCGTCGATCGGGCTGTCGTTCGTGGTCGACGACGGTGTCGACGAGCTGGAGATCACGGCGACCTGGGGTCGCTACGTCCGGGAGACGGCCACGGAGGCCGGCGACGGCGGATCCACGGAGGAGGGTGCGGGATCCGCCGGGCTGCCCGACGACGGGGAGGGCGGAGAGCCACGGGACGAAGCCGGTGACGGCGGCGCCGGTGAGGGGGCGGACACATCACGGAGGCCGCGCGGGAAGCGACGCCCGACGCGGTGGCGGCGCCGCCACCACGTGCTGACCTGCCGCCTCCGGCCGGCGGACGGCCGTCACACGGTGGCGCAGGAGGACGGGGCGTCCGTCGAGGCCGTGGTGCGGCAGACCTCGGACGGCCTTGTCGCCGTGTCGGTGTTCCTCGTCAACCGGATCCGGCCGGCCAAGCCGGACCACCCCGACGACGGGGACTGGATGTTCCAGCCCACGCTCGAGGCCCGGGCACCCGACGGCGCCGCGGTGTTCCGCGCCCGACGGCCCGACGAGACGCGACTCGCCGGCGACCGGGAGATGCAGTCGAACGAGCTGCTCTACCTCGACCGGCCCGAGTTCGCCGTCGGCCACGGGTGCGCGGCGGCCTGGGACGACCCTCCCGGACCCGCCACCGGCCCGACGACCCGGGTGGCGACCGAGTTCGTCCCGTCCTACGAGGTCCCCCGTGTCGACCCGCGCGAGTCCGACGACCCGGGCCTCGACATGCGGGCCCTCGGGGGAAGCGGACCGGGGGGTGTGCCGGGGCCGCGGCTGCAGGAGCTCCTCACCCCGCTCGCCGACGGCTACGCGGCCTGGCTCGAGGAGCTGCGCCGGACCAGGCTGCCGGCGCTGCCGGAGCACCTCCGCGAGGTGGCCGCCGACCACTTGGACGCATGTGAGATCGTCCTCGACCGGATCCGGGCGGGCATCGACGCCGTCGTCGGCGATCCCGAGCTCCGGGCCGCCTTCTGCTTCGCCAACCGGGCGATGGCGCTCCAGCGCGAACGGACCGTCCGTGCCCTGGCGGCCCGCCGCGGCGAGTCACCCGGACCCGTCGTCGCCCGCTGGCGACCGTTCCAGCTCGCCTTCATCCTGCTCAACATCCCGGCCCTGGCCGATCGACGCCACGCCGACCGCGACATCGCGGACCTCCTCTGGTTCCCGACCGGTGGTGGCAAGACCGAGGCCTACCTCGGTCTCACGGCCTTCGCGCTGGCGCACCGTCGTCTGCGCCAGCCGTTGCCCGGGTACCGCAGCGACGCCGGCGTCGCCGTCCTCATGCGGTACACGCTGCGGCTGCTCACGATCCAGCAGTTCCAGCGGGCGACGGCGCTCATCTGCGCCTGTGAGCAGCTCCGCCGGGACGAGGGCGAGTGGGGGGAGACGCCCTTCAGCATCGGGCTGTGGGTCGGGCTGTCCGGCACGCCCAACCGGTTCGACGACGCCGAGGAGGCGCTCGACGCGCTCGCCAACGGCCGGCGACCGTCGCGAGGGACCCCGGTGCAGCTCCTCTATTGCCCGTGGTGCGGTCACGACCTGCCGGTGAATGCCTGGCAGGCCGACCCACGCCAGCGGCGGATCATCGTCACGTGCCCCAACGACGAGTGCGAGTTCGGGCCGGTCAGGTCACGGGACGGGCTGCCCGTCCACACGGTCGACGAGCAGGTCTACCGACACGTCCCGTCACTCGTCATCGCCACGGTCGACAAGTTCGCCCAGATGCCCTTCAACGGGCGGACCAAGACGCTGTTCGGGCGGGTGTCCCGCTGGTGTGAGCGTCACGGCTTCCTCACCAACGTCGACGACCACCCCAAGAGCCACCGGGCCGAGCCGGGATGGCCGGCGACGACCGTCGAGGACTCCGACCCGCTCGAGCCCCCCGATCTGATCATCCAGGACGAGCTGCACCTGATCTCCGGCCCCCTCGGCACGCTCGTCGGCCTCTACGAGACGGCGGTCGACACCCTGGCCTCCGCGCCCGACGGCGGGACGCACCGGCCGCCCAAGGTCGTCGCCAGCACCGCCACCATCCGGCGGGCCCGAGAGCAGGTCGGCGCGCTGTTCAACCGGCGGATCTGCATCTTCCCGCCCTCGGCCCTCGACGCATCGTCGTCGTGGTTCGGGCAGGAGACCCCGGTGGACCGGGAACCGGGCCGGCTCTTCGTCGGCGTCTTCGCTCCCGGCAAGTCGGTCAAGACGGCCCTGCTTCGCGTGGACGCCGCCCTGCTCTCACGCGCGGCCCGGCTGCACGACGACGACCCGGACGCCACGGACCCGTACATGACGCTCGTCGGCTACTTCAACAGCCTTCGGGAGCTGGGCGGGGCCGTCCGGCTGGCCGAGGACGACATCCCCTCCCGCATCAAGCTCCTGCATCGACGGGACCGGGACACGTGGGCGTGGCGCCCCCTGTACGAGCGGCGCGAGCTGACGAGCAACCGCAGGGCAGAGGAGATCCCCGAGATCCTCGCCATGCTCGAGCGCCGCTTCACGCGGGACCGCCGACGCGGGAGGTACCCGGTGGACGTGCTCTTCGCGAGCAACATGATCTCGGTCGGTGTGGACATCGACCGGCTCGGGCTGATGGTCGTGAACGGCCAGCCCAAGACGACCGCCGAGTACATCCAGGCGACCAGCCGCGTCGGCCGACGGAGCCCGGGGCTGGTCGTCACGGTCTACAACTGGACCCGTCCCCGGGACATCTCCCACTACGAGCGCTTCCGCTCGTACCACGCGGCGCTGTACCGCCACGTCGAGGCGACATCGGTGACGCCGTTCTCGTCGCGCGCCCGCGACAAGGGCCTCGCCGGCGTCCTCACCGCCATGGTCCGGCTGGGCGACGACGCGCTCACGCCGGGGCCGGCAGCGGCCGCACTCGATCGCTCCGACGAGCGTCTGGGCCGGGTCGTCGACCTGCTGGCCGCCCGGGCCGCGGCGGTCTCGAACGACCACGACGTCGGTGTCGCGACCAAGGGGGAGGCGACCAGGGCGCTCGACCAGTGGAGCGACGCCGCCCTGGAACACAGGGATCTCGTCTACTCGACCCGCGACCTCGGAGGTCGCCCCCGGAACGGGCGCTGCTACCTCCTCGGTGCCCAGGAGAGCGGCGAACACGTCGGCGTCTTCACCGCCCCCGGATCGCTGCGCGAAGTCGAGAGCGAGGTACACGTCTACCTGCTCGGCACGTCCCTCGGCGAGGTGGGCAACTCGTGACCACGCCACAGCGCAACCATCCCAAGATCGGCAAACTGCGGCCCAGCCAGGTCGCGACCCAGCACGGACCCGGTGCGGTCGTCGACCTCCCGGACGTGTCGGTCATCGTCGCCGGCACCGACCACTGGTACCCCCGGTCGGCCGACCGCGTCCTCGAGCCCCGACTCGAGGCGTTCCTGGGGATCGAGGGGATCTACCGGACGCCGACCGGCGGTCCCGGTCACTTCGGCGGTGTGCCGGCGTGGTTGTTCCCCGCCTGGCTCGTGTGCCCGCGCTGCCGGCTGCTCGCACCGGCCAGCGAGTTCGAGATGAAGCCCCAGTGGGGCACCGTCGAGTTCCGGTGCCGGCGTGTTCACGAGGGCGGCGGTCGACCGCAGGCGTTCCCGGCCCGTTTCATGACCGCCTGTGAGCGCGGTCACTTGGACGACTTCCCGTGGTGGGAGTGGGTGCACGGGCCCGGCTCGTCCCCGTGCAAGGGGCCGCTCGAGCTGCGGGACCTGGGGACGACGGGCGGGACGACCGACCTCGTCGTCGTCTGCACGAGCTGTGACGAGAAGCGGACCATGGCCGACGCGTTCAACCCTGAGACGCGTGACCTGCCGTGCACGGGGCGCCGCCCGTGGATCGGGCCGGCCGACCGCGAGGACTGCCCCGAGACCGCCCGCACGCTGCTGCGGGGCGCCTCCAACGCCTACTTCCCGGTGGTGGCCAGCGCGCTCTCGATCCCGCCCTGGACCGACCCGATCCACGCCGAGGTCGAGCCGTACCGCGAGGGCCTCCTGCAGGCGGACACGATCGGGAAGCTGAAGGCCGGCATCGAGTGCGGGTTCTACAAGGTCGGGGATCTGCTCGACCGCTACACGATCGAGCAGATCTGGGACGCACTGCACCCGGAGCCCGACACCAGCCGAGGGCTGCGACGGGACGAGTGGCTCGCGTTCCTGCACCCGGAGACACCGCCGGAGGGTGCGGAGTTCGAGGTCTCGCGCCGCGCCGTTCCGCCGCGCTTCCAGAGCGAGATCGCCGATGTCGTCGCCGCGACCCGACTCCGGGAGGTGCGCGCCCTGCGCGCCTTCACCCGCATCGACTCGGGCTTCGACCTCGGTGAGCGCGACTTCGACGAGCTGGACATCAAGCCGGCACCGTTGGGCACCACCAACGTGAAGTGGCTGCCGGGTGTCGACCTGCGCGGCGAGGGTGTGTTCATCCGGCTCGACGAGCGTGAGCTCCGTGCCTGGGAGAACGAGCCGGCCGTGCGGGCCGCGGCCGAGCAACTGGCGGAGCGGCACCGCGAATGGATCCGGCGGTGGGACCGCAGGGAGCAGCCGTTCCCCGGCATGCGCTACGTGCTGCTGCACACCCTCGCGCACGTGCTGATGCGGCAGCTCGCGCTCGACTGCGGCTACTCCGCGTCCGCGCTGCGGGAGCGCATCTACTCCGATCCCGGTGAGGAACCGATGGCCGGGCTGCTCATCTACACGGCATCGAGCGACTCGGAGGGCTCGCTCGGCGGCCTCGTCGACCAGGCCCGGCCCGACCGCCTCAGCGCACTGCTGCTCGACGGCCTGCACGAGAGCTCGTTCTGCGCGTCCGACCCGCTGTGCGCCACTGGTGACGTCGGTGCCCGGGCACACCTCAACGGCGCCGCGTGCCATGCGTGCCTGCTGCTGGCCGAGACGTCGTGCGAGAACGGCAACCACCTGCTCGACCGGGCGGTGCTCACCCGCACGGTCGCCCGCGACGACCTCTGCTTCTTCACCGTGTGAGCGTGGTCGATGGTCGACAGACGGCTCGCCCGACTCGCCGTCACGGCGCCGGAGGTTCTCCGCAAAGCGCTCCGACTGCTGGAGTCGGGCGCCGTCGACCTGGACGTGCCCCGGGCCCGGCTCGCCCACGTGCTACGAGCGCCGGATGACCGGATCGACGAGGTCCACCGGGTCTTCCGGCAGTGGGCGGGGTCCGGGGCGCCTGTCGACGCCTTGGCCGCGACCATGCGGACCGCACTCGCGGTCCGGGACGCGACGCTCGAGCGCGCCCCGCGGTGCAGCATCGCCTGGACCGGGAGGGGAGGCACCGGCACCGTGCGGTCGACGGTGCCCGTCATCCTCGAGATGCTCGAGCGGGCCGAGCACCGGGTGCTGCTCCTCTCGTACAGCGTCTGGCTGGCCCAGTCGAAGGTCAACAACGTGCTGGGGCGGCTGGCCCAGCTCAGCTCGGCCGGCGTCGAGGTCGTCTGGATCTTCGACGCCGGTTACCGCGACGGCCACAACTTCACGGAGATCACCCGGTACTGGCCGGCCGGACACCGCCGGCCCACCGTCTACTCGTGGCGCGACGTCGACGACGAGATCGCCAAGCTCCACGCCAAGGTGCTCGTCGTCGACGAGCGGGACGCGCTCGTGACCTCCGCCAACCTCACGGGTCACGGTCTCACGTCCAACATCGAGATCGGTGTGCGGGTGGAGGGACGTCCGGCCGAAGACCTGGCCGGGCACCTCCTGCGCCTCGTGGCCGACGGCACGTTCGAGCGGTACGACTGGGGCTGACGGACCCGCGTCGAGCGTCGTGCTGGTCCGCGGGACCGGTCGCGCCCGTCCGATAACGTCAGGCCGCCATGAAGCGGAGCGGGTACGGGGTGAAGCTGGTGCGGGGGCCGTTCGTCCGGCTCCCGCCGCATCCCCGGAAGGCGGCGGACATCGACAGCCTGGTGCAGGCATGCGGCGACGATGGTCGGCCGACGGCGGTCGACCTGTTCTGTGGCGCCGGAGGGTTGAGCCTCGGGCTGTCCGATGCCGGGTTCGACGTCGTCCTCGGCATCGACAACGACCCCCAGGCGCTCGAGACGCACGCGCACATGTTCGCGGGCGTGAGCTGTTCACTGGACCTCGGAGACGACGAGGTCGTCACCGATCTGATCGCCCGACTGAGGCAGTTGCGGCCCACGTTGATCGCCGGCGGCCCGCCGTGCCAACCGTTCAGCCGGGCCGGCGCCTCGAAGATCCGGGCCCTGGTGACCAGTGGGCAGCGAGACGCCCACGATCCCCGTCGCGAGCTGTGGCGCGCCTTCCTGCGGATCGTGTCCGAGGTCCGGCCACCCGCCGCGTTGCTGGAGAACGTGCCCGACATGGCGCTCGGGGGCCGGATGGAGATCGTGCGGACGATCGTCCACGAGCTCGAACGGGTCGGTTACGCCGTCCACACCCGCCTGCTGCACGCGTGGCAGCACGGCGTCCCCCAGTACCGCCAGCGGTTCATCATGGTCGCCCTCGCCGACGGCCGGGAGTTCCTCTGGCCGGAGCCGACCGGTCGGGTTGTCACGGTCGCCGACGCCATCGGCGACCTTCCCCCCGTCGAGGGAGGGGCCCGGCCAGCAGGTGGTGCCGACGGTTGGTGGCCCTGGGAGGAACCCGCGGGCGGGCTCAACGCGTTCGTCGCCCGGGCGCGGGAGGGGCTCGACGGCGAGGAGCGTCACCGCATCAGGGACCACATCACCCGCCCCGTGCGACCGGACGATCGCGAGGTGTTCGAGCTGATGTCGCCGGACACCCTCTACTCCGACCTGCCCGGTCACCTGAAGCGCTACCGGGACGACATCTTCGACGACAAGTACAAGCGCCTCGACCCTGACCAGCCCAGCCGGAGCATCACGGCCCACATCGCACGCGACGGGTACTGGTACATCCATCCGGAGCAGCCCCGGACGCTCACCGTCCGCGAGGCCGCCCGGCTGCAGACCTTCCCCGACCGCATGCGCTTCGCCGGTCCGCCCTCGGCGGCCTTCCGGCAGATCGGCAACGCAGTCCCGCCGAGGCTGGC
>ERZ777003.2293-NODE-2293-length-23038-cov-10.667015_pt1 | contig 23038 bp, 16 predicted proteins | sample MGYA00374956_ERZ777003 | MGnify/ENA primary metagenome ERZ777003 (study PRJEB29302, sample SAMN06268252) | bioreactor metagenome | isolation source: Joint BioEnergy Institute, California, USA | place: USA:Joint BioEnergy Institute, California, USA | collected... | reverse complement strand
GCGGGCACGCTCATCCTCAGCGGATCGAGCAACCACAGCGGCGTGACAACCGTCAGTGAAGGCACGCTGCTTATCAACGGCGACTTCTCCGCAGCCACCGGCGACGTCATCGTCGGTAGCAGCGGGACACTGGGCGGCAGCGGCAAGATCGGGGGGAGCACGACCATCGGCGGCGGCGGCAAGCTCTCCCCCGGCAACAGTGCCGGCGTCATCACCTTCAATGCCGATCTGACGCTCAACAATAACTCGACGTTGATCTTCGAAGGCGGCGACGGCATTGTCGTCGGCGGATTGCTGACGCTGAACAACAACTGGACGCTGTCGCTGGGCGAAGGCTTCCAGGATGGCGGCTCGGTGACGCTGTTCACCTATGGCGAGCTGGCTGACGGTGCGGATCTGGATCCGACCATCGTGACCACCAACCTCGGCTTCACGCCGTCGGGTGCGCTCAGCCTCATCGACACCGGCAGCAGCATCGTGCTGCAGGGCATCAGCGTCGTCCCCGAACCGGGAACGATGATGCTCGCGCTGCTGGGATTCCCGCTGATCGCCCGCCGCACACGGCGGCAAACGCTGTGATGCGACAGCGCCAGCACAGCATCTGATCGAACAGCTCGGCAGCCGGACACGGGGACGTCCGGCTGCCGTGTTTGTTGGAGGAGATCGCCCCCCGCCGCGTGGTGCGGGCATCGTTTACAGCACGCATCAATCCATCGATCAAACCGCCCGAAACCGGCATACTGAACGCAGCGGAGGATGACCTCGTACAGGGTCGGACGCGAAAAGACAGCCGGGCAAGCAGGTCCCCGAATCGACACGAACCCTCCCGAATGCTCGCTCAACTTGCGTCCATTCGTGCCGATTCGTGGATCCGCCCCCTCACCGCGCTTGTTCACATCCGCCGGCGACGCAGGAAGATTCCAGCCGCGAGCAGCCACCCCATCGACGCCGGCTCGGGGATATACTGCAGCACAAGGCTATTGCCGCTGATCTGCACAAGATAGCCGTCCGTGATGCTCGCAAACGAGCCCGTCACGCCGCCGTCGGCAATCAGAAATGTCCAGAAATCGCCGGCTTGGGGGACAAAATCGTTGAGCGTGACGACCTCCAGCACGCCTCCCAGGATCGCCTCGCCCGTTACGCCGACGGTATCGCTGTTCAAGCCGTCTACCTCGATCTGCAGCACACCGCTGTTGATCACCAGATCGCCCAGCACCTCAGTATGGCCGATGCTGTTGCCCGGTGCGATCGTGCCGCCGTTGTTTACCAGCGAAAAGCCGACGACGCCGGCATGCAGCTCGCCGCCTGTGAAGTTGAACTGAGCGACGCCTGCTCCCTTGGTGAGCTGGGCAGTGCTCAGCACGCCGCCGCTGAGGTTGTAGGTGCCAGCCGCAGTGGCGGAATTGCCCAGGACAACCATCTCAGCCGTCACGCGGCCGCCGCTCTGGTTGACCGTGCCGTTGCCGCCGCTGCCGACAAACAGCGTCTCGGCAACCTCGATCCATCCGCTCGTGACCGACAAACCGCCCGTCTGGCCGGAGCTGGTCGCCAGACGCAGGACGCGCGCGTGCTGGCCGACGGCATCGACGACGGCTGTCCCGGCATTGATGCGGGCTTCGTCGAAATGCGACGGCTGCCATCTCAGATCCCAGTTGGTGATCTGGGCATAGCGATTGTTGGTTGCGGCATTGAAGACGATCGGCTGAGGCGCCGGCCAGGCGGCGATCTCATTGATGTACTCCTCGATATTCGTATAGCCGTCGGCGTCGAAGTCGCCGTTGTGGTCGGGCACAGCCGGATTCAGGCCGTGCTTCACCTCCCACCAGTCGGGCATGCCGTCGCCATCCGTATCCCAGCCGGGATCCCTCTTGAACGGGGCCTCGCCCTGCGCATCGGGCCGCTGGGACATCAGCATGTTCCACTCCGCCACGTGCGTGGGGCTGGTCAGATCATTAATGACCGCCCCCGTCCCGGTGCGGACCGAGTCGTAGATGCGCTGATCGATTGGGCTGCGGTTCCACCAGTTGGCGCCGCCGTAATCCAGCACGCGCTGCAGCGCAAGATCCGCCGATTCCGGCACAGCCACGCCATTGACCACAAACGGCTGGGCCACGAACGTCAGCCCGTTGCGGAAATAGGTCGAGCCGCCGATGGTCGCGCCGTCAATCACACCGTTGCGATTGCTGTCCAGCTTGTTGCCGGATTCGTAGATGCGCGTGTGCCCGGAGTTCGCGGGATCGTCACCGCCATGCAGCAGTGTCGTCGACGTATTGCTGGGGCCATTGATGTAGTAGTTGTTGATGAAGTTTGTACGGGAATGCTGATCCGTCCCGCTGTAGCCGACGCGAGACGAACCCCAGTTGTACATGACGTTGTTCGTGAAATCGGTGACAGCCCCGGCCCCCTGCTCCGACCCGATTCGCGGCATGCGCGACGCGTTGTGTGCATAGAGATTGTGGCGGAACGAGTAGTGCGTGCCGTCCACCTCTGTCGAGATGATCGAGCCATAGGAATGGCCGTCGTAGTGCAGGCCTTCGCTGATATTGGCGTACTGGACGGTCGTGTTGGCGCCGGCATCGGTGATGGAGATGCCCTCGTCCGTGAACCACGTCGCACTGACGTGATCGACGATCGAATTGCGAAGCTGCAAGTCGAACGCGTCATGCGTTGCGTCGTTGCGGCCGGGGCGGACGGAAATGTTGCGGAGGATGACGTTTTCGCCGGTCCACTTCGTGCCCGTGCCGACGATCGTGATGCCCGGCCCGGGGGCGGTCTGGCCGGCGATGGTGATGTTGCTGCTGCCGGGCCGGAGGCGGTCGTTGGCTGTCTTGCCGTCCCAGTAGATCGTCCCGCCGACGTCGAAGACGATGATCCGCCCGCTGGCCGGCGCCGTCTTGATGCCGTACATCAGCGAACCGGGGATGACGCCATCCTTGTCGGCTTCGAGGTTGGTGACATGGTAGACATCCCCGCCGCGGCCGCCGGTCGCACTGCCGCCCGGGCCCTGCGCGCCGGGGAAGGCCGGGATCGGCTGAGCCGATGCGGCCGTCGCCCCCACCGTCATCCCCAGAACCGCTAAGCCGATGCCGGATCGATGCATTGGGCTGCCTCCAAATGCCACTACGGGTACAGACTGCCCCATTGCATCATCCCCCCATCGACGGGCCTGTCATTGCAATCGTGCGTAAACCTCTTGCGAGGCAACGAAATGCGTGAGGATCTATTCACCGCAGAGACGCGGAGAACGCGGAGACTCCTCCGCGCAGAGAAGTGGGTCAGTGGTGGCACGGGTTACCAGCCCGTGGGATGGGTCCATCTGCACAGACATGGGCTGGTAGCCCATGCCACAGTTGGCAGCACCGCCTCCGTAGCGCAGGCATCTTCAACACCATGTATCAACGCATCCAACAAACGCCCGAAAGGGTCATCGTGAGCGCAACGAAGGATCTCAAGGGTCCTGACACTCCAGATCCTTCGCGTCGGACGTGAAAGACAGCCAGGAGGTCCACAAATGGACACGAATCGTCACGAATGTGCCTTCTATCTATTCGTGCCCATTCGTGTCGATTCGTGGATGATCCCAATGATCGCCGTTGTGCTCGCTATCGCAGCCTCACTGCCCCAGCCGTCAAAAAGATCGACAAGCTGAGCCAGATCCGTGCTCATCGGTGCCCCATCTGTGGTGGGTCAGACTTCGGATGAGAAGGCTACTGCCCCTCCGGCACGACGACGACCTTGTCGAGCAGGACGTAATTGCGGCCCTTGTACTCGGTGAGCATGCCCGTGATGCGGAAACGCACGTCGCGGTCGCGCAGGGCCTCAGCCGCACGTTCCATCGCCATGAGCTTGAGATTGGGCAGGATGATCAGCGGCGGATCCTGCAGCGCCCGGCCGTCGGATTCGAAAACGAACTCCATCTGCTGGCCGTCCGGGCTGGGGCAAAGCCGGCCAAGCCGATCGACGATGTAGCTTCCCTCGCGCAGCACGCTCACCTGCGGCGCATTGGGCGCGACGGCGCCGCTGCCGCTGGTGCGATCGATCTGGCCGCCCTGCTCGGATGGCTGAAGCGCCGGCTGGTCCTGGCCAGGCTGGAGCATGCGATCGAGCATCTGGTCCGCGGGCAGCGGATCGGTCGGGCCGCTCTGCCCAGCCGCCAATGGGGCGACGGCGAAGACAGTGGCGATGAACGTAGCGGTCGGCTTGTGCATGGCGACTCCTGGGATTGCGTCAACAGTTACCTGATACCATCGGCACGATCGCGCGGCAAACATGGGCGCGGTCCGTCCATTTGACGCGGGAAACGACGTGGACGCCGAGAGCTATCCGCAAGACCCTCCCCGTCGCACGTCGCTCCCGATCTCTTCTCCCTTCGCCGCTCTGTCGGTTTGTCGCTGCGGCGCGAGTTATCGCCCCCGCCCCAGATTTTTGCGATTTTCACCGAACCTTGGGGAAGCGGTCGGCGTATCTGTAGGAATTAAGGGAAGTTGCAGAAGGGGCGGGAAACACGCCCGGGAGTAAATTTCGTCATGACAAGCCATACGCCTGACGCCGTTACCACCAAGGCCATCAAGGCTGTATTTGATGATCCCTCAGTCCAGTCCTCGCGGCTGGTCGCCCAGCCCGGACAGGCGATCTACGAGCCGGCCGGCGCGGCTGAGAACATCTATTTCATCATCACCGGCCAGGTGCGCCTCTTCCAGACGCGCGGCACCGTAGGCCGGCTGATGGCGATCCTCGGCCCGGGCGAATGGTTCGGATGCACCGCGCTGGCCCGCGGCGTCGCACGTATCGAGCACCGCGCCATCACCGCCGCTCCCACCCTTCTGCTTCGCGCCAATGCCGATCGATTCCTCCAGGCATTGCCTCGTCACCCCGCAGCCGCTGTCGAGTTCAGCCGATCGCTCGCCAGGAAGGTCATCACCGCCCACGAGGAAGCCGCGGGTCTGATCTTTGACGATTGCACCGCGCGCCTCATCCGCGCGATGCTCCGCTTCAGCTCCACCCCGGCTGCCCATCGCACGCCCGATGGCGTCGTCCTGCACGTCACGCACGAGCAGCTCGCACAGGCCATCGGCGTAGCGCGCGAAACGGTCAGCCTCACACTGACGCAGTTCCGCCAGCAGAATCTCATCCGCACCGGCCGAAACCGCCTCACCTTCGATCCCGCCGCTCTGGCGGAATATCTCCGCACCCGAGCGGACGAAGACACCTGCACGCCAGTTGGCGAATTCTGACAAACTGTCGCAGGCCCGGCCTTCGATTTTGAAGAGACGTCACACAGGGTGCCGATAACATCCATTGGCGATGTGCCCGCTCTTGCGTACAGCGCGCACCTGTCGAATCGCCCTCCGTTGACGTCTTCTCGCCAATCGGACCTGCAGACATGCGCACAACACACGTCCCGTGCACGACCGAGGCTCTTGAACCGCGCAAACTTCTTTCTGCGATCCCATATCCCTCCGGATTTGGCCCGCTGCAGGCGCGGCTTGTCGCGGCTGTCGATTTCACAGCCGACGGCCAGAAGGACTTGCTATGGCAGGATCACGCCACAGGCGAGGTCTATGTCGAGGTTGTGACAGATACCAACAATCCCACGCCAACCTACACCAAGCACGTCCTCGGCGTCGTCGATCCCAACCGATGGATCCTCGAAGCCGCGGCCGATTTCGACGGCGACTCCAGCAAGCCCGACCTGCTGTGGTTTGACACCGTCACGCGCCGCCCGGCGCAGTGGCTGATCGTCGCCCTTCAGCCGACGGCCTTCCGCTGGATGGTCACCAACCCCGTCGCCGAAGGCTGGCGCATCGAAGGCGTTGGCAACTTCGACGGCGACCACGATGCCAGCGACATCGTCTGGCGCAACTACGAGACCGGCAAGGTCGCGATCTGGCAGGTGTCGTTCGATACGCCCGTGGGCTTCACGATCTTCCAGGGCCCGGAAACGCGCGACTGGGCGATCGAGCTGGCTGACGATTTCAACGGGGACTCCAAGCCGGATCTGCTGTGGCGCAACTACGGCACGGGCAAGCAGTGCGTGTGGTTCATGGACAACATGACCGTCACCGGCTTCCAGATGCTCAATACCTTCCACACCGTTCCGCAGGCGTGGGACATCGAGGGCCGCGGCGACTTCAACGGCGACTTGTGGGATGACATCATCTACCGCAACTACGTCACGGGCGAGGTGATCGCCTGGCTGATGCAGAACACGCTCAAGATCGGCGAGCGGACGCTGATGACGAAGGCGGTCTAATTGAAGCGATGAAATGACGCGGGCGTCTCGCATGTGCGATCAGAGTCGCACGCGCGGGACGCCCGCTGTGTTCTGGCACGGACTGACGCCGGTCCGACCATACCTGAAGGTGTTGCCTGCAGGGGCGGATGGCAATCCGCCCAAGCCGCACAACCGTTGTCAACGTCGGCACCGCAAGGGGTACACTGCCGTGTGCCCCTCCAACACCTACAGCAACCCCGTATGCTTCAGCCACTGCCGCGCCAGCAGCATGTGGCCCGTGGACGACGGGTGCACGCCATCGCCCGCCCAAGTGATGTCGGGACGCACGCGCATCGCTTCGATGAACGGCTTGTGGAACTCCACGACGGCAGCGGCGTTGAACTCCTTGCCCAGGTCGTGCACGGCGCGGATGTACGGCTGAAGGCGCTCATTGCCCTCTGCCGGCGCCGGCGGCGAGATGACGCTCGGTTCGCACAGCACGAGCTGGCACTGCGGCACGGCGCTGCGAAGCTGGTTGAGGATCAACCGGTAGACCTCGATGAACTGTTCGATCGGCACGCCGGCGGGCGTGTCCTTCCGCAGCCCGTGCCAGACATCGTTGATCCCGATCTTGATCGAGAGGATGTCGGGCTTGAGCTGCAGCACGTCGCTGTCCCACCGGTCGCGCAGATCCGTCACCTTGTTGCCGGAGATGCCGCGGTTGATGACCTCCGGGGCGTCCTGCAGATAGGTGGCTGCGAGATAGTCCCGCACCAGCCGCGGATAGCCGCTGCCGATGCCTTCGGGATCCTGACGACGGCCGCAGTCGGTGATGCTGTCACCAATGAAAAGCAGCCGCATGTTCTTTTGGATTTTGATAGCCATGGTCCGTGTTGTAGCGACCCGGTCGCCCAAACGCCAGTGGCTGGCGCCGGCTTCACATGCGGCCTGTGAGACAGGCGTCGCACGCCATTGCCCGCATCACCCCCATCGTCGCCACACCACCAGCCCAGCCCCCAGGAGCACCACGCCCGCAACGGCGAAAGGTGTCGTCAAGTCGCGCCACTGGCGCACCAGCGGCAGGTCGATCTGGCGCTGGTCATTCGCTTCGATGACGCGACCGCCTGTGCGATCGGCGAGATCCGCCAGGGCATCGCGGTCTATGCCGATGCGGTCAAACTCGGGCGGATACCGCCCCGCCAGTGCGCGGCGTGCGAGGATCTGTGTCCCGACACGGACCGATGCGACAGCCGGCTGGCGCGGCGCCGGCTGATCCGTCGCATATCGGCCGGGGGCGATCTGCCGCAGGCGGATCGTCTGCACGCTCGCCGGCGCAGCGGCGTCCACCAGCTCGACTGTCAGCTCGAGGTCGTTCAGATAACCATCGGCATCGACGGCATCGACCTCGACGCGCAAGCGGTCTGTCGTGTCCCAGGAGATGGAGAATCGCGGATCCACCGGCGGCGCTTCGATCTGTCGAGCCAGCGCTTCGATCCGATCCGGCGACATCGGATACGCCACAGCCAACACGCGCCCGCCGCCGAACTGCCATCGTGCGATCATCGGCAGGATAGCCTCGCCCTGCCTCGCCTCACCCAGCAACTCCGCCTGCTCGCGAAGCCATGTGCGGTTCCAGATCGGCGCGCGATCCGTCGCAAACGGCAGATCGCGCCGCACCTGCACGCCGATCGGCTCGAGCATGACATGATCCGGCAGTGCCTGCTGCGCGAGCATGACAGCCGATTCCACCCATCGCGCCGGATCGTCGGCTGACAGCACACCCCCACCCCCCGCGCGTGCGATGCGCCCCAGCGTCTCGATGGCTTCGCCATCCCCCAGCGCCAGCAGATGCAGGCGGATGCGACGCTCGGCAAACGCGGCGATCCACGCATCGGCGTCGTCCAGTTTCGCCTGTCCGTCGGTCAGAAGCAGCAGTTCCGTCGGCATCGACGGATCGACGGCTGAGGCGATATGTTGCAGCGCAGCCTGCAGGTTGGTCGGGCCATGCGGCTGAAGATCCCGCGGCGGCAGCGGCTGGGCAATCGCCTCCGCCGCGGGTGACGGCTCGATCCACCATCGCACGGACTCGGCGAAACTGCCGAGGGTGACAATATCCTGCCGCGGCAGCGCGTTCATGGCTGCCAGGACAGCGGTTGTGGCGATCTGGATGCGCGTGCGCTCGCCGGCTGCCTGGGCCATCGAACCGCTGGCGTCCGTAAAGATCAGCCAGTGACGCTGCGGCGCCGGGGGTGTGCTGGCCAGCGGCAGCATCGCATCGAGCTGGCTGCCCGGATATGCCCCCGCGGCGAAGGCGCGATCCCCGCCGACGACCAGCACGCTGCCGCCCAGATCGCGGACGTACTGGGCCAATCGCTGCTGCTGCGGCAGCGACAACGCGCCAGCCGGGACGTTGTCGAGAACGACAACACCCGCACCCAGCCACGCCTGGGGCGCAGTCGGCAGATCGCGCGGCGACATCGCCGCCCATCCCGACGACGGCGGTGCGCGATCGCTGATCCACCACCGCTGCCACTCCGCCGGCGGTGGCGGGTCGATCGACAGAAGATCGTTCTGCGGCCATGCATCGTGCGGGTCGAGGCGAACGGTGACCCGCCCGCCCGCCACAGGTGGATTCAACGGTATGAGATGTTCACCCGGCTGAAGCTCGATCGCTTCGACGTCGTTGACGATCAACCGTCGCGGTGCATGGGTGATCGTCACCTCAGCGATCGGTTGATCGTGCCAGCGCAGCGATCGGACGGCTGAATCCTGCGGATCGGTCAGCCCCCGATCGATGACAGCGAATACAGGCGGCGCGACAGCCGGCGGGTCGAAGCGGCCGTCGCTGAAGAGGATGATCGCGTCCGTCGTGACGGCTGGCCAAACCGTCCGTTCCGACGGCAAATCGGGCAGGATATCAGCCGTGATGTCCGTACGCTCCCCGTCAGCGAAATAGACGACGCGATGCGGCTGACCGCCCAGCAGCGCGTCGATGCGGCGATCGAGCATGGCGCGATCGCGATAGTCAGCCGATCGCGTGCTCGGCGACAGATCGACCAGCACGACGACATCCCCCGCGCCCCCCAGCCGCCCCTGCAAGCGCCCGGCAGCGAGCGCCAGCATCGCCAGCCCGCCCGCCAGAAGCACCGCAGCCAGCTTCCCGATGCGCACGCGCCGCACCATCGCGGCTGCAATCGTCGCGCACCACAGCCCGGCTGCCACAGCGAACATCACGGGAGCATCAAGCATCATGACCTGCGGCCCACTCAGCGCGCCCGTGCAGGGCCAGGCACCGGAAGGTACACGGGCGAGGCGCCGTGCCGCATAAGGGTGGCTCGCGCATGCCTCATCGCGGCCACGCGGGTATACTGGCCTGCACAAAGGAGACTTTAACGGATGAGCATGAAGCCAGCGAGATCAACGACGATTCTGAGCGTGCGGCGAAACGGCCAGGTGGCGCTCGGCGGTGACGGACAGGTGACTCTCGGTAATGTCGTCGCCAAGGGCGATGCGGTGAAGATCCGCCGGATCGGCGGCGGCAAGGTGCTGGTCGGCTTTGCCGGCAGCGCTGCCGATTCGTTCGCACTGCTCGAACGATTCGAGCGCAAGCTCGGCGATTTCCCCGACAATACCCGCAAAGCCGCCATCGAGCTGGCCAAGGACTGGCGCACCGACCGCATGCTCCGCCGCCTGGAAGCCATGCTCGCGGTCGTCGATAAGGAGACCAGCCTGATCCTCAGCGGCGCCGGCGACGTGATCGAGCCGACCGACGGCATCATCGGCATCGGCTCAGGCGGCCCCTACGCCACCAGCGCCGCCAAAGCACTGCTGGCTCATTCCACACTCGACGCCCGGCAGATCGTGGAAGCTGCGCTGAAGATCGCAGGGGAAGTGTGCATCTATACGAACACGAACATTCGGGTGGAGACGTTGTAGGACAGAATCCAATTTTGGATTGCGGATGGATCGGCTGATTGCCGCCAACGGCCTACTAGGCGCGCAGCCGGTTCCGGCACGCAATAGCGTGCCCTACCCCGCTGCCTGCTGCCTGCCGCCTGCTGCCTGCTGCCTGCTGAACAGATCAGTACTGCGGTCCACCCGGGTTGATGTCCTTGTTCCACAGCAGGATGCCGCCAGCCATGCTCTTCACGTCCTCGAAGCCCTGCTGCTTGAGGAAGTTGGCGAACTGCATGCTGCGGGCGCCCGAGCGGCAGTGGACGACAATCTTCTTGTCCTCCAGGCCAGCCAGCTCGCCGATCCGCTGGGGAAGCTGCTGAAGCGGCAGGAGCTTCGTGCCCTCGATGTGGGTGATGTCCCACTCGTTCTGCTGACGGCAATCGATGAAGACGAAGTCTTCCTTGTTGTCGAGCATCTGCTTGACCTGGCGCGGGGTGACTTCCATGTCTTCGTCAAAGTCGTACCCTGGCGGCAAGCCGCGCTCGTCGAGCGAAGGATCCGGCTGGGCGAAGCCCTGCTTGGACTTCTTCACCTCAGCCTCGGTCTCAGCCAGGCTCTTGGGATCAAGGATCGGCACGCCGCAGAACTGCTCGTAGTCGATCGGCGCCGTGATGGTGGGGTTCTTGCCGCAGATCGGGCAATCCGGGTCACGCCGGATCTTGAACGTCCGGAACTCCATATCCAGGGCGCTGAACATCATCAGCCGGCCGATCAGCGGCCTGCCGATGCCGAGGATCAGCTTGATGACCTCGTTGGCTTGCAGCGTTCCGATGATGCCCGGCAGAACGCCCAGCACGCCGCCTTCGGCACAGCTCGGCACGCTGCCCGGATCGGGCGGCTCGGGGTAGAGGCAGCGATAGCACGGCCCGGCTTCGCCGGTGTCGGGGTTCTTCAGGTGCGGCGCGAAAACCGTCACCATCCCCTCGAAGCGGAAGATCGAGCCGTAGACGTTGGGCTTCTTCAGCAGCACGCACGCATCGCCGACGCAGTAGCGCGTGGGGAAGTTGTCGGTCCCGTCGATGACGATGTCGTACTGCGCCACCAGCTCCATGACGTTCTGGCTGTTGACGATGTAGGGGTGTTCGATGATCTGAACGTCGGGGTTCAGGTCGGTGAGGCGCTTTTTCGCGGCTGACACCTTGTGCTCGCCGACGTTGCTCGTGCCGAACAGCACCTGCCGCTGGAGATTGCTGGGCGAGACGACGTCGACATCGACCAGGCCGATCGTCCCCACGCCGGCAGCCGCCAGGTAAAGCGAGATCGGCGACCCCAGCCCGCCGGTCCCGATGCACAGGACCTTGGCGTTCAGGAGCTTCTTCTGCCCCTCCACACCGACTTCCGGCAGGATGAGGTGGCGCTTGTAACGATTGACCTGCTCAGCATTAAGCTGCGTCACAGGGGGTTTAGCCGTCGCTTTGGGTGTATCGCAGGTGGTAGTCATGGAGTTTCCTTCTATGCGCCCAAACACTAGCCGGATGGCGTTTGTTGGTCAAATCTGGATTCTCTAGTTTGTCCATAGGAATAGGGGAAAGGGCGTGAAGGCTGGGAGACGAAGAGACAGAGCGTTTAGCGGCGACGCTTGCGCCTGTAGCCCTAACTTCCACTTGACATTTGCCGGCTCCGGTGTATAGTGGAGTCGTCCCGCAGTGACGGACCGTGCGTGGGTCGCCGACTAAGCGGCCTCATGCAACAGAATGCAACAGAATGTAACAACCAAAAAATTTCGCCGACGGCCAACCTGACCCGCCACCATCGCCTCCATGCCGATCCATGTTTTGACTAAACCATTACCAATTAATGGCTTACAACAAACGAGCCAGGAGACACTCCTCCCCGCCCTCCGTCGCCTTCTCGTCTCCGCGTTTCTGCGGTGAAGATCGACCCCTCCCCCGACGGCAGACTGCCGCAATTGACGCCACGGCCCCCGCGCAGACACTACTTCCATGGACGCCCAACTGGACTCCCTTAAGTTCGATGCAAATGGCCTGATCCCTGCCATCGTCCAGGACGATGCCTCCGGCGAAGTCCTCATGATGGCGTGGATGAACCGCGACTCGCTTCAGAAGACCATCGAGACGCGCAAGACGCATTTCTTCAGCCGCAGCCGCAACAAACTCTGGCTGAAGGGTGAATCCAGCGGCCATGTCCAGCATGTGAAATCCATCCAGACCGACTGCGACCGTGACGTGCTGCTCATCCGCGTTGAGCAGGTCGGCGCAGCCTGCCACGACGGCTACTACAGTTGCTTCTACCGCCAGCTCGATCCCAACGGATCTGACTGGCAGATCATCGGCAGGAAGGTCTTCGACCCCGACGCTGTTTACAAGAAGTGACTGTTGGTTTGTCCGTTGTCAGTTTCGGCTGTCGGTTGGCGCATGCGCGCTGCTGACAGCGGAAGACGCCTGACCACTCGGATCCGATGGCCGCAACCAGCTCCTCGACAGCCAGCCCGCAGCGCAGCCGCCAGGCGGCAGGCCGGCGACTACCCGTCGGCCGGCTGATCGCGGGATACCTGGCTGTCATCTGCGTCGGCATCGCTTTGCTGCGCGCACCGGGCATGCTCGTGCGCGGCAATGAGCTGTCGATGACGGAGGCGATCTTCGCAGCCGTCAATGCCGCAACGCTCACCGGCTTTGAGCCGCAGACAACGCTGGCGCAGTACACGTTCGCCGGTCGATGCGTACTGCTCGGGCTGATCGTCTGTGGGACGCTGGTTTCGCTGATCGCCGGCGGCGTGCTTGTCGTGCGGATCGTGCGATTGCCTTTCGACGAGAGGCGTCTGGCGCGGCGAGCCGTCGCGTTCGTCGGCGCGGGTACAGCCGTCGGTACAGCCCTGCTGTGGGATGGCCAACGGACAGCTATGGACGCACTGTTCCTGGCGATCAGCGCGATCGGCAACTGCGGCCTGGCCTGCGGCCCTCAGCCGGCCGTGGACGACTGGCGGACGCATGCCGTCATCCTGCCGCTGGCGTTCGCCGGCGCGCTGGGTGTGCCTGTCATCCTCGAGCTGATCGCGGCATGGCGGCGGCACGGGGAGGGTTTGTCCACGCATTCGCGCATTGCGCTGGCGTGGATGCTGGGTGTGTACGTGATCGGCACGGTGCTGATGTGGGCGATCGCGACGGGCAGCGGAGCGTCGTTGCGCGACGGGCTGATCAGCGCCTCCGCTGCATCGCTGGACGCGCGGACGGCGGGATTTGGCTTCGAGTCGCCCGAGCGATGGGCGCGGGCGATGCAGTGGGTTGTGATGATGCTGATGATGATCGGCGGCGCATCGGGTGGCGCCGCTGGGGGCATCAAGGTGACGACATGCGCGCAGATCGCGCGCGGCGCGCGGCGATTGCTCGCTGGCGATGCGCCCGGGCGCGCGATGGGCATCGCGCTGATATGGGTCGGCATCTATGTGGCGATCGTGCTTGGCGGCATGCTGATCCTGCTGGGCCTTCAGCCGCAGATCCCCGCGGACCGCCTGCTGTTCGAAGTCATCAGCGCCACGAGCAACGCCGGCCTGTCCTACGGTCCCATCTCGATGGTCGGGCCGAGCATGTACACGCTCTGCGCATTGATGCTCGCCGGCCGCCTGCTGCCGCTGGCCGTCCTCCTGTGGCTGGCCCGCACCACGCGTGATGCGGAGATCGCTGTCGGGTGAGGGTGATTGAACCACAGGGACACGGAGACACGGAGGTGGCAATAGGTGTGGCACGCGCGTCCAGCACGTGCGGGAATGTGGAAGATCGGAAAGCTCCAAGAAGCAAGATCCAGGGAAGTTCCAAACTTCACATCTCAAGAACCAAGCGCCTCATGCATGAGCAGCACATGTCATGCACCATGCATCATGCACCAAACGTATCTTCCCCTCCGTGTCTCCGTGCCTCTGTGGTTCGGTTAGCTGCTCCATGGTTCAGTTAGCCATCAGTCGAGCAGATAGCTGTGGGGTGTCGCTGCAATCTGCAACCGCCGCGGATTGTCAGGGACGATGAGATAGACCCGCTGGGTGGCGCGTTCGCCGATGTAGTCGATCTCAATCTCGCGCTGCTGCTGGTAGCCTGCCTCGTCCTGCCAGCTCACCTGGCCGCGGAACTGGTGGATTGTGTGATCGCCCAGGTTCTGCACGTCCACGGGCAGGACATACCCGCCCTCGACGGCTTGCGACTCATCGACGCGCGCAGCGATCCGAACCGGCACAGCCTCCACCTGCTCGCGCGTGGCGCGGTAGATCAGATAGCCGGCTGTCGCGAGCACCAGCACGGCGCTGATGGCCATCGTCGTCCACTCAGCCGCCTTGAGCGCAGCCGGCCGATGCGCATCCGATCGCCTGCCCCTGTGCCCAGCCATCACACCACCAGCCTTCCTGCCGATGCCCCCACCACCGCAACCAGCCCGAGCGTTACCGTGGTTTTCACGAAGATGGCTGGATGGTCCATCACCTCCGGCATGCCGATCAACCACAGCATTCCCATCGACACCGCCAGCGATACGGCATACGCCAGCAGCGTCTCGGTCACCGGATGCTGGAACAGGCTCGGCACATGGACTCGCCGCTCCTTGAACCCCGCAGCAAACACAATGATATAGCACAGCACCAACGACGCAGCCATGATCAGCAGATGCTGCCAGGCTGACAGGCGCGCCGCGATCATCAACACCTCCTCCGTCGGCGCGACGTTGAACGCAAAGAGCGACGCCCCGCTCAGCGACGCGCCGGCTTCTGCAAGGTCCTGGCGGATCTGCCGGCTGGTGGCCGACAGGACGCGCTGGCCGGGCGTTGGGCCGTCGTCATCCTTCGCGTCGTTGTCGTCGCCGTTGCCCGCGCGTCCGCTGCCGCGGATGTGGGCGTTGGCGAACGACACGCCCAGGCTGACGGGTGTCGCCGTGATGAGGATCTTGGCGACTGCCGGCGCGATCGCGGGATCGGCTTGCAGCTCGCCGATCAGCGCCAGCACAGCCGCCGCGAGCACCAGGCCGATCCCCATCGAGGTAACCGCCTCCGCCGCCGCGGCTGCCAGGCTGGTCTCATGCCGAAAGCCCGAGAAGATGCAGACAACCCCATTGACCGCCAGCAGCACAACCAGCAGCACCAGCAGATGCAGCGGCGATGCCGTCATTCCCCGCCACCACATTTCCATCGTGAACAGCAGCGGCATTCCCACGATCGCCCCGGCAGCCACGCCGCGCAGCAGATCCAGCCCCTCCTGCGACCAGCCCAGCCGATCGCGATCCGGCTCAGAAGCATCCGCAGCATCTGGAGAGAAATGACGCATGGGCAGTGACGAGCAGCCAGCATCATCCGACTGCTTACCGCCAATATACGTCACGCCACCACCCCTTCAGAACCGCCAATCTCCTTCTCGATTCCGGCACGCAATAGCGTGCCCTACCTGTTGGCTGTCAAATGCCAACCGCCGCGTCTTCGTGTTTCTGTGGTTCGTCTGACGGTGCATTGGAGAGAACCTATGTCGGCAGGAGTGTGATCGCCTTGTACTCCGCACCGCTGAGGGCCAGGCACAGGCAGATCACCATCCAGATGGCCGCTGCCAGGGCCTCGCCGAAGATGATGCCGACAAACAGCGGCTTGGCGGACTGGAACAGTCCCGCTCCGCCGAAGCGCAGGATCAGCACCTTGGCCAGCCATCCCAGGAGGATGCTGAACCACGCCATCTGCATGTACCACGTCATCGACACCAGATATCCGACCGGCATCAGCGGCCAGCTCGCCCAGCGGAGCGACAGCACCTGCAGCACGCCCGTAATGCCGGCGCCTGTCGCCATGTTCAGCCAGGGATTGTGCGCCTTCTCAGGGAACTTGCCGCTGGCGTACTGCGTCATCGGCTTGATCAGCGACTCTTCCGGCTTGGAGGTCAGTCCCTGCCGGTTGACCATCGGTTCTTCCAGCGTTGCGTCCAGCGGCATGGCATAGGTGTAGTAGCATGCCAGCGCGGCTGCCGTCCCGACGACAAAACCCAGCACCAGCGCCCACACCAGCACCGCGACCAGCCCGCGCTGCGTCCGCTGTGGCGGATCGACACCATCGCGAATCCGCATGGCATGCTGGGCGAAGACCAGCAACCCCTCGCGCGTTGCATACGCCCCCATCGGCTGGGTCATCCCAGCGAAGAAGACGTCGCGCCCGCTGACGGCGGCTGCGGGAAGGCTGGTGTAGATCTGCGTCGTGTTGATGTTGATGCGCATGAACGGGATGCCCGTCTCGGCCACGATCCGCGCGATCACCACATGCGCCAGCACCGTGAAGCCCAGGATCAAACCGATCACCCACAGCGACACGCCCATCACCCAAAGCCAGCCGCCCATCACCAGCAGCGAGCCGACGATCACCAACGCCGGCACGCGATAGCAGACCGCTCCCTGCCGCCGCTCATCCTCACTCAGCCCCATCACCAGATGTCGCACCACACGCCGCCAGTGATGCCTGCCGATCCAAAGGATCCCGCACAGGAATGCGATCGCCGATCCAAGGTGCTGGTCGTCCATGGCCGCCTGCGGCAGATCGGCTCCGAACGTCCGCCGCTGCACGACAAACAACTGCAGCATGAGAAACGTCGCCCACAGGCTGAACCCCACGCGCGACTGGATGAAGTACGTCACGCCGACAAACGTGAAGAAGATCGTCGCCTGCTTGATATTGGCATGCAGATGCCGCCAGGGCTCCTCGACGAAAATACCCGTCAGGTCATATCCCAGCGGGATCTTCGGCACGGCTGGGAAGTACGCATTCAGCCCAGAGAAGCTATGCAGCGTGAACACGCCGATCAGGCCAATCCAGAACGCCCGGCTTCGGAAGAGGCTGTTGAGCAGCCGTCCCCTCTCCGGCGGCTGGATCAGGGCAAGCTGCAGTTGCGCCAGCGGAAAGGCCAGGCGTTCGTTCACCGCCCACTGCGGCCGCAACACGACCGCAATCGCCAACAGCATCGCCATCCACGCCCCGACATACACGCCCCACACCGCCAGTGGCGTGATCCATGCCGCATACGGCGGAGCCGTCCCCTCGGGCACGCGGTTGACGAAGTAGGCAAGGATCGGGCTGGAGCGGCCCTCGACCTGGTCGCGGATGGGGAACAGGTAGTCCGGCAGCTCCAGCGAGATGAACGTCCGCCAGAAGCTCGCATTGGAGCTGCCGTGATAGAACGGCGCCACCAGCTCCGGCAGGAGGAACTTCAGCAGCCCCTGTCCCGGCAGGGCGCAGCTCACCAGCATCATCGCCAGGATGATCGCCAGCTCGCCACTGCTGAGCGGCCGCTTGGGCGTCAGCCAGTGCAGTGGTGCATTGATCAGCACCACGAGCACAAATACCGTCAGCACCACCGCCAGCGGCAGATATCCGCCCACCAGCAGCGTGTTCATCACGACAAAGTCGTTGTACGGCGTCAGGCCGCAGATGAAGCACACGCCCGCCGACCCCAGCAGCACGCTGCGCCAGGTGATCGCGCGCGAGCTGGAATCGACCGAAGTCGCATCCGGCGGATCGATCTGGTGGGAGCTGGCTGGCGGAGGACGAATGGTCATCGGTATGGCCCACTCCGAGCGCAAACACGGTATCAGTGCTGCAGACGGCGTCGCTTACAAAAGGAAAAGGACAGCTTCAGCCGAAGCTGGAAGCTGTCCCTTCCACGCGGTCAGGGTATCGTGCAGTCTCAGCAACGGCGACGGCGAAGCAGGCCCAATCCGCCGAGCCCCAGCAGCGCCAGCGACGCCGGCTCGGGCACGATGATCAGCTTGGGCGAGAACTCGCCGTTGGCGTTGGAGGCGCCAGACCAGGGCGACGGCTCGGCTACCACACCATCGCCGTCCAGGTCCACGTTGCCCTGGGTCGGCAGCGTCATCCGATCCTTCGGAACAAAGACGTAGTTGTAGTTGGTGATGCTCCCGCCGGAAATCAGCGGGTTGCCATCCTGGGTGGCGCCAATGAGGAACGTGACCGTGTCGTTGCCCGCATTGATGGCGTCCTTCAGGAACTTGAGGATCCTGTCAGCGTCGGAGATCACCGTGTTGTCATCGACCGTGATTTCGTGGTTGAAGTCGATGGCTGTGCCCACCGGCAGGGAACCGGCGGTGATATCCGGCGCCATCACCGTTGCCAGGTGCCGGACCTGGTTCGGGTTGTAGTCCTTGGTGGCGGCATTCCGGTCCTGCGTCAGGCCGGGCGCATTGGCATAGGCCATATGATTCGAGAACTCGTAATCATTGCCCTCGAGCCAGTCCTGCCCGGGCGCGTTGGGGTTCAGACCCAGCAGGGCGAAACCAGCGCGGACACCCGTTTGCGGGTCGACCGAGCGGCTCTGATTCCAGCTCGTCGTCCCGACGTGCAGCTGAACGTAGGCGTCGGTGGCGTTCTCGATGTCCTGAAGCGTCAACCCCGAGATGTCGAACCGAAGGTAGATCACGCTGTTGCGCTCATTGCCCAGCGGGATTTCCGACGTGTTGTTGCTGAAGACGCGCGTCGCGATCTCATTATGGATCCCGCGGGCGATGACAGTGGAGGGTTCGTCCGGCGTCAGCGATTCGGACTCGCGTACTTCCGCATCGGCCCCATTGCCATCGTTGGTCCTGATCACGATAGGCAGCGCCTCCGCCGGAGCTGCCATCGCAAAGGCCACTACCGACCCGGCGGCGATCGCCAGCAGCGAACCGCCGTTGCCCCCTACGGCATTGCACAATGATCTGAACATGTGCCCTCCATCGTTGTGCCGCTTGGAGCGGCGAGTTGAGTTGCTCGCAGGACCACAGAGTTGCCTGCGAAGATTTGACCACAATCGATGCGACGGTTGCAACGGGATAATCCGTCACGCGCTCCGCCGCACCTCCTCACCATGATCTGAAGCATGCCTCCTGCCGGAGCTTCAGTGATCCAGCAGTGTCAGGAGTATGACACTTCCGCGAAATTCTGACGTTTGTATTTTGCGGAATTGTTTTGCGATCTGGCGCAGCCACCTCGGCGCCGCTGCATCTCCGGAGAATTACGCATCAATCGGCCCCTGGAAGACTGCTGACGAGTGTTTCCGTAGCATCCCATTGTTACTCCTTATCCAGCGGCAGGTTGCAGACTTCAACATCACTCCGCCGGGCTTCGGGCGTCACACGAAGCGACACGATGCGGCCGCCGCGCACGCAGCCTTCGACCACGGTTGCGTACGGCGCATGCAGGCGGAAGTCCGCATCCCACCGCTCCGGCCAGGCTGGCAGCAGCAGGATCCTCCGGCCTTCGCACTGCATCAAGGCCAACTGCAGCGCCATCTGCAGGACGCCGCCATGATCCACATCCGGCAGCCAGTCCTTGAAGGCATTCCAGAAGCCCGGAAACCGGCTGTCGCTGTGCGAAGCAGGGCTCGCTCGCTCGGCCAGCCCGGCGCGAACCTCATCGCTCAGCCCCAGCAGCGCCGCGTGGATATCGTCCTGCGACCAGCATGTATGCGCGCGATTGCGCCGCACGGCGAACGTCTGCCTGGCGAGTTCCTGCTCCTGCTTGCCCACACCAAACAGACGATACGGAAAGACCGCGTACAACTCCGGATTCTCCGTATTCTTCAGCCGGTCATATCGCTCCGCTGGCAACAGCACCTCGAATCCGTCCATTGCCCCGCGCGGCACGGGCGGCAGCTCGTCGAGCATGCGCGACCACCGTTGCCGCTGGGCGGCTGTCGTCAGCCGTTCTGGCAACTCCAGCAGCTTCGTCAACAGATATCGCAAACCCGCGATCTCCGGCAACGGATTCACCGCTTCATGCCAGGTCTCCAGCGCCTGCGCCGGCTCAAAGCGGATCTTCCCCTGCCCGTCGCGGGGGTAATGTTCATCGTAGAACGTCGTGATGGCATCGGCCATCGGCAGGAGCATCTCGCCAGCGAACCGCTCATCCTGCCGATGATGCCAGATCGTCCAGAGGATAAGCGTCAGCTCGATGCCCCCCGACCAGTAGTAGCGCACATACGGACACTCCGCGACCGGCTCGTCGCGCTGGTCGAACGGCGTCCAACCGTAGTGCGCGCTGATCTCGCTGCCCCAGGGCGTGATCGTCTCGGGATAGTGGGCTCCGCCGTGGCGGAAGTATCGCCGCGTGCGATCCCTCGCCAGCTCGAGGCATCGGCGATACATCGCGATCCACGGCTCGATCAGATCCCAATCGCCGCTGGCGATCATCGGCCAGTAGATCAGCCGCTGGTTCATGAACCAGAACGCCGGCCCGCCCCACCGGCGGAAGTCCGGATCGTCCGGCTTGCCGACGGAGAAGATCGAGCCGTTGTGCTTGATCGGCATTGCCCGCCCCGCGGCCGCGTTCATGTACCGCTGGACCAGCCAGGCGCGGGTGATGCTGTGCGCCTCCTCGGCTGCATCCCCCTCGCCGCGCAGCACGATCCAGCTTCGGCTCCAGAACGCCTCCCACCAGCGGCAATGCGCCTCCCATGCCGCCTCGATCGGCCCAGCCGATACCGATCGAATCTGCTCATCCAGCCGTTCCTGCCACTGCTCGGCTGTCGCAGGATGCAGGCTGAGCATATGGACGCGCACGTGATGGCTCCGCCGCGGCGCCGGCGAAACGAGTCGGCTATCCCCCTGCGACACCAGCCCCTCTCCCTCGATCGCGGCTCCCCACGTCCGCCCGACCAGCGGATGCGTCATGCGATCGATCCAATCCCCCAGCCCCTGCAGGCGCAGGTTGATCTCGAATGGATCGGCAGCGAGCCGCCGATTGTGATGACACCAGACGATGCGCCCTTCGGCTGGGGGCAGCAGCACATCCGGCTGGATGATCGTCGGATGCGGGTCGGGTCCATCGAGATTCTTGAACAGATCCCCCGTTTGCGTCTTGATCTGCCTTGGCTGCGTGCGCCACATTTCCAACGCGCACTCGATCGCCACGGGCGGATCCGCCGTCGCCTGCACGTGGATCACCGGGTGATTGGCATCCGCCCATATGCGAAGCCCCAGCCGCTCGTTTCCGTCGCCGACCTCTACCTCAATCGACGCCGTCCGCAGGCATAGCCGCTGCCGGAACCGCACGCCCGTACCCACAAGCGCATTCGGTGAAAACCGGATTCGCACGCGCCCCACCTTCAACAGCACCCCATGCTCATCCCACGCATCGACCTTGCTCAGCAGCAGCACCAGATCGCCCGACGGCTCGATCCAGACGTTCGCGCCGCAGTCGCCATTGCCGATGGGCATCGACCCGCTGGCGTCGCGGCTCGGTGAATCCCAGCACACATCAAACTGATCAATGTCGGGCGTCATGAGATGGATTTGGACGACCGGTGCACAGGCGCGCCAACCGCCCTGCGCTTCAATACAACAGTTTTACCGAAAAGTGCAATGCCGGCGCCGGCTTGCGTCGTTCTAATAACAGGCATGGCATCGCGCCTGCTGCTGAGTTTCTACGGGGATGACTTCACCGGATCGACAGATGCGCTCGAAGCCCTGACGCGTGCCGGCCTGCGGACGGTCCTGTTCACCAACCCGCCGTCGGCTGAGCAACTGTCAGCCGTCGAAGGCCTGCAGGCCTTCGGCATTGCCGGCCGATCGCGAAGCTTCTCGCCGAAGGAGATGCAGGAACAGCTCGTCCCGGCACTGGCCGCTCTGCGCGATTCGGGTGCGCCCATCGCTCACTACAAGATCTGCTCCACGTTCGATTCCTCGCCCGACCAGGGGAGCATCGGCAAAGCCATCGAGGTTGGGCGGGATATCTTCGGCACGCGCAGCGTCCCGGTCGTCGGCGGCGCGCCGTCGCTGGGACGCTACTGCGTCTTCGGCAATCTCTTTGCAGCCTGCGGCACAGATCGACAGGTGCATCGGCTCGACCGTCATCCGTCCATGCGCAACCACCCCACCACGCCCATGGACGAAGCCGATCTGCGCCTGCACCTGTCGCGTCAGACGTCGCTCGGCTCGGCTCTTGTCGACATACGGACGATCGAGGACGGGCCGGACGATGCGATCGAGCAGTATCGCGCGCTGGCGCGCGAGGGCGTACCGATCATCCTGCTCGATCTGCTGAACATGCGGCAGTTGGCGACAATCGGCGCGATCCTCACCTCGGCTGGGGCGGATGGGAACATGCCAGTCTTCGTCGTGGGCCCATCCTCGGTTGAGGAGGCCTTGTGCGCTCACTGGCGCGACACGGGATTGATCACGGGCGAGGCCGCGTTCCCCACACTCGAACCGGCTGAGCCGATGCTGGTCGTTTCGGGAAGCTGCTCGCCCGTCACGGCTCAGCAGATCCGCACAGCCGTTGCCGCCGGGTTTGGCGAGTGGATCATCGATCCCCACACCTCCTGCTGTCAGGCCAAGTCCGCCGGCGCCGCCTGCCGCATCGCTGCCATGCTCACCAGCGGCAGGAGCGTGATTGTACACACAAATCCCGCAGCCAATGCGGGCTCGCTTGATCGCGACGCCCAACGGCGGCTGGGCGAGACGCTCGGCTGGATCGCAGAAAGCGTGCTTCAGCGTTTCCGCGTCCGCCGGATGGTCGTCGCGGGTGGGGATACGTCAGGACAGGTCGCGGCTGCGCTGCGGATCCGGTCCATGGAAATGCTGGCGCCGCTGGTCCGCGGTGTGCCGCTGTGCCTCGCCCATGCCCCCGACTCGCCAGCCGACGGCCTGCAGATCGCCTTCAAAGGCGGACAGATCGGCCCGCCCGATTTCTTCGTGCGCGTCCAACGCGGAGCAGTCGCATGACAGAAGGCCCATCCGTGAGATCCGCAGCAAAGGAGACCATCGACCTGTGGCACGGGCTACCAGCCCGTGATCATCTGCATATCTGTGGCTCGGGCGTCCCGCCCCCGTTTGTCGCGCGCAGACGCGGGCGAGACCAACATTATGCATGATCGGCGCAAGTCCTTTCGCGAAGGTCATCCTGAGCGA
>ERZ777003.2292-NODE-2292-length-23065-cov-22.051586_pt1 | contig 23065 bp, 20 predicted proteins | sample MGYA00374956_ERZ777003 | MGnify/ENA primary metagenome ERZ777003 (study PRJEB29302, sample SAMN06268252) | bioreactor metagenome | isolation source: Joint BioEnergy Institute, California, USA | place: USA:Joint BioEnergy Institute, California, USA | collected... | reverse complement strand
CGCGCATCTCGTCGGAGACGATCGCCTCGAGGTCGAGCGCGGTCACCTGCTTCTTGCGGTCCGCGATCTCCTTGAACCGCTTGAACGCCTGGTTGAGCGCCTGGCCCTCGACCTTGAAGCCGAGCTGCTCCAGCGCGTCCCGCAGCGCGTGGCGCCCGGAGTGCTTGCCGAGCACGATCGAGTTCGAGTCGAGCCCGACGTCGCGCGGGTCCATGATCTCGTAGGTGGAGCGCTCCTTGAGCACGCCGTCCTGGTGGATACCCGACTCGTGCGCGAACGCGTTGCGGCCAACGACCGCCTTGTTCGGCGGCACCTGGTAGCCGGTGAGGCGCGACACCATGCGGCTCGTGCGGGCCAGCTCACGCGTCTTGATGTTGGTGTCGACCCCGTGGATGTCCTTGCGGGTCCGCAGGAGCATCACGATCTCCTCGAGCGAGCAGTTGCCCGCGCGCTCGCCGATCCCGTTGACCGCGCACTCGACCTGCCGGGCGCCGGCCAGCACGCCGGCGTACGAGTTGGCGACCGCCATGCCCAGGTCGTCGTGGCAGTGGACCGACAGCGTCACGTTCTCCAGGCCCGGGATGAGCTCGTACAGGCGCCGCAGGTACGCCGCGTACTCCTCCGGCGTCGTGTAGCCGACCGTGTCCGGGATGTTGATGACGGTCGCGCCCTCCTCGACGGCGATCGCGCAGACCTCCGCCGTGAACTCCACGTCCGCGCGCGTGGCGTCCATCGGCGAGAACTCGACGTCATCGCAGTAGGACTTCGCGAGCGCGACCGCGGCGCGCGCCTGGCCCTTGACGTCCTCGCGCGTCGTCTTGAGCTGGTGCTCGATGTGGATGTCGGAGGTCGAGATGAAGGTGTGGATCCGCGGCCGCGCCGCGTCCTTCACCGCGTTCCAGGCCGCGTCGATGTCCGCCTTGTGCGTGCGCGCGAGCGCCGCGATCACCGGTCCCTCGACCTGGCGGGCGATGGTCTCCACCGCCTCGAAGTCGCCGGGCGAGGTGATCGGGAAGCCAGCCTCGATCACGTCGACGCCGAGCCGCGCGAGCTGCTGCGCGATCTCGACCTTCTCCTGGGTGTTCAGCGAGATCCCCGGCGACTGCTCCCCGTCGCGCAGGGTCGTGTCGAAGATCTGTACTCGGTCTTGATTGTCCTGCGAGTTGCGTCCCGCGACGCTCATCGAAGTGTCTCCTTCTCTAGTTCGAACCGATGACCTGCTGTGTGCTCGCGGCTATCGCGCCGCCTGGCGATTCACTCCCCCAAACGGGGGAGGAGAAGGAGAAGGGCCAGGCTGTCGGGCCGTAGGATCATCGGCTCCCGGCAGAGTAGCAGCGACGCGCGCGCCGTCAAGACCCCTCGTGGGCGGCTCCGCCCCGCCCGGCGCCCTTCCGCCGCCACCACCTGCGCTTCCCCCCCTTCTTCGCGAACCGCTCCCGCGCGCGCTCGCGCTTGCTCTCGCTGTAGAGGTGGTGGGCCCAGAGCGAGGTCGGCTTCGCCAGGCGCACGGCCCCGACGAGCCCCACCGGCCATATGAACAGGGTGGCCAAGGCCATCCACCACTTCTCCTTCGCCGCGTTGACCAGCGCGATGACCACGCCGACCAGGCCGGCCGAGCCCACGATCGCGAACACCTCGCGCTCGACCTTGTCTGCGACCTCGACCCACGCGCCGAAGCCGACCACGGCAAGGCCGGAGAGCGCCGCGACCACGATCACCGCGTCGATCGAGCGCCGCCCCTCCTTCTCCCAGTAGACGTCGCGGAGGTTGAGCCAGAGCGCGAACTCGTCCAGCGTGAGCCCCGCCCCCACCCCGAACAGGATGATCGCGAGCTCGTGCCACGGCGAGGCGGGGTCGACGACCGCGCCGACGTAGCCGAAGACGAGCAGGAGCAGGATCCCCCAGACCAGGTGGTGGATGTGGGTGCCGCCCACCTCCACGTTCCCCGGCCACCAGCGCACCTGCGCGCGGATCATGTGCGCGCTCGTGCGGATGAACCCGAAGCTGAGCAGGAACGAGACGAGGAAGAGGAACTCGGGCTCGCGGCCCGTGTCCTCGATCGCCCGCTGATAGAGGCTGCCGATGCTGGCGAGGATCACGGCGTGAGCACCACCTTGCCGATGTTGCGCCGCTCCGCCAGGTAGCGGTGGGCGTCACCCGCCCGCTCAAACGGGAAGGCCGCGGCCACCACGGGCTCGAGCTTCCCCTCCGCGAGCAGCTCGCGGAGCGGTGGCAGCAGCCGGCCGAGCCCCTCCCGGTCCCACCACTTGAGCATGTTGAGGCCGAAGACGCCCTTGTTCTCGTTCATCATCGCGAGCGACTTCCACCACGGCATGGTCGCGAGCGGCATCCGCGCGAGCCCCTTGGCGAGCGCGCCGAGGTCGCGCCCCGGCCCGGTCTGGGTCTCGGCGAGCCCGAACATGACCAGCCGCCCGCCGGGCCGCAGGACCCGGTAGCTGCGGCGAAAGCTCGTCGGGCCGACCGCGTCGAGGACGACGTCGACGCCCTCGCCCCCGGTCAGCCGCATGACCTCCTCGGCGAAGTCGACGCGGTGGTAGTCGATCGGGTGGTGGCAGCCCTGGGCGCGGATCGCATCGTGCTTGCCCGCCGACGCCGTCCCGAAGATCTCCGCGCCCACGTGGCGCGCGAGTTGGATAGCCGCGATCCCCACGCCGCCCGCGGCCGCGTGGATCAGGATGCGGTCGCCCTCCCGCAGGCCGCCCATGAGGATCGCCGCCGCGTACGCGGTGGCGTAGTTGACCGGGATCGCCGCCGCCTGTTCGAAGCCCATCGACTCCGGGATCGGCACCACCGCGTCGGCGGGCGCCACCGCGAGGCTCGCGTAGCCGCCGAACCGGGTCGCGGCGAGCACCCGGTCGCCCGGGGAGATCTCCTCCACCCCGTCCCCCACGGCGTCGACGACCCCGGCCACCTCGTAGCCGACCACCGCGGGCAGCGGCGGCGCGTCCGGGTAGGTGCCCGCGCGCGCCATCAGGTCGGCGAAGTTCACGCCGGCGGCCCGCACCTCGATGCGCACCTCGCCGGGACCCGGGTGCGGATCGGGGCGCTCCTCCACCCTGAGCACCTCGGGGCCGCCGTTGCGCGTGATCACGACCGCCCTCATCGGTTGAGCAACCCTAACCGCTCACCGCGAAGCTGGCGGCGAGGCCGCGATCGTGCGAAGCTGGGTGCATGGCATCGCCCGCCCGCCCCGGGGCCGCCCCCGCCTACCAGCCGCGCCTGACCGCCGCAGCCGCAGCGCTGTACGAGCCGGGCCTCGCCCTGGGGGAGCGGCGCGGCATGCGCGCCCGCCGCCGGCGCCTGGTCGGCGACCTTGCGGGCGACGTCCTCGAGATCGGGGCGGGAACGGGCCTCAACCTGCCCCACTACGGCGCCGGCGCGCGCCTCGTTTTCGCCGAGCCGGAGCCCGCGATGGCGGACCGCCTGCGCCGCCGCGCCGCCGAGCTCGGCCGCGAGGTCGAGGTCGTCGAGGCCCCAGCCGAGGCCCTGCCGTTCGCCGACGACTCGTTCGACGCCGTCGTGAGCACGCTCGTGCTCTGCACGGTCCCCGACCCCGCCGCGGCGCTCGCCGAGGTCCGCCGCGTGCTGCGGCCCGGGGGCGCGCTGCACTTCTGCGAGCACGTGCGCGCCGACTCGCGCCTGCTCGCGACCTGGCAGGACCGTCTGCGGCGCCCGTGGGCCGCCCTCGGAGGCGGCTGCCAGTGCAACCGGCCGACCGTCGCGCTCATGGGCGAGGCCGGCTTCGCCCTGCGCGAGCTGCGCAAGGAGAGCTGGCGCGGCATGCCGCCGCTCGTGCGGCCGCTGGCCTACGGCGTCGCGGTCCCGCGGCTGCGCTGAGGCGCCCGGCGAGCGCCTACCGCTCGAGGTCCACGGCGCGCCCGGCCGTGAACCCGTCCAGCGCCAGGATGCGCTCGACCGTCTCCGCGCTCACGGGCGCGTCCGTGGTGAGCACCATCACCGCCTGGTCGCCCTCGGACTCGGCGCCCACCGCGGCCGAGACGATGTTCACGCCCGCCTCGCCGAACACGGTGCCGACGCGGCCGATCATGCCCGGCTGGTCGGTGTAGCGGAAGACGGCGAGGTGGTCGGCCAGCGGCAGGTAGAAGCCCTGCCCCCACACCGAGACCAGGTACGGGACGTTGCGCGGGCCGACGCCCGTGCCCGAGACCTCGACCGCGTGCTCCCCCTGGCCGACGCGGACGGTGATCAGCTCCGTGAAGTCCGGGGACGACGCGTCCTTGATCTCCGTGAGCTCGATTCCGCGGTCCTCGGCGAGCGCCGTGGCGTTGACGAGGTTCACCTGCTCCTCGGTGTGGCCCCCGAGCACGCCGGCGAGCGCGGCGATGCCGAGCACCCGCGTGTCGTGGTCCACGAGCCTGCCGCGGATCTCGAGCTCGACGCGGTCGACGCTGCCCTCCGCGAGGCCCTGCGCCAGCGAGGCGAGGTCGCGGCAGAGCGGGACGAACGGCGCCACCGGCTCGGGCAGTGGCGCGCCGAGGTTGACGGCGTTGGTGACGACGCCCCCGGTGAGCGCGGCCTTGACCTGCTCGGCCGTGATCGTCCCGGCCCGGTCCTGCGCCTCGGAGGTCGAGGCGCCGAGGTGCGGCGTGACGACGACGTCGTCGCGGCCGAAGAGCGGGTGCTCGGTGACCGGCTCGCCGGGGAAGACGTCGAGCGCCGCGCCGGCGACCTTGCCGGAGTCGAGCGCGGCCTCGAGCGCCTCGAGGTCGATGAGCTCGCCGCGCGCGCAGTTGATGATGCGGACGCCGTCCTTCATCCGCGTGATCGCGGTCGCGTCGATCCAGTTGATCGTCTCGGGCGTCTTCGGCAGGTGGATCGTGATGATGTCCGAGCGCTCGTACAGCTCGTCGGTCGTCTCGACCCCCTCTACGCCGAGCTCGCGGAAGCGCTCGGGGGCGACGAACTTGTCGAAGCCCAGCACCGTCATGCCGAACGCGAGCGCGCGCTGGGCGACGAGCTGGCCGATGCGGCCGAAGCCGATGACCCCGAGCGTCTTGCCGTAGAGCTCCACGCCCTTGTAGCGGGAGCGCGCCCACTCGCCGCCGACGAGCGCCGCGTGCGCCTGCGGCACGTTCCGGCACAGGGCGAGGGCGAGTGCGAGCGTGTGCTCGGCGGCCGCGACCGAGTTCGACTCGGGCGCGTTGACGACGAGGATGCCGCGCTTCGTCGCGGCCTCCAAGTCGACGTTGTCGACGCCGGTGCCCGCGCGGCCGACGACCTTGAGGCGGCCGGCGCGCTCGATCAGCTCCGGCGTCACCTTGGTCGCGGAGCGGACGATCAGGCCGTCGTACTCGCCGATCCGCTCGGCGAGGTCCTCGGGGCTGAGGTCGAGCAGCACGTCGACCTCGAAGTCCTTCTTGAGCAGCTCGATGCCGCTGTCGGCGATCTTCTCAGCGACGAGGATCTTCACGAGCGCACCCCCGGAGCGTTCTCGATGACCCAGTCGATGCAGGCGGTGAGCGCCTCGATGTCAGCCGGGTCGATGGCAGGGAACATGCCGATCCGAAGCTGGTTGCGGCCCAGCTTGCGGTACGGCTCGACGTCGACGATCCCGTTCGCGCGCAGCGTCGCGGCGAGCGCGGCGGCGTCGACCGACTCGTCGAAGTCGATCGTGCCGACCACCAGCGAGCGCTTCGCCGGATCGGCGACGAACGGTGTCGCGAACTCGGCGGCGTCCGCCCAGCCGTACAGGTGCGACGACGAGCGGGTCGTGCGCTCGACGCACCAGTCGAGGCCGCCCTGCTCGAGCATCCACTCGAGCTGGTCCACCAGGAGCAGCAGGGTGGCCACGGCCGGGGTGTTGTAGGTCTGGTCCTTGCGGGAGTTGTTGAGCGCCATCTGCAGCGAGAGGAAGCCGGGCTGCCAGCGCCCCTCGGCGCCGTCCAGCTCGGCGATGCGCTCGACCGCCGCCGGGCTCAGGACCGCGATCCACAGGCCGCCGTCCGAGCCGAAGCCCTTCTGCGGCGCGAAGTAGTAGGCGTCCGCCTGGGCCAGGTCCACGGGCAGGCCGCCCGCTCCCGAGGTCGCGTCGATCAGGACGAGCTGACCCTCGGACCCCTCGGGCCGGACCACCGGCACCATCACGCCGGTCGAAGTCTCGTTGTGCGCCCAGGCGACCACGTCGGCGCCGGGCACGGTCGCGGGCTCGGGGGCGTCGCCGGGCTCCGCCTCGATCAGCGCGGGCTCGGCGAGGAACGGCGCCCCGGCGGTGACCTTCGCGAACTTGCTTGAGAACTCGCCGTAGACCAGGTGCGCGGCCCGCTCGCGCACGAGCCACGCGGCGGCGGCGTCCCAGAACGCGGTCGTCCCGCCGTTGCCGAGGACGACCTCGTAGCCCTCGGGCGCCCCGAGCAGCTCGGTCACGCCCGAGCGGACGCGCCCGACGAGGTCCTTCACGGGCTTCTGGCGGTGGGAGGTGCCCATCACGTCGGAGCGCTCGGCGAGCCGGGCGAGCGCGTCGGGACGCACCCGCGATGGCCCACACCCGAAGCGCCCGTCGGAGGGCTTCAGTTCGTTCGGGATACGGACGGCGGTTTCAGTCATCGATCGAAGAGCAGCCGACGGCGGGCGCCGTCGGCGGGCGCAAGGTTATTGGGTCGTACGGAGCTACCAGCTGCCAGCTGCCCGGCTGGAGTCGCAAACTGGCTGCTGGAAGCTGGTAGCTGGAAGCTGGTTGCCGGATCAGAACTCCTGGTTGATCCAGGGCATCATCGACCGGAGTTCCTTGCCGACCTTCTCGATCGGCGCCTCCTTCGCCTCCTCGCGCATGCGCTGGAAGTTCTCGCCGCCGGCGCGGTTCTCGGCGATCCACTCGCGCGCGAAGTCGCCCGACTGGATCTCGTCGAGGATCTTGCGCATCGCGGCCTTGGTCTCGTCGGTGATGACGCGCTTGCCGCGGGTCATGTCGCCGTACTCCGCGGTGTTGGAGATCGAGTAGCGCATGCCCTGGAGGCCCTTCTCGTACATCAGGTCGACGATGAGCTTGAGCTCGTGCAGGCACTCGAAGTACGCGAGCCGCGGGTCGTAGCCGGCCTCGACCAGCGTCTCGAAGCCCGCCTGGACGAGCGCGGTGGCGCCGCCGCAGAGCACCGCCTGCTCGCCGAACAGGTCGGTCTCGCACTCGTCCTTGAAGGTCGTCTCGATGATCCCCGCGCGGCCGCCGCCGATCCCGGCCGCGTAGGCGAGGACGAGCTCGTGCGCGTGACCGGTCGCGTCCTGGTGGACGGCCATCAGGCACGGTACGCCGGCGCCCTCCTCGTACTGGCGCCGCACGAGGTGGCCTGGGCCCTTCGGCGCGACCATGCCGACGTCGACGCCCGGGGGCGGCTCGATCTCACCGAAGTGGATCGTGAAGCCGTGGGCGAACATGAGCAGGTTGCCCTCGGCGATCCCGTCGCGGATCTGCTCGTTCCAGACCTGCGCCTGGCGCTCGTCCGGCAGCAGGATCATGACCACGTCGCCGCGGCTCGCGGCCTCCGCGACGTCGTAGACCTCGAAGCCGGCCGCCTCGGCCTGCTCGCGCGACGGCGACCCTTCGCGCAGCCCCACGATCACGTGGTAGCCGGAGTCCTTGAGGTTGAGCGCGTGGGCGTGCCCCTGCGACCCGAAACCGAGGATCGCGATCGTCTTGCCCTTGAGCGCGTCGGGATTCGCGTCGGCGTCGTAGTAGATGTCCTTGGAGGCGGCGTTGTCGTTCATAGCCGCGTGACTTTAGCTATCGCGCGCGCCCGAGCGGGGGCTCAGCGCAGCGCCCTGCGCAGGAGCTTCCCGGAGCTCGTGCGCGGCAGCTCCGCGGCGAACTCGAAGCGCTTGGGGACCTTGAAGCCCGCGAGCCGCGCGGCGCAGTGCGCCCGCAGGGTCTCAGCGTCGGCCTCCGCCCCGTCGCGCAGGACGACGACCGCCGTCACCGCCTCCTGCCACTCGGCGTCCGGCCGGCCGACGACGGCCGCGTCCGCCACCGCCGGGTGCTCGCGCAGCACCTCCTCGACCTCGTCGGGCATGACGTTCTCCCCGCCGGTCACGATCAGGTCGCCCAGGCGGCCCTCGACCCACAGAAAGCCCTCCTCGTCGATGCGCCCGAGGTCCCCGGTGTGCAGCCAGCCGTCCTCGCTCGCGGCCCCGGGGGCCACGGTCGGGCCCTGGACGAGGATCTCGCCGTCGGCGATGCGCAGGCGCGACGTGAGCAGCGGCCTGCCTGCCGAGCCCGCCTTGCGGCGCGCGTCGGAGGGCGCGAGCGTCGTCACCTGCGAGCACGTCTCGGTCATCCCGTAGGTCTGCACCACCGAGGCGCCCTGTGCTGACGCCTCCTCGATCGCCGCGAGCGGCACGGGGCCGCCGCCGACGAGCAGGACGCGCGGCCCGGAGAGGTCGACGCCCGCCTCGAGCAGGCGGACGAGCTGGGTGGCCACGAGCGAGACCAGCGTGATCCCGTCGCTCGCCAGGGACTCGCGCACGCGCTCCACGTCGAAGCCCTCGTGGATCACGGCGCCGGTGCCGTAGATCACCGACCGCATGAGGATCGAGAGCCCGCCCACGTGGTGCAGGGGCAGGCAGCACAGCCAGCGGTCGCCGGGGTCGACGCCCAGGTTGAAGGCCGAGCCGACCGCGCTCCACAGGAAGTTGCCGTAGGTGAGCCCGACCGCTCGGGGCGTGCCGGACGTGCCGCTCGTGAGCAGCCGGCAGCACACCGCGTCCATGTCGTGCTCGTCGAGCAGCGGCGCGTCGGCCTCGGCCCCCTCGAAGTCGGCGGCCGAGCGCACCACGAGCGCCGGCTGCGCGTGCTCCAGCTCGCGGGCGCGCTCGCGCTCGGTGAGGCGCGGGCTCAGGGGGTGCGCGACCGCCCCGAGCTTCATCAGCGCGTGCAGCAGGATCGCGAAGTCCAGCCCGGGCCGCAGCTCGATCGCCACCGTCGAGCCGCGGCCGACCCCGCGCGCCGCGAGCCGCCGCGCGGCGGCCTGCGCCTCACGCTCCAGCTCCGCGTAGGTGAGGTCGACCCCGCCGGCGCGCACGGCAAGCCGCTCGGGGCAGCTCGTCGCCCGCTGCGCAAGCCAGTTTTCGACTGTGCCGCTGCTCATCGCCCGCGATATGGATAATCGCGGACGTGCCTCAACGACACAAAGACGCCCCACCCGAGGAAACCCTGTACGCCCCGATCGAGTGGCAGCGGGCCGCCGAGTACCGCGACCTGATCTACGAGAAGGCGGACGGGATCGCCAAGATCACGATCAACCGGCCCGAGGTCCACAACGCGTTCCGCCCGCAGACGCTCGCTGAGCTGCGGGACGCGTTCGCCCGGGCCCGCGACGACACCGAGGTCGGCTCGATCATCTTCACCGGCGCCGGCGGGCGCGCCTTCTGCTCGGGCGGCGACCAGCGGATCCGCGGCGACGACGGCTACATCGGCGACGACGAGGTCGCGCAGCAGGGCATCGGCCGCCTGGACGTCGGCGACCTGCACGTCCAGATCCGCCGGCTGCCCAAGCCGGTCGTCGCGATGGTCGCGGGCTACGCGGTCGGCGGCGGCCACATCCTCCACCTCGTCTGCGACATGACGATCGCGGCCGACAACGCGGTCTTCGGCCAGACGGGCCCGCGCGTAGGCAGCTTCGACGGCGGCTTCGGCGCGTCGCTGCTCGCCCGCAACATCGGCGTCAAGCGCGCCAAGGAGTTCTGGTTCCTGGCCCGCCTCTACGACGCGCAGGAGGCCCTCGAGATGGGGCTGGTGAACGCCGTCGTGCCGCTCGCCGACCTCGAGCGCGAGACCGTCGCCTGGTGCCGCGAGATGAACGCCCTCTCCCCCCTCGCGCTGCGCCTCCTCAAGGCGAGCTTCAACGCCGACGAGGACGGCATCACGGGCATCCAGCAGCTCTCGCACGACGCGACGCTGCTCTTCTACATGTCCGAGGAGGGCCAGGAGGGGCGCAACGCCTACCAGGAGGGGCGCAAGCCGGACTTCTCGAGGTTCCCGAAGCGCCCATGAGGCTCTGGATCATGGCTGCGCGGCCGCGCACGCTGCCGGCCGCGGTGGCGCCGGTGCTCGTCGGGAGCGCCGCGGCGCTGTACGCGAGCGACGAGTTCCGCTGGCTCGCCTTCGCCGCCGCGCTCGTCGGCGCGATCTTCATCCAGATCGGCACCAACCTCGCCAACGACTACTCGGACGCCAAGCGCGGCGCCGACACCGCGGACCGCCTGGGCCCCGTGCGCGTCACCTCCTCCGGGCTCGTCGCCCCGCGGCGGGTGCTGATCGCGACCTGGGTCGCCTTCGGGGTCGCCTGCGCGGCGGGCATCTACCTGGCGGCGGTCGCGGGCATCGAGATCATCGCCGTGGGCGTGGTCTCGATCGCCGCCGGCGTGCTCTACACCGGCGGCCCGCGGCCCTACGGCTACGCGGGCATGGGCGAGCTGTTCGTGTTCCTGTTCTTCGGGCTCGTCGCGGTGAACGGGTCCTACTACGTCCAGCTCGAGCGGCTCGACCCGCTGCCGCTTCTGCTCTCGATCCCGGTCGGCTTCCTCTCGACCGCGATCCTCGTCGTGAACAACCTGCGCGACATCGACACCGACCGCCGCGCGGGCAAGCTCACGCTCGCCGTGCGGATCGGCCGCGACCGCACCCGCGTCCTCTACGTCGCGCTGCTCGCGGGCGCGCTCGTCTTCCTGCCGATCGCGCTGATCGTGGGCGACGGCCCGCTCGCCGGCATCGTGGCCTGGCTCAGCGCCCCGCTGGCGCTCGTCCCCACGCAGGCCGTACTGACCCGCACCGACGGCCCCGCGCTGAACGGGGCGCTCGCGGGCACGGGCACGCTGCTCGCGGTCTACAGCGTCCTGCTCTCCGCCGGGCTGCTTCTGGGCTGACCGTGCGGATCGAGCGCGTCGAGACGATCCCCTACGCGGTGCCCTTCCGCGAGCCCTACGTCACCGCGCGCGGGCGGCTCGAGCGCCGCGAGATGGTCCTCTTGCGCGTGCGGACCTCGGAGGGCGCGGAGGGCCTCGGCGAGGCGGTGCCGCTCAGCCTCCGCGGCGGCGCGACCCTCGCCGAGGTGGAGCGCGCGCTCAGCGACGCAGCCGCCCGCCTCGTGGGGCTCGAGCTCGACACCGGCAGCGAGCCCGCGCTCGACCTCGCGATCGCGACCTTCCTCGAGCTCGCCCGCCCCAAGCGCCTTCCCCCGCCCGCCGCCGCTGCGCTCGAGTGCGCGATCTTCGACCTGGCGGCGAAGGCGGACGGCAAGCCGCTCTGGCGCCTGCTCGGCGCGGAGCGGGCGGCGCCCGTGCGCTGCAACGCCACGCTCGTCGCCGGCTCCCCCGAGGAGGTCGCCGACCAGGCGCGGGCGTGGGCCGCGCAGGGGTTTCGCACCTTCAAGCTCAAGCTCGGCGCGGGCGACGACGTCGCGGTCGTGCGCGCTGTGCGCGACGCGGTGGGCGCCGACGGGCGCATCCGCGTGGACGCGAACGAGGCGTGGAGCGTGCGCGACGCCGAGCGCGTGCTCGCCGAGCTCGAGTCGCTCGGCGTCGAGCTCGCCGAGCAGCCCGTGGGTGGGCTGCGGGCGCTCGCGAGGCTCGCCCGCTCGAGCGCGGTCCCCCTGGCGGCCGACGAGGCGGTGAACTCGGTCGCGGACGCGCACCGCGCCCGGCAGCGCCGCGCCTGCGCGTACGTGACCGCGAAGCTCTCGAAGGTCGGCGGCATCGGCGCCGCGCACGCGATCGCCGAGGTGATCCCGACCTACCTCTCGAGCGCACTCGACGGGCCGGTCGGGATCGCGGCCGCCGCGCACGCGGCCCAGATCATCCCCGACCCCGGCGTCGACCACGGGCTCGCCACGCAGCGGCTCTTCGCCGACACCGTCGCGGCGCGCGAGTGCGCGCTCGACGGCCCCCTGCTCAGCGCCCCGGAGGGGCCGGGCCTGGGCGTCGAGATCGACGACGGCGCGCTGGACCGCGCCCGGCTCGCGTAGGTTCCCTGGCGGATGGACCGCACGAACCGCAACACGGCGCTCGCCTCGGCCCTCGTCGAGGAGCTCGCGCGCAGCGGCGTGCGGCACGCCGCGATCTGCCCGGGCTCGCGCTCGACCCCCGTCGCCCTCGCCCTGCTGCGCGAACCGGCGATCACCGCCCACACGATCGTCGACGAGCGCTCAGCCGCCTTCTTCGCGCTCGGAGCGGCCAGCGCCACCCGCCGCCCGGTGGCGATCGCCTGCACGTCGGGCACCGCGGCGGCGAACCTGCACCCCGCTGTCGCCGAGGCTGCCGAGGCCGACGTCCCCCTGATCGTCCTGACCAGCGACCGGCCGCCCGAGCTGCGCGACATCGGCGCCGGGCAGACCATCGACCAGGTCAAGCTGTTCGGGAGCGCTGCGCGCTGGTTCTGCGAGGTGGGCACCCACGACGCCGACGACGCGGGGCTCCTGCACATGCGCTCGGTCGCCTGCCGCGCCTTCGCCGTCGCCGCCGGCGACCCCCGCCCCGGGCCCGTGCACCTCAACCTCTCCTGGCGCGACCCGCTCGGCCCCGAGCCCAGGCCCGGCGACGTCACGGCGGGCTCCGCGCTCGCCCTCGAGGGCCGCGGAACTGAGCCGCTCACCCGCGTCGAGCGCCCCCGGCCGCGCGCCGACGGCGCCTTGGTGGACGCGCTCGCCGAGCGCATCGCCGGGACCGAGCGCGGCCTGATCCTCGCCGGCCGGGGCACCCCCGCCGAGAGCGCGGAGCCGATCGCCGCCCTCGCCGCCGCGAGCGGCTACCCGGTCCTCGCCGAGCCCACGTCCGGCCTGCGCCTCGGGGCCCACGACCGCGAGCGCGTGGTCTCCGCCTACGACGCGATCGCGCGGGCGCGCCCGGAGGAGCTCGCCCCCGAGCTCGTGCTGCGCTTCGGCGAGCTGCCCACCTCGAAGGCGCTGCGCCTGTGGCTCGCGGACCTGCCCGGCGCGGCGCAGGTACAGGTCGACCCGGTGGGCTCCTGGAAGGAGCCGACGCGCACGGCGGGGCTCGTCGTACGCGCGGACGAGGCCGACCTCGCGGCACGCCTCGCCGAGCGCCTCCCGCCGCGCGCGAACGGGTGGGGCCGGCGCTGGCTCGACGCGGACCGCGCCGCTGCCGCTGCGCTCAGCGAGGGCATAGGCGCCGAGCGCGGCCTCAGCGAGCCCGCGGTGCTCCGCGCCCTCGGCGACGCGCTGCGCGACGGCGAGCTCGTCTACACGGCCTCGTCGATGCCGGTCCGCGACCAGGAGGCGTTCCTGCCTGCCGGGCCGGCGGACGTGACGTTCCTCGCGAACCGCGGCGCGAACGGGATCGACGGCACGGTCGCCTCCGCAGCCGGCGCGGCCGCCGCGACCGGGCGCCCGACGTGGCTCGTGACGGGCGATCTCGCGCTTCACCACGACTCGAACGGCCTCGCGGCGCTGCGCGAGTGCGAGGCGCCGGTGCGCATCGTCTGCCTGAACAACGACGGGGGCGGCATCTTCGGGCTCCTCCCGCAGGCGGCCCAGGTCACGCGCGAGGAGTTCGAGGCGATCTTCGGCACCCCGCTCGGGCTCGACCTGGAGCGCCTGGCGGCCCTCTACGACCTCGAGTACCGGCGGATCGAGCGGCCCGAGGAGCTCGCGGCGCTGCCCGCCGCGCACGTCCTCGCCGAGGCCCGGGTCGAGCGGGACTCGGCGCCCGAGCTTCGCGCCCGCATCTTCGAGCGCGCGCGGGCGGCCCTCGCGGGGCTCGGCCTCAGCGTGGGCGGGCCCTGAGCGCGGCCCAGGGCTCCGCCCGCGCGCCCGGTCAGTGCGCGAGCAGGGGCAGCAGCGCGTTGAGCTTGAGCTCCGTCTCCGCGAGCTCCGCCGCCGGGTCGCTGTCGGCGACGATGCCCGCGCCCGCGAAGAGGTGGGCGGTGCGGTCGCGCAACAGCGCGGAGCGCAGCGCGACGCAGAACTCGCCGTCCTCGGCCGCGTCCATCCACCCCACCGGGCCCGCGTACCAGCCGCGGTCGAAGCCCTCGAGCTCGGCGATCGCCGGGACGGCCCGGTCGTTCGGCTCGCCGCCGACCGCCGGCGTCGGATGGAGGACGCCCGCGAGCTCGACCGCCGAGTGCGCCTCGGCGAGCTGGGCGTGGATCGGCGTCGCCAGGTGCTGGATGTTGGCGACGCGGATCAGCTCGGGCGCGCGCGCCCGCTCCACCCACACCGCCAGCGGGCGCAGGGCGCGCTCGATCCGCCGCGCGACGATCTCGTGCTCCTCGGCGTTCTTCGCCGAGCGGCGCAGCTGCTCGCCCAGGTGGCTGTCCACGGCGGGGTCGGCGCTGCGCCGGGTCGAGCCGGCGAGCGCGACCGTCTGGGCGCCCGCGCCCCGGCGCCGCACCAAAAGCTCCGGGCTCGCGCCGATGAACGCGGCCTCCGGCGTGCCCACGCAGAAGCAGAAGCACGAGGGGAACAGGTCGCGCAGGGCGCCGAAGAGCGCCGCGGAGTCGTGCGCGCGCGGCGCCTCCGCGCGCACCTCGCGCGCCAGGACCACCTTGCTGAACTCGCCCGCCTTGATGCGCGCGACCGCCCGCGCGACGGCCTCCTCGTAGGCGCCGGGATCGGCGGCGCTCTTCACGTGCACGGGGCCCACCGGGTCCGGGTCGAGCATCGGCAGGGCGCCCGCCCGCAGGCCGGCGAGGCGCGCGCGGGCGCGCTCGGCGAGCTCGCCGGGGTCGTCGCCGGGCCGGCAGTGGGCCGCGGCCGTGAGATAGGTCCGCCCGTCGACCCGGGCGAGCGCAACCTCGGGCGCCACCATCAGCGCGGGCGGGAGCGAGGCGAAGTGCGGCGCGGTGCAGCCGTCGGGGTCGAACGCGAAACCGCCCGTCCAGACCAGCCCGGCGCCCGCGGGCAGGCCCACGGGCTCATCGGCCAGGCGTCCCGCCCCCAGCCGGGCGCAGCTTGAGGCCACGTCGGCGAAGCGGCCCGCCCCGCGCGCGACGACCTCGGCCGCCGTGCCCACGCCCGCGAGCGCGAACCCCGCGTCCGGCTCCTCCCAGGCGAACCAGCGGTCGGTCGCAAGCCGCGCGCCGAACGCCCACGCGACGGGATCCTCCAGCTCGACCTCGCGGGTCACGCTGACGAGCGCGGCCCGGCCGCGCCGCTGCGCGGTACGCGCGAGCTCGCCGAGCGCGTCGGCGATCGCGAGGGCAGCGACGGGTTCTTCGGGGGCCACGACCCGCTAAGGCTATTGGCGGCCCCGAGCGCCTAGTTGTCCGGGCGCGCCTTCGAGATCGCGACCTCGCCCGTGCGGGCCATCTCGATCAGGCCGTGCGGGCGGATCATGTTCTCGAAGGAGTCGATCTTGTCCGCGGTGCCGGTGACCTCGATCGTCAGGCTGCGGCGCGAGACGTCGACGATCTTCGCGTCGAAGATCTCCGCGAACTGCATGATCTCCTGCCGGTTCTCGACCGCGGCGTTCACCCGGAACAGCGCCATCTCCCGGGCGACCGTCTGGTCGGGCTCCATGTCGCGGATCTTGATCACGTTGACCAGCTTGTGGAGCTGCTTGGTCACCTGGTCGATCGGGTGCACCGCCCCGTCGAGGGTGAGCGTGATCCGCGAGATGTTCGGGTCCTCGGTCGGCCCGACCGCGAGCGTGTCGATGTTGAAGCCGCGGCGGCTGAACAGGCCGGCGATGCGGGCGAGCACGCCCGGCTTGTTCTCGACCATGAGGCTGAGGATGTGCTTGCGGCCCGTGAGGGTCCGGCTCGCCTCGAGGTCCTCGAGCTTGACCAGTTCGGAAGTGCCCGGTTCGCCCATCGCGCTCACCCCACCATATCCCGCGCGGCGTTCCCGGCGGGGATCATCGGGAAGCAGTTCTCGTCCTTGGTGACGTGCACGTCGAGGAGCGCTGGGCCGTCGGCCTCGAGCGTCGCGGCCATCGCGTCGCGGAGCTCCGTCTTGTCGGTGCACTGGAAGCCCTTCCAGCCGAACGCCTCGGCGAGCTTGGGCCAGTTCGGGCTGGGGCCCATCTCGACCGCCGTGTAGCGGCCGTCCCAGAAGAGCTCCTGCCACTGGCGGACCATGCCGAAGTGGCCGTTGTTCATCAGGAAGATCTTCACGGGGATGTCGTGATGGGCGGCCGTCGCCATCTCCTGCGCGGTCATGATCAGGCTGCCGTCGCCGCAGAGCGCGACCACGGTCTCGTCGGGGCAGCCGACCTTCGCGCCGATCGCAGCCGGCAGGCCGAAGCCCATCGTCCCGAGCCCGCCGGAGTTCAGCCACCGGCGCGGCTTGGAGAAGTGGTAGTACTGCGCGGCCCACATCTGGTGCTGGCCGACGTCCGAGGCGATGATCGCGTCCCCGCCCGTCGCCTCGTACATCGCCTCGATCATGAACTGGGGCTTGATCTCCGAGTCGTTGGTGTCCTCGTAGCGCAGCGGGTAGGTCGTCTGCCACTCCCGGATGCGCTTCCACCAGTCGTCGAGGCGGCTCGAGTCGGCCTTCAGCGCCCGGTACTCGCGGTTGAGCTTCGCGAGCACGTCCTTCGCGTCGCCCACGATCGGGATGTGCGCCGGCACGTTCTTGCCGATCTCGGCCGGGTCGACGTCGATGTGCACGAACTTCGCCCGCGGCGCGAACTCCGAGAGCTTGCCCGTGATCCGGTCGTCGAAGCGGGCGCCGACGGCCACGATCAGGTCCGCCTCGTCCATCGCGTAGTTCGCGGTGCGCGTGCCGTGCATGCCGAGCATGCCGAGCCACTGCTCGTGCGGCGCCGGGAACGCGCCCAGCCCCATCAGCGTGAGCGTGACCGGGAAGTTGTCGGCCGTGCAGAACTCGCGGAACTCCTCGGAGGCGTTCGCGTGGATGATCCCGCCGCCGCCGTAGATGACCGGCCGGCGCGCGTTGGCGAGCGCCTTCGCCGCCAGGCGGATCTGCTTGATGTTGCCCTCGAGCGGCGGCTTGTAGCCCGGCAGGTCGGGCGTGCCGGTCGGCGGCTCGTAGTCGACATCCGCGCGGACGAGGTCCTGCGGGATGTCGACGAGCACCGGCCCGGGCCGGCCCGTCGAGGCGATGTGGAAGGCCGCGTGGATGTACTCGGGGATCTGGCGCGGGTCGGTCACCAAGAAGGAGTGCTTGACGATCGGCATCGTGATGCCGGTGACGTCGGCCTCCTGGAAGCCGTCCGTGCCGATCAGGTCGGTGCGCACCTGCCCGGTGATGAACACCGTCGGCACCGAGTCCATCATCGCGTCGGCGATGGGGGTTACGAGGTTCGTGGCGCCCGGGCCCGAGGTCGCGAACGCGACGCCCACCTTGCCGGTGGCCTTCGCGTAACCCTCGGCCGCGTGCCCGGCGCCCTGCTCGTGGCGGACCTGGATGTGATCGAGCTCCGCGTCGTGGAGCGCGTCATACACCGGCAGGTTTGCTCCGCCCGGGATTCCGAAGACGTGGTTGACCCCCTCCGCCTTCAGGGCCTCGAAAACCGCATCAGCCGCACGCATACGGCGATGGTAGCAGCGGTTTTTGGAGGGCCTTAACCCTCGGAGGCGGCCGGCATCTCCGCGACCAGCTCGCCCGGGTTCCACTTCGTCGTCGGCAGGATGGCGCGCTCGATGACCCGGTCCTTGTAGCGCTCGATGGTCTTCAGGATCGAGCGCAGCAGCTCGTCACCGAGGTAGTGCGGCTTCAGGCCGAGGTCGCGCAACTTGGTGTTCGCCGCGTTGTAGTAGTGGCTCTCCGCCTCCACGCGCGGGTTCGGGAAGTGGCGCACCTCGACGTCGTAGCCGAGCTCGGTGCCCGCGCGCTGGACCAGTTCGGCGAGCTCACGCACCGAGAACTGCTCGGTGAACTGGTTGAAGACGCGGAACTCGCCGAGGTCGGCCGGGTTGTTGACCGCGAGCTCGACGCACTGCAGCGTGTCGCGGATGTTCAGGAAGCCGCGCGTCTGGCCGCCCTCGCCGTAGACGGTGAGCGGGTGGCCGATCACGGCCTGCACGCAGAAGCGGTTGAGGACCGTGCCGAAGTACTGGTCGTAGTCGAAGCGGGTGACCAGCCGCTCGTCCTGGGCCGTCTCCTCGGTCTCGATGCCGTAGACGACACCCTGGTTGAGGTCGGTGGCGCGCAGCCCCCAGGTCCGGCACGCGAAGTGGATGTTGTGCGAGTCGTGGACCTTGGAGAGGTGGTAGAGCGAGCCCGGAACCTTCGGGAACGGGAGCGTGTCCTTGCGCCCCTTGTGCTCGATCTCGATGAAGCCTTCCTCGATGTCGATGTTGGGCGTGCCGTACTCGCCCATCGTGCCGAGCTTCACCAGGTGGCAGTCGGGCACGTGGTCGCGCATCGCGAACAGCAGGTTGAGCGTCCCGATCACGTTCGTGTACTGGGTCTCGACCGCCGTCTTGCGCGACTTCATCGAGTACGGCGCGGACGGCTGCTCGCCGTAGTGCACCACCGCCTCGGGGAGCACCTCGGCGATCACCGAGTCGAGGAACTCACCGTCCTCGATCGAGCCGACGTAGGTCTTGATCTCGTGGCCCGAGACCTCGCGCCACGCGTCGACGCGCTCCTGCAGGGAGCGGATCGGCGTAAGGGAGTCGGTCGAGTGTTCGAGATGCCAGCGACGACGGGAGAAGTTGTCGACGATCGACACCTCGTGGCCGCGCGCGGAGAACCGCATCGCGGTCGGCCACCCCAGGTATCCGTCGCCACCCAGGATCAGGATGCGCATGCCCGCGAGGGTACCCCATGCGCCCGTCGCCGTCGGCGCGCGGAGGGCGTCCAGGCGCCCGTGTGGGCGCCGCGCGCGGCGTTCGCGCCGCCCGCCCGGTCTATCCTGCCCCCGCCGTGTTCCCATCCCTGCCCGTCGCCGATCTGTTTCCCGAGCAGCTCACCGCGCTGCGCGCCGCGGGTCTCGTGCTCGCCGTGCTGGTGGCCGCGTTCGCGTTCCTGCGCCGGCACTCGCTGCGCAACGGCGACGTGCTCATCCTGCTCTCGGTCGCGCTCGCGCTCGCGCTGGTCTCCGGCACCGAGCTGCTCGACGCCCTCCTGCGCGCGTTCTCGTTCAAGCGCGAGAACGGCACGCGGATCGTGGGCGTCGCGGTCTTCGCGATCCTGCTCTTGTTCTTCCTGGTCGTGCGGGCCCTGCACCAGGGGGCGCGGATGCAGCGCGAGCTCTCCGAGGTGCTCGAGGGCCTCGCCTGGGAGCGTTTCCGCCGCGACGGCCATCCCGAGCGGTTTCGCGGCAAGGTTGCGGTCCTGATCCCCGCCTACAACGAGGCGGAGAACATCGCCACGGTGCTCGAGCGGATCCCCGACGAGGTGTGCGGCCAGCCGATCGCGGTGCTCGTCGTCGACGACGGCTCGCGCGACGGTACCGGCGACATCGCCGAGGAGGCGGGCGCCGTCGTGGCCCGGCACGTGATCAACCGCGGCGGCGGGGCGGCGCTGCGAACCGGCTACCGGCTGCTCTCGCAGTCCGGCGCCAACATCGTGGTCACGCTCGACGCCGACGGCCAGCATTTGCCCTCCGAGATGCACCGCCTCGTCGAGCCGGTCCTGAAGGGCGAGGTCGACGTCGCCCACGGCTCGCGCGTGCTCGGCGAGGCCGAGCCGAACGCGTTCGCGCGCGAGCTCGGGATCATCTTCTTCAACCGGCTCGTCTCCTTCATCACCCGCACCAAGGTCACCGACTGCTCGAACGGCTACCGCGCGGTGCGCGCCTCGGTCCTCCCCCAGCTGGTGTTGCGCCAGGAGCAGTTCCACACCTCGGAGTTCATGATCGAGGCGATCAAGCGGGGCATCCCGGCGAAGGAGGTGCCCGTCACCGTGGCCAGGCGGATGCACGGGCACTCGAAGAAGCCTGCGGTGCTGCGGTACGGCGCCGGGTTCGCGAACGCGATCGTGCGCACCTGGCTTAGGTAGCCGCCGGCGGCCAGTCGCCGGTTGTCAGGCTTCGGGCGTGGCTCGCACTCGGTTGGTCCTTGGCTTGGCGGTGGCGCTGCTTGCGCTCGGCGCGTGCGCCGGCGGCAGCGGCGAGCCCGAGCCCGTTGGCAAGTCCCGGGCCGAGCGGCCGGGGAAGGCCGATCGGAAGGAGCGGCCGAAGCGGGCCAAGCCCGTCGAGCGCGTGCCGTGCCCACCCGGCCTCGAGAACTGCGCCGAGGCGAGCGGGCGGATCGTCTACGTGGAGCGCGTCGACCCCGACGGCGACGGCGACGCGCATTTCGTCCTGCTCAGCGGGGACAGCATCACCGCCCCCGGCATCTCGGTGATCGACGTCGCCAAGCACCTGCGCCCGAAGCCCCTCCCCCGGCCCGGCGACCAGCTCGCGGCAGCGGGCCCGGTCTACACGGGCTCGTACGGCCAAAGGCAGATCGAAGCCATCGCCGTCAACGTGAGCCGCGCCGAGTGACGGGCGACCGGCGGCTTACCTGGCCGGGTGCCGCACCTCGGAGGGGTCGGGCAGGTACATGTCCTCCCCGCAGTAGCGGCACACCTGCACGTAGATCTTGTGCACGTGCCCGCAGCGCGGGCAGCGGCGCTCGGGCTCGTTCTTCTCGACGCGGTAGAGGACGACCGCGATCAGGCCGAGCAGGGGCAGCACGGCCCCGACCAGAAACCAGATGAAGAAGGAGCTGCCCTTGGCCTTGCCGATCAGCGCCGTGGCCAGCCCGAAGGTCGTGAAGATGATGACCGCGGACACCGCGTCCCATTATGCGCCCTGGGCGGGCGCCCCGAGCCCCGGGCCCTGAATCAGTCGACGGGGCGGTGGGTGCCGCCCTTCTTGTAGATCTCGTCGTTCAGGGGGCGCGGGCGGCCGATCGAGCCGACCTCGGCGACGTCGCGGCTGAACGGCAGGCCGATCGTCCAGTCGGCGATCGCGCGGACCTTGCGCGCGACCCCCGGCACCTGGGCGATGTGGTAGGTGCGCGCCATCCACCAGGCCGGGAAGCCCTTGAAGCGCTGCTGGGCGAGCTGGCCCACGGCCTTGTAGCGGCCGAGGTTCACGAACGCCGCCTTGGCCTCGTAGGTGAACGGCTGCGGCCCCTCGCCGATGCCGAGCTCCGCCGCCATGTTGCGCGCGACCAGCGGGCCCTGGCGCACGGCGTGCTGGGCGGTCGGCGGGCACGGGCGGCCGTCCTCGAAGCGGGGGTCCGGCACGGCGGCGCAGTCGCCCGCGGCCCACACGCCCTGCATGCCCTCGACGCGCATATACCGGTCGACCTTGACCCGGCCGCGCTCGTCCAGCGGCAGGTTGAGGTTCGCGAGGCTCGGGTGCGCCTTGACGCCGGCGGTCCAGACCAGCGTGCGCGTGGGGATCCGCTCGCCGGTCGAGAGCACGACCGCGTCGGCGTGGGCCTCCTCGACGCGCGTCCCCATGCGGATGTCGATGCCGCGCCCGCGGAGCTGCTGGAGCGCGTACTCGGCGAGCCCCTCGTCGACCTCGGGCAGGACGCGGTCCGCCGCCTCCACGAGGATCCAGCGCATCCCGTGCAGACGGGCGCGCGGGTAGCGGTCGATGGCGTCGGCGGCGAAGTCCTGCAGCTCGGCGAGCGCCTCGAGCCCCGAGTAGCCGCCGCCGACGAACACGTAGGTGAGCAGCTCGTCGCGGCGCTTCGGGTCGTCGGTCGCGTTCGCCCGCTCGAGCGTCTCGACGACGTGGTTGCGGAGCCAGATCGCGTCGGCCAGGCTCTTGAAGCCGATCGCGTGCTTGTCGAGCCCCGGCACCGGCAGGCTGCGCGAGACCGAGCCGACGGCGACCAGGAACTGGTCGTACGGGATCTCCTCCGTCTCGCCGTCGTGCGAGTGCATCGTGACGGTGCGCTTCTCGGGGTCGTGCCCGCAGATCGCGCCGAGCCGCAGGTAGGTGCGCCTCAGCACGTCGCGCAGCGGGGTAACCACGTGGCGCGGCTCGAGCATGCCCGCCGCCGCCTCCGGCAGAAACGGCGTGTAGAGCAGGAAGTTGACGTCGTTGATGAGCATGAGCCGCGTGGATTGACGCGGCATGAGGCGCTCGAGCTCACGGGCCGCCGACATGCCGGCGAACCCCCCACCAGCGATCACCACGTTCCAGGCCATGACCGGAGTATGCCCGAAATTCGCGCTTTGTAACAGTTTGTTACAAGCCGTACGAAGCGGCTACGAAACGCACGCGCACACGCACGGGGCGAGCCAAAGGCACCGGGCCCCCAAGACCGACAACGGGCGACCGGCGACCGGCGACCGGACGCTGCCAGATGGCGACTACTTGACCTTCAGCTGCCCCTCCATGCCGGCCTCACGATGGCCGGGCACGGAGCAGTAGAAGACGTACGTCCCGGGCTCCAGGTCGACGCTGACCGAGCTCACGTCGCCGCCGGTTACCACGTCGCCCTCGGCGACCGTCTCGCCGTCGGCCTCGATCGCGACGTTGTGCGGCACGGGCGAGGGGTTCGTGTAGTCGATCGTGATCGTGCCCGCGGCCGCCTCGACCGTGTCGGTGTCGAAGACGAGCGAGCCGTCCTCGGGCGAGGTGAGCTCGATCGTCTCGGCCTCGCCGCCGGCCGCCTCGCCACCCTCGGGCTCCTCGGCGCCACCCTCGTCGGCGGCCGCCTCGGGCTCCGCGGCCTGCTCGGCGCTCTCCTGCTCCTCGGCCTGCTGCTCGCGCCACTCGGCCCACTCGTGCTCGCGGTGCTCCTTCTCCTCGCGGGCGAGGACGACGGCGTAGGTGCAGGTCCCGGCGACGAGCAGGGTGAACACCGTCAGGCCGGCGAGCACCGCCCCGCGCGACTTGGGGAAGCCATGCGCGCGCAGCCCGATGGCCGTGACCACGAGCGCCAGGACGACAACGGCGATTCCGAAGACGTAGAACAGGTCCGACATGCGGGGCCGGATCCTATCGGGAGACGACGCGGATGCGGGGCGATCCGGGCTCCCGGGGAGGACCAAGCCCCAAGGAACGGCCGCGCCGCCCCGATGAGGCAAATCCCTCCCGCTACGCGGGACCTGTCCGCCTCGCCAGTCGCGACCTATCCGCCTCGCCTGTCCCGGGATTCATCCGCCTCGCCAGTCGCGACCCATCCGCCTCGCCTGTCCCGCGCGCGCATGTGAGGCGG